>ENA-OQCG01000084-OQCG01000084.1-human-gut-metagenome-genome-assembly--contig:-NODE-84-length-16704-cov-1.875128_pt1 | contig 16704 bp, 16 predicted proteins | sample MGYA00242758_ERZ504577 | MGnify/ENA primary metagenome ERZ504577 (study PRJEB26092, sample SAMD00036248) | human gut metagenome | host: Homo sapiens | study: EMG produced TPA metagenomics assembly of...
CTCTTTTCGGACATGGGTTCGACTCCCATCGCCTCCACCACACAAGAAAAATCCGAACCTCTTCCCATCGGGAAAAGGTTCGGATTTTTTTCGTTTACCGTATTTCTTACCGCGTCATCTTCATTTCCAGTCTCAGCAACGCGGCTTTTTTTATCGATGCCGCCTGCATATCCGGTCAGGCTGCCGTTTGCTCCGACAACGCGGTGGCAGGGAATGATGATAGAGATCACATTGTGTCCGACAGCCCCGCCCACAGCCTGCGCAGACATTCGGGAAAGGCCGCGCTCTGCGGCCAGCTGCTTTGCCAGTGCACCATAGGTCGTGGTCTGGCCGCAGGGGATGCGGCGCAGCAGCGCCCACACCTCCTGCTGAAAGGCAGAGCCAGCGGGATGGAGCGGCGGGGTGAAGTCCGGCTCCTGCCCGCCGAAATAAACATCCAGCCAGCGTCTGGCCTCGGAGAGCACAGCGGTCTCCTGCTCCTGATGCACCGCATCCAGGTTGCGGGCAAAGTACTTCTGCCCCTCGAACCAGAGGCCGGTCAGGCCTGTGTCATCAGCGGCCAGCAGGATGCCGCCCAGAGGGGACTCATAGTGCTGTGTATAGATCACCGTTTACCGGATCTCAATGCCCAGCTTGAACTTCAGGTTACCCAGCACCTTCTTGACGGTGCGCTCGACCTGCTCAGCGGAGATCTCCGCGCTGGGGTCAGACAGGGTCAGGGAGAAGGCCATGCTCTTCTTGCCCTCGCCCAGGTTTGCGCCGCGGTAGATATCGAACAGCTTGACCTCGGTGATGAGGGAGCTTGCCTTCTTGATGGTGTCCTCGATCTCGCCGCAGGTGACCTTTTCCTCGCAGACAAGGGCCAGGTCACGCTTGACGGCAGCGTAGGGGCTCAGCGGCTTATAGCGCAGCTCACCGTCCACACAGGACATCAGAGCCTCATAGTCCAGCTCACCCAGATAGATGTTCTGGCTGTCCTTCTGGTCCTTTGCGATCTCCAGCTCGCCGTTGATCTCATTGGAGAGCTTACCGAACACGCCCAGACGCTTGCCGTTGCAGTAGACAGCGGCGCTGATGCCGGGGTGGAGCCACGGGGCGGTCTCGCGCTCATAGGTAAAGGTCAGGTCAAAGCCTGCGGCCAGTGCCTCTATTGCACCCTTGACGGTGAAGAAGTCCTCCTCGGGGCCAAAGGCACCAATGCAGATGGTCTGACGCTCATGGGGATGCTCGCTGATGGGCAGCTCCTTGGCCAGATAGACGGGAGCCATCTCGAACAGGCGGCCCTCGGCATTGCCCTTCTTGAGGTTGTCCACGATGACATTCAGCATGGACGGGGTCAGCAGGGTGCGCATGATGGACAGGTTCTCGCTGATGGGGTTCAGGATGCGGATGGCCTTGCGGGTGGCATCCTCAGCGGGGATGTGCAGCATATCCAGCTCCGCGTTGGAGTAGAAGGCCAGGGTGGATGCCTCATAGAAGCCCTGTGCAGCCAGCAGGCGCTTGGTCTTGAGCTGCTGCTTCTGCGCATAGTTCAGGCCGCCGTTGGTGACAGAGGCGGTGTTCAGGAAGGTGGGGTTGATGTGGTCATAGCCGTACTCACGGATGACCTCCTCCGCCAGATCAGGGAAGCTCTCCACATCCTCACGGTAGAGAGGAGCAGACACATCCCAGCTGCCATCGGCCTGCACATCCACGGTGAACTCCAGGCGCTGCAGGATATCGATCATGGTCTGCTCGGGCACAGTGATGCCCAGCACGCCGCAGATCTTGGCAGGGGTGGTCACGATGTGCTTGCGCTCCAGCGGACGGCCATCGGTCAGGTCATACTCGAGGGTGGTGATATCGCCGCAGTCCAACTCCTGGATCAGGTGCAGGGCACGGGCCAGGCCCAGCTCGGGAGAGTTGCGGTCCACACCCTTTTCATAGCGGGCAGAGGAATCACTGTTCTGGCCCAGGGCACGGCTGGTCTTGCGGACGCAGTCACGGGCGAAGGTGGCGCACTCGAACAGCAGGCTGGTGGTGTTCTCATCCATGCCGGAGTTGGCACCGCCCATGATGCCGGCCAGAGCCACAGGCTTCTCGGCATCGCAGATGACCAGATTGTTGGGGTTCAGGGTGAATTCTTTTTCATCGAGGGTCACGATCTTCTCACCCTCGTGGGCACGGCGCACATCAATGGTGCGGCCGGCGACCTTGTTCAGGTCAAAGGCGTGCATGGGCTGGCCCATTTCCAGCAGGGTGTGGTTGGTGATATCCACCACGTTGCTGATGGAGCGCAGGCCGCACAGGGCCAGATGACGCTTCATCCAGCGGGGAGATTCGCCCATGCGGATGTTGCGGACGTAATGCGCCATATAGCGGGGGCACAGGTCAGGGGCCTCCACCTGGACGGTGATGGGAGCATCCGGCTCACAGACAGCCTTGTAATCCATGGCGGGCATGTGCAGGGGCTTGCCCAGAATGGCAGCAACCTCGCGGGCAATGCCCAGCACGGACTGGCAGTCGGGGCGGTTTGCGGTGATGGAGATATCGAAGATATAGTCATCCAGGCCGACAACGGGTGCGATGTCGGTGCCGGGAACGGAATCCTCGGGCAGGATGAGCAGACCATAGACCTCAGAGCCCGGGAACAGGTCATCGTTCAGGCCCAGCTCCTCGCCGGAGCAGAGCATACCGTTGGACTCCACGCCCTGCATCTTGCGGGCCTTGATCTTGATGCCGCCGGGCAGGGTGGAGCCATCCAGAGCGGCGGGCACACAGTCGCCCAGCTTCATATTGGCGGCACCGGTGCTGATGCGGATATCGTGGCCGTAGTCACCGCAGTCCACCACACACTTGGTCAGGTGGGTGCCCTCCTGCTTTTCCATCTCCACGATCTTGCCAACGACCACCTTGCTGATGCCTGCATCCAGCGGGATCAGCTCTTCCACCTCAAAGCCGCAGGAGAACAGCTTCTCCTCCAGCTCCTGAGCGGTAACGTCGATATCAACGAATTCTTTTAACCAACTGAAAGGTACTTTCATTGTCTGTTCTCTCCCCTCTTATTCATGGAACTGCTTGAGGAACTGCAGGTTGTTCTCGAACATCAGGCCGATGTTGTTGATGCCGTACTTCAGCATGGCGATGCGCTCGATGCCAATGCCGAAGGCGAAGCCGGAATACTCATCCGGGTCAATGTTGCAGTTCTCCAGCACCTTGCGGTTGACAACACCGCCGCCCAGAACTTCGATCCAGCCGGTGTGCTTGCACAGGGGGCAGCCCTTGCCGCCGCACTCAAAGCAGCTGACATCGACCTCCACACTGGGCTCGGTGAAGGGGAAGTAAGAAGGACGCAGGCGGGTGCGGGTGTCCTTGCCGAACAGCTTCTGCACAAAGGTGTTCAGCGCGCCCTGCAGGTCGCCCAGGGTGATGCCCTTATCCACGACCAGGCCTTCCATCTGGTGGAACATGGGGCTGTGGGTGGCATCGGAATCGGAACGGAACACACGGCCGGGGATCAGCACCTTGATGGGCGGCTTCTGGCTGTCCATGGTGCGGATCTGGCCGCCGGAGGTCTGGGTGCGGAGCAGGAACTCGTCGGACAGGTAGAAGGTATCCTGCATGTCACGGGCGGGGTGATCCTTGGGCACGTTCAGGCGGGTGAAGTTGTGGTCGTCATCCTCGATCTCAGGTGCGTCGGCCACGGCAAAGCCCATGCCGGAGAACACATCGATGATCTGGTTGGTGACCAGCGTCAGGGGGTGCAGACCACCCACCGTGCGGGTCTTGGCGGGCAGGGTGATGTCCACAGTCTCAGCGGCGTTGCGGGCGGCCAGCTCGGCCTCCTTCACTTTGGCGGCGGCGGCATCGTAGTCTGCCTGCACCTTCTGCTTGAGCTCGTTGATGATCTTGCCCATGGCGGGGCGCTCTTCGGGCGCGACAGAGCGCAGATTCTTCATCAGCGCGGGGATCTTGCCGTTTTTGCTCAGATATTCCTGCCAGAACGAGGCCAGCGTCTCCTTGGAAGAGACCTGACCGAGGCTCTCTGCGGCCTGTTTGGCCAGCTCGTCGATCATTGCTTGCATGGAAATTCTCTCCTTCTCAGTTCGTGTTTTCAAAGCGGGGCAGCAAAAAAGGCCCCGTCCCCTGCCGGGCCATTTCTGGCCGGACAAAAGGGACGAAGCCTTTGCAAATCCAATGCTCCGCGGTACCACCCGGTTTCCGCCCTGCACAAAGAAGGGCGGCTCTCAAACGCCGTAACGGGGCGCGCCGTCCTGCCCTAATAGAAGCCGTTCGGGCAGGCCGCTCAGGAGCGAACTTCGGCACACACCCACGCGGAAGCCCTTTCAGCCGGTGAAGCTTCTCTCTTTGCTGTGGAACTGCGTGCGTACTCTCTCCGTCGCTGCGTTTTCAAGATATTCAGGTTTCATAACCGGATATCATCTTACCACACTTTGGGCCTGTTTGCAAGCCGGGGCGGCACTTTTTCCCTGAATTTTAAGGTTTTGCTTGTGTTTTGGCCGAAAGTATGGTATAGTAAGCGTAACGTTTTACTGAAAGGAGGGTACACCCAGATGGGTTGGAATGGCTGCATCTTTTTCAAAAAAGGTCAGATTTAATACGTTCCGGCTCGAAGTGTACCCTTTTGTCTCTTTCAGCAAAGCGTGGAGCATGATTTTCAGCGCCGCGCAGCTTTGCTGTGGGGCGCTTTTGTTTTGGGTACACTTTCTATTTTGAATCATTCACTATAAATAGAAAGGGTGTTTCCAATGGATCATAAACTCAATTTAAAAAAGCAGTTCGCCTGCATTTATACTTCCGATTTCTTCTCCGGCCTGCGCATCACGGATGCGGTATGGGTGGCGCTGCTGGCGGCCCGGGGCTTCTCCCTATGGGAGATCGGTCTGGCCGAGAGCGTATTCCACATCGTCAGCCTGCTGTGTGAGGTGCCCAGCGGCATGGCGGCAGACCTGCTGGGCCGGAAAAAGACCCTCGTATCCGGCGGCGTGTGCATGGTCCTGCAAAGCTGCTGATGGCCTTTGCGTCAGACCTGTTCACCATCTGCTTTGCCATGGGGCTGAACGCGCTGGCCATGACCATGTTCTCCGGCACCACCACGGCGCTGCTCTACGACAGCCTGAAGCAGGAGGGCTGCGAGGAGAAATACATTCAGGTCTCTGCAAACAGCTCTCAGATCTCCATGCTGGCCAACGCCGTGGGCTCCATGGCCAGCATTCTGAACCGGTTTCTCGGCTATGCAGGCTTTTATCTGCTGAACGCCGCCTTCGGGGGCATTTCCGCTCTCGCCAATCTGCTGCTAGCGGAACCCATTGTCACTGCGGCCCAGGCCAACCGGGAAAAGCACGCGCTGCGCACTCTGCCCGAACAGTTCCGCCAGCTGGTGCGGGACAGTCTGCATGTCCTGCACACCTGCCCAATGGCAGGAAAGCTTATCGCATCCAGCGCCCTCATCAGCGTGCCCAGCTACCTGACCAAGATGTTTTTGCAGCAGCGGCTCGTTGAGCTGGGCTGGCCCACGGAGCTGCTCTTCCTTCCCCTGCTGCTGGGTGGTCTGGCCTGCGTGGCGGCACCGAGATCGGCCGCCGGGTGAGATGCCGCTCCATGCGGCGGCTCTACACAGCCTGTGCCCTGCTCTGCGGTGTGGGCACTCTGCTGGTGGGTGCTGCGCCTGCCTGGGGCGGCATCCTGGGCATGATGCTGGTGCAGGGTGTGCTGGAGGTCTACCTGCTCCACGAGAGCCAGAAGCTGAACGATGCCATCCCCAGTGACCAGCGGGCCACCCTCATCAGCGTGGACGGCATGGCCTACAGTCTGCTCATGATTCCCGCAAGTCCTCTGGTGGGTGCCGTCGGCGATGCCTTCGGGCAGGCCGGTGCAGGCCTTGCCCTGCTGGGCGGGGTCATCGTGCTGAGCGGCGTGGCGCTCTTGGGGGAAAAAAGCCGCAGGAATCCTGATACAGCAAAAAGCGGATGCGTTCCGGTGGGAGCGCATCCGCTTTTTTATTTTGCTCAGAACCGCCGCCAGGTGTCCGGCATAAAGAACACCAGCATGGGGAAGATCTCCAGACGGCCCGCCAGCATGTCAAAAATCATAACCAGCTTGGCGGGGTTGGAGTAGCTGCCAAAGTTCATCATGGGGCCCACCTGGGCAAGGCCGGGGCCGATGTTGTTCAACGTGGCGGCAATGGCGGTGAAGTTGGTCACCATGTCAAAGCCATCCAGACTGATGAGGAAGAAGGATGCCGCAAAGATGAAGATGTAGGCGGCCACAAAGACATTGGTGGCGCGGATGGTCTCATGGTTGACCACCTTGCCGTCCATCCGGACGGGGGCCACCACCTGCGGGTGAAGGGCCTGCTTGAGCTCCTTGCCCACAGTCTTGCCCATCAGCAGGAGGCGGCTGACCTTTATGCCGCCGCCGGTGCTGCCTGCGCAGCACCCACAAACATCAGCATGACAAGGATCTCCTTGGAGAGGGTGGGCCACAGGTCAAAATCACAGCTGGAAAAACCGGTGGTGGTGATGATAGAACCCACCTGGAAGGCGGCGTGGCGCAGGGCCTCGCCCAAGCCGTTGTACATGCTGTAAATGTTGGCCGTGATGATGGCCACAGCCACACCGATGATCACAAAGTAGGCGCGCACCTCCTCGCTGGCGGCAGCGCGGCGGAAGCGGCGCATCAGCAGCAGGAAATAGGCATTGAAGTTCACGCCAAACAGGATCATAAAGATGGTCACGACCCACTGGACATAGGGCGACATGCTGGCAAAGCTGTCATTGCGGAAGCCGAAGCCGCCGGTGCCCGCTGTGCCAAAGGAGGTCAGCAGAGCTTCAAATACCGGCATCCGCCCGGCGATCAGGAACATGAATTCCAGCACCGTCAGGAGGAAATAGATGCCGTACAGAATTTTTGCTGTGGACTGCACCTTCGGCACCAGCTTATCCACCTGCGGGCCGGGGCTTTCGGCTTTCATCAGGTTGACATGGGAGCCGCCGGTCAGGGGCAGCAGGGAGAGCAGGAACACCAGAACGCCCATGCCGCCGATCCAGTGGGTGAAGCTGCGCCAGAACAGGATGCCCCTGGGCAGGTCCTCCACAGCGGGCAGGATGCTGGCACCGGTGGTGGTGAAGCCGGAAACGGTCTCAAACATGGCATCCACCGGGTTGGGGATGCTGCCCGTGAGCACAAAGGGCACCGCGCCCACCACACTGATGAGCAGCCAGCAGAGCGCCGTGGTGGCAAAGCCCTCCCTCATATAGAAGATCTGGCTCTTGGGCTTGATGCGGTGGAGCAGAGCGCCCGCCACCGCAGAAAGCGCTGCCGTGAGCAGGAACACGCCCAGCACCATCCACTCGCCGTAGATCAGGCTGGCCATGGCGGGCAGCAGGAGCAGCGCGGCTTCGCAATAGAGGATGTAGCTCAGCAGCCGCAGAACGATCGCATAATTCATGCCGCGCCTCCGTTAATCTTCCACGATGTCCCGCAGGTCATGCAGGCCGTGCTCCAGCGTGACCACGATGACGTTGTCGCCCACCTGGATCTCATCGCCGCCGCGCGGGATCTTGATCTCGTTGCCGCGGGTGATGCAGCAGAGCAGCAGGTTCTTTTTCAGGTGGAGCTGGCTCAGGGGCACACCGGTGGCGCGGCTCTTCTCATGGACCGTGAATTCCAATGCCTCCACGCGGTCGTCCAGAATGCGGTACAGGGTCTTGATGTTGCTGCCTGCCTCGTTCTGCAAAGCACGCACATACTGCACGATGTAATCGCAGGTCATGTACTTGGGGTAGACGATGCTGCCCAGATCAAGCCCAGCCAGGATATCGTCAAATTCCAGGCGGTTGATCTTGGTGACCAGCTTGCCGTTGGAATGCTTCTTGGCAAACAGGGTCAGCAGAACATTTTCCTCGTCGATGTTGGTCAGGGCCACAAAGGCCTCGGTGGAGGTCAGGCCCTCGGAGAGCAGGAACTCGCGGTTGGAGCCGTCCTCACACAGGATCTGTGCTTCGGGCAGGGCCTGGGCCAGCACATCGCAGCGGGCGGGGTCCCGCTCCACGATCCGCACCCGGACATGGTTTTCCAGCAGCTCCTGGCTCAGATAGAAGGCAATGGCACCGCCGCCCACGATGAGGCATTGCGCACCGGGCGCACGGCCAGATGGATGCGCTGGAAGAACGCGTGGGCCTTTTCCTGCGTTGCAAGAAAGGTGACCTGATCGCCGGTCTGGAGCACAAAATTACCGTTGGGGATGATGACCCCGCCGTCGCGCTCCACGGCGCAGACCAGGATATCGCTCTTGAGCCGGGTGGGGATCTCCCGGATGGCCACGCCGTCCAGTGCCTGTGCCTCGGTCAGGGTGAACTTGATCAGCCGCACCCGGCCTTCCGCAAAGGTATCGATCTTGCTGGCACCGGGGAAGCGCAGCAGATGGGAGATCTCCCGCGCCGCCGCCATCTCCGGGTTGATGATGGCCGAAATGCCGATCTGCTTTTTGATGAAGTCCAGCTCATGGCTGTAGGATGGGTTGCGCACACGGGCAATGGCGTGGCAGTGGCCCGCCTTTTTGGCAAACATGCAGCAGAGCAGGTTCAGCTCGTCCGAGCCGGTGACCGCAATGAACACGTCCGCTTCCTCGATCCCTGCCTCGGACAGCGTTGTGATGGAGGAGCCGTTGCCGGTAATGCCCATCACGTCATAGGATTCGCTGATATGCTCCACACGGGCCTTGTTGGTATCGATGATCGTGACATTGTGGCCCTCCTCGCTGAGCTGACGTGCCAGCGCTGTGCCGACTTTGCCGCAGCCCACCAGAATGATCTTCATAGAAAATGTCCTTTCCGTCCCTCCCGCCTTGCGGGAAGGATGCTTTCTCAGTAGCGCTCCACGCCGTCCTTGGTGACCAGGGCGTAGACCAGCGGGGCCTCCTCGGGCTTTTCCGCACCATAGACCAGACCGCTGCGGTACTCCGCAGCAGCGGCTTCAAACTTATCTGCCGCACCGTAGAAGGTGGCCAGGCTTTCGCCCTTGTGCACATAGTCACCGCGCTTTTTGTGCAGGGTGATGCCGGCCGCAAAGTCCAGCGGGTCTCCCTTCTTCTGGCGGCCAGCGCCCAGCAGCACACTGGCAGAGCCGATCTTCTCGGCATCGTTGGCCACGATGTAGCCATCCTGCTCGGCCAGCAGCTCAAAGCTGGCTGCAGGCTGTTCAAACAGGCTGTAATCGTCCAGCACACGGGTGTCGCCTCCCTGGGCCGCAAACATCTCCTTGCACTTGGCAAAGGCAGAGCCGTCCGCAATCACAGCCTGTGCCATGGCACGGCACTCCGCCGGGGTACCCTTGCCTGCCAGCACCAGCATATTGGCGGCCAGCTGCAGGCAGACCTCGGTCAGGTCGGCAGGGCCCCTGCCCTTGAGCACGTCCATGCTCTCCATGACCTCAAGGCTGTTGCCGATGTTGCGGCCCAGCGGGGTGTCCATATCGGTGATCATAGCGGCCACCCGGCGGCCATGGTGGGTGCCGATGGCGACCATCAGCTTGGCCAGCTCAATGCTCTGGTCCACGGTCTTCATAAAGGCACCGGTGCCGGTGGTCACATCCAGCAGGATGGCATCAGAGCCGGAGGCCAGCTTCTTGGACATGATGGAAGAGGCGATCAGCGGGATGCAGCTGACCGTGGCGGTCACATCCCGCAGGGCGTACATCTTCTTATCCGCCACGGCAATGCCCTCGCTCTGGCCAATGACCGACAGCCCGATCTTGTTCACCTGGGCAAAGAACTCCTCCTGCGAAAGGGCAGTTCTGGTGCCGGGCACGCTCTCCATTTTATCAATGGTGCCGCCGGTATGGCCCAGGCCGCGGCCGCTCATCTTGGCGATCTTTACACCGCAGGCCGCCACCACAGGGGCGATCACAAGGGTGGTCTTATCGCCCACGCCGCCGGTGGAGTGCTTATCCACCTTGATGCCGGGGATGGGGGAAAGATCGACCATCACGCCGCTGTGGGCCATCACGTCCGTCAGCTCGGCTGTTTCTTCGTTGGTCATGCCGCGCAGGTAGACCGCCATCATCCAGGCAGCCATCTGGTAATCGGCCACTTCCCCACTGACAAAGCCGTTGACAATGGCCTCCAGCTCTTCCCGGGTGTGGGTACCGCCATCGCGCTTTTTCGCGATCAGATCATAAATACGCATCGCAATTCTCCTGTCTGACAGTATGACTTTCAATAAATTCCATTATAACAGACTTTTTGATAAAGGCAATCCACATTCCGTCTCCTTTGTTGGGTTTTGAACACCAAGGGCGCAGCTGCCCGGAAAAGCAGCTGCGCCCTTGGAACAAACCTCGCTCAGCGGGAACCCTTGTCGTAAGGGATACCCTCAGCCTTGGGGGCCATGCTGTTTTTGGAGGTAAAGGCCAGAATGATCATGGATGCGATGAACGGCATCATGTTATAGATGTTGCTGGACCAGTGGAGCTGCGCCAGGAAGGTGGAGTCCGCAATGTTTGCCAGGCTCTTGAACACGGCAAAGAACATGGCGGCGGCACAGATGTTGAAGGGCTTCCACTGGCCAAAGATCATAACAGCCAGTGCAAGGAAGCCCGCGCCAGCCACGCCGACCTCAAAGTTCCAGGTCTGCACCGGGGGCACGATATATGCCAGACCGCCGATAGCGCCCAGCGCACCGGAAAGCAGCACACCCGCGTAGCGCATCTTGTAGACGTTGATGCCCACAGAATCGGCTGCCTGAGGATGTTCGCCGCAGGCGCGCAGGCGCAGACCGAAGCGGGTCTTGTACAGCACCACATAGCTGATGACGAGCAACACGATGCCCAACGGCACAAAGATGCTCAGCTCCAGGCCGCCGATGCTGAACAGGAACGGCTTGTTGGAATAGTTCAGCTTGGCGCTGCCGCTGTCGCTGAAATACTTTGCAATGACCACGGCAATGGCGGTGGCCAGCAGGTTCAGGGCCGTGCCGCCGATGGTCTGGTCCGCTTTCAGGTTGATGGAAGCAAAGGCCAGCAGCAGGCTGTACACGATACCGGCCAGCGCAGCCACCAGGACCGAGATCAGCACCACCAGGAACGGCGACATGTCGGCCGGAAGCATGGTCAGGGTCAGAACACCGGCCACACCGCCGATGACCATGATGCCTTCCAGCGCGATGTTGATGATGCCGGAGTGCTCACTGAACATACCGCCCAGTGCCACCAGCATCAGGACGATGCCATACAGCAGGGTATATTTGATCAAAAGCAGCATCTTACTTGCCCTCCTTCTTCGCGTTGGCCTTTTCCGCCGGGGCAGGCTCTGCGTTCACATTGGTCTTGTCCGCATTCTTGAACAGCAGCTTCTGGATCTTGCCGCGGAACAGCATGGAGAATGCACACAGGTAGATGATGATGCCGCTGATCAGGTCTGCGATCTCCGTGGGATAATACTTGGTGGAAAGGAAGGTGCCGCCCACCGAGATGTGGGAGATGAACAGGGCCGAGAAGATGGTGCCAATGGGGTTAGAGCTTGCCAGCAGGGCAACGGAGATGCCGTTGAAGCCCATGGCGGGCAGGCTGGTGGAGTTCAGGGGGTTCCACTGGCCCACGTTGGACAGATAGAACAGGCCCGCGCCAAAGCCTGCCAGCGCACCGGCAATGGCCATGGAGAGGATGATGTTCTTCTTTTCGTTGATACCGGCGTAGCGGGCAGCACTCTTATTCAGGCCGACCGCCTTCAGCTCATAGCCAAAGGTGGTCTTATTCAGCACCACCCAGATCAGGATGGCCACCACAGCGGCCAGGAAGATGGCAATGGTGGTGCTGTTGGTCTGGAACAGCTTGTTCAGGCCGAAGTCCGGGATGACAGACTGGGCGAGATCCGCGTTCTTGCCCAGGTTCAGGGTGCGGGTGTTGCGCACATCGTACATGGGGCCGGTGCCGTTCTGGTAGACCAGCTCATTGACAAGGTACAGGCCGATCCAGTTGAACATGATGGAGGTAATGACCTCGTTGATGTTGAAGTAGGCCTTGAAGAAACCGGGGATGGCACCCCACAGACCGCCCAGAATGGCCGCAGCCAGCAGGCAGACGAACCAGGGCAGCTTGAGCATGATGGCGCAGTAGAGGGCACCGTAAGCGCCCAGCGTGTACTGACCGGCGGCACCGATGTTGAACAGGCCGGTCTTGAAGGCAAAGCCCACGGAAAGGCCGGTCATGATCAGGGGCGCGGCGTTGGCCAGTTCCTTGCCGACACCATAGGGTGCATCATGGAAGCCGCCCTTGAGGATGCGGACAAAACCGTCTGCCCATGCGTGGGCCGGGTTGATGGCCAGCAGCACGAGGAAACCCACAAACAGACCGATCAGGATACACAGCAGAGCAGCCATCACGCTGGTAACAGAACCCTGCAGCCCGTTGTGGGAAAGTTTTTTGTTTTTCATTTCTGCTTACTCCTTTCCCTGCTTGCGGGCACCGGCCATGTACAGGCCCAGCTCCTGGACCGTGGTGGTCTTGGGGTCAAACTCGCCCACGATCTCACCCTCGTACATCACAAGGATCCGGTCAGAGAGGTTCATCACCTCGTCCAGCTCCAGACTGACCAGCAGCACGGCCTTGCCCCTGTCGCGCTCATCCACGATCTGCTTATGGATATACTCAATGGCACCGACATCCAGGCCGCGGGTGGGCTGCACTGCCACCAGCAGCTTGGGGTCTTTGTCGATCTCACGGGCAATGATCGCCTTCTGCTGGTTGCCGCCGGACATGCTGCGCACGATGGTTGCGCTGCCCTGGCCGCTGCGCACATCATACTGGGCGATCAGCTTATCGGAGTACTCCCGCACCTTTTCACTGCGGATAAAGCCGTTGTGCTGGAACTCTGGCTGCCAGTAACGCTGGAGCACCATATTGTTTTCCAGGCTGTAATCCAGCACCAGACCATGCTTGTGGCGGTCCTCAGGGATATGGCTCATGCCGTCCTTGGAGCGCTGACGGATGCTCTCGTTGGTGATCTCCTTGCCGTCCAGCAGCACCTTGCCGCTGCTGAACTTTTCCAGACCGGTCAGGCCGTAGACAAACTCAGTCTGGCCGTTGCCCTCGATGCCTGCCAGACAGACGATCTCACCGCCACGCACCTGGAAAGAGACGTTCTTGACGGCATCCTTCTTGTGCTGGGCGTTGTGCATGGTAACGTTCTGCACGTCCAGCACCACCTCACCGGGGGCGGCGGGCTTTTTGTCCACCTGCAGCTGAACATCGCGGCCGACCATCATGCGGGAAAGCTCTTCCTTGGTGGTGTCCTTGATGTCCACAGTGCCCATATACTTGCCCTTGCGCAGAACCGTGCAGCGGTCTGCCACTGCCATGATCTCGTTGAGCTTGTGGGTGATGAAGAGGATGGATTTGCCTTCCTTCTTGAACCCGCGCATGATCTCCATCAGCTCGTCGATCTCCTGCGGGGTCAGAACAGCGGTGGGCTCATCAAAGATCAGGATCTCGTTGTCGCGGTAGAGCATCTTCAGGATCTCAACACGCTGCTGCATACCAACAGAGATATCACTGATGAGTGCATCGGGGTCCACACGCAGGCCGTACTTTTCGCTCAGGGCCACGACCTTCTTGCGGGCCTCAGCCTTCTGCAAAAAGCCCAGCTTATTGGGCTCCACGCCCAGAATGATGTTATCCAGCACGCTGAAGCACTCCACCAGCTTGAAGTGCTGGTGCACCATGCCGATGCCCAGTGCGTTTGCATCGTTGGGATTGCGGACGGCGACCTCCTTGCCGTTCTTGAGGATCTTACCGGCCTCCGGCTGGTACAAGCCGAACAGCACGCTCATCAGCGTACTTTTGCCAGCGCCGTTTTCGCCCAGCAGGGCATGTACCTCGCCCTTGCGCAGCTGCAGGGTGATATCATCGTTTGCCTTGATTCCAGGGAACTCCTTGGTAATGTGGAGCATTTCGATCACAAAATCCTCTGCCAATCTGCTCACTCTCCTTTCGTGTCAAATCGACACCTATACTATTCTGTGTACCATTATACCGTATTTTTGCGGTTTTGCACACTTCTTTTTGATTTTTTGGCGGGATGTACTCTTATAAGTATTACTTTTGTGCAAGCTGCACGATTTTTCGCGAGACAAAAACGACCCTCTCCGTCAAAGCCTGGCGGCAATGACGGAGAGGGTCGTTCCCTGCAGCCCTTGCGGACTGTTCAAATTTTACTGGATGTAGGTGACGTTGGTGAACTCGCTGACGGTGGGCTTGGTAGCATCGTCAGAGCTGTTGTCAACAACGATCTCGCCGGAAGCGATCTTCTGCTTCAGTTCCTCGTACTCCTCAACCGTGAAGGTCTCGAAGTTCCAGCTGTCCTCAGCGGTGGGCAGGCCGACGTAATCGCCGTCCTCCAGACCAAAGTTGCCGTTGGTTGCTGCGATGGTGCTCCACTCGCCTGCCTCGATGTCGGACAGAGAAGTAGAAACAGCCTCAGACAGGCCCTTCATAGCGGAGGTGATGAACGGGTTGTAAGCATAGGTGCCGTCAGCAACGCCGTTTGCACCGATGTAGTTCTGGTCAACGTCAACGCCGATGACGTAGCCGTTGTTCTTCAGAGCAGCCTCAACAGCGGAGGTGTAGATACCGCCGCCGCAGGCAAAGACGACCTGAGTGCCGTTGGAGTACCAGCCCTCCATACGGGAGGTGATGTTGGCATCGCCGTAGAACTGGCCGCCGTAGAAGTAGTTGATGTCGATGTTCTGACCCAGCTCCTGAGCAGCAGCATCAGCGCCCTGCACAAAGCCGTAGCCGTAACGGATGACAGCGGGAACAGCCATGCCGCCCAGGAAGCCCAGCTTGGTCTTGCCGTCCTTGGCAATGGCGTAACCTGCCAGATAGCCTGCCTGCTCCTCCTTGAAGGTGATGCAGTAGCAGTTGGAGGGGATCTCATCGGTGCCGATATCGCCCTGGGTGACATCGATAGCAATGAACTTGACATCGGGGTACTGCTCAGCAGCCCATGCCAGAGAAGCGCCGTACAGGTAGCCGACGCAGACAATGACCTCAGCGCCGTCGTTGACAGCCTGACGGATCATGGTCTCACGATCCTCATCGGAAGCGTCAGCCTCGGGGATGTAGTACTGGCAGTCATCGCCCATGTAGCTGGAAACAGCGCTCCAGCAAGCCTGGTTGAAGCTCTCGTCATCGATCGTGCCGGTATCGCAGGTCAGAGCGACCTTGACGATCTTCTCACCGCCCTCAGCAGCAGAGGAAGCAGTAGAAGCAGCAGCGGAAGAAGCGGTGCTGGTAGAAGAAGCGGAAGAACCGCCGCAAGCGGTCAGAGCAGCGGCAGCGGCAGCGGCACCAGCCACAGCCAGGAAATTACGACGAGAAATCATCATAATCAAACTCTCCTTTTTATTTTTAATAAAATTGCGTCAAACAAATAAAATGCGCAGAACTGCACATTTACTGGCTCAAGTATAACGGCAAGCCGTGTCAGATGCAAGCGAATTCCGATTACAAAATCTTTACAATAATTTTGTAAGTTTTTATCAAAAGTAGTATTTATGCACAAATTTGCCGTAGTTCCGTGCGTTCTCTGTGCTTTGGCACACAATGCACGTATTGCCGTCACTTTATTGTCCTGCAGTGCACCTCTGCGTTTTTATCCCGTCACTTCACGGCACGGTTGCCCGCCACATTGGAGGGGCCAAAACCGAAGGGCAGCAGTTCGTCCATGCTGCGCTCGATAAAGTCTTCCGGTGTCTTTGCCATGATAACGTTCAGTTCCGGCCCGCCGAATTCAAACAGAGCCTGGCGGCACACCCCGCAGGGAGAAGTGATCTGCTCGTTCACCTCGCCGCGGCGGCTGCCCACCACAGCAATGTCGGTGAACTCGGTCACGCCCTCGGCCACCGCCTTGAACAGAGCCGTGCGCTCTGCACAGCTGGTGGGGGTAAAGGCAGCGTTCTCCACGTTGCAGCCGGTAAAAATGCGGCCATCCTTGGCGCGCAGGGCAGCGCCCACCATAAAATCGCTGTAGGGCACATAGGCTTTTTCCCGTGCAGCCAGTGCCATGCGGATGAGCTCCTTCTTTTCTTCCAGGGTCAGGTTTGTCATATCCGTCACTCCTTTTTTGGTTTTCAGGGGTCGAAAACAGCGCGGCAAGCCATTTTGCAGGCAAACCGCGCTGAAATGCGTTTTTAACGCTTAGTATTCTGCACCCAGTGCTACCTTCATCATATCGGTAAAGCTCTTCTGGCGCTGTTCTGCCGTGGTGATTTCCGGCGAAACAAAGCTGTCGGAAATGGTCAGCAGGCAGGCAGCGTTCTTGCCCAGCACCTGTGCATTGGCAAACAGGGCAAAGCTCTCCATCTCCACGCACAGGCAGCCGCGCTCGTCGCGCAGCTTTTCCCAGTAGGTGGGCTTTGCATCGGAGGGCTGACGGTAGAACACATCCGAAGAGTGGATGTTGCCCTCGATGAGAGGGATACCCTGCTTTGCGGCAGAAGCGCGCAGCTTGTCGTTCAGGCTCTGGCTGGGCAGCGTGATGTCCCCTTCAAAGCCGCTCTGCACACGGGCATAGTTGCTTTCGCTCACAGCACCGGCGGCCAGCACCGTATCAAACAGTCTGGCCTTGTCGGTATAGCTGCCGGCAGAGCCGATGCGGATGATGTTCTCTACATCGTAGAACTTGAACAGCTCATAGGAATAAATGCC
>ENA-OQCG01000087-OQCG01000087.1-human-gut-metagenome-genome-assembly--contig:-NODE-87-length-16449-cov-1.904178_pt1 | contig 16449 bp, 16 predicted proteins | sample MGYA00242758_ERZ504577 | MGnify/ENA primary metagenome ERZ504577 (study PRJEB26092, sample SAMD00036248) | human gut metagenome | host: Homo sapiens | study: EMG produced TPA metagenomics assembly of...
TGTCGTCGTCCATGATCCAGACGGCCTCACACCCCAGCTCCACCGCGGCGCGGATGCCGTAGGCAAAGCCGCCCGCACCGCCGAGGTTTTCCCCCGGATTGCGGCAGACCAGCCCCGGCATTGCCAGCGTCTTTATATAGTCCGCCGTGCCGTCAGTGGACGCATTGTCCACCAGCAGCACCGTAAAGCCCTGCACGGTCTGGGCACGCAGGGCGGCCAGGCATTGCTTCAGCAGCGGCAGACGGTTGTAGGTCACGACGATGGCCGTGACATTTCTTGCGTCAAGCATCTTTTTTCGGGAAGAATTTGCGCTTGAGGAAGGCTGTGCCCTTGCGCAGCCAGTTCTGGTGCTCCATGTAAACGATGCTCAGTTCCTCAAAGCTGATGTTGTTCGTGGTGAGCCAGGCGTCCAGCAGACGCTCGCTCACAAAGCCAAAGACCCGGCGGTCATTGACCGTGTAGCCCGTCATGTCCAGCTCCCGCTCAAGCTCAAACAGAATGTCGAACAGCCAGGTGCAGTAGTGCTGCAAAAGTTCCTTCTTCATGACGAACATGTTGAAGTGGTGGCCGTGGGTCTTGGACATATACAGGTCATACGCGGGCAGGTACTCGGGGCATTTGCGCGCAATGATGGCGCGGGTCACCTCCAGATCCTGCTTGTGATGGGCGTGGATATACTGGGTGTAGTTCGTCTCAATAAAATAGTGGCGCTCCTTCGGCAGGACGACGTTCGTCGTAGCCAGAATGCTGCAGAGCTCCTCATGGCTGATGACACGCGACTTCTTGTCCGCAAAGCGGCTTTTGCGGCGGCTGGCAAAATAGCGGCGGTAATGCACGATGCCGATATAATCGGAATCGATGTTGTGCGCCGCCCAGTACAGGCCCGTCAGCTCGCAGAAATTTGCGTTGCGCTCCGAGATATTGTCGCCGGTATCATCGCCGATATAGCCGCAGGCCGGGTGGACGGCATGGCCCATCTGTACCGGAAGGTACATTGGGTCATCCGGCACCCAGTACGGTTTATGCGTTGCTACGATAATGGTGGTCTGCAATGTGTTCTACCCGCCTTACATACATTCCTATACTCTTTTTCCTGGTGAGCTTGCTAAACCTATAGTATAACGCTTTTTGGCAGGAATACAAGTTACAGAACGGTAAAAAGGTCATTCGCCCTCGTTTTCAAAGGTTTCCTGCTCCTCGGCCAGCTTTTCCCACTCGTCGTAGAGCTCCTGCTGGTGGAAGCGGGTGTCGTCAAGCTCGTCGCATTTGTCGCGCAGCAGCAGATGGTCGCGCAGGACCTCGGGGTCATTGATCTCATTTTCCAGCTCGACAATATGCGCACCCAGCTCCTCGATCTCGCTCTCCACCTTTTTCAGGCGGGCGCGGACCTCGGCGCGGCGCTTGCGCTGCTCCTTGCCGTATGCCTGCTTTTTGGCAGTGTCCTCGGTCTTTTGCTGCTCCTGGGTCTTGCCCGCGTCACGGTTTTGCAGGGCGGCAAAGTTCGGGTAAAACGTCGCTTTGCCGTCCTCCAGGTACATGATCGGGCAGCCCAGCGTCTGCATCAGGTAGCGGTCATGGGTGACGAGCAGCAGTGTGCCGGTGTAGGCTGCCAGCGCCTGGGTCAGGCTCTCGCGCATGTAGATGTCCAGGTGGTTCGTCGGCTCGTCCAGGAACATCAGGTTCGGGCGCTCGAGCGCCAGCTCGGCAAAGCGCAGGCGGGCCAGCTCACCGCCGGACAGCGACGCACAGTCCTTAAAGACCTCCTCGCCGCGGTAGCCGAAGCGTGCCAGATGGCTGCGGACCTCGAGCTCGGTAAAGCGCGGGTACTGGTTCCAGATGGCGTCAATGACGCGGCCTGCGCGGCGGGCCTGCTGCTGGGTGAATACGCCCGGCTTGGCGCCGCTGCCCAGGCGGACCATACCGCCCGACGGGCGGCGCTTGCCGTCCAGCACCTGCAAAAGCGTGGACTTGCCTGCGCCGTTGGGACCTGCAATGACGAGCTTGTCCCCACGGTGAACGACGTAGTCCAGGGCGTCGATGAGGGTGCGTTCACCGATATGGACGCTCAGATTCTTCATGATGACCAGCTCGTCATAGGGCTCAATGTCGTACTCAAAGCGAAAGTTCAGCTCCCACGCCTCGGTGGTCGGGGCCTCGACGATCTCGAGCTTTTCCAGCTGCTTGCGGCGGCTCTGGGCCATCTTCGTCGTGGAGGCGCGCACAAGATTGCGGTCCACGTAGTCCTGCAATTTGGCAGCTTTTTCTACAGCGGCGTCATGCAGCTTCTGCTGGCGCTCGTCAGCGGCCTCGCGCTGGGGCAGATAGGCCGAGTAGTTGCCGCGGTAGGTCTTGATGCTCTTGCCGCGCAGCTCCCAGATGCGGGTGCAGACGGCGTCGAGGAAGTAGCGGTCATGGCTGACAACGAGCACCGCACCGCGGTAGGCTTTCAGATAATTTTCGAGCCACTCCATCGTTTCCAGGTCCAGATGGTTCGTCGGCTCGTCCAGGATCAGCAGGTCGGGGCGCTCCAGCAGCAGCCGTGCCAGACGCAGCCGGGTCTGCTCACCGCCCGAAAGCACGCCCGCCAGCTTTGTCCAGGTGTCGGCGGGAAAGCCCATGCCGTTGAGCACCTTTTTGATCTGGGTATCCATGTTATAAGCGTCCATCGCGTCGATGACAGCGGTGCAGTGGGCGATTTTTTCGGTCAGTTCCGCATTGTGCGGGTCTGCGGCCAGCTGCTTTTGCAGCGCGTCCATCTCCTGCATGGCGTCAAGCGCCGGGGTAAAGACCAGCCGCATTGTGGCATAGATGTCCAGCGACGGGTCCAGCCGGGCGTTCTGCTCAAGGTAGCCGGTAGTCACGCCGGTGCCGAACGCGGCATCTCCGGCGTCGGGCAGGCTCTCGCCGCAGAGGATCCGCAAAAGCGTCGTCTTGCCGGTGCCGTTGGCACCGATGATGCCGATACGGTCCCCGCGCTCGACACCTGCATTTACATCACGCAGTACCTCGTGTTCGCCGAAGCTCTTGCCTAAGTTTTGAAGTTCCAACAACATAGCGGTACATCCTCAATTCCAAAATGATGCCGCCGCCTGACAAACGGGCAGCGGCAGTGCGCCCTTGCCTTACAGCAGGGCTTCGTTGCTGTGGCGGCGGTTGCGCACGCCGATATTTTCCAGCTCCTCCGGCTCCATCACGATGCGGTAGAGCTCCTCATAGGAGCTTACCGTATATTTGGGCGTGATGCCGGACTTGTTTTCAAGATTGCCGGGGTTGAACCAGCAGGTATCCACACCGGCGTTCAGGCCGCCCTTGATGTCGGCCAGCAGATCGTCGCCGACCATCAGCACACGGCTCTTGTTCGTGATGCCGAGGTCACGGAAGGCATGCTCAAACAGCTTGGCGCTGGGCTTGGCCGCGCCGACCTTCTCGGAAATATAAATGCCGTCCATGTACCTGTCGATGCCGGAGGCCGCAATGCGGGACTCCTGCACGGCAATGGCACCGTTCGAGACGAGGGCCAGCGTGGCGACCTCGCTCAGCTCCTCCAGCGCGGTCAGTGCGCCGGGCAGCAGGTCGGCATGGGTCGCCAACAGCTCCTCATAGCGGTCATTCATCGCCTTGCCCTTACCGTTGTCGGGCAGCTGCATGGTCTGCATGAAGCGGGAGAAGCGGATCTGGAACAGCTTCTGCTTGTTCAGCTGACCTTTGGCCAGCGAGTCCCACAGCTCGCGGTTGACCTTGTGGTAGGTATCATAAGCAGCCTCGTCGTGGGGCAGCTCGTACTCGGCGAGCATATCGGTCAGGGCCTGGCGCTCTGCGGCGTCAAAGTCCAAAATCGTATTGTCAACGTCCAGCAGGACGCAGGTATAAATTGCCATCTTCGTAACCTCGTATGCTTATTGCGGTGTGGAATCGGCGGAGGTCGGCTCCGGCATCGGCGTGGGCACAGCGGTGGGTTCCGGCGTAGCCGCGGCGCTGACAGTCAGCACAAAGACGCTGTCCGCACCGTTGTTGACCGCGTGGATGTGGTAGGTGCCGGGCTCGTTGGCCGTGAAGGTCACCTGCGTGCCCGTTGTGCGCCAGGAGGTCTCCTCGCAGCCCCAGAGCGTGTCGCCGCTGCCGTTTTCCACGGTAGCCGTCAGCGTCGTACTCTGGCCTGCGGTCAGCGTGCCTGTGCCGCTGATGTTGATCGTGGTGGCCTCGGCCTCGACGGTGACAATCAGCTGTGCCGTCGAGAAGGTGCCGTTGATCTCAATGCCTGCCTTGATCGTGTAGGTCCCGGCGGCATCGGGCTTGAAGGTCAGGCTGCTGCCGTTCTTCTCCATCTCATCGTTGATGGACCACTGCACGTTCGCGGCGTCGTAGGCCTTGTTGCCCAGCTTGACCGCGGCATTGACAGTCAGGCTCTCGCCCTGCTTGATCGTCGTATCTCCCTTGTCCAGCGTCAGCTCGACGCGGGCGTCGTTGAACATGGCCTTGACGGAGATGTCCTTGGTAATATTGTCATAGCGGGTCGCGGTGGTGACGCCGTCGCTCCACTTGTAGAACACAAAGCCCTCCGCCGCCACTGCCGTGACGTTGACGCTTGTGCCGGAGTCGGCCTGAATTTCGACGCTGGACACGCCGGTCTGGCCGTTGCCGGTCAGCGTGCCCTTGGCGTTGTCCTCGACCTCATAGCTGGCCGTGAACTTCGTCGGCGTCGAGGTCGGCACCGGCGCGTTGCTGCCTGCGGAGGCCGACGCACGTTGCGGGATGTCCGACGTGTCGGGACGGCTGTCCATCGTATTGCAGGCGTGGCTCTTGGCGTACTCCAGCAGGGCGCGTGCGCCGGAGGTGCTGAAACCGTTGGATTCAAAGTAGGTGCCCTCGCCGTAGCCGCGGGTGTTTTTAAGGGCCTCGGCGGTATTCAGGTACTTGAAGCCAGATCGCTGCTGGCCGCTGCAATGGCCTGGTTGAACTGGTCAATGCGGGTCTGGGTCTCGGCAGCGTTCGTGCTGTCCTCGGTAACGGGCGGGATGCCCACCGCGATGATGTCGCAGTAGGCGTAGGCCGAGCGGATGCTCTGCAGGAACTGCTTGTAGTCGGCAATGAAGGAGTCCACACTGACCGAGCCGTCCACATCGTTCGCGCCCAGCACCACAAAGACGCGGCGGGCCTTCATCTTGGGGATGGCCTGCGGGATCGTGTAGCTGCTGGCGTCCGATGCAAAGTTTACACAGGAGGTGGACAGCGCCTTGGAAATCTGCAATCCCTCCTGCCCGACAAACTGATTCAGCGTGATGCGGGTGTCCTTCTGCAGCGTCACGGCGTACTGGTCACCCGCAAAAACGCTGGCCGTAATGTAGGCGTCATCCGCCGCGCTCTGCGGCAGGATGGAATCCAGCGTCGTATCCAGCGGGTAGGCGTCCGGGTCGTAGGAATCCTTCCCGCCTGCAAACAGGCCCAGCTTCGTCGGCAGCACCCATGCCGCCAGAATGCTCATCACAACGGCCAGCGCGCACAGCGCCAGCACCACACACGCTTTGCGCTGTGTCGGGCTCAGGCCTTTTTTCTCCTCATTACGTTCTCTGCTCATCGGGAACGGCAACCTCCTTAATTATCGAAAGCGGGCGTACCCATGGCCACAACCCACCTAGTATACATAGTATAGATTATATCATATTTGCCGGGCTTTGAACATGGTTTTCAAAAAATTGTCACGTATTACAATTTTATTACAAGCAAAAAGCCCGGGATTTGACATCCCGGGCAAAATTAGGGCAATACCGCATAATTCTAAGTGCCGATACGGCGAGCGAGGTGCGGCAGCTGCTAAGCCAAAAGCGCAGATAATACTTTGTGTATTATCGAGCATTTTGGCAACGCAGATGCCGTGCCGCAGCCGCCGGAGCGGTGCTTAAGCCGTTAGGCGGGAATTATGCGGTGTTGCCTTAGCAAAAGGAGAGGATGGTTATGAAGCTGACAGTACGCAGGGCCGCGGCGGCGGACCTGCCGACGCTTTTGCAGATTTTTGACAACGCGCGGGCGTTCATGCGCACCCATGGCAACCCGCACCAGTGGCCGGACAGCTACCCCGGCGCGGCGCGCCTGGCCGCTGAGATAGAGCGCGGCGTCTGCTATGTGGTGATGGGGAAAGGGGCCATACAGGCCGTGTTCTGCCTGATCCCCGGCGACGAGCCGACCTATCGCATCATAGAGGACGGTGCCTGGCCCGAAGACCTGCCCTACGCAACGATCCACCGGATGGCGTCGGCAGGGCAGGTGCGCGGCATCGGGCAGTTCTGTATTGACTGGTGCCTGCGGCAGGGCCTGCCTGTGCGTGCCGACACCCACGCCGATAACGTCTACATGCAGCGCGCGCTGGAAAAGAGCGGGTTTGTGAGGTGCGGGAGGATCTACACTGAGGATGGCTCGCCGCGGTGGGCGTATTACCATAAGGCCGCAACCCAAAAGGCTTCCCCCGCGGGGGAAGCTGTCCGCGCAGCGGACTGATGAGGGGCAGCCTTCCGCTGCAACCCGTAACCGGGCCGCAGCCGGAAGGCTGCCCCTCATCCGCCCTCGGTCAGAGCCTCGGGCACCTTCCCCCAAGGGGGGAAGGCTTTCTTATTTTTATTTACCTTTACCGTCCAAACACCGACCCTAAGCTGCTGAACCAGTTCGAGATGTTCTGTACCTGGGTCTGCAGGCTGTTGACGGTGTCCATCAGGGCGGGAAGCTCGGTCAGGACCTTGTTCAGGGCGTCAACATCGACCTTTTTCAGCTGTGCGGTGATTTCCGGCAGATCCTGCATCATGCTGTCCAGCTGGGCCTGATCCAGTGTGTCCAGACTGGTCTGGACGGTGTCGGCCAGATCGTTCACGCGGTTGCAGGCGTCCATAACGTTGACGTAAGCCTCGTTCATCCGCCAGCTGAAGAACGCCAGCGCCGCCAGAATGATCACGCAGAGCACGACGCTCAGTACCATGCGCTTGCGCTGGTTGGCAATGATGCCGCGGTTCTGCTGATCCTGTAATTCCAGCTGGGCCTCAATGCGGTTGAGCTGCGCCTTCAGGTCGGCGGCGTCCAGCCTGCCGTCGCGGTTTTCGTCGTTGGCGCGGTTCAGCTCCGCAACGCGGTTTTTCAGCTGGTCGTCCATTTGTGTGTTCAGATTTTCCATAGCGTACTCCCTTTGGGTAGGTTTGTAGGGGCCGGACATGTCCGGCCCTGACGTGTACGGTAAACGGGCACTTGCGGGAAGGCTGCGGGCCGGGCATGCCCGGCCCCTACGCGGCAGCAGGGCTGCTATTTCCGCGTATCCTTCATCTCAAACCAGAAGGTCGAGCCGCGGCCAACGGCGCTGTCAACGCCGAAGGCGAAGCCGTGCTGCTGTAAAATTGCCTTCGTGATGGACAGGCCCAAGCCGGTGCCGGTACGCCCGCTGTCCTGCCGCGCACGATAGTAGCGGTCAAAAAATGTAAGGCAGATCCTCCGGCGGGATGCCGGGGCCGTGATCCTCGATTTCAATGCGGCAGCCCTTCTCCTGCGGGATGGCCCGCAGCACAACGACACCGTCCGCACCGATGTGGTGGAACGCATTGCCCAGCAGGTTGTGCATGACCCGCTCCATCATGGCCGGGTCGGCGCTGACCGGGCAGGGCTCGTTGGTCTGCAAATCAAGCTGCCAGTGATTTTTGTCGCACAGCGCGTCGTAGCGGCCCGCGACCTCAAAGCAGAGGTCGCTCATGTCAAAGTCAACAAGATTCGGCCTTTCCGCACCGCTCTGCACTTTACTCAGCTCCATCACGCTGTTGACGAGCGTGGAAAGCCGGTTCGTCTCATCGACAATAATGTTGCACTGCTCGGTACGCTTGGCGTCGTCGCTGCCTGTCAGGTCGCGCACGGTCTCGGCGTAGCCCTTTATCAGGGTCAGCGGGGTGCGCAGGTCGTGGCTGACATTCGCCAGAATGTCCTTTTCAAGCTGGGCGCTGCGCTTGACCTCGGCTGCCATGTGGTTAAAGTCCTCGGCCAGACGTCCGATCTCATCGTGGCGTTCAACCTTGATCTGCACATCGTAGTTGCCGGAGGCGATCTCCTGCGCACCGTTGGACAGCTTGCGGATCGGGTTCGTGAACCAGCGGCTGAACAGCATCGCCAGCAGCAGGTCCAGCACCAGCAGGATCAGCGCGACAGGCCCCAGGATCGCGCGCAGGACCTCGGCGGCCGTTGTGATCTGCGCCAGACTTGCCGAGACGATAACACCGTACTGCCCGTCGGCGGAAAGCCGCCCGACGCACATCTGCATCGAGGAGCCGATCTTTACGATCTGGTACAGCGAGCCGTCCTGAAACAGCTTTTGCCGCAGCTGGATGGCAATGCGGGTGTCCAGATTGTAGCCGAACTCCCCGCCGAACGCGCCGGTGCTCTCATGCAGCAGGCAGGGGTACATGCTCTCGTAGGCTTTCAGGCAGCGCAGCGTTGAATCGGAGAAATCCACGCAGTTGCCGTCAACGTTGATTTTTTTGTCCCGGAACGTCTGGCTCACGCCGCTCCAGAATTCATCGTTCAGATAGAGCCCCTGATAGGTGCGGCTTGAAATTTCCGCGTCCGACTGGTCGATCAGCGCCGTGATGGCGGCGGCCTTGCTGTCCAGCTTGGCGCGAATATTGCGGTTGTACTGCGGCTCCAGCGCGTAGGTGATGATCCCCCCACACCAGCAGCAGCGTAAAGAGCGTGATGCCGCCGATAAAGAGCATCAGCTGCCATTGGATGCCGGGCGCAAAGGGGCGCTTTTGCTTTATTTCGTCCTTTTTCATACAGCGTCCGGGTCAAACTTGTACCCGATGCCCCACACGGTCACGATCATCTTACGGCAGGCACCCAGATGGCCGCGCAGCATCTTGACGTGGGTATCGACGGTGCGGTCCTCGCCGTAATAGTCATAGTTCCAGACCTTTTGCAGGATCTTTTCGCGGCTCAGCGCAATGCCCTTGTTGCTGACCAGAAAAACCAGCAGATCAAACTCCTTCGGGGTCAACGATGCCTCCTGCCCGGCCACCTTTACGCTGTGGCTGGCCGTGTCGATGGACAAATCGCCGAAGGTATAGCTCCCGGTGGCCTCGGCGGGCTTGGGCATCGTGCGGGCCAGCACGGCCTTGACACGGGCGACCAGCTCCCGCGGGGAGAACGGCTTGACGACATAGTCATCGGCACCGCTCTCCAGCCCGGTCAGCTTGTCGTATTCCTCACTGCGGGCGGTCAGCATGATCACGGGGGTCATGATCTTGCGGGTGCGCATCTCCCGCAGGCAGGTCATGCCGTCCATAAACGGCATCATAATGTCCAGAATTACCAGATCAATGCCGCCCTGACTCAGCACGCTCAGCGCGGCGGTGCCGTCGCCGGCCTCCTCACAGGTAAAGCCCGCATATTGCAGATGCTCGCGGATGAGGTCCCGGATGCGCGGCTCATCATCCACGATCAGAATTTTAGCCATAGGAATGCCCTCCTTATACGTCTATATTACCACAATACAATGCAAGAGTGGAAGAATTGTGAAAAAAATAAAATTTTTATAAAAAATGTTTGCTTATATCCGGGTCCTGCCATGTAACTTTAAGGAGAGGCATCCTTTTTGCAAAACCTGTTGCAATTTGCCGCTGTACGCGGTACAATGACGGCAGGAGCGTGAGCGATTATGAAAATTCTGCTTTGCATTGTCTTACTTCTGGTGGTTCTGACGCTGTTCGCCGTCTGGCCGGGCAAGCGGCGGGACGCCCTGCGTGCGCCGTTTCTGGGCCGCAACTGCGCACACCGCGGGTTCTTCGGCAAGGATCAGCGCCCGCCGGAGAACAGCCTGCCCGCCTTTGCCGCGGCGGCCAAAAACGGCTACGGCATTGAGCTGGATGTACAGTTTACCGCGGATCGGCGGCTTGTGGTTTTCCACGATGATACGCTGGATCGTATGACCCCGGCCAAGGGCTTTGTCCATGATATGCCTTGGGCAGAGTTCTCGACCCAGCCGCTGGCCGGCAGCGACGAGCACCCGCCTCTGTTTGCCGATATGCTGCGCACCGTCGCCGAGGCCAACCCCGACACGCCGCTGATCGTCGAGATCAAGAGCCGCAGCGAGTACAAGCATACCTATCTGGAGGAGCTTTGCCGCGCAACGATTGCCGAGCTGAAAACCTACCCCGGCCCCTACTGCATCGAGAGCTTCGACCCCCGCGTTGTGGGCATCGTGCGGCGGCAGGCCCCCCGGTCAGCTGCGCGGTCAGCTGGCCGACAGCTACCGGAGCTACCGCAAGACCGGTGCGCATCCCGTGCCCGCGTTCGTGTTCTCCCACTGCCTGGGCAACTTTTTGGGGCGGCCTGATTTTATCGCCTGGTGCCCCGAAAAGCGCAACTGGGCCGTGCGTCTCTGTGCGCGCCTGGGTGCCATGATGGTCATGTGGACCGCCCTGCCCGAGCATGACACCCGGAAGCTCGAGGCCGAGAACGACGCGGTCATTTTCCAGTGGTACGCGCCGAAACAGCAGTATAAGTAATGTGTATAGCCGTTGCCATTGCGGGCGGATATGGAATCCGCCCCTACGGGCAGGGTGCCGCGTTTCGTCGTAGGGGCGCATTCAATATGCGCCCGCCACCCGCCGCGCACGGAACACATAAAGCGCGCAGCCCCCGCATACATTGCATTGACAATGTGTGAGGGGGCTGCGCTTATGTTTTTATTTACCGTTACAAAACCCGGTCTGCGGCAGGCGGGCGCGCTGGCTCTGTGCGCCGTCTGCCTGTGCGGCACGGTGGCCGCGGCGGTGCATTTTCCGGTGGGGCAGTCACGGCGTCCGCCGCGGCGGTGCCGGGCATCGAGACCACGCAGGACATCGGGACTTATTTTACCGGCTACGGCTTTGACACCGACCTGGCCAGTGCGGCGGTGGACAAAGTGAAGATCCCCAAAAAGTGGGACGACAGCTTTGCCGCCTTCAACCAGATCGTGCAGGAAAGCGGCCTTGACCTGGCCGATTACAAGGGCAAGACCGTGGAAAAGTGGACTGTGCTCTGCCCGCAGCTCTCTACGGGCGACCATGACACCTACTGTGTGCTGCTGGTCTACAAGGCTAAGGCCGTGGGGGCATATTTACTGCAAAAGCCGTCCGGCGAGGTGACAGGGCTTATCACTGCCGCCAAGGCCGGCGCCGAAGCCGCTTCGGAGGAGGAAACCGTGGAAATTTCCGCCGACGCCTACCCGGAGGAGTAAACGCTGTGGACGCTGCGCGGGCGGGCATTGCTCGCCCGTACACACGCCGTAGGGGCGGATTCCATATCCGCCCGCGGAGCTTTACGTCGGCTGCCTTTTATTTATCCAACCACCGTTCCCGCGGCAGCGCAAACACCGCGCCGCAGAGCAACAGCAGAGCAGGGTCGCTGGTCAGGTGGGTGACCTGGCTCTCCATGTAGCCATAGGCCAGCATGACCAGAAGGCAGGCCACGGCCTGCCACTGCCCGCGTCGGGCATAGCCGTACAGCGCCGTCATCATCAGCGCGCAGACCAGCACGACCATCACGGGGCCGGTCAGGTAGAGCAGATACACAAAAATATTGTCCAGCGCGGGCCAGTCCGGGAGCATCTGGCCCGCAATTTTTATGTCGAACACCCGGTATGCCGCCCATGCCAGCGAGATGCGGCAGGTCAGCAGGTCGTCGAGCTTCTTCAGCCAGCCGGGGCCGATGTCGTTGGCCCACGGCCCGATTTTTACAACGAACAGCGGTAAAATATAGCTGACCGCGGCCAGCACCGGCACCGTGGCCGCGCAGAGCGCTGCCAGCGGTCTGCTGCCCGGGTGCGGCCCCCTGCGGGTGCGCAGTTTTGCCAGTGCCAGCAGCAAAACGAGCAAAAACGTGCAGAGCGCCGCGGACCGGGACTTGGGGCCGACCATCAGGAACACGCCCACGGCGGCCACGCCCGCCAGTTCCGGCCAGGTCAGCCTGGCGCGGCGCAGCAGCACCCACGCCAGCAGCAGGCCGAACATCACCCCGCCGAAGGTGTTGGGGTGGCCGTAGCCGAACATCAGGCGGTAGCTGCCGTTGCGCTCACTGGCCGCGTCGGGCGCGATAATGCCCGCAAAGTGCAGCAGCTCCACCAGCGCCAGCGTCGGCACGCCGCAGGCCAGAAATGCCTTCATCACACGGCGCAGCGGCACGTCCTTGGCGGCCAGCAGGGCCACGCAAAGCCCCAGCCACCAGATGTTCTGCCCGTTGAAGTAGACCCACCGCGCCACAAAGTACAGCAGCCCGGCGCAGACCATGCTGCGGCCATTGTATTTTGTGCCCAGCAGGATCTTAAAGCCGAAGCAGAGATACATGACCCAGTCCAGCACGGGGGAGACCCGCGTCTGCAGCCAGGGCCAGTTTTCCCGCGCCATGCTGTTGTTGAACACAACGATGAACTCATACACCATCACGCCCAGCAAAAACGACCATGCACCGTATTTTTGACGCACCGAGCATAGCGCGTGGTGAACAGCAGCCGTTCTTCGCCCCACCAGACGGCAGGGGCGCGCCTGTGCCGCAGCACGGGCAGAAAATCAAGCACAGCCGCCAGCGCCAGAAACGCCAGCAGCCCATTTGCAAAACCAAACAAAGGGACAAACCTCCCGTTTTCCTTCTTGGCCCCCTCTGCGTGGGGGAGAGAGCCCTGCGGTAATCCGAAATGCTTCGGGCGGAAGCAAGGCTTTTCCAGCCAACCATGCGGGGCTAGTGTGTAAACACATTATAAACATTCCACCCGCCGTTTGACAAGCCTTTTGCAGAATGTTATTCTTATACTGTACAATTATTTCCGGGAGGATGCCACTATGAACGCAGAGCAATATCGCGCCGTCATCGGGTGGTTCAATGCACGGCCAGCCGCCAAAAAGGCGCTGCGGCTCGTCAGCCGCAGCGCCGTGGCGCTCGTCTACCTGCTGTACCTGGGTATGCTGGCCTGGCTGGCGTGGCACCGGATGGGACAGCTTTGGCCCGCGCTCGTCGTGCCCGCATCGGCGTTCGTCGTCGGCACGCTGGTGCGCAAGCTCATTGACCGCCCGCGGCCCTACACGGCGCTGGGCTTTACGCCGCTTTTCCCCAAGGACAAGACCGGCCAGAGCATGCCCAGCCGCCACTGCTTTTCGGCGGCGGCCATTGCCGGGACGGCGTGGTACGTGCTGCCGCCGCTCGGCGCGGTGCTGGCCGTGCTGGGCGTTCTCATTGCGATTTCCCGCGTCGTGACCGGCGTACACTATATCAGCGACGTGCTGGCCGGTCTCGCGTTCGGCGGCGTCTTTGCCGTGCTGGGCTGGAACGCCTTTGTGCTGGCCGCGTCGGCGCTGGGCTTTTACGCCATTATGCTATTATAAAAAGGAACAGACTTATGAAAACATGGACCGCTGCGGCCCTCGCCGCGCTGACTGCCCTGACCCTGACCGGGTGCAGCTTTCAGGATGTGATGCTCTACCTCTACGGCGGCGACAGCTTTGTGACAAGCGCCGAGCCGGACTACACCACCTGCGACGGCGACAACGGCGTGACTGTCGTCTATGACCAGAACCAATGGGAGCAGCCCGTCATGGCGCAGGACGACACGCTGTCGCTGACCACGGGCAACCAGCTGAGTTACACGGTGGTGCTTTTGCAGACCACCGACACCTACACGGATTTTCTTGCCCAGTCGGGGCAGGAGTTGGAGGAAACGACCGGCACGGTCCGGTATGATATCGGCTTTACCGTACCCGATGCCGCTGTGTCGGCAGTGCGCTATGACTGCGGCAGCTACCAGACGATCTTTGCCCAGATCGACTACGATTGCGGCGAGACGATCTATGTCACGGCCGCTGCCCGCACGCAGGATTATGAGCCAATCATCGCACTTTTGCAGAACGTCTGGCCCACCGGCCATGCCCCGGAAAACGCCCGGACCGCCGATAAAACGACCAAGGCCGTGACCGAGGACGACGTCAACGGGGGCCGGAGCAAGAGTTTGGCGTAAAGGCAAAGCGGCAAAAGCCCCTCCGGTCATCGCTGCGCTCGACCACCTCCCCTTACAGGGGAGGCTTTCCCGCGGGCCTTGCCCGCGCAAGAGGCTCCTCACGAAGTGGGGAGCTGGCCGAGCGCGCGAGGCCTGAGGGGCTCTGCCGCCCGCCGGAGGTCTCTGACCTCCCGTTTTATTTGCTAAATTTACCGGATGAAATTCGTCCGCTTGTCATTCTCCGCCACAGGTGCCGCAATGCCCGCCGCCTTGCCGGCCTCGATGCACCTGAGCATCCACGCCATGTTGCGGCCCAGGTTGCGCATGATCTGCAGGCCCTCCTCGTCGGAGAGAACCTCCTCGGCCTTGCCGCCGTGGACCATCGGCCAGTAGGTAGAGCTGATGAGCGGCATCTCAAAGAACTGCGGTACTTTCTCCATGGCCTCCAGCGCCGTCGTCGTGCCCGCGCGGCGGGCGCTTGTCACGACAGCCGCGGGCTTGTGGCGCAGGTATTTGCCGCCGCTGATGGCCAGCCGGTGCATAAAGCCCAGCATGCTGGCCGCCGCCGTGGCGTAGTGGACCGGTGCGCCGAACACGATGCCGTCAGCCTTCTCGACCAGCGGCAGCACGTCGGCCACAGGCCGCCGAACACGCATTTGCCCGCCTTGCTGCAGCCGCCGCAGCCCACACAGCCGCCCACCGGCGCTGAGCCGATGTGGAAAATCGTCGTCTCGATGCCCGCTTCGTTCAGCACCTTGGCCATCTCGGTCAGGGCTGCATTGGTGCAGCCGTTTTTGTGCGGACTGCCGTTGATCAACAATACATTCATAGTAAGTACCTCCGTTTTGGATTTGCTCTTATTACCATTTTAGCACGCCTTGCAAGCGATGTGCAAGAGAAAGGCCGTTTCCTATGCCAAACACCTGTGTCAATTACGAGAAAAAATGCGGCGGCTGCCCGCTGCTGGCGCTGCCCTACCGTGAACAGCTTGCCAAAAAACAGGCCCGCCTGCAGGAGTTGCTGGGCGGGTTTGCCCCGGTCAAGGCCGTGCAGGGCATGGCCGAGCCGCTGCACTACCGCAACAAGGCCATTGCCAGCTTTGCCACCCAGCGAGGCAAACTCGTCTGCGGCCTGTATGCCGAGGGCACCCACCGCGTCCTGCCCGGCGCGGACTGCCTTTTGCAGGAGGGAAATTTTGAATAAGACGCTCGCCGCCGTGCTGGACGCCGCCCGCGCCTGCCGCTGGACCGCCTACGATGAGGACCGCGGCACCGGCCTTTTGCGCCATACCGTGCTGCGCAGCTCCTGCAGTGGTAAGGTGCTGGTCACGTTGGTCACGCCCGGCCCCGACCTGCCCGGCAGCAAGAATTTCTGCACGGCTCTGCGCAAAAAAGCGCCTTGGGTCGTCAGCATCGTGCAGAATATCAACCCCACCCGCTCCAGCGCCGTGCTGGGCAGCCGCGAGAAAACGCTCTACGGCCCCGGCTTTGTGCTGGATACGCTGTGCGGCACGCAGTTTGCCATTTCGTCCCGCAGCTTTTACCAGGTCAACCGCACACAGACCGAGGTTTTGTACAAGAAAGCGCTGGAGCTTGCCAAGCTGACGGGCCGCGAGACGGTTATTGACGCTTACTGCGGCATCGGCACGATTGGTCTCTGCGCTGCACCGCTGGCCAAACAGGTCATCGGTGTTGAGCGCAACCCCGCCGCCGTGAAGGACGCCGCCGCCAACGCCCGCCGCAACAAAATTGCAAATGCCCGCTTTGTCTGCGCCGACGCCACCGAATGGATGGCCGCCGCGGCCGGGGAGGGCCTGCACCCGGATGTAGTGTTTCTTGACCCGCCCCGCGCGGGCAGTACGCCGGAGTGCATCGCGGCAGTCAACAAAATGAAGCCGCACCGCGTCGTCTACGTCAGCTGCGACCCCGAGACCCTCGCCCGCGACGTCGCCGCCTTCACCCGCCTCGGCTGGCGCGCCGCCAAGTTCTGCCCGGTAGACCTGTTCCCGCAGACCAAACACGTTGAGACGGTATGTTTGCTGGTGAAATAAAACCATTGACTTCTGACGAAGGAGTATAAATTATGGGACGAGAGCTTTTTGAAAATATTCCCAGCAAAGTATCTGATTTGCTGAATGATGTGAAGAACGGACGAATTGGTCTGCCAGACCTTCAACGCCCTTTTGTTTGGAAAGATAATAAAGTACGTGAATTACTTGACTCTATGATGAAGGGGTATCCCATTGGCTATATTATGCTTTGGGCTTCGCCGGATGATTACGCGAATACTGCACAAATCGGAAAGAACGACAAGGTATATAAACAGCCGGATGATCTTGTCATTGATGGGCAGCAGCGGTTAACTGCGTTACTTGCAGCAATGTATGGGGTAACGATCAGAGACAAGAATTATGCAGAACGTAAAATCCGAATTTCCTTTAATCCTTTGACACGTGAATTTGCTGTACG
>ENA-OQCG01000088-OQCG01000088.1-human-gut-metagenome-genome-assembly--contig:-NODE-88-length-16081-cov-1.816723_pt1 | contig 16081 bp, 17 predicted proteins | sample MGYA00242758_ERZ504577 | MGnify/ENA primary metagenome ERZ504577 (study PRJEB26092, sample SAMD00036248) | human gut metagenome | host: Homo sapiens | study: EMG produced TPA metagenomics assembly of...
TGAGGACCGCTTCAACAACCCCTTCGTCAACCACGAGCTGATGAGCATCTCCCTGAACTCCACCTCCAAGTGGAAGGCCCGCAATATGCCTTCCTTCCTGGCATACATCGAGGAGCAGAAGCAGCTGCCCAAGTGCCTGACCATGTCTCTGGCCGCTTACATTGCCTTCTACTCCAGTGATATCCAGGAGCGCACTGCCGACGGCCTGATCTGCAAGCGCCCCGCAGGCAACACCTACAAGATCCAGGATGACGCATGGGCACTGGACTTCTACTATGCACACAAGGACGACACCGACGCTCAGCTGGTGCATGCCGTTCTGACCAACACCCAGATGTGGGATCAGGATCTGACCAAGATCGAGGGCCTGGAGGCCGCTGTTCTGGCTGATCTGGAGCTGATCCGCACCCAGGGTGCCGAAGCTGCCTACAAGAGCTGCCTGTAAGCTGGAATATCACCTGCACAACAAGGGGCTGCTGCTTTGGGCAGCGGCCTCCTTGTGCTTTGTAAATGTCATTAAGGAGAATAACTATGCCGCAGGCGATTCATATCAGCCCCATTGACAACGTGGTGGTTGCACTGCACCCCATTGCCAAGGGCACTCTGGTGGAGGTGGACGGCCTTGCCGTGACCGCGCTGGAGGATATCCCTCAGGGCCACAAGATGGCAGTAAAGCCCATCAAGAACGGTAAAAATGTCATCAAGTACGGTTTCCCCATCGGCCACGCCACCGCCGATGCCGAGCCGGGCACCTGGATGCACACCCACAATGTCCACACCAACCTGTCCGGTGAGGTGGAGTACAGCTATAACCCTGCCCCCGACCTGGCTCCCCTGCCCAAGGTGGAGCCCGAGACCTTTATGGGCTTCCGCCGCAAGGATGGCCGTGCCGCCATCCGCAACGAGATCTGGATCATTCCCACGGTCGGCTGTGTCAACGACATCGCCAAGAAGATGGTGAACGACAACCAGGATCTGGTCACCGGCTCCATTGAGGGCCTGTACACCTTTACCCATCCGTTTGGCTGCAGCCAGACCGGCCACGACCATGCCCAGACCCGCAAGCTGCTGGCCGCGCTGGTCCGCCACCCCAATGCCGCCGCTGTTCTGGTGCTGCATCTGGGCTGCGAAAACTTGCAGCACGACCAGTTCGTGGAAGAGCTGGGCGAGTATGACCACGACCGGGTCAAGTTCCTGACCTGCCAGGATGTGGACGACGAGTTCACCGCCGCCCGTGAGATCCTGAAGGAGCTGGCTGCTTACGCCGGTCAGTTCAAGCGTGAGCCTATCCCTGTGAGCGAGCTGGTGGTGGGCATGAAGTGCGGCGGCTCGGACGGCCTGTCCGGCATCACCGCCAACCCCACCATTGGCCGCTTCTCCGATATGATGGGCCAGCGCGGAGGCTCCACCGTCCTGACCGAGGTGCCCGAGATGTTCGGTGCCGAGGGCTTCCTGATGGACCGCTGCATCAACAAGGAGGTATTCGTCAAGGCCGAGCACATGATCAACGGTTTCAAGGAATACTTCATCAGCCACAACGAGGTGGTTTACGACAACCCCTCTCCGGGCAACAAGCAGGGCGGCATCACCACCCTGGAGGACAAGAGCTGCGGCTGTGTCCAGAAGGGCGGCACCGCCCCCATCATGGATGTCATCGGCTACGGTGACCCCGTGGTGACCAAGGGCCTGAACATGCTCTACGGCCCCGGCAACGATCTGGTGTCCGCAACGGCCATGACCGCCGCAGGCGCTCACCTGATCCTCTTCTCCACCGGCCGCGGCACCCCGTTCTCTGCCCCGGCTCCCACCCTGAAGATCTCCACCAACACCCCGTTGGCCGAGAAGAAGTCCGGCTGGATCGACTTCAACACCGGTGTCATCGCGGACGGTGAAAAGACCATCGACGAGGCCGCCCGCGACCTGCTGGATCTGGTCATCCGCGTTGCAGGCGGTGAGCAGACCAAGGCCGAGAAGCACGGCTTCCGCGAGATCTCCATCTTCAAGGATGGCGTTGTTCTTTAATTGAAAAATGGCTGCTGTGCGTGCTTTTTGCGCGTACGGCGGCCTTTTTGTATCAAATGATATGGAGGTACAACTTATGAACCAGATCACCACCCAGTACGTCACCGAGGGCGGCGCATGCTTTGAGCAGTATGTCATCACCGACCCCGTGGCAAAAACTGCCCTGACCATCACCCCCGAGCGCGGCGGCATGGTCACCGGCTTTACCCTGGACGGCGACGAGTACATCTGGACCCGCCGCCCCAACTTCAGCGAGTGCAACCGCCCCCGCTTCGGCATCCCTGTGCTGTTCCCCAACTGCGGCAAGCCCGACAACGGCGTACACATCTTCAACGGCCAGGCCTACCCCATGGAGATCCACGGTATGGCTGACCTGTGCCCCTGGGAAGTGGAGAGCGTCGGCCCTGACGGCGTGACCCTGATCCTGGAGTCCAGTCCCCTGACCAAGTTCCTCTACCCCTTCGATTTCACGGTCCTGATGAACTACAACCTGCAGGGCAACACCGCTTCCCTGAGCATGACCGTGATCAATGAGGGCGATGTTCCGATGCCCTTCAGCTTTGGTTATCATCCCTATTTTGTGGCCTCTGCTCTGGAGAATGTGGACTTTGACATCAAGTGTGCCACCTGCTCCGAGGATGCCAAGGGCGAGCAGCCTGCCGCACCTGAGAAGATCACCCTGACCCGCAAGGAAGGCACTGACAACTCCATCCGCCTGATGACCGGCGTGGAGTTCCCCATGACCTTTACGGATAAGGGCAACGGCCACAAGGTCACCGTGAATGCCGATGAGAGCTTTACCAACGGTGTGCTGTGGCAGCAGGATGCCGAAAACTTCGTTTGCATGGAGCCCTGGAACGGCTGGGCCAACAGCGTGAACGAAGAGGGCAAGCACGAGGTGCTGGAGCCCGATGAGGCCATGACCAGCGAGTGGACCATCACCATTGAGAAGGTCTAAGACCCCGCTGCAAAACCTTTGATACGCAAAAAACTCCCCTGCATTCCGGTAAAATGGAATGCAGGGGAGTTTTTATGTTACAGGCTCAGGCCTGCGTTTTTTTACTGCTCCGGAGCGGTGAAGCTGATGGGGGTAGCACCTGCAGCAGCGTCAACGCTCAGCAGGGAGATGGGAGCAACCTCGTAGCCCAGGGTGTCGAAGCTCTGGGTGTCGCCGCCCTCGGTGGTGAACTCCAGGACATACTCAGCGCTCTTGTCAGCATCCTCGGGCAGGGTCAGCACAACGCTGTCGCCGTCAGCCAGGCCGTCAGCAGCCAGGTTCTCGCCCTTGTCCTCAGAGCCAGCAGCGTACAGGTACAGGTCGGTGACATTCTCGCCGGTGGTGTTGTAGACAGTGTACTCGGCGGACTCGACCTCGGCCTCGCTGGAAGCTGCCTCAGAGCTTGCAGCCTCAGAGGAAGCGGCAGCGGAAGAAGCAACGGAAGAAGCGGTGGTGGAAGAAGCAGAACCGCCGCAAGCGGTCATACCAACAGCCAGTGCCAGAGCAGCGGCAACAACAGCAACATTCTTGAGTTTCATTGTGTAATCTCTCCTTGTTCGTGACGAAAATCTTTTCTCGTGGGCAGCTCTCGTGAAAGGCTGTCCACAAGCAACTATTATACAAGGATATGTCGAAGAATACAATAACAAATCCTTTACAAAAGTGTGAAAAGTAATACAAAGACCCTCTCCGTCCTGCTGATGCCCGCCAGCACCTCCAAAAGAGAGGGGCGGCATTGCGAGGCAATGACGGAGAGGGTCTTTTCTGTTTCGCTGTGCTTTACTTACTTGGGCTGCTTGCCGATGTAAGCCAGGATGCCGCCATCAGCGTACAGGATCTGGCCGTTGACAAAGTCGGAAGCATGGGAGGCCAGGAACACGCAGGGGCCGACCATGTCCTCGGGGGTGCCCCAGCGGCCTGCGGGGGTCTTGGCGCAGATAAAGGTATCGAAGGGATGGCGGCTGCCATCGGGCTGGATCTCGCGCAGGGGAGCGGTCTGGGCGGTGGCAATGTAGCCGGGGCCCATGCCGTTGCACTGGATGTTGTACTCGCCGTACTCGGAGGCGATGTTGCGGGTCAGCATCTTCAGTGCGCCCTTGGCGGCAGCGTAAGCGGAGACAGTCTCGCGGCCCAGCTCGCTCATCATGGAGCAGATGTTGATGATCTTGCCCTCGCGCTTGGCGATCATATCGGGCAGAACGGCCTTGGAGCAGTTGAAAGCACCGCCAACGTGCACGTCGATGACGCGCAGGAAATCGGTGTGGCTCATCTCGATCATGGGCACACGCTTCATCAGACCGGCGTTATTCACCAGAATGTCCACGGGGCCCACCTCAGCCTTGATCTGGGCGATCATGGCGTTCACGGCAGCCTCATCGGTGACATCGGCCACATAGCCGTGTGCGTCGATGCCGGCAGCCTTGTAGGCGGCCAGGCCCTTTTCCAGGCTGCCCTCGTTGGAGCAGTTGAAGCAGACGGTAGCGCCGCACTTTGCCATGCCCTCGGCAATGGAGAAGCCGATGCCGTGTGCGCCGCCGGTGACCAGGGCAACCTTGCCCTTCAGGTCAAATGCAGTAAGATCCATAAGTAGAACTCCTTTACTGAAAAACCCCGCGCCGGATCGCCGGTGCGGGGTCTTATTTGTGTTTAGCGCAGGTCGGTGGTAGCGATGTTATCCATGTCGTCAAACTCCATGTTTTCGCCGCCCATAGCCCAGATGAACGTATAGTTCGAGGTGCCGACACCGCTGTGGATGCTCCAGGAAGGGCTGATGACAGCATCCTCGTTGTGCATCACGATATGGCGGGTCTGGGTAGGCTCACCGCACATGTGGAACACCACCTGCCCCTCGGGCAATTCAAAGTAGGTGTAAATCTCCATCCGCCGCTCATGGGTGTGGCTGGGCATCGTGTTCCAGTTGGAACCGGGGTCCAGCTCGGTCATGCCCATGCTCAGCTGGCAGGTCTTCAGCACGTCCGGGTGGATGAACTGATTGATGGTGCGTTTGTTGCAGGTTTCCACGCTGCCCAGAGGACGATGGTTTGCATCGGCCATCTTGATCAGGCGGGTCTGGTAAGCGCAGTGTGCCGGAGCAGACACCATATAGAACTTGGCAGGATGCTCGGGATCGGCGGAAGCAAAGGTCACTTCCTTGGTGCCCTGGGTGATGTACAGGCAGTCCTTGTAGCCCAGCTCATACTTCACGCCGTCAGCCACCACGATGCCGGTGGAATCCTTGCCGATGTTGAACATACCGATCTCGCGGCGCTCCAGGAAATAGTGGGTGCCGAAGTTTGCCCAGATGTCGATGCCCTTGTCGATGGACACGGTCTCGTGCACCGGCATACAGCCCAGCGTGACCATGCGGTCCACATGGCTGTAAACGGCAACAACTTCATCTGCCTTGTACAGGCCGGTGATGAGCATCTCGTCCCGCATTTCCTCGGTGGTATAGCGCTTGAAATCCTTCTGGTTGCAGGAATAACGGATATCCATTGCGGACGACCTCCTGTAACGCTTGCTTAGCGCTGGATACGGCCGGAACCGTCGCCGCCAGCCAGCTTCTCGACCTCGGACACGGTCATCATGTTGTAGTCGCCCTCGATGGAGTGCTTCAGAGCAGAAGCAGCAACAGCGAACTCAACAGCTTCCTGCGTGCTCTTGCCGGTCAGCAGGCTGTAGATCAGGCCGCCGCCGAAGGAGTCACCGCCGCCAACGCGGTCGATGATGTGCAGGTCGTACTTCTTGGAGAAGCAGTACTCGTTGGAAGCAACGTCGTACAGCATAGCGCTCCAGCCGTTGTCGAATGCGCTGTGGCTCTCACGGAGGGTGATAGCGACCTTCTCGAAGTGGAACTTGTCAGCCAGCTGCTTGGCAACGCTCTTGTAGCCCTCAGCATTCAGCTTGCCGCCGTAGATATCGGTAGCCTCGGCCTCGATGCCGAACACGTCCTTTGCGTCCTCCTCATTGGAGATGCAGACATCAACGTACTGGCACAGATCGGTCATGGCAGCACGAGCCTGCTCACGGGTCCACAGCTTGCCGCGGTAGTTCAGGTCGCAGCTGATCTTCACGCCGTGAGCCTTAGCAGCCTTACAGGCCTCGCGGCAGATCTCAACAACGTTCTCGCCCAGAGCCGGGGTGATGCCGGTGAAGTGGAACCAATCCACGCCCTCGAAGATCTTCTCCCAATCGAAATCGGAAGGCTGTGCCAGCTGGATTGCGCTGTTGGCACGGTCGTAGATGCAGACAGAACCACGCTGAGAAGCGCCCTTCTCGTTGTAGTAGATACCAACGCGGTCACCGCCACGGGTGATCATGCTGGTATCAACGCCGTAGCGGCGCAGGCTGTTGACAGCGGCCTGACCGATGGCGTGTGCGGGCAGCTTAGTGACGAAAGCTGCGTCCAGGCCGTAGTTGGCCAGAGAAACAGCAACGTTGGCCTCGCCGCCGCCGAAGGTGAACTCCAGGCTGTTAGCCTGGACAAAGCGCTCATAGTTGAACGGCTGCAGACGGACCATCAGTTCGCCAAAAGTAACGACTTTCATTGTGGTGTTCTCCTTTATAATCAGATGTGTTTTATATCACCCGCCGCAGGGTGGACCGGTGCGGCGGGAAACGCCGTGAAAATGCGCAGGAACTCAGGCCTGGACCAGGTGCATTGCAAAGCCGGCGATCTCGTCAGCAAAGTAGCAGGCAATGGTCTTGCCGTTCTTGACATTCTTGCTGTCCAGATCGAACTTCACGCCGCGCTGAGACAGGTGATAGATGGCACGGTCAACGTTGTTGCAGGCGATGGCAATGTGGCCATTGGTGCCGCGGCCGGGCTTCTTCATGATCTCGAATTCCTTGTTGCCCACAAAGATGCTGGAGTTGCCGGGAGCGACCTTCATGTTCAGCAGACCGCCCAGCAGGGTGGCGACCTTCATGGCCTCTTCCTCGTTGCCGGTGTTGATGCCGACATGGTGCAGGCGCAGGCCCAGCATGGTGTCAACAGCTTCCTTGCTCTGAGCAGTGATCTTTGCCCAGTCGCCAGCCTTGATGACATCGCTCTTGCACATCCAGGTGCCGCCGACAGCGAAGATCTGGTCGTAGCCCAGGTAATCGTTGACGTTCTTTGCGTTGACACCGCCGGTGCACATCCAGCGTGCGCCCTTCAGGGCAGCGCCGATGTTCTTCAGCATACCGACACCGCCGTTTGCCTCAGCGGGGAAGAACTTCAGGGCCTCGCAGCCCATGTTCATGGCCTGCTGCATCTCGCCGGCAGAAGCGGTACCGGGCATCATAATGCCGCCCTTGTCGATCACGTGCTTGCAGACCTCGGGGTCGAAGCCGGGAGCAACGATGAAGGAAGCACCAGCTGCCATTGCACGGTCAGCCTGCTCACAGGTCAGGACAGTGCCTGCACCCAGCAGCATCTCGGGCATCTCTTCGTGGATCTTGCGGATGCACTCCTCAGCACATGCAGTGCGGAAGGTGACCTCGGCTGCGGGCAGACCGCCCTCGGCCAGAGCCTTGCACAGGGGCAGGGCCTCGTCTACGCTGTTGAAGGCGATAACAGGGATAATGCCGATCTGATAGACCTTTTCAACGATGGGATTCATAACGCATTTCTCCTTTTTATTTGACACTCAGGGCGGGGCAGGGCCGGATGGGCACACTCTCCCCACCATACGTTCACAGTATTAGTATAAACGACCCGGCCACTTTTGGTAATGCTCAACAAGCACAATGTTTTGCATAAGAGCTTGTATACATTGCACAAAAATGCCCAACGGTCATAGTCCGAGCCGCTCGAACAGCTCTGCAACGCCATCGTGGTCATTGTCGCAGGTGCTGACGATATCCCCCAGTGCCCGGATCTCGGGCAGAGCGTTGGCCATCACGGCGCACACCGCCGGGCCAGCGATGGCGCGGTCGTTGCGCTGTCGCCGATGGCAAGGGTGGCCTCCCCGGGGATGCCAAGCAGGTCGGCCAGAGCCAGCAGGGCGGTACCCTTGTCCACCCCTGCGGCGGTGATCTCTACATTGTCCGGGGCACCCTGTACGGCCTCGATGCCGGGAAACGCCCGGAAACGGACGAGAGCGGCCTGTGCAATCTCGACGCTGTCGAAGAACATACAGAACTTTTCTACTTCGTGGGCGTGGCGGCTCATCCATTCGTCCAGATCCCGCACAACATGGGTACGGCCATCGTCCGGCTGTCTGGCCTCGGTGGAATGGCGCTGGATATGACGGTCCTGAAACAGGGCCATACCGGTACCGTCCAAATAAGAGCGCCCGTCCGAAAAAATGCTCAGTGGGCCATGATATTCCCGGTAGAGGGCAAACACTTCCCGGGCAGTCTCCGGCGGCATGGGGCGGTGGAGAAGCCGGATCGGCTGGTGAGTCTGCCGCCGGGCCGCATCGGCATAGCGGCTGTATACGGCACCCAGCGGGTCTGTGCCCATATCCCAGACAGCGGCACCGTTGGAGGTGATGGCGTACCGGATGCCGGGCAGCTGCGCCACCAACGGCGGCAGGCTGGCAAGGGGCCGCCCGGTGCAGGGCAGCACGATGACCCCGCGCCCGACGGCATCGGCAATGGCCTGCCGGGTGCGGGGGGAGATCTGGCTCTGGGAATCGAGCAGGGTGCCGTCCAGATCAAGGGCGACAAGACGGATGGGGGTAGAAGGTGACATAGTTTCTCCTTTGATTTAAGAACCTCTCCGGCGGCAGCGTAAACATGGCTCCCCTGGCAGGGGAGCTGCCGCAACAGGTGACAGGGGAGAGGCTGATACCCTTATTTTATCCCATAAATAATATTTGCGCAAGTGCTGGTTCTGTGTTAAAATAATCGCTATGCGGCGAGTGATTTTATAGGAGAAAAGAATATGAAGGCAAAGACTCTGCGCACGCGGCTCAAGCCCCACCTGTGGTATCAGGCTTACTGGGTGGTCTACCTCATCTGGTTCTTCTGGCTGGATCTGACCATCACGGACCCCAAATACATCATCCACTCCCCGGTGGATGACCTCATTCCCTTCAACGAGTGGTTCATTTTCCCGTACTGCAGCTGGTTCGTGCTGCTGGCGGCGGTCACGGCCCTGCTGTGGTGGTTCGACACCGCCAGCTATGACAAGCTCTGCCTGATGATGTTCTCGGGCATGACGCTCTGCCTCATTATTTATATGGTACTGCCCAACGGCCTCGACATCCGCCCCACGGCGGAAGCCATCGGCCGGGAGAATTTTGCCATGACTTTGATGCAGCTCATCTGGAAAGCGGATGCCTCAGTCAATGTCTGCCCCTCTATCCACTGCCAGAGCACAGCCTGCATGGCCATTGCCTTTTCGGGCAGCACGCTGACAAAGCAGCGCCCCTGGCTCAAAGCAGCGGCCTGGGTGTGGGCGGCGATCATCTGTGCTTCCACCGTGTTCACCAAGCAGCATTCCGTCATTGACGTGATCTGCGGTCTGGCTCTGGCGGCTGTGTGGGGCGTGATCCTTTACGGCCCGTGGAAAAAGCGGCAGGATTGACAAGAAAAAGTTCCCAATTTTGTCAGTTTCCCAATTGACGCGGACAAAGCGTGTGGAGTACAATAAAAATAAGACTGATATATTAGTAAGACACAAAGATAACAGGCGTGCAGAAGCACAAAAGGAGCGAAGACAGTATGGCAGTTCGGAGCGCCCGCGAGGCAGCCTACGAAACCATCCGCAGCAGAATCATCACCATGGAGCTCAAGCCCGGGGATGAACTGAACGACCACGAGCTGGCCCAGGAACTGGGCATCAGCCGCACCCCCATGCGGGAAGCGTTGATCATGCTCAACATTGCCCACATGGTGACCATCAAGCCCCAGAGCGGCACCTATGTGGCCCCCATTGATCTGGAGCTGATGGAGATGGAGCAGTTTGCGCGCTTCACGCTGGAAAAAGAGCTCCTGAACCGGATCCGGGGCCGCCTGACCGGCGAGCAGGAGAGAGCCTACCGGCTGCTGATCGAGCAGTACCGTGTGCTGGAAAGCCACCCGGAGGCCGAGAACCGCGAGACCCGGATGCTGGATCTGGACAACGCCTTCCACCGCCGCGCCTTTGAGCTCTGCGGCATGGAGGGACACTTTGACCACATGCTTTCCACCTTTCAGCACATCGAGCGGCTGCGCAAGTTCAGCCTGCAGACGGATGAAAACAAATCGGTCTGTGGTGCCCACACCCGCATCCTGGAGGCTGTGCTCCACGGCACGGAGGAGGATGTGAGCCGGGCGCTGAGCGAGCATCTGCACCGGTATAAGCTCAGTGTGGATCAGGCCCGTGCCGCCCATCCGGATTATTTTATCGGCAACGGCGACACCTGGTAAAAATTTCTTTCGTCAAACTGCCCAATGCGTGTATTTTGCGGCCGGATGGGGGCAAAATCCCATGTGTGGCCGTTTCTTTGTGTAAAGTATACAAGAAAAAAACATCAAAACTTGTCAAAACGTCAATTGCCAATTCGAAACTGATATATTAGAATATAAGCAAGAGTGTGCCACGGCATCCGCCGCGGCATTTAAGAAGCAAAGCAACAAACAAGGAGGAACCCACTATGCCTATGAAAATGGGTTGGCGTTGGTACGGTGAGGGCAACGATCCCATCACCCTCAACGACATCAAGCAGATTCCCGGCGTGACCAGCATCGTCTGGGCACTGCACAACAAGATGCCCGGTGAGATCTGGGAGATCGACGAGATCCAGAAGGTCGCCGATCAGATCCACGCCTACGGCTTCGACATGGACGTGGTCGAGTCTGTCAATGTCCACGATGACATCAAGATCGGCCTGCCACCCGCGACAAGTACATCGAGAACTACAAGCAGTGCATCCGCAACCTGTCCAAGTTCGGTGTCAAGGTCATCTGCTACAACTTCATGCCCATCTTTGACTGGACCCGTACCGACCTGTTCCACCCCGTCGGCGACGGTTCCACCGCTCTGTTCTACCAGAAGGACATGATCCAGGACGATTACAAGGCCATGGCCGACTACATCCTGGGCTTCACCGAGAAGTATAACATGACCTTCCCCGGCTGGGAGCCTGAGCGTATGGCAAAGCTGGACGAGCTGTTCAAGGCCTATGCCCCTGTCACCAAGGAAAAGCTGTGGGAGAACCTGAAGTACTTCCTGGAAGCTCTGATGCCCACCTGCCGCGAGTGCGACATCAAGATGGCCATCCACATGGACGATCCCCCTTGGGATATCTTCGGCCTGCCCCGCCTGCTGGTGGATGCTGAGAGCATCGACCGTTTCCTGAGCATGGTGGACGATGAGTACAACTGCCTGACCCTGTGCTCCGGCAGCCTGAACGCAAACCCCAACAACAATGTTGCTGAGATCGTCCGCAAGCACTGCGACCGCATTGCATTTGCTCATATCCGCAACATCCACCACTTCCCCAATGGCGACTTCTCCGAGGCTGCTCACCGCGACTGCTGCGGCGAGACCGGCATCATCGAGATCCTGCGCGCCTACCATGACGGCGGCTACGAGGGCTATATCCGCCCCGACCACGGCCGTCAGCTGTGGGAGGAAGGCCCCGGCAACTGCCGCCCCGGTTACGGCAAGTATGACCGTGCTCTGGGTATCCAGTACATGCTGGGTGTCTGGGACCTGCTGGATCGTCTGGATGAAGAGAAAAAGAAAGGCTGAGTACTATTATGAAGCTGTCTGATATCAAGAACGGCAATCTGTCCGCCGAGTGGGCAGAAAAGGGCTACGAGCTGCCCAAGTTTGACGTGGAGGCTGTCAAGGCCAAGACCCACGCAGAGCCCACCTGGGTGCACTTCGGCGCAGGCAATATTTTCCGTGCCTTCCCCGCTGCCATCCTGAACGAGGCCCTGAACAGCGGCAAGTATGACCGCGGTGTCATCGTTGCTGAGAGCTTTGACTACGAGATCATCGACAAGGCTTACCAGCCCTACGACAACCTGAGCCTGCTGGTCTGCCTGAAGTCCACCGGCGACATCGAGAAGAAGGTCATTGCTTCCGTGACTGAGAGCCTGAAGGCTGATTACTCCTTTGGCGAGGATTGGGCTCGTCTGGTCGAGATCTTCCAGAACCCCAGCCTGCAGATGATCTCCTTCACCATCACCGAGAAGGGCTACGGCGTTGCTCCTGCTGACCTGGAGCGCGGCCTGACCCCCGTTCTGGCCATGGGCAAGGTCACCGCTCTGCTGTACGAGCGCTTCAAGGCCGGCAAGCTGCCCCTGACCGTTCAGAGCATGGATAACTGCTCTCACAACGGCGACAAGGTCAAGAGCGCTGTCCACGCCTATGCTTCCAAGTGGGTCGAGCAGGGTCTGGTTCCCGCTGAGTTCCTGGCATACGTTCAGGACGAGACCAAGATCACCTTCCCCTGGAGCATGATCGATAAGATCACTCCCCGTCCCGACGCAAAGGTCCAGGAGATGCTGGCCAAGGACGGCTTTGAGGATAACTACACCATCGTGACCGAGAAGCACACCTTTACTGCTCCCTTTGTCAACGCAGAGGAGACCCAGTACCTGTGCATCGAGGATCACTACACCAACGGCCGTCCTCCGCTGGAGCTGGGCGGTGTGCTGTACTGCGACCGCGAGACCGTTGACAAGATCGAGAAGATGAAGGTGTGCACCTGCCTGAACCCCCTGCACACCGCAATGTCCATCTACGGCTGCATGCTGGGTTACACCCTCATCAGCGCCGAGATGGCCGACGAGGATCTGCGTCCCTTCATCCAGAAGATCGGTTATATCGAGGCAATGCCCGTGGTCGTTGATCCCGGTGTCCTGAACCCCTACGAGTTCATCGGCGCTGTCATCAACCGCCGCCTGCCCAACCCCTTCATGCCCGATGCTCCCCAGCGTATCGCTACCGATACCTCTCAGAAGCTGGCCATCCGCTTCGGCGAGACCATCAAGGCATATCAGGCACGCGGTCTGGATAAGTCCAACCTGGTGCTGATCCCCCTGGTGCTGGCAGGTTATGCCCGCTACCTGAAGGGCATTGATGACAACGGCAAGGCTTTCGAGATCTCTCCCGATCCGATGCTGGCTGAGCTGCAGGCCATCGTGGCTCCTCTGGAAGTCAAGGAAGGCGAGCAGGACTTCAGCTGCCTGAAGAACCTGTACAGCCGTGCCGATGTGTTCGGTGTTGACCTGTACGAGGTCGGCCTGGGTGAGCAGATCGAGGGCATGGTCAAGGAGCTGTACGCTGGCAACGGCGCAGTCCGCAAGACCCTGCACAAGTATGTTGTCGCCCGCTGAGCGCTGACACGATCCTGAATTAAGCTATCTTCGTTCCCGCGCTGCGTTTTGCTTTGCCGCAGTGCGGGATTTTTTTGTTTTCCGGCATGGCTCTTTACATTTGGAGAGCGATTTGCAATAATAGAAAAAAAGCGCAGGAGGGTCTGTACATGAAAGTAATGGTTTTTGATGTGGGCGGCACCGGGATCAAGTATTCCGTGATGGATGAGCAGCTGAATCGGACCGATACGGGCAGCACGCCCACCCCGGCGGATTCGCAGGAACACTTCCTGAACACTCTGCGGGAGATCTACCTGCCCCACAAGGACGAGGTGGACGGCATTGCCCTGAGCCTGCCCGGCTTCATTGATGCCGAACAGGGCGTGGTCAAGGGCGGCGGGGCACTCTCGCTGGCCTACAATGTGGGCACGCCTGTCGGCCCCCGGCTGGCCGAGGCCTGCGGCTGCCGGGTCTGGATCGAGAATGACGGTAAAGCGGCTGCCATTGCGGAGCTGGAGCGGGGCGCGCTGAAGGGCTGCAGGAACGCAGCAGTGTTCATCATCGGTACCGGTGTGGGCGGCGGCCTGATCATTGATGGGAAGCTGGTGCGCGGCCGGGACTGCACGGCGGGCGAATACAGCTTTATGAATACGAACGCCGATGCCTGGAGCGACCCTTCCAAGACCATGGCCGGCCAGTGCAGTACCAGCGGCCTGTTGAGCGGCTACCGCGCCCGCAAGGGTCTGCCTGCCGATGCGCCCATGGATGGACGCATCTTCTTTGAGGCGGTCCACGCCGGGGAGACCGAGGCCAACGAGGCCCTGCGCAGCTTCTGCCGGGCCGTTGCCGTGCAGATCTACAACCTGAACGTTTTGCTGGATCTGGAAAAGGTGGCCATCGGCGGCGGCATCAGCAAGCAGCCCATCCTTGTGGAGACCCTGAACGAGGTCTATGAGGAGTACATCCTGCGGGACCATCCCTTCAGCGAAGCGCAGGCCCGCTGCCTGCCCCGCCCGGAGATCGTGCCCTGCCGGTTCCTGAGCGAGGCCAACCAGATCGGTGCCTTTGCAAGCTACCAGAAGGCGTTTTGGGAAAATTGATGGACAAAACGCACGAAGCTGTGTTATCCGTGGTGCATTGCCCAGCCGCCAGTTGAAATTGATTCTGGCATGGTGTGAGCTGCATAAAGATGAGCTGATGCAGAACTGGGAACTTGCCAGAGATGCAAAGCCCTTGAATCATGTGGCACCATTGATCTGAAAGGGGAGTACAGTATGGAATATATTCCAAAAGTAATTGCAGGCTGTTGCAGGAGAAAATTTTACTATCTACCTGTATTTCAGTGATGGCTCTGTCCGCCTGTATGATGCAAAGCCCCTGTTGCAGCTGGGGGGAGTGTTTGAGCCTATGCGCGACCCGGATTATTTCCGTGACCGGCTGACGGTGCTGAATGACACGGCGGCATGGGATGTGAGCGGTGACATGGACCCTTGCAATTGTATCGACCTTGACCCGATAGAGCTGTATGAGACCTGTCCGGTGGTCGTTGACCCGTTGGAAAAGGCATCCTGAAATAAAACACAACGGCACAGCGCTGGTGCATTATCGTAACTGCGCTGTGCCTTGATTTTTGGGCGCACCCATGATATGATAGACCCTGCGCGCAGGGCGCGCGGAAAACAAACAAAGGAGTTCTTTTTCTATGAAAACCATGCATAAATTTCTGGCCGTTGTGATCAGTGCCGCTCTGGCTGCCGGGCTGCTGGCAGGCTGCGGTGCAGCTTCCGGCACGGCATCCAGTGCCGCCTCTTCTGAGGCCGTGTCCTCTGTGGCAGCTTCCAGTGAAGCCGCTTCCTCTGAGGCTGCTTCCGGGCAGGCTGAGGATGCCAAGGTCAAGGCAGAGTTTCACCGTGACCGGCGCGGATGGCGAGAGCCAGACCTTTACGCTGGAAGTGACCGATGGCGAGAAGCTGAGCGATGCTCTGGTGGAAGCCGGTCTTATCAGCGAAGAGGAGGCTGCTGCAGGCTTTGTGACCACCGTCAACGGCGAGACCGCCGACTGGGATAAGGATCAGGCATGGTGGTGCCTGACCGATGCCACCGGCGAGATGACCACCGTGGGCGTGGCAGACATTGCGCTGCACGATGGCGACAGCTATGCCTTTGTCTACACGAAGTAAGGAGCCTGTGCACATCCGGGTGCTGCGGCTGGTGCTCAGCGGCCTGATGGGTGCGCTGCTGGTGGTGAGCAAGCAGGCCATGAGCGGCCTGCCCAACATTGAACCGGTGACGCTGCTTGTCATCCTGTTTGCACTGGAGCTGCCCCGGGAAACGCCGGGGGCTGTTACGGTGTTCATCCTGCTGCAGGGCGTGCTGTACAGCTTTGGGCTGTGGTGGGCCATGTATCTGTATGTCTGGTATCTGCTGGCCCTGCTGGCATGGCTGCTGCGCCGGATGGACAATGCCCTTGGCTGGGCGGTGTTCAGCGGCATCTACGGCCTGTGCTTCGGCGGCCTGTGTGCGGCGGTGTATCTGGTGGCAAAAACTCCGGCCTTTGCCCTGAGCTGGTGGCTCAGCGGCCTTTCCTACGATGCCATGCACGGCGTGGGAAATTTTGTCATCATGCTGCTGCTCTACCGCCCCCTGCGGAAAGCCCTGCAGACAGCCAAACGGCAGCTGAGAGTGAATTGAAAAGGAAGGCATCCTCACCCTCTCCGTCATTGCTTGCGCAATGCCACCTCTCCCGAAGGGAGAGGCAAGACATCACAGAGGGACAGATGCTGCAATATCTGGGATTGCCCTTGGCTCCCCCTTTGGGGG
>ENA-OQCG01000090-OQCG01000090.1-human-gut-metagenome-genome-assembly--contig:-NODE-90-length-15940-cov-2.697464_pt1 | contig 15940 bp, 4 predicted proteins | sample MGYA00242758_ERZ504577 | MGnify/ENA primary metagenome ERZ504577 (study PRJEB26092, sample SAMD00036248) | human gut metagenome | host: Homo sapiens | study: EMG produced TPA metagenomics assembly of the...
CCAGCTTGTTACCACTTTTGCCATAATGTAGAAAAAAGCTCGTTGAAACTTGTCGTTTCAACGAGCTTTTGTTGGTTGCGGAGACAGGACTTGAACCTGCGACCTCCGGGTTATGAGAAATCCAGAATTTGTGCGTTACAGTGCTGTTTTGTTGGGTTTGGTGGTGTTGTGTACCAAGACTCGGAATAGATTTTGTCCCATGTGTACAAAAGAGTGCTGCATCGTGCTGACCCGTTCCAAACCCTTTTGGGGGCAGTTTTGGGGGCAAATCTGTGAGACGGATTCTGACTCGCAACGCTCAAATAAATGCGCAGCTTTGGTCTCATTGAGAAACATGAATACGAGCAGCACTGGGTTCTTGCCAGTGAAAAGCCCTACGAATCCGTATATAAGTTTTACCCTCTAGCAAGAAGTTGTACACAAGCACCACTCCACAGCATCACTACACACTGCCCCTGTCGCCGCGAGAAACGCCTATGTTTGGGCGCGTTCAAACCGCATCGGCACGGTGTCCGTCCAGCCAAATACAGCCCTAAATTCCCCGCCTTCCGGGATTTTTTTACCGCAACGGCATTTACCTAGACGGGATTTCCCTGTACCGGCAAATCCAACACAAATAAATACTAAATAAATAAAATACCAATATACTATTGTATCCTATCCGTAAAACCACAAAAAATTGGATTCTTCCCGCTATGGTCTTACGGCCATGCGTGCAACTTAACACCGGAGAGTACAACTTACGATTGCAAACCGCCCCTGCAAAGTTGTATAATAAAAGCACCGATATTTCGCGCAAAAGGTGGTCGGAGCAGATGGATATGGAGAACCTGATCGGTGAAACAACCGAATACGACAAGAAAGCGGCGCTTGAGGTAAAAAAGCCCAAAAGCTGGTGCAAAAGTGTCAGCGCTTTTGCGAACACGCTGGGCGGCGCGCTGATTTTCGGCATGGCGGATGACGGGCAGATCGTTGGGCTGACCGAACCCGACAGCGACGCCGAGAAAATCAGCGAGATCCTCAAGACGCGCATGGAGCCTATCCCGGAGTTTCGGCTGCGGTTTCACAAGACCGAAGATGGCAAAGTGCTGCTGATCCTTGATGTGTTCAAAGGCGAGGAAACGCCCTACTATTACTCCGGCGACGGCACCTTAGAGGCGTTTGTACGCATTGGAAATGAGAGCGTCAGGGCATCCGCTACCGAGCTGAAACGCCTTGTTCTGCGCGGAAGAAACACCTCCTACGACTCTCAGATGACGCTTTACAGGGTGGAGGACTACGCCTTTTCCAAGCTGCGGGAGCGCTATAAGAAGTGGACGGGAAACAGCTTTGACAACAAAGACCTTGTTTCCTTCGGGCTGGCAGACGAGGGCGGCTTTTTGACAAATGCCGGTGCCCTGATTGCTGATGAAAGCCCGATCCGCTGGTCACGGTTGTTCTGCACACGCTGGAATGGGCTGGACAAAAGCGGCGGCACAATGGACGCGCTGGACGATGCCGAGTATTCCGGCAGTGTGCTCTCTTTGATTGAGAATGGCGAGGCGTTCATCAAGCGCAACGCCCGCATGATGTGGCGCAAAACACCCAACTCGCGGGAGGAACTGCCCGAATACGTCGAGCGCAGCTACCACGAGGCGCTTGTCAACGCGCTGGCGCACCGCGATTATCTCGTCTACGGCAGCGAGGTCCACATTGACATCTACGATGACCGTCTGGAGATCTACTCGCCGGGCGGTATGCCGGACGGGTCGATGATCCAAGACCGCGACCCGCTGACCGTGCCGTCCACTCGGCGTAACCCGGTGCTGGCCGATGTGTTCAACCGTCTGGGCTACATGGAGCGCAAGGGCAGCGGCTTTGGGAAAATTCTGAACGGCTACAAGACGCAAATCAACTACACTGAGGATAAGCGCCCTACATTCCGTTCTGACCGATACCAGTTTACGGTCATCATGCCGAACTTGAATTACGGTGTCCCTCAAGATGTCCCCCAACGTGTCCCCCAAGATGTCCCCCAAGATGATTTGGATGCCAAAATTCTGGCTTTAATCAAAAAAGACAACAAAATCAGCACCGAAAAACTCGGCATGGCGCTGGGCGTCAGCTACAAAACCATCCGCCGCCATATCAAGGCGATGGGAAATGTTCACTACATCGGCCGTGGTTTCAGCGGGCATTGGGAAATTCACGACAAATCATAACCCCACGTTGAACGTGGGGTTTGCAAAACAGCCCCATAGGGCTTCAATACCAGCCGCGCCTAAAGGCGCACAATGAGCGACGCCAACCGCACGTGGCGTCGCTTTTTTACTTGCTTATTCTACCGTCCGTGGGAATCTCCGGCGAATCATCTTCGTCAAAGTCCGCTACATTTTTGAATGGGTCCTCATATTCTTTGAAGCTCAACTGGTCGCACATCTGGTCGTTCACTTCCCGGTCCTTGATGTACCTCTTTATTGCGTCCGCAGTTTCGTTTTGTAAGAAGCTTCAGCTTTTCTTTTCGGCTAACGCTTCCTACTGCCGAGCGCGTAGTGGTCTTGCAGCACCTAGTTGTTGCCCATGCCGAGCACACTAAAAATGCTCCCTATATAGCTTTCAGTGTTTTTTCACTGTTCGCTATATAGGGAGCATATCATTGCCGGACGGGGGCTTTGCTTATACGGGCTTACAACCGTAGACGCAACTTAGCGGTTCTTCTTGCGAAGGAACAGGAAGCACAGGGCAGCCAGGCTGGCGATGGCCACACCGGCAACGGGGATCAGCGGGAAGTTGTCCGACGTCTGCGGGATGGGTGCCGTCGTCTTGGCGGGCGCGGGCGTTGTACTGTTGGTCGTGGTGTTGTTCGTCGTGTTATTTGTGGTATTGTTGGTCGTATTGTTCGTGGTGTTATTTGTGGTATTGTTCGTCGTATTGTCAGACGGAGCCGGGGTCGCAGTGGGTTCTGCAGTCGGGACCGGGGACGGCTGGGCCTTGGCGGTCCAGCTGACGGCGAACGGAGACAGTTCCGTAACATGGACCACGAGCTTGCCATTCTGCAGGGTCGGGGTCAGCAGCTCAACCTCACCGCTGTCCTTCATGTGGCTGACGAGGATGGAGAACTGGTCGTAGTTGGCCGCCGTGATGCCCTTGGGCAGGTCGAACGTAACGTCGATGCCGCCTGCGGGGAAGTTCGCGTCGGTTGCTTCGCTCCAGTGCGCGCCGTTGTCGGTGCTGATCATCAGCTTGACGTCGTAGACCTCGATGTTGTCAGCAGACTGGTTCTTGCTGATGGCCTTCTTGAACGCCTCGGTGATCTTCTCCGGCGTGTCGTAGCCCTTGTCCTTGATCCCCTGCGGGATGTTATCCTTGGTCAGGGTATCCTTGACGACCTCGGTTTTGGTTTCTGGCGCGGGCTCCGGGGTCTTGACCTCACCGGATACCATGATGAAGCTGACCTGCACAGCGGAGGTCGTGTTTGCGTTGGCGGCAACCTCAACCGTCAGCACACCGTCGGCGTCAGACTTCAGACCCGTGAAAGCCAGCGTGTCGCCCTTGCCGGTGCAGCTGGTGTAGTAGTTGTAACCAGTCTGCAGTGTCTCACCGTTGATCTTGATGTCGGCCAGACGGGTCTTGCCGCTCTCGACCCAGCCGGTGGGGTTGAACATGCCGACGTAAACGGTGTAGTCCTCGCCGGTCAGGTTGTCAAAGCGGTAGGTGATGCTGTTGGTGCCGGACGCATAGCGCATGCTCTCATAGATGCTGGCGTTGCTGTTGCGCAGCGTTCCTGCAGTGCCCGTGTAGCCGAAGCCGGCCTCTGCACTGTAGGCGCCGTCGTTCACAGCGGGGTCCTGCTTGAGTGTATCGGCGCTGGCGTTCATGATGGCGATGTAGTCGCTGCTCAGAGCCAGGCTTTCCTTCTGCGGGTTGGCGAAGTAGAGCAGGTTCTTCGGGACCACGGTAGCCGTGGTGCTGATCTCCAGGTCGTTGCAGTTAGTCAGCTTGCCGGTGACGGCAGCCGTGCCGGGGTTCTTCAGACTGTCAGCGTTCCATTCGACCTTGCTGGTGATAGTTTTGCCCTGAGTGGTCACGCTGACCTCCGTTGGCAGGTTGCTACCGTCGGACCAGACGACGTCGGGCAGCTCGGTGTTGACGGTGGTGGGCAGCAGCTGATCCAGACGGTCCAGCGTCCAATCCTGCTCACCCAGGACGGAAACGGTGTTGTCGGTGTTCATCTGGATCGGCAGCCATACGGTGCGGCTGTCGGTCAGGTTATCACCGTTCCAGCGGTCGCCCATATAGATGAACTTGCCGGCCTCGGCGTCGATGGGCAGCACGTAGGTGACCTGCGTGTTGAACATCTTGCCGGTGTCGTTCTTGGCGGGGTTGCCACCTTCTCCCAGCCGGAGAGCATATCTTTGCTGCGGTAGTAGATGTGGGCGGTGCTGTTCCAGCCGTCGGTGCCGCTGGTCAGCAGGTAGTAGTAGCCGTTGTACTTAAAGACCGCGGGGGCCTCACGGCTGTCGTCGCTGACGATGCGGGCGGCGAACTCGGTAGCATCGGCCTGGTCAGCCTCGGCGGCCAGACCCGTGTAGTCCTTGTTCAGCAGCGAGACATAGAGCTTTGCGTTCATTTCGCTGGAGTAGATGACGTAGGCATCATCCGCTCCGTCATTGTTCTTGTCCACGCCGGTATCGACGAAGACGGTCATGTCGCGGGCCTCGCCCAGACGGCTGGCGTTCAGCGACGTGTCGTAGTTCATGCGGGTGACGTTCTGCACTGTGAAGGGGCCGAACGGGCTGTCACTGGTGGCGATACCGACCATAGCGCGGCTGTAGCGGCTGGCAGGGCAGTTGCCAACGCAGCCACCGGCCACCCAGCTGTTCAACTTATCGTTATTGTACAGCGGGCCGTCAGCGTGCCAGATCAGGACGAACTGCTTGGTGCTCTCGTTGTAGATCATCTTGGGGCGCTCAGTGACGCAGTAGCTGCCGTACAAGGTCTCAAAGGCCAACTGCAGGCGGGTTGTGGTCACGTTGCGCACGCTGTCATCCTGGCTGTCCGGGTAGAGCAGGCTCGTCGCCGTGATTGGCTCCTCGTCATAGCTCTTGGCGGTCCAGCTGATGTCGTTCAGGTCCGTGGGGGCCTTCTCGTACTCGGTGACATAGGCGCGCAGGAAGTTCTTGACATTGCGGAACTGGCTCTCGGTCACACCCTCGGGTGCGGCGGACAGCTTGCCCCAGGCCTTCAGCGTCTCGAGGTTCGTGGCGCTGAGCTGCATGACGTTGTAGTCCTGCGTCGTGCCGGTGCCGCTGGCACCTGGGCTGGAGATGATGGCCTTCTCGCTGCCCTCCTCAATGGGCAGGATGGTGCTCTGGGTGTAGAGGATGGTGCCGTGGTCGGTCCAGTTGTACAAATCAGTGGAGCTGTAGCAGCGCACGCCGTCCACAGGGCGGGTATTGTTGGTCTTGTCCTCACCGAACCAGAGGTAAACAGCCTTGCCCTCGGTGATGTCACCATCGCCGTCCAGGTCATAGTTGACACAACCGTCGCCGGTGCCCTCCTTCAGGGCCATGGCAGAGCCGCCGTGGGCCTGCATGGGCAGGCCGGTGTCAGCCTTGATGACCGTACCGGTGGTGCCGGGGATCGAGGTGTTGGTCTCGGGCAGGGTGCGCAGACCGGCGTACTGGGAATCCAGGGCGCTGGCGGCGCTGCGCAGGTCCTCGGTGGTTGCGGCGTCGTCGGCAACCAGCGTGTCGGCGGCAGCCAGGGCGTCGTTCAGCTCGGGCAGCGTGTCAGCCACGCCGGACTTGTTACCGGTGTACTGCCAGCTTTCGAGCTTGTCGGTAGCGTACGCAATGCCATTGTCGGCGTCGGTCTGCAGGGCAGCGCGGATCTCAGCGATCTTTGCCAGCAGCTCCTCACGGGCGACAGTGGAGGGGTTCTTGGCCTCGCGGCGGGCTGCGGTCTCATTGGCAGCGCTGCGGGCGCTCACGGCGGTGGGCTTGACAACAATGTTGTCGTACTGGCCGGTCAGCAGGTAGTTGGTGCCGACGTTGCGGGCGACGGTAGCGGCGATGTCAGTGGCCTCGCTCAGCTTGAAGCCGATGTCCGCGATCTCGCCGGCCTTCGTGCCATTGACGTAGATGGTCAATGCGCCGTTGCCGCCGTCGGTCTCCTTGTAGACGAAGGCGAAGGCGTTCCACTCGCCGATGGCAATATCGCCCAGCGAGATTTCGTTCTTGCTGACGCCCTTCGTGGAGCCGTCAACACCGTAGCCCACCTTGCCGTCATAGGTCAGCAGGTGCAGGCGGTTGCTGCCGGTGCTGATCGTGAAGGCGGAGCGCATGGCGGTCTTGGTTTTGTCGCTGCTCGGTTCCTCGATCATCACATCGGCCAGCAGGGTGAACTGGGTGCGGCCAAACAGGTTCTGTGCGTCGGTGATGGTCGCATGGTAGTCATTCTTGTTGTTCCACTGGGTGGAAACCTTCAAGATGGTATTCCAGGTGTCATCGGTCAGGGTCGCGGTGTTAGCAGCCAGCGTCAGGCCGCCGTTGTCCTCCAACACCTTGTTGAAGAAGCCGGACTCGGAGCCTACCGCCTTGCCGTTGACAGCCAGCCAGCTGATAACAGGAGCCTGGGTGCCGGTGGCGGTGACGGTGTAGCTGACGACCTGGTCCTCCTCAATGGTGAAGGTCAGGCTGTTGATGATGTCGCCGCTGCCGCCGGACAGGTTCAGCGTGGCGGTGTCGGTCAGGGCGTTGCCCTCCTCGTCGGTGACTACAGCGGTCATCGGGCGGGTTTGGCTCCACCACTCGCGGTGGGCACTGGTCAGGGTGTAGGTACCGGCGGGCAGGGTCAGCGCGTAGGTCAGGGTCTCGCCCTTCGCGTTGTTCTTGCCGTAGATACCAGTAGCTGTCTTGTCGGCAGTGCCGGAGTAACCCTTGGTACCTGCGTCGGTGTCAACAAGGCCCCAGGTGTTGTCGCTGGTCTTGATCTGGTCGAACTTGTCGTTCAGCATCTTGTCGCCCAGCGCCTTCTTGTACAGCTCGTAGGTCTCGGTGGTGCCGCCAGTCACACTGGTGGGATCACCGGCCACGGTGTCGATAAAGTAAACGGTGTCGCCGGGGATGACCTCGGTGATCTGAACGCTGACGGTCAGGGGCTCGCCCAGCGCGTTGACGGCGTCCTTCACGGTGCCGCTGATGGAAGCGGACTTGTAAGCGTTCGCATCCAGTGCGTTGGTGTCGCCGTTCCACTCAACAGACTTCGTCTCGGTGGTGCCGTCGGCCAGCTTGACCTCGACCTCGGCGGGCAGGTCGCCCACGCCGCTGCCGGTCACGTAGTACTCCAGCGTGGGCAGCTCGGTCAGAATCTCGGTCACAGCGCCGTCCGCACCTGCCAGACGCTCGCCGATGGTGTTCAGGGCGTCGACGTTCAGGGTGCCGGACTTCAGCACGATCTTGATCGTGTGCTTACCGGCAGTCAGGGCAGACATAATATAGGCTTCGCCGCGGGTCGGGCTGCTTGGTGGAGGCGTTCTCTGCCTTCAGCTCGCCGTCAACATAGACGTCGATGACAGCGGAGCCGTCGTTGCCGCCCATAATTGCAAAGCCGCTGCCGTCCACCGTGAAGGTGAAGGAGGAGCCCGCAGTGCTGGAGACGGACATAGTGCGGTACCAGTTGTCAGCACTGCCACCGCCCGGGTTGTTGATGGCCCAGGTGCCGTTGTAGGCAACGCCGTCGTCCTGGCCGTCGATCATGGCGGTAGCATACGGGATGCCGCCCTTGACGGTCTTGATCTCGAGGTTATCTGCATAGACCTGCGTCCAGTTGGAGCTGATCTTCACACGGCCCGAGAGCATCGGGTTGGCATCGGTATAGCTGGTGACCTTGTTGCCATCGATGTAGGCATACACGGTGTCGCCCAGGCCGACGAGCTTCAGGTTGTACTTGCCCTCAGCATTCTTGGTGACGGTGCCGCTGGCAATCTGCGTACCGATACGGTACAGCTTCCAGCTGCCTGCGCCGTTAATTTCCAGCGTGTAGCCGCTGTTGTTCCAGTTCATGCCGGTCTGGGCACGGATAGTCAGGCGCTCGTAGCGGCTAGCCTCTGCGCCCGGCAGGGTCACGTCAATGGAGGCGCTGTAATCCATCCAGCGCCAGTCGCCGACGATGGTCGCAGGGTCGCCGCCATTCCACTGGTTCACGCTGGAGTCATTCTCCTGCTTGAGCTGGCCGTTCTCAACGATCCACGCGCCGTGGGTGTCCAGCATATAGCGGGGCTCATTGCCGCGGGAAACCAGATAGTTCTCGGTGGTCTCCTTGCCGGTGGTGGCATTGTACACCGTAACGTCTTCCTCGTTGGTATACTCAAAGTTATCCGCGTAGAGGTAGTCGTCGGTGGTGTTCTGGTTTTTACCGGTGTAGTCGGTATCCAGCACGGTACGCTTCTCGGTCTGGATGTAGTCGCCGTTGCCGTCCTCAGTGGGGAAGCGCTCGGGCGTGGTGTCCAGCGTGGTCGCGGTCACGACGCTGTAGGCTGGCACGGTGACATAGGCGATGCCGTCCTCAATCTTGACATCCTCACCCTGCTTCAGGTAGTCGTCCGTGACGGTGGTCCAGATATGCAGCGCGTCGACGGAGAGGTTCAGGTCCGACGTCTTGATGGCGAAGGTTTTCTCGTTCTGGGTGTTGTTGATGAACACGGTGGAGAAGTTCGTCTTATCGGGGGCAGCCAGCGTCATGTAGCTGGCGTCGCCGTTGATACCGGCGGTCTGGTGCTCGTTGTCGCTGGAGCCGAAGGAGCCGTAGGTCGCATTCGGCAGCACACGCCAGATGCCGTTTGTGTTGGTGTCATTCTCCCAGCCGGTCTTGGCGAATTTCGTAATGTGGCTCAGCATGTAGAGCACGGGGTCATAGTGGATATAGCCGCTCCACGGGTCGCGGGCGGACAGCAGCTCCTTGTGACCGTACTGGATGCCCTCATAGAAGGAGCCAATCGCGGGCTGGAACATGTACATCGTGCGGCGGGAACCGACAAAGGCGTTGGGCAGGCTGTCCAGCAGCGCCAGCGGGCTCTGGTAGCCGCCGATGGTGCCGGCACCGTACTCGGTGGTCTTGTTTTCCTGCAGTTCGGAATAGCCGAAGGTCGCGCAGCCCTCGCTGTACCAGACTTCCTTGTCGTCCACGTCTGCCATCGCGATATAATCGCTCGTGGCGTTGGTACGGTAGTGGAAGCCGATAGCATCGACGGCGTCGTACACGCCGGAATCACTGCGCATCAGGGGAACGATCTTCAGGCCCTTGTTCTCGTCAGAGGCGACGATTTTAATGTTGTTGTAGGCCTTCTTCGCTTCCTCGGTGAAATAGCTGGGGAAGTCGGTCTCGTTCTCCAGCGCGTTGGCGAAGTACTTGATGATCTCGCCGTCGGGGCTGCCGGTCTCGTTCTTATCGGGATCGATGTAGTCGACGACGTAGCCGTACTTCTCGTAGGCGTCGAAGATGGTTTCCTTATACCATTTATAAATGGCAGCGTATTTCTCGGTGCCGTCGGCCTTGGCCTTGACCCAGTTGGGATACTCCCAGCGCAGGATGGAGACCTTGACGTCCGGGTTGATCTTCTTGGCGTCAGCAGCCATGACGAAACCCGGAGAGCGGGAGGCATCGGCTTCCTCGTCCTCATAGCGCTTCGTGCAGGCCTCGGCGCCGGTGGAGTTGTTGCCGTCGTTGCCCATCTCCATCTTGATGTTGGAGAACAGCGGGTAATCGCCGCCGAACAGGTACTGCATCATGGACCAGTAGGCCTGCGGATTCTCGGACTTGTAGTCCAGCAGCAGGTTGCTGGTGGAGTTGCCGTTCAGCATGCCCAGGCCCTTGTAGGTCCAGCCGTTGACGTTCTTGGCAGCGGCCTCCACGTCAGTGCCGGTGATGGAGACAACACCGTCCACACCGGCAATGCTGCTGAAGGCATCGTAGCGGGCCGCGGTCTCGGTCTTGGCAGCCTCGGCGTCAGCCGTGCCGGTGACAACGATGTTGTCATACAGGCCGGTGCGCATGAAGCCGGTGCCGTAGGTCGCGCCGAACGCGCCGACGATGCCGGTCTTTTCGCTGAGCTTGAAGCCGATGCCGGTGGCGGCCAGGACCGCCTCGCCGTTCAGGTAAACAGCGACGGTGCCCTCGGTGTCATTCTCGTTGTAGACAAGGGCAATCGCGTTCCACTCCCCTGCCGTCAGGCTCTTGGAGAGGGCGTACTCGGTGCCGTTGTTGACCTTGAGCACAGCAGTGCCGTCGGTCTTGCGGGGGATGATGCGGAAGTTGGCATCCGCAGAGGGGCCGACCAGCACCACGGAGGTGTTGTCGTGCTCGTCGTTGAACTTGAAATCAGTGTACAGCGTGAAGCTGGTGCGTTTGAAGAAGCTGTCACCGTCGTTGATGGCAGCGCCGCCATCGGTAGCGGAGTTGCCGCCGCTGATCCAGCCGGAGGTAACGCTGACCTGCTTGCCGCTGTTCAGACTCTCGACCAGGGACGCGCCGGTGCGGACGCTGACCATGTCATTGTCCTCCAGCGCCTTGCCGAAGTTGGCGTTGTCGCCATCCACGGGCGTGTCGGGGGTCTCGGCGTCGCCGGTGCGCTCAACAGCCAGCCAGCTAACGGCGGGGGCGTGCTGACCGGTGGTCGTGGCCGTCCAGGTCACGACCTTCTCGGAGGTGATCTCAAACTCACCGGTCTTGGTGGTAACGGCGTTGTTGTCCTGCTTCGGAACCGACGCATAAACAGACGTACCTGCGTCGGTGGTCAGGCTCAGGTCCATGGCACGGTTCTGGCCGCCCCACCACTCACGGTGGGCAGTCGTGATCTTGTACTTACCGGCGGGCAGCGTGAACTTGTAGGAGATTGTCTCCCCTGCTTCATTGTTTTTGCCGTAAACACCGGTGTAATCCTTGTCATCAGCATTGCTGCTGGTGTAGCCCTTCGTCTGGGCGTCGGTGTCCACCAAGCCCCAGGTCGCGTCGCCCTGGTAGAACTGGTCGGACTTGCCGTTCAGCAGCTGGTCGCCCAGCAGCGCCTTGGCGGCTGCGTAGGCGGCAGTGGACTGAACATTGTCCATCTTGTCGTTGCCGGTAGCGGCCACGCTGTCGATAAAGTAAACGGTGTCTGCGGGGATGACCTCCACGGTGTACTCGTTGCCTGCCTTATCCTTTGCAGTGACGGTTGCATAGGGCTCTGCGAAGGTATTCGCGGTCACATTATCCGCCCAATCGATTCCGGCAGGGACCACACCGACGTTTGTTGCGATGCGAGCCGCGGCGGTCTGAGGTGCAGCAGCCTCCTGCGCAGCGGGGGCTGCGGTCTCCTCGGCGGCAAGAGCCTCCTCAACAGGGGCATCCATCGGGGCGAGAGCTGCTTCCTCCGCAGGTGCTTCCTCGACAGGCGTCTCCTCAGTCGGGGCGTCCTCAGCAGGGGCCGGGGTCTCCTCGGCAGCAGACTCCTCCGCTGGGGTCTCTGTGGAGACTGCGTCCTCCGCCGGAGCCTCCTCGGCGGCAGGCGCAGCCTCCTGGACGACGGCAGCCACTGGCTGTTCGTCGGCCGCAAAGGCCTGCGTCGGGACCATGCTGGCCAGCATACCGACACAAAGAGCCGACGCGAGTACGCGCTTGCCCTTGTGCTGTGCTTTTCTCATAGTCTTCATCCTTTCTCTTTAAGCAGTGTGTGCATCATGCACAAATCTACTTTACAGTGGTTTACTACTATAATACAAGCCGCCAGTGTTTTCCCTCCATGTGATAATTCCCGTTCTTCCTGCACTTTTTCCCGCACTTTTCCCGCATTGCGCTTTCAAGTGGAATCATACAAATACTACATTTTTTACTTTGAAATTTACATGGAATTTTATATGCCTGCTTTCTGTATACTTATATGTTAAAAGATATTTTCGTGGTAAACCGCAGACTTCTTTCGGTATTTTAATTTCTATAGGAGACACTTCCCGTAAAGAAAAGCGCCGCTATGCAATCTGCTCAGCAGCGTTTTTCATTATAGATATTTTGTGCAAATTTGTGTACCGCAGAATCTCCGCTATTATTTCAGTTTTTGGTTCATCATTTTTTAAAGAAGAGAAACTACATATCGGCCAATTAAAATTTTTTTGTATCCTCTCTACCGAAGCCCCTGATTGCGGGAGTAACCATAAATTGCAGGGGTTTCTTCCAGACGATGCTGCACTTCACAAAAGCCTTTCACAAATGAGCGAATTGCTTATTGAGAATCGAACTGCCTTAGCAACGGATGCACCGGTTGCCGTCCACAGCGAGATAAAATGGAAGCCTTAAAATCAAGTCGTCGAAATTACAATTCTTCGACGAAACAAATCGAGTAAGAGTCTCTTTTAACTAGAAAGCCGACCTCTCACACCACCGTGCGCACCGGTCTGTACATGTCGGTCCAACCGCATAAGTGCAAGGACTCGTAGTAGCGGAGGATACTAAAATATCCTGCTGCTGCGAGTCTTGCGTTTGTAATGGAACCCTTTAATACAGGACTACCGGCGATACGCCAATAACCCAGTCTGGAATTCCCCCACTGGTATACCCTGTCAGCCAGGACGCCCATCTGTCTCAAGTTGCCTACCTTCGTTTTGGACTTCTTCCACTGCTTCCACGGCCTACTATGTGTTTCTGTTCATCGGTTCAGGCGTTTGCCCGCCTGCATTTTTTCGCTGACCTCCGACTTCCTTCAGATTCCACCTCACGATGGACATCCTTGCCTTCGGCTAACACTTTCTACTGCCGAGGGCGTAGTGGTCTTTCACCACCTAGTTGTTGCCCATGCCGGGCGCACTAGAGTTACAACAAACGCCCTGAGATGGACAGTTTGTTCGGGATACAATGTACCTGCACCTGCCATCTGCTGCGTGCCCGTCTTGCCACTGCGGAGGAGGTTACCGCGCGGCGGAATCTCGCGTTCACCCCCTACGACTGCCATGGCAGCCACGGATTTTAAGATTGCAATACCAAAATAGGTGGCACCGAAACGCAGAGAATCATTACCATCAAGCGTACACTGAAGGATTTGCAGTTTTTATATTTGTTTCTTCCCGGCAAACTCATGGCAAGTACCGCTCGCTTATCATTCTTTTACCGTCATCATAATGCGTACCGTATTCAAGAGATGCCGAACCATAATAGCAGCACTTGGGAAAATGAATCAGAACTGATTAACTTTTTCGTGTCAAGAATTTTGGATGAATCTAAACTGATTCACTCTGGAGCATATACGAATTTATATGGGTGTCCGGTTTGATTGTCCCCCCCTTCTTGGGGTAGGTGCGTTTTGCTAGCATAGCGTTTGGATATCCACAAACGCATTTCTCGGGGTGTTCCCCAGACCCCCGCGCTGTTCTTGCGTGACGATAGTGACGCAGATGACGCTAATGACGCTGTTTTGGGGATATATCTATACCATATCCCGGATTCAGCGTCATTAGCGTCATCTGAATTTTGTCTTTTTCGTAATATGCGACTTTCCCGGCGTTCCACATTGGAAACCGACTGCTGGTGCGGCGGGATGAGTTACTGGTCTGGCTGGAACGGCAAAAGGTCAATAAAGCCCAAAACGAGAACCCGAAGATTGTCGGGTCTGATGAATAGCTTTGTGGTCGTACCTGTGGTAGTCTTTGTGTCACGAAAGGAGACGATGCAGCGTGAAAGATACATCCAAAAAAGCCCTGCGCCGTGGGCATAACGAGGGCAATATTCGTCAGCGAACAGACGGACGGTGGGAGGTGCGACTGTCAGCCGGAATCGACTACAAGACAGGCAAGCCCAAGCGCACATCCACCTGCTGCAACACGCGGCAGGAAGCCATTGCCATTTTACAGCAGCAAGCCCACGAAGTCCGCACACAGGGCTGGCGCGATCCAATGTCCGTGACACTGGGAGAGTGGTATGAATACTGGCTGGACACCTACATGAAGGACACCGTCAAGCAATCTACTTACGCCAGCTACCGCAGCTACTTGAACAAGCATTTTTGTGTGCTGGGGAAAATCCTGCTCAAGAAACTTGAACCACACACCTTGCAGGAGTTTTACAACTACAAATTCCGCGAGGAAGGCTTATCCCCCAAGACCTTGCGCAACTACCACATGGCATTGCATAAGTGCTTACAGCAAGCTGTAAAAGAGCGTCTGCTGATTTACAATCCCTGCGATGCCGTGACCCTGCCCAGCGGAGAGAAACCCGAAGTCGTAGTCTTTACCAACGACCAGCAGCGGGCGCTGGTGCAAGCCAGCTACCGCCACCGCTACGGCGTGTTTATCCGCTTAAACCTGTGTACAGGGTTACGCATGGGGGAATTGTTGGCGCTGAAATGGGAAGATATTGATTTTTCCACCGCCCAACTCCATGTCCGCCGTACCATCAACCGCCTTGCCAAGTACGAAGCCCACGACGGCGAAAACAAAACCGAAATCGTATTCGGTACACCCAAAACGAAAAACTCCCGCCGCACGATTCCGCTGACCCGCACAATGGCAGACGAGCTTGCCCGCTGGAAACAGCAGCAGGCGCAGGATAAGATTCGGGCAGGGGATAAGTACACCGCCGATGGCTTCATTGTCACCAACGAGTTTGGACACTACTTTGAGCAGAAAACTTTCAAGGATTACTACGACCGCCTGTTGAAGGATGCCGACATTGGACACTTTACCTTCCACGCCCTGCGGCATACCTTCGCCACCCGCGCACTGGAACGCGGCATGGATTACAAAACGCTGTCGTCCATCCTCGGTCACTACTCGGTAGCGTTCACAATGGACACCTATGTTCACAGTATGGACGAACACAAGCGGCGCGAGATGGACAAAATGAATGATATGTTCGGGATGCCATACAGCATTTCGGTTGAGAACCAGCCTTATCCTGTGCTTTGTACACTCTCGGCAGACGGCTGCACTGCCCATGTTCCTGACTTCCCCAAGGTTACCGCACAAGCCCCCACGCTGGATGCCGCCCTGTTCGAAGTCAAGCAGCAAATCAAAAAAGCCCTGCGCCAATACAAGAACCCACCCATTCCCACCAAACAAGACCAAATCGTAGTGCCAAACAACAGCGTGCTGGTACTCGTTAAAGCTGGCTGACCGCGCAGACCGATCCTATTTTTACCTGCGAACTCCGCAAAATTTATCCACAAAAAGCGCCCGGGCGGTTGAAAAGTTCAATCGCCCGGGCGCAGTCTTTTTATCGTTTTGGGGTTATTGGGGGGAAAATCCGCGAAGCTTATTTCATAACTTCTTCAACGCTGACCTTGCGGTTCTCGCGCAGAGAAAGGGTAGCTGCGTCTGCGGTGGCGATAGCTGCACGGGCAGCTTCACCGGTCATCAGCGGCTTGAACTCATCCGGGATGGGATCACCGTGCATCACACCATTGAAGAACTCCATCTCTGCGTTCATGATGCTGTTCAGCCACATCGGCGGCTTTTTGCCGGGATGGCCGTACTGGATAGCGCCATCCATCTCGGTGCTGTGGTAGATGCGGGTACGGTCATCATCGATTTCCTTGTTCGCGTGGACGCAGTAATGCTCTTCGGTACCATCGGCCAGCTTGACCGTCATGCCGACATTGCACATATCGATGCGAATGGCGCCCTTGGTGCCCTGAATCAGGACATAATGCTCAGGCCAGTGGAAGGCAGAACCATACTCGACGATGGCGTAGGTGTTGTTACCGAACTCCAGATTCAGGAACAGCATATCGTCCTCATCGCCAAACTCAGGGCCGGAGTGGGCAACATTGCCGCCGGTCATGGTAACACGGGTTGCGGGTCCCATGATGAACTGGATGCAGTCCAGCTCATGGATGTGGTGATACAGATGGCCGCCGGACTTGGAGCGGATCTTCTTCCAGCTGATAGAGGGCTGCGGCTCCTCCCAGCCGTTACGGGCGGAGTGGGCATACAGCACC
>ENA-OQCG01000091-OQCG01000091.1-human-gut-metagenome-genome-assembly--contig:-NODE-91-length-15892-cov-1.807675_pt1 | contig 15892 bp, 16 predicted proteins | sample MGYA00242758_ERZ504577 | MGnify/ENA primary metagenome ERZ504577 (study PRJEB26092, sample SAMD00036248) | human gut metagenome | host: Homo sapiens | study: EMG produced TPA metagenomics assembly of...
CCCTCTCCGAGGGGGCTGTCGCCGCAGGCGACTGGGGGAGTTCCGTAATAGGAGAATTTGACATGGAAAAGATCAACCTGAACGATTATCTGGCCTCCAACGAGTACCCCGGCCGCGGCATTGCAGTGGCAATGCCCCCGATGGCCGTCAGATGTTCATCGGCTACTTTATCATGGGCCGCAGTGAGAACAGCCGCAACCGCGTGTTCGACCCCGTGCCCGAGCGCGGCGGCATCTGCACCATGGCTGCAGACCCCGACAAGCTGGAGGACCCCAGCCTTATCATCTATAACCCCGTGCTGACCCTGGGCAAGACCCATATCGTGACCAACGGCGACCAGACCGATACCATTTTTGACCTGATGAGTCAGGGCAAGAGCTTTGCCGATGCCCTGCGCACCCGCACCTTTGAGCCAGACGGCCCCAACTACACCCCCCGCATCTCCGCTGTGGTGTACGCTGATGGCAGCTACCAGATGAGCATCCTGAAATCTGCCGACGGCAACGGCGACAGCGTCCAGCGCTATTTCTTTGATTACCCCCAGCCTGTGGCCGGTGAGGGCCATTTCATCAGCACCTACAAGCACAACGGAAACCCCATCCCCAGCTTTGAGGGCGAACCCCTGCGCTTTGCCTGCCCCCGCACCATCGGTGATTTTGCCCATGGCCTGTGGCAGAACCTGAACCCCGACAACAAGGTCAGCCTGTTTGCCCGCGTCATCGATCTGGACAGCGGTGAGACCGGCGATATGATCTTCAACAAATACGATGCTGTCAACAGTGATCTGGACGACCCCGAGGAGCCTGAACTGCTGCCCGAGGAGTTGGAGCTGCTGGCAAAGCTCGATGCCGAAGCGGAATAACGAAGACTTAAGGAGGATGCATCAATGAACGAACTCGCACTGAAGTACGGCTGCAACCCCAACCAGAAGCCCAGCCGCATCTATATGGAAGATGGCTCCGACCTGCCCGTGACTGTGCTGAACGGCAAGCCCGGCTACATCAATTTTCTGGATGCCCTCAACTCCATCCAGCTGGTCAAGGAGCTGAAGGCGGCCTGCGGCCTGCCCGCCGCCGCTTCCTTCAAGCATGTGTCCCCGGCGGGTGCCGCCCTGGGCCTGCCCCTGACCGATGTGGAGCGCCGGATGTACCACATTGCCCCGGACTTTGAGCTCTCCCCGCTGGCCTGCGCTTACGCCCGTGCCCGCGGTGCTGACCGTATGTCCTCCTTTGGCGACTGGATCGCCCTCTCCGATGTCTGCGATGTGCCCACCGCAAAGCTCATCCAGCATGAAGTCTCTGACGGCATCATTGCCCCCGGTTATGAGCCGGAGGCTCTGACCATTCTGGCCGGTAAGAAAAAGGGCAACTACAATGTGGTGGCCATTGACCCCGACTACAAGCCCGCCCCTGTGGAACACAAGCAGGTGTACGGCATCACCTTTGAGCAGGGCCGCAACGAGCTGACCATCAACGCCGACACCATGCTGACCAACTGGGTCACCGAGAACAAGAGCGTGACCGAGGAGCAGAAGCGGGACCTGATCATTGCCCTTATCACCCTGAAATACACCCAGTCCAACAGTGTCTGCTACACCGCAGGCGGTCAGACCATCGGCGTGGGTGCCGGCCAGCAGAGCCGCATCCACTGCACCCGTCTGGCAGGCCAGAAGGCCGACAACTGGCAGCTGCGCCACATGGACAAGGTGCTGAACCTGCCCTTCCGTGACGATGTCGCCAAGCCCAACCGCGACAATGCCATTGATGTTTACATCGGCGATACCCCCGAGGATGTCATCGGCGATGATGTCTGGGCCGAGACCTTCACCGAGCAGCCCGCACCCCTGACCGCTGAGGAAAAGAAAGAGTACCTGAGCCATGTTACCGGTGTCTGCCTGGGTTCCGATGCCTTCTTCCCCTTTGGCGACAACATCGAGCGTGCCCGCCGTTCCGGCGTGACCGCCATTGTCCAGCCCGGCGGCTCTATCCGCGACCAGCAGGTCATTGACACCTGCAATAAGTACGGCATCGCCATGGCCTTCTGCGGCATCCGGCTGTTCCATCACTAAAAGGAAAACTGGTTCGCCCTCTCAGTCAAAGCCTGTCGGCTTTGCCAGCTCCCCCAAAGGGGGAGCCTTTGGCAGCATCCCGTTAGTAGCTGTTGGTGTTAGTGCCAGTCTTGGCTCTCCCTTTGGGAGAGCTGGCGCGAAGCGCCTGAGAGGGTGAGGACGCTGACAGAGAAGCAGAAACGAATATTTTAGGAGATGTTAAAATGGCTAAAAAAATCTTAGTGGTCGGCGGCGGCGGCCGCGAGCACGCCATCATCAAGGCACTGAAGAAGAGCCCGGACTGCGGCGAGATCTGGTGCGCTCCGGGCAACGGCGGCATCAGCTATGATGCCAAATGCAAGAACATCAAGGCTACGGACGTAGAGACCATGGTGGCCTTTGTCGCTGAGGAAAAGTTTGATTATGTGGTCGTGGCGCAGGATGACCCGCTGGCGCTGGGCATGGTGGACGCACTGGCTGCAGTGGGCATCCCTGCCTTTGGCCCGGACAAGGCCGCTGCCCGCATCGAGGCCTCCAAGGTGTTCTCTAAGGATCTGATGAAGAAATACGGCATCCCCACCGCAGATTATGCCACCTTTGATGACCCCGCCAAGGTCATGGATTACATCAAGGCAAAGGGCAAGTACCCCGTGGTCATCAAGGCGGACGGACTGGCACTGGGCAAGGGCGTGCTGATCTGCGAAAATGAGGAACAGGCCGCCGACGGCGTGAAGGAGATCATGCTGGACAAAAAGTTTGGCGCTTCCGGCAACCATGTGGTGGTGGAAGAGTTCCTCACCGGCCCCGAGGTCAGTGTGCTGAGCTTTACCGACGGCAAGGTGGTCAAGCCCATGGTGTCCAGCATGGACCACAAGCGTGCCAACGACCACGACACCGGCCTGAACACCGGCGGCATGGGCACCGTGCCCCCAACCCCTACTACACCCCGGCCATTGCTGCCGAGTGCATGGAAAAGATCTTCCTGCCCACCATTCAGGCCATGAACGCCGAGGGCTGCCCCTTCAAGGGCTGCCTGTACTTCGGCCTGATGCTCACCCCGGACGGCCCCAAGGTCATCGAGTACAACTGCCGCTTCGGCGATCCCGAGACCCAGGTGGTGCTGCCTCTGCTGGAGAGTGACCTGCTGAAGATCATGACTGCCTGCACCGAGGGCACGCTGGCCGATACCGAGGTCAAATTCTCCGAGGGCGCGGCCTGCTGCGTCATTCTGGCCTCCGGCGGCTACCCGGTGTCCTATGAAAAGGGCAAGCCCATTTCCGGCCTGACCAACGGCCAGCTGGAAGGGGAGAGCAACATCACAGTTTACCACTCCGGCACGGCACTGCGTGAGGACGGCACGCTGGTCACCAACGGCGGCCGTGTGCTGGGCGTGACTGCAGCTGCGCCCCGCCTGACCGCCGCCATCACGCAGGCATACGCCGCCGCTGAGAAGATCAGTTTTGAAAAGCTGCACAAGCGCACGGATATTGGTATGAGAGCGCTGAAAGCAATCGCTGAACAATAAAAAAGAGGGGGATTCACCCATGGTCTATCGTATTTATGTGGAAAAGAAGCCCGGCTTTGATGTGGAAGCCCAGGGCCTGAAAAATGAGCTGGTGAGTCTGCTGGGCATCCAGTCCCTGAGCGGCCTGCGCCTGCTGAACCGCTATGACGTGGAGGGCATCGACGAGGCACTGTTCAACCAGTGCGCTACCACCGTGTTCAGTGAGCCGCCGGTGGATAACACCTATGCGGAGCTGCCTGAATTCGAGGGCATTTCCTTTGCTGTGGAGTACCTGCCCGGCCAGTTCGACCAGCGCGCCGATTCTGCCGCCGAGTGCATCCAGCTCATCAGCCAGGGCGAGCGCCCGCTGGTTCGCTCTGCCCGTGTCTACCTGCTGGAGGGTTCCCTGACCGAGGAGCAGGTGGCAGAGATCAAGAAGTACGTCATCAACCCGGTGGAGGCCCGCGAGGCTTCGCTGGAGACCAAAGCTACCCTGAAGATGGAGTATCCCATGCCCACCGCTGTGGCCACGCTGGAGGGCTTCAACGAGCTGGACGAAGAGGGCCTGAAGAAGTTCATCGACGAAAAGGGCCTGGCCATGGATCTGGGCGATATCAAGTTCTGCCAGGAGTACTTCCGCTCTGAGCACCGCGACCCCACCATCACCGAGATCAAGATGATCGACACCTACTGGTCCGATCACTGCCGCCACACCACCTTTGGCACCATTCTGGATGATGTCCAGATCGACGATGCCGTGGTGCAGGCAGCGTTTGACCGCTACATGGCCATGCGCGCCGACCTGGGCCGTGAGGAGAAGCCCCGCTGCATGATGGATCTTGCCACCATCGGTGCCAAGGAGCTGAAGAAGCAGGGCATCCTCAAGAATCTGGACGAATCCGAGGAGATCAACGCCTGCACCGTCAAGATCAAGTGCGATGTGAACGGCAAGGATGAGGACTGGCTCTTCCTCTTTAAGAACGAGACCCACAACCACCCCACCGAGATCGAGCCCTTCGGCGGTGCGGCCACCTGCATCGGCGGTGCCATCCGCGACCCGCTGTCCGGCCGCAGCTATGTCTATCAGGCCATGCGTGTGACCGGCGCAGGCGACCCGCTCAAGCCTGTCAGCGAGACCCTGCCCGGCAAGCTGCCCCAGCGCAAGCTGGTGACCACTGCCGCTGCCGGTTACTCCTCCTACGGCAACCAGATCGGCCTTGCCACCGGCCAGGTGGATGAGATCTACCACCCCGGCTATGTGGCAAAGAGAATGGAGATCGGCGCTGTGGTGGGTGCGACTCCCGCTTCCCATGTCCGCCGCGAGTGCCCCGCCCCCGGGGATCGTCATCGTCCTGCTGGGCGGCCGCACCGGCCGCGACGGCATCGGCGGTGCCACCGGCTCCTCCAAGGCCCACAATCTGGGCAGCCTGGACCACTGCGGTGCCGAGGTGCAGAAGGGCAATGCGCCCATCGAGCGCAAGCTCCAGCGCCTGTTCCGCCGTGAGGATGCCTGCAAGATGATCAAGCGCTGCAACGACTTTGGTGCGGGCGGCGTTTCCGTTGCCATCGGTGAGCTGGCCGACGGCCTGTATATCGACCTGAACAAGGTCACCAAGAAGTATGACGGCCTGGACGGCACCGAGCTGGCCATCAGCGAGAGCCAGGAGCGCATGGCTGTGGCCCTTGCCCCCGAGGATGTGGACAAGTTCATCGCCATTGCCACCGAGGAGAACCTTGAGGCTACCCCCGTGGCAAAGGTCACCGAGGAAAAGCGCCTGAACATGGTGTGGAACGGCGTGTCCATCGTCAACATCAGCCGTGAGTTCCTGAACTCCAACGGTGCGGAGAAGCACCAGAACGTCCATGTGGAGCAGGGTACCGTCTGGCAGCCCCAGTGGGCCGGCATCACCTTCAGCCAGAAGATGAAGAACATGGTGGGCGACCTGAACATCTGCAGCAAGAAGGGCCTTTCTGAGCGGTTCGACAGCACCATTGGTGCCGCCACCGTCCTGATGCCCTTTGGCGGTGCTTACCAGCTGACCCCCCAGAACGCCATGGTGGCAAAGCTGCCCGTGGATGGCGAGACCAACACCTGCTCCGGCATGGCCTGGGGCTACAACCCCTACCTGATGAGCGCCAACCAGTATATCGGCGCACGGATGGCCGTGGTGGACAGTGTCACCAAACTGGTGGCCTCCGGCTTCCGCTATGAGGATGCCTACCTGACCTTCCAGGAGTACTTTGAGCGCCTGGGCACCAAGCCCGAGCGCTGGGGCAAGCCGCTGGCCGCCCTGCTGGGTGCTCTGGATGCCCAGATGGGTCTGGGCATTGCCTCCATCGGCGGCAAGGACAGCATGTCCGGCTCCTTCGAGCAGCTGGATGTGCCCCCCACGCTGGTCTCCTTTGCCACTGCCATCGGCAAGGCCAGCAAGGTGGTCTCCACCGAGTTCAAGAAGCCTGAGAGCACTGTTGTCCTCATCCGGCCCATTCTGGACCCCGAGACCGGCTGCCCCAACTTCTTCTCCCTGAAGGCAAACTACAAGATCGTGGAGCAGATGATCGAAGAGGGCATGGTGGCATCTGCCTGCGCCGTGGGCTACGGCGGCATTGCCGAGGCCCTGTTCAAGATGGGCCTGGGCAACCGCATCGGCTTCAAGATGCGCGCTGATATGCCCACCCACCGGATGTTCGAGCCCATGTACGGCTCCATCGTGCTGGAAATGGTCTCTGATTCCCCCGCAGGCGAGCTGCTGGGCGAGACCACCAGGGAGTATATCTTTGAAAGCTGCGGCGAGACGCTGGATATGGCTGAGCTGCAGGAGATCTGGGAGAGCAAGCTGGAGCCTGTGTACCCCTACCGCAAGGCAGGCCCCACCGTGGAAAAGATCAACGGCAAGCTGAACGCCCCCGCTGCTCCCAAGATCGGTGTGGCAAAGCCCAAGGTGATCATCCCCGTGTTCCCCGGTACCAACTGTGAGTACGATACCGCCAAGGCCTTTGCCCGCGCCGGTGCTGACCCTGAGATCCTGGTCATCCGCAACCTGACCCCGGCGGACGTTACCGCCAGCTGCGAGGCACTGGTCAAGGCCATTGGAGAGAGCCAGATCGTGATGTTGCCCGGCGGCTTCTCCGGCGGCGACGAGCCGGACGGCAGCGCCAAGTTCATCGCCTCCTTCTTCCGCAGCCCTGCGGTCACCGAGGCGGTTCGCGACCTGCTGCAGCACCGCGACGGTCTGATGCTGGGCATCTGCAACGGCTTCCAGGCCCTGATCAAGCTGGGTCTGGTGCCCTACGGCGATATCCGCCCCATCACGGCCTATGACCCGACCCTGACCTTCAACACCATCGGCCGCCACCAGAGCATGCTGGTGCGCACCCGTGTTGCATCCACCGGCAGCCCCTGGCTGTCCCACTGCGATGCAGGCAGCGAGTACGAGATCGCCATCAGCCACGGCGAGGGCCGCTTTGTGGCACCCCAGAACGTGCTGGATCAGCTGGTTGCCAACGGTCAGGTGGCTACCCAGTATGTTGATCTGGAAGGCGAGCCCACCATGGATCAGCGCTACAACCCCAACGGCTCTCTGCTGGCCATTGAGGGCATCACCAGCCCGGACGGCCGCGTGTTCGGCAAGATGGGCCACTCGGAGCGCAGCGGCGAGTACCTGTACAAGAACGTCACCGGCGATAAATATCAGCCGATCTTTGAGGGCGGCGTAGACTATTTCAAGGTTTGATGGTAGAATAGAGAAAAACTCCTTCCGTCATCGCTGACGCGATGCCACCTCCCTCTCCGAGGGAGGCTGAAAGGCCCCCTCTTCGAGGGGGCTGTCGCCGGAAGGCGGCTGGGGGAGTTACTTTCAGGAGGAAACAACCAATGTCACAGCATGATCGTTATATCAGCCCCTTCTCTACCCGTTATTCTTCCGATGAGATGCAGTACATCTTCTCGGATGACAACAAGTTCCGCACCTGGCGCCGCCTGTGGGTGGCGCTGGCCCGGGCCGAGATGGAACAGGGCCTGACCAATATCACCCCCGAAATGGTGGCCGAGCTGGAAGCCCATGTGGACGACATCAACTACGAGGTCGCCATTGCGCGCGAGAAGCTGGTGCGCCATGATGTGATGAGCCACGTTTACGCCTACGGCCAGCAGTGCCCCAAGGCAGCCGGCATCATCCATCTGGGTGCCACCAGCTGCTATGTGGGCGATAACACCGATATCATCGTGATGCGGCAGGGCCTGGAGCTCATTCGCAAAAAGCTGATCGGTGTGCTGGCAAAGCTCTCCCGCTTTGCTGAGGAGTACAAGGACATGCCCTGCATGGCCTATACCCACTGCCAGCCTGCACAGCCCACCACCGTGGGCAAGCGTGCCACCCTGTGGGCCAACGAGCTGGTGATGGATCTTGCCGAGATCGACCACCGCCTTGCCACCCTGCAGCTGCGCGGTGTCAAGGGCACCACCGGCACGCAGGCTTCCTTTATGGAGCTGTTCAAGGGCGATGCAGACAAGATCCGCGCTGTGGATGCTTCCATTGCCAGGGAGATGGGCTTTGCCCCGGATGCCGTGATCCCCGTGTCCGGCCAGACCTACAGCCGCAAGGTGGATGCCTTTATCCTGAACGCTCTGGCAGGCATTGCCCAGAGCTGCATGAAGTTTGCCACCGACCTGCGCCTGCTGGCCAACTTCAAGGAGATGGAAGAACCTTTTGAGAAGAACCAGATCGGTTCCTCCGCCATGCCTTACAAGCGCAACCCCATGCGGTGTGAGCGCATCTGCGCCCTGAGCCGCTACCTGATGGTGGATGTGCTGAACCCCAGCTTCACCACCGGCACCCAGTGGTTTGAGCGCACTCTGGACGACAGCGCCAACAAGCGCGTTGCCATGGCCGAGGGCTTCCTGGCTGCCGATGCCATCCTGAACATCATGCTCAATGTCACCGATGGCATCGTGGTCTATCCCAAGGTAGTGCGCAGCCGCCTGATGGCAGAGCTGCCCTTCATGGCCAGCGAGAACATTATGATGCAGGCTGTGGAAAAGGGCGGCAACCGTCAGGAGCTCCACGAGCGCCTGCGCCAGCACGCCATTGCCGCTGGCAAGCAGGTCAAGGAAGAGGGCCTGCCCAACGATATGGTGGACCGCGTTGCAGCCGACCCCGCCTTTGGCCTGACCAAGGAGGAGATCGTGGCCGGTCTGGTGCCCGAAAACTTTGTGGGCCGTGCACCCCAGCAGGTGGAGGAGTTCATTGCAAATGTGCTCCAGCCCATCTTTGATGCCAACCCCGATGCTGTGGAACAGCACGCTTCTCTGAGCGTTTAAGGGTGTGGCCCAGTAGCTTTCTCCTCGGACACGGCTCGGGCCATTCCATCGCCCGCCCTACTGCCTGCGGCAGCAGGGTCCCACCCCAGCGGACGGTCCTCGGAGAAACTCCCGGTCCACTGAACTGCAAAATCTATCGCTGCGCTCCGCCTTTGGGCAGGGCGCAGCTTTGCTATAACCGGAAAAGGAGAACCCATGCGATTAGACAAATATCTGGCCGAGACGGCGCAATGCACCCGGAGCGAGGCAAAGACCCTGCTGAACAGGGGACGGGTGACGGTGAACGGCGCGGTGTGCAAAAAGGGGGACACTCAGCTCAGGGAAGGGGACAGCGTGGCGGTGGACGGTGCGCCGCTTGCTTACCAGCAGTTCGTCTACCTGATGCTCAACAAGCCTGAGGGCGTGGTGAGCGCTTCCACCGACAAGCGGGATACCACCGTGGTGGATCTAATCGGGGATGCCTACCCCCGGCGGGAGCTGTTCCCGGCCGGCCGGCTGGACAAGACCAGCACCGGCTTTGTTCTGCTGACGGATGACGGCGGCTTCGCCCACGAGATCCTTGCCCCGAAGCGCCACGTCTCCAAGACCTATACGGTGGTCATTGACACACCGCTGACCGAGGAGATGCGCAGGGGCTTTGCCGAGGGCGTGACGCTGGCGGATGGCACCGCCCTCTCCCCGGCAGAGGTGGAAGCCCTGACCCCGGACGGCCTGACCGTGAAAGTCAGGCTCAGGCAGGGGGTGTACCACCAGATCAAGCGGATGTTCGGTGTGTACGGCGCGGGCGTGAACGCCCTGCACCGGGATGCCATCGGCGGGCTTGCGCTGGACGAGAGCCTTGCCCCGGGCCAGTGGCGGGAGCTGACAGCCGACGAGGTGGCGAAAATTACCACGGGGTAAAGGACTGCTTTTCACCCGGTTTTCAAAAAAGTATCACATTTTGCCGGTAAAATATTCACAAGAACCACGCAAAACAGTGCTTTTTGGGCCTGAAAATACCCCTGAAAGATAATTTCACCAAGAAAGTCAAAAATATTTTGGTGAAATATGTTGCAAAAGTAAATTCTTTTGTGTAAAATAGATAATGTAAAGCGGCGAAATTGTTAAAAACGACAATCTCGCCCCTGCGGCTTGCACAAAAGAGGAAAAGGGGTATCCATTTATGGCCAATAGAGTATTCCAGAGCGTGATCTACCAGATGAAAGACGCCATCGATCGTGTGGTCGGTGTGGTGGATGAGACCGGCGCTGTGATCTCCTGCTCGGAGCTGAACCTGATCGGAGAGGTGCGCGAGGGCTTTATGGCAGAGCGCCTGACGGCCGGTGACCGCTTTGTGCGGGATGGCTACACCTATCAGCAGTTCTCCAGCGCAAAGCATAACGACTATGCCGTGTTTGTGGAAGGCGCGGACGAGACTGCGGGCCAGTTTGCGGCCCTGCTCTCCATCAGTCTGCAGAGCATCAAGCAGTACCACGATGAAAAGTTCGACAAAGCCAACTTCATCAAGAACGTGGTGCTGGACAACATCCTGCCCGGCGATATCTACGCCAAGGCCCGTGAGCTGCACTTTGCCACCGATGTTTCCCGCGTGGTGTTCATTGTGCGCATGACCTCCGGCGGCGACATCTCCGCTTACGATGTGGTCAGCAGTCTGTTCCCGGACAAGCAGAAGGACTTTGTGTTCAACATCAGCGAGACCGACACCGTGCTGGTCAAGGAGATCCGCAAGGGCATCGACCGCACCGATATGGAGAAGCTGGCTGCCAGCATCGTGGACACCCTGTCCGGTGAGCATTACATCAAGGCTGTGGTCGGCATCGGCACCCCCATCTCCAACGTGAAGGATCTGGCCACCTCCTTCAAGGAAGCCCAGATCGCCATGGAGGTCAGCAAGGTGTTCGACACCGAGAAGCAGATCATCCGCTACGACAACCTTGGCATTGCCCGCCTGATCTACCAGCTGCCCACCACTGTCTGCGAGATGTTCCTGCGCGAGGTGTTCAAGCAGGGCAGCATCGAGAGCCTGGATCAGGAGACCCTGTTCACCATCCAGCGCTTCTTCGAGAACAACCTGAATGTGTCTGAGACCAGCCGCGGCCTGTTTGTCCACCGCAACACGCTGGTGTATCGTCTGGAAAAGATCAAAAAACTGACCGGTCTGGATCTGCGTGAGTTCGACGATGCCATCGTCTTTAAGGTGGCGTTGATGGTCAAGAAGTACCTGTCCAACAACCCGGCCAAATATTAAGCAAACGCTTGCGGCACAAAGCCGTCGGCGCAGAACCGGCCGCTCGAAACCGATGCTGGCCGGTTCTTTTTGGTTTGGAGAAAATTATTGGGAGCGAAAAACGCATGATAGATTTTGAACACGTTTCAAAGCAGTACAAGCACAATGCAAAGCCTGCCCTGGAGGATGTCAACTTCCATGTGGATGACGGCGAGTTTGTTTTTCTGCTGGGTCACTCGGGCGCGGGCAAATCCACCCTGCTCAAGCTGATCCTGCGCGAGGAGACCCCCACCGAGGGCCGCGTGCTGGTGAACGGGCAGGATGTTGCCCGCCTGCGCCGCCGCAAGATCCCCTACCTGCGCCGTCAGATGGGCATCATCTTTCAGGATTTCCGGCTCATCCCCACCATGACCGTTTACGAGAACATTGCCTTTGCCATGCATGTTACCAACATCGGGCATAAGCAGATCAAGGAGCGCGTGAATTACATGCTGGAGCTTGTCCACCTGGAGGACAAGGCAAAGGTCTACCCCGACCTGCTCTCCGGCGGTGAGCAGCAGCGTGTGGCTGTGGCCCGCGCCCTGGCCCACGCCCCCAAGCTGGTGATTGCGGACGAGCCCACCGGCAACATCGACCCCGAGCTGAGCCTTGAGATGATGGAGTTGCTGGAGCGTGTCAGCGAGATGGGCATCACTGTGCTGGTGGTCACCCATGAGCACGAGCTGGTCCGTCACTTTGACCGCCGCGTGGTCACCCTGTCCGGCGGACACATCATCTCGGATGTGCCCACGGGCTCCATGATCCCTCACCCGCCCGTAGACCCGAAGGAACTGGAAATGGAGGTGTCGCTGGTATGATGAAACCTTCTACGTTCGGTTTCCTTGTGGTGCGCGGCGTGCGCAACCTGGGCAAGCACTGGGCCATGACCATTGCCTGCATCGCCTCCCTGAGCGTCTGTATGACCCTGAACACCTTTGCCACGCTGGCGGAAGTCAATGTGAACAGCATGGTGAACTATCTGGGCCAGCAGAACGAGATGGTGGTCTATGTGGACCCCGAAGCCGACGATGCCACCATCCAGTCGGTAGGGGAGCGCATCACTGCCACCCCGGGCGTGAGCCGGGTGCAGTACATGTCCAAGGAGGATGTGCTCAACCAGTACCGTGGGTACATGGCGGATTACGCCGTCCTGCTGGACGAATTTGAGAATGATAACCCCTTCAAGGCCAACTACCGTGTCTCTCTGGCAGACCTGAGCCAGATGCAGGCCATGAGCCAGAACTTCCAGAGCATCCCGGGGGTGTACAGCGTTACCGCCCCCATTGAGATGACCCAGACCTTTGTGGAGGTCCAGCGGGCCGTGACCAAGGTGGGCCAGATCGTGATCCTGGTGTTGATGGCGGTCAGCATCATCACGGTGGGCAGCACCATCCGCCTGAGTGTTTTTGCCCGCCGCCGTGAGATCGAGATCATGAAGTATGTGGGCGCGACCAACCACCTTGTCACCCTGCCCTTTTTTGTAGAGGGCCTGACCATGGGCCTGATCTCCGGTGCCATCACCTCGGTAGCCGGTATCTTCGGCTATGCCTACATCGTGCAGGCCTCCAGCACGCTGGGCGGGTTGTGGCAGCTGCTCATGGGCACCGCCATGGTGCCTGTGGATGCCGTCTGGCCCACCATCCTGACATACAGTCTGGCCGGTGGTGCGCTGGTGGGTGCGCTGGGCAGCATGTTCTCCATCCGCAAGCATCTGAATGTGTAAGCGAAAGGAGCCTTCTCTGTGAAACAAGCAAAACACTCTGCGGGCTTCCGCCTGCACTTCATGTATACCCCCACCCATGCAAAACCCGCCCCCGGGCACAGCCGGGCCATGCGCGCCGCCAGCCTGTTTCTGGCAGCGGCCTGCCTGCTGCTGAGCGTTTCGGTCTACCCGGCCACGGCGGCTACCAGCATGTCCAGCCTGCAGAACAAGCTGGATAGCTCTCCCAGTCCATTGTACAGCACAAAAAGGAACTGTCCAATGCAAAAAAGAAGGAGCAGGCCGCCAAGGCGCTGGAATCGGAGCTGAAGGAAAAGGTCACGGTGGTCCAGAGCCAGATCAGCGTGCTGAAGGGCCAGATCGCCGAGGTGCAGAACAGCATCGGCCTGAAGGAACAGGAGATCGCCGCCAAGGAGCAGCAGATCACCGAAAAAGAAGCGGAGATCGCCGACCAGTGGGGCGATTTCAAGCAGCACATGGCCGCCATGCAGGAGCTGCGGGACGGCGGCAGCGTTGCCATGCTGTCTGCGGTGAACGACCTGTATGAATTGCTGACCTTCAACGAGGTCATGCAGGACATCTCCATCAAGGATACCGAGATCCTGGACAACATGAAGAACGCCAAGGAAGCGCTGGAAAGCGATAAGCTGACGCTGGAATCCCAGCGCAGCGAGCTGCAAAGCAAAAAGGCAGATCTGGATGCCCAGAACAGCCAGATGCGTGCCAAGCAGAACGAGCTCAACTCCAGCGTAGCCGCCGCCCAGATGAGCGCTGCCGAGGCGCAGCAGGCCCAGAAGGACGCGCAGGCCGCCATTGAATCGGACGAGATGAACTATGAGGCCGTCAAGAAGCAGATCCAGAAGATGATCGCCGCGGCCGCTGCCTCCAAGCCCACCCTGAGCTTTACCGGCTTCATCTGCCCGCTCAAGAGCTATAGCCGCATTTCCAGTGAGTACGGCTGGCGCAAGAACCCCGTTACGGGGGTCAACAAGCTCCACGCCGGTACCGACTTTGCCGCCCCGGGCGGCACGCCTATCTATGCAGCCGCCAGCGGCTATGTGCAGGTGGCGGGCTGGTCCAGCGGCGGCTACGGCAACTATGTCATCATCTACCACGGCAAAATGTCCGATGGCAACCAGTACAGCACCCTGTACGGCCACATGCGGTCGGTCGCCACCTCGGCGGGCAAGTATGTCCAGCAGGGTGAGATCATCGGTTATGTGGGCAGCACGGGCAACTCTACCGGCAACCACCTCCATCTGGAGGTCTGGAAGGGCGGCTCCAAGGCCAATGCCGTCAACCCCCGTGGTTATATCCCCATGAAATAATCTGCATTGTATCAAAGGAGGCCGTCAGGGCTTATGAAGGAAGAAAAACGCAAGCGCATCCTGCGCGTGGGCTGTCTGATCCTGGCAGGGATCTTTGCACTTTCCATGCTGGGCAGCGTGATTATGATGCTGCTGGTCTGACAGAGGAGGGAAAAAGATGAACCGTAAGATATCGGTCGGCATGGCGGTCAGCATTGTCATCCTGGCCATGACCGTTACCTTTTCCATCACCATGCTGGTGGCGATGCGCCTGTTTGACAGCACCGTTTCCAGCGTGAAGGAAAAGGAAAGCATGTACAACAAGATCGCTGAGGTGGACCGCTATGTCCGCAGCAACGATTACTATCCCATCGACGAGACCACCCTCTACGACCGCCTGACGGCTGGCTACCTGCTGGGCACCGGCGACAAGTACGCCCGCTATTTCAGCGCCACCGCCTATACGGAGCTGATGAACACCCAGAACGGCACCCTGATCGGCATCGGCGTGGAGTTGGCTGTGGATCAGTCCGGCTATGCCAAGGTCATCAAGGTCTACGATGAATCCCCCGCCAAGGAGGCCGGCATTCAGGTCGGCAACTACATCACCGCTGTGGACGGCACCGATGTCAAGAGCATGAGCAGCGTGGATGCCATCCAGACCCGCCTGCGCGGCGAGAGCGGCACCACCGTCAATGTGACCTGGCTGGACAGCGAGGCCTCCGAGCATACCGCTGACCTGACCCACTCCGGCTACAGTTCCACCACCGTGGATTACCAGATGGTGCAGGGCAATGTGGCTACATCCGGATCCGCCAGTTTGATTCCACCACCCCCAGCGAGCTGGATTACGCCATCCGCAGCCTGAGCGCCAACGGCGCGGACAGCCTGGTGTTTGATCTGCGCGACAACGGCGGCGGCCTGCTGGACGATGCCATCCAGTGCATCGACCTGATCGCCCCGGAGGGCACGCTGGCCTTTGCTGAGGACAAGAACGGCACCCAGACCCTGCTGGGCACCAGCACCAGTGAATCCCAGATCGGCCTGCCCGTTGTCTGCCTGGTCAACGGCAGCACCGCCAGCGCTGCGGAGCTCTTTGCCAGCAGCCTGCGCACCCTGAATGGTGCCCGTCTGGTGGGCACCACCACGCAGGGCAAGGGCACCATCCAGAGCAGCCCCCAGCGCCTGTCCGATGGCAGTGCTGTGGTGGTCACCGTGGCAAAGCTGGTCTGCGGCGATGGCAGCTGCTTTGACGGCACCGGCCTGACCGTGGATGTGGAGCGTCCCCTGACTGCGGACGAGCAGACCGCATACTATGATTATACTGTGGAGAGCGATCCCCAGATTCAGCGTGCCGTGAGCACCGCCCAGCAGATGAGCGGTACCACCACCGTGAGCGGTGTCAACGAGGCTGCCTCCAGTGAAGCTGCCGACAGCGCCGCCGCTGAGAGCGTGGCGGAAGGGGACGCTGAGGCCGCATCTGCTGGGAGCACCCCGGCAGAGACCGCGCCCGCCGAAAGTGAAGCGGCAGGGGAGAGCACTGCATCCAGTAGTCAAGAATAAGAGAACAACCCTCTCCGTCAGCGCTGACGCGCTGCCACCTCTCCAGAAGGGCGAGGTCTTGGCAATTCATGCAAAGTTTGCGGTTTTGTCAAAAGCTCCCCCTTTGGGGGAGCTGGCGAGCGAAGCGAGACTGAAGAGGGTTATTTTGGAAAAGAAAGGATAGAG
>ENA-OQCG01000092-OQCG01000092.1-human-gut-metagenome-genome-assembly--contig:-NODE-92-length-15853-cov-1.724787_pt1 | contig 15853 bp, 14 predicted proteins | sample MGYA00242758_ERZ504577 | MGnify/ENA primary metagenome ERZ504577 (study PRJEB26092, sample SAMD00036248) | human gut metagenome | host: Homo sapiens | study: EMG produced TPA metagenomics assembly of...
CATTTTTGCAAATCGTTTGTCTCGATACTCCAAGTTCTGCCGCCAAGGCCTCTTGCGTTAGTCCTTTTTCGCTTTCTTGCCTCGGCAATTTGTTTTCCCGACAACATGCACTACACATCTCCTTTCTATTATTTTCTTCTAATACTAATTAAATCAAATTCGTCGCATACTTTCAAGCACTTTTATAACTACTTTATGTTAACTCCTTGATTTTTTGCTTATTATCTTAATATAATTTCCTGCATTCTCCACAATAGTCTGATAGCATCCGCGCTAATTTCGCTCTGCCCTTTTTGGTTTTCGCTTACTCTCGCCACGATGTACGAACACGACACTGCTGCCATCAACTGCTACAATGCCACCTTGACCACAGACGGCAACTTTGCAACGGGCAGGGCTTCGGCTGGTGCCGACCAATAATGCGCAGAAATATCGCCTGTTTGAATTCATCACAAACGGAGAAAGAATTTGGATGTGTTAGACACATGTGCGTTGCGGATTTTTCTGAATCGGTGAACAACAACAATCCCCAAGGTAGCTCATGTGTAAGGCGCTGCGGGGTGTTTTTTATGCGATTTTTTTCTGTCGGCTTGTACAAAAAACGCCCCGACTTTTCTGTCGGGGCGTTGGGGTTATTCTGTGGGGCTTTCGGGGTCGGTCTCCTCCTCGGGGGACGGGGTCGGCTCTGGGGTAGGTGTCGGTTCGGGGGTATCGGGGGCGAAGTAAGCGCGGATGTCGCCGTCGCTGCGCTGGGTCGAGATGTCTAGCACGCCCTTATCACCGGCGGCCAGACCCTTTTCCGGATCGGTCAGCGCGGCAGCGGCCAGTCGCAGCTTGTAGGCGAGGTTCGTCTCACTGCCCAGCAGCACCTGAACGCGGTTTTGGTAGGTGAACTCAATATCACTCAAATCCTGGATGTTCAACGCCGTCGTGCCGTCAAACAGGTTGTTCTCCTGCAGGCCGTCCCGCACTTCGGTCAGCGTTTGCAGTGCGCTGGCCTGCAGGCCCGCTGTCTCCGCTGTGGCCTGCTGGGTCTCGCTCAGGAGTGAGTTATAGCTCTTGGGCTCGATGTTCTGCCCCACCACAGGGGAGAAATCTGTGGGCAGCGACATGGTCAGCAGAATCAGGCCGTCCGGCTGGCTGACGTCGGTGCGCAGAATTTTGAGGGAGTCGCTCAAGACCATCCACCCGCCTGGGTACATACAGGCGAACCGCTCCGTGGCGGGCTCGACCTTGATGATGACCGCGGCGGGCAGCTGGATCTCCACAGCGACATGCTCCAAATACGGGAACTGAAGCGCCAGCTGCTGGGTCTTTTCCGCGGTGGAGAAGGCGAACAGGTTGGAGTTTTTCTCGATGCCCAGCGCCTCGATCAGCTCGTCGGACGTGTAGATGCCGGTATCGACGGGCTGGGAGCGGTCATAGCTCTCTACCCGGAAGATCGTGACCTTGAACAGAAGGTTGATCGACACAAACGCACCTACGGCCAGCACGGCCAGCACGCCGAGCGCCCCCAGCAGACGGCGGCGGCGCTTTGCCCGTATGATCTCCGCCTGTGTGACGCGGCGCGTGCGCCTTGGCGTGCCGGGGCGGTAGCCTGCCTTCTGGGGATTGATCTCCTGCGCAGGGCGCTGCCGCGGGGGCGCGTGGGGAGCAGGCGCGGCCTTTTTAGGCGGCGCTTTGGAGCGCGGGGCGTTCCTTTTTTCAAGGCCCAAGCGGCTGCCCATACTGCGGCGAGGCTGTTGGGCGTAGGAGCCGTTTGCGGATTTTTGCCTGCGGCTGCGCTGGTTGCGGTCCATAAGCGGCTCCTTTCCGGTGAATTTTGGGGCGGCTGCCCGTGGGTGGATGGTACGTTGGGCGGGCGCATATAGAATGCGCCCCTACGGAGTGTGGCCCGGCGACGCTCGTCGCAGCGGGCGGGCGAACGATGTTCGCCCCTACAGGGTGTATGCAGCCTTGCTTAGCCGTTGACCAGCTTCAGCAGCTTTTCGGTAATCAAATCAAGGCTGTGCGGGTTGCCGAGGGTCTTGGCGTTGGCGCCCATCTCGGCCAGCTTGCCGGGGGAGGTCAGCAGGGTCTCGACAGTTTTGACAAGACCGTCACCGGTCAGGTTCTTTTCCTCGATGACGACTGCCGCACCGGCCTTTTGCAGCTCAAGGGCATTGTAATACTGGTGGTTTTCGGCCACGTTCGGGCTGGGGATCAGCACCGATGCGCGGCCAACGGCCTCAAGCTCGGCCAGCGTCAGTGCGCCGGAGCGGGCAATGACGAGATCTGCCGCGGCCAACAGCTGGGGCATGTTGTTGATATACTCCGTCACGACGAGGTTCTCACCGGGGGCAAAGCCCTTTTCCTTTTCCAGCCCTTCAAACAGCTTGACGCCGCGGCTGCCGGTGGCGTGCAGGTGAAGCACGTTCCGATGCGTCTGCTTTTCCCAGGCGCAGAGGTCGGCCACGACCTGATTGATGCGGTCCGCACCGAGACTGCCGCCGAAGCTCAAAATCACGGTGCGGTTTCCGGCGTTCAGCTTGGCGCGCGCTGCGGCGCGGTCCGCGGTCAGCACCTCGGGGCGGACAGGGTTGCCCACGACGGTGGTTTTTTCCGGCGCGCCGAGCTTTTCAACCGCGTCCGCGCTAGCGGCCAGCACAATGTTGACCTCCTTCGCCAGCAGTTTGTTGGTCACGCCCGGGAAGGCGTTCTGCTCATGGATGGCTGTCTTGATGCCGCGCCGGGCTGCCGCGCGGACGATGGGTCCGCTGACGTAGCCGCCGCAGCCGATGACAAGGTCGGGTTTGACCTCGTTCAGAATCTTCCGGGTGCGCGGGCCGGACAGCGCCAGATGCCAGATGGCTACGATGTTGCGGCCAATGTTTTCCAGGCTCAAATGGCGCTGGAAGCCGTTGATCTCAATGTGATGGAAGGGGTAGCCTGCCTTGGTGACAAGGCCGTACTCCATCCCCTCGCGGCGGCCCGCAAAGTGGATCTCCGCCGTCGGGTCCGCGGCCTTCAGGGCACCGGCAATCGCCAGCGCCGGATTGATGTGACCGGCTGTACCGCCGGCAGCAATTAAAACGCGCATGATGGACCTCCATGAGAATAAAATATGGGCTGTGCCCGCCGTGCCGCGGGCGCCGGGCGTCCCCCCTACCGCGCGGCTCTGCTGCGGTAGCGGGTGCGCTGCAGCATCCGTTCTGTCTCGGCGCGGTGCTGCTCTGCCAGGCGCTGTTCCCGGGCATTTCCGGCGCGCGAGATACTCAACAGCACGCCCATCTCGCTCAGCAGCAGCAGCAGACTGGTGCCGCCGGAGGAGAAGAACGGCAGGCTGATGCCGGTGTTGGGGATCAGTGCCGTGCCGACGGCGATATGCAGAAACACCTGCCAGGCGATCTGCGAGATAATGCCGATGCCCAGCACCGTGCCGTACAGGTCGGGCGCGCGCAAGGCGATCATAACACCCATGATCAGCAACACCGCAAACGCACCGATGAGGATAACACAGCCGAAGAAGCCCAGCTCCTCACCGATGACACCGAAGATAAAGTCGTTTTCGGCGTAGGGCAGCCACTGGTGCTTCTGCACGCTTGCGCCGATGCCCACGCCGAACATACCGCCTGTGGAGATAGCATAGATGCTCTGGCGGGTCTGCCACAGCATACCGGCGGTATCCAGCGGCGCAAGGCCCCAGGCAGCGTCCATACGGCCCGCGGCGTAGCCTTCCCCGCTGGCCAGCCCCTTCAGGAAGTACGCGCCAACTACTACACCCGCCGGAATGAGCAGCAGCAGCCAGCGGCCGGGCGAGAGGGTGCAGACGAGCATCGTGGCAAAAATCAGGCAGAGCAGGATCATGCCGGAGTTATGCGACTCCTTGTGCAGCAAATACAGGATGAGCAGCAGCGGCAGCGCAGGCTTTATCGCGCCGTACCACAGCCTATTCTTCTTGTCATAGTCGCGGTCCAGCATATCTGCCGTCCAGAGCATGAGCGAGAATTTTGCCAGCTCAGACGGCTGGAAGGAGGCACCGCCCGGCAGATACACCCAGCGGTAGGTGCCGTTGGTATCCTCCGGGCTGAGCAGCGTCAGGATCAGCAGCACAACGGTGATGATGTACAGACTCTCACTCATCAGACGCAGCGCGCGGTAGTTGATGTTGGACAGGACCCACATAAAGAACAGCCCTACAATTGCAATCATGACCTGCGGTTTAATGATACTGTACAGTTTACCGCTGGTGGCGTAAGCGCTGGAATAACTGGCCGAAAAAAGCATTGTCAGCCCGAAGAACAAAATGCCCAGCAGCAGGGCGAGAAAGCCCCGGGAGACCGGCCCCCGCTCCAGCTTGGGCAGGCGTATGATGGGTATCATGCGCACAATATTTCCGATGGTATGGTCAAACAAAAGGCCCAGCAGTGTGCGCACAATGCTCACGGCAGTGCTCATGGGCGGTCACCTCCCTTAGGGGCAGAAACAGGCAGAGGCCGGGTAGGCCCGGCCCCGCTGCTTATGCCACACAGATGTAAAAAATTCCCATTGCCACACCGATGACGGCAATCAGCGCAAAGAAGCCGTCGATCTTGACCTCGCGCCAGCCGCGCATCTCAAAGGCGTGGTGGATCGGCGTCATGCGGAAGATGCGCTTGCCGTGGGTCGCCTTAAAATACGTGCGCTGGATGACGACGGTCATCGCGTCCCAGATGTAGACAATGCCGAAAAAGAGCACCAGCTCGGGGCGCTGCATCACAAAGGCCAGCGCCGTAACGATGCCGCCGAAGAACATGCTGCCGGTGTCGCCCATAAAGACCTTGGCCGGGTAGAAGTTCCAGACCAGAAAGCCCGCGCAGGCACCCGCCGTGGCAGCGGCGATCAGCGAAACATGTACAAAGCCCAGCAGACTGCCGGCCAGCAGATAGCCGATCATCGACACGAAGGTCACGCCGGTGCACAGGCCGTCCAGACCGTCGGTCAGGTTGACAGCGTTGACAAGGAAGATGATGCCGAAGAACGCGATGGGATAGTAGAGCAAGCCCATGTCCACCAGCCCAAAAATCGGGAACTGGACCTGCGTGGTCAGCAGCCCGAGGCTGTGCAGGCCGAACATGAACCCGAGGTCAGCGCGATCTGCAAAATCATCTTCTGCGCCTCGGTCAGGCCGAGGTTGCGATGCTTGACGACCTTAATGAAGTCATCCAGAAAGCCGATGAGGCCCGAGCCGAACGCGAGAAACAGCACCAGCATACCGGCCTGCAGCTGCGGCATACCAAGCACCTCCGGCAGCTTGGGGCTATACATGACCCAGACGATGCCCAGCGTGACCAGAATGCCCAGAATAAAGCAGAGGCCGCCCATGGTGGGGGTGCCGTTTTTCTTGCTGTGCCATGTGGGGCCCTCCTCGCGGATGGTCTGGCCAAAGTGCAGCCGGTGCAGCGCCGGGATCATGAATTTGCCCGCCACCGCCGTGATGGCAAAGCCGCCGACGGCTGCCGCCGCCAACAGGGATGAGATTTGCTCCATGCCGTTGATTCCTCCAAACGTGTGTTGGGGTGCTTACCCCTGCGGCAATTCCTTATAGTATTCCTGCAGCAGCTGCTCCAGGCCCATGCTGTGGCTGGCTTTGACCAGCACAGCGTCACCGGGGCGCACGAATTGCCGTACATATTGTAGCACTTCTTCCGCCGTTTGGCAATGCACCGCTGCAACGCCGCGCGCTTTTGCTGCCTCGGCCATAGCGGCGCTGCGCGGGCCGTAGGCGATGAGTGCAGCAACGCCCGCGTCGGCAGCCCACTCGCCGGTATGGCGGTGTCCCTCCTCGCTCGCACCGCCCAGCTCAAGCATATCGCCGAGCAGCGCGATCTTCCGGGCATTGGGCAGCGCCTTGAGGACAGAGAGCGCAGCCTTCATGCTGTCGGGGCTGGCGTTGTAGCAGTCCTCAATAAAGGTGATGCCGCCCTTTTCCACGATGTGCTGGCGCATGCCCGTCGTCCGGTAGGTCGCCAGTGCGGCAGCGCAGCGGGCGGCGTCCAGACCCAGGCGGGTCGCGGCGGCGTAGGCGGCCAGCGCGTCGTAGACCGTGTGGATGCCCGCTGTCGGGATGGCGGCATCGAACGTACCGTACTGCGTATCGACGATTTTGAAGGTCGTGCCGTTTGCGCCGGTGACGACATCCACCGCGCGGACATCGGCATTCGCGGCGTCAATGCCGAACCAGACCGGCCGCAGGCGGCTGGGGATGCTTGCCGTGGGCAGCAGGTCGTTGTCCGCGTTCAAGGCCAGCGGTGCGCCGTCGGGCAGGCCGGTGCAGATCTCCAGCTTTGCCTTCAGTATATTCTCGCGCGTGCCAAGATTTTCCAGATGCGAAACACCGATCATCGTAATGATGCCCGCGCTGGGCCGGGCACAGCGGGTCAAGCGCTCGATCTCGCCCGCGTGGTCCATGCCCATCTCGACAACGGCGTACTCGGTGTCGTCGGTCAGGCGGAACAGCGTGTTGGGCACGCCGATGTCATTGTTCTGGTTGCCCTCGGTCTTGAGGGTCTTGCCGAAGGCGGAGAGCACCGCGTAGCAGAACTCCTTCGTCGTCGTCTTGCCGACACTGCCCGTGACGCCGATCATTCTGGGGTTGAACAGCATCCGGTAGTTGGACGCCATGCGGATCATGGCCTTGCCGCTGTCCGGCACAATGACCGTGCGGTCCGCAGGCACGCCCTCGACGGGATGGTTGGCAATGATATATTCTGCGCCGCTCCGGTAGGCACCGGCGGCGTAGTCATGGCCGTCAACACGCTCGCCGGGGAAGCAGACAAAAACGCAGCCCGGCTCGACCTTGCGGCTGTCGGTCACAACGGCGCGGATGGTGACCGGCTCGGCCAGCGTCAGTCCGGCCAGCAGTTGATTGGCAGGAATGGTTTGCATGAAAAAGACCTCCTATACAGAAATGCAGCGTTTTGCAAAAGCCCGGGTGCCCCTGCGGGGATGCTTACCCCTCCTCGTTTGCCGGGTCGATCTCCTCGGTCACCGTCGGGGCGTCATGGGTAGTATCCTCTCCGCTGTCCATCGTCAGCGTTATGATCGTGCCGTAGGCAGCGGAGGTCCCGGCCTCGACGTCCTGCGCCACGACCTTGCCGCCGCTGTCGCCGGCGAACTGCACGTTCAGGTTGGCGGCCTTGAGCATCTGCTCGGCAAAGGTGCCGGTCTTGCCGACGACGTCGGGCGTTGTGGTCATCGAGTTCTGGTCGGTGGCCGTGTACAGGTAAATGGTGGAGCCGCGGGCACCACGCTGCCGCCGACGGGGTACTGGTAGACGATATTGCCGCTGCTGGGACCGATCAGCTTATGCTTGAGGCCCAGGCGGTTCAGCGTGACCTGCGCGTTCGTCCAGGTGTAGTTCAGGCAGGTCTGCACGGTCACAGTGCCGGTGGGGTTGTAGTCAGCGTCCTGCTCGATGCCCAGATAGGGCGCGATCTCGCTGATGATGTTGCCGACGACGGGGGCCACGACCTGGCTGGCATAGTCCTTGACCCAGCGCGGGTCGTCCAGCAGGACGAAAACCTCGATCTCGGGATCGTCGATGGGCAGCACAGCGGCAAAGCTCATCATTTTATAATAGTCGCCGTCGCCGCGCAGATGGCGGTCCGTGCGCTCTGCCGTACCGGACTTGCCGCCGATGCGGTAGCCCGCCACGTAGGCGTTGGCGCAGGAGTGGTAGTTCCCTGCCCCGTGGACGTTGTTTTCCATCATGGCCAGCAGCTGCCGGCTGACTTCTTCGGAGATGACCTGGCGGCGGATGTTCGTCTCGGTCTGGGAGATAATGTTGCCGTCCTTGTCAGAGATGGAATCCACGACATAGGGCGTAACAAGGTAGCCGCCGTTGGCGATGGCCGCTACGGCGGTGGCCATCTGCATCGGGGTGATGGACTCGTTCTGGCCGAAGGCCGCCGTGTACAGGTTTGTATCGACCTCTGCCATCTGCTCGGCGTTGTAGACGCTGGTCCAGCGGGTCTCGTTGGGCAGGTCGATGCCGGTGGGCTGGGTGAAGCCGAACGCCTGGATATAGTCGTAGAAGATCTGCGGCTTGAGCGTCTCTGCCGCCTGAATGAACCAGAGGTTGCAGCTGTGGTTCAGCGCGCCTGCCATGTCCTGTTCATAGTGGACCTCGCCGTTGGCACAGCGGTAGGTGTGCTCCCATAGCTCGCTGCCCTCGTTGACGGTCAGGCTGCCGTTGCAGTAGAAGGACTGCTCCGCACTCATAACACCGGAGTCCAGCCCTGCCGAGGCCGTGATGAGCTTGAACACCGAGCCGGGCATATACAGCTCGGTAATGTTCTTATTCTTCCACTGGGCCTCGCGCATCATACCCTGCAGCTGGGTAGCCTCGCTGGAAACCTCCTCGCCCTTCTCGTTCGTCGTCTTTTCATGGCTGATGATTCCGTCTGCAATGATGTCCTTGACGGCCTTCTCGCCCAGACGGCTTTCCAGCCAGTCAATGTCCTCCGCGTCGATCTCTGTTTTGGCCAGGATCTCGTTCATCTTGGGGTCGGTGATCGTCTTGGGGTCGTTGGGGTCAAACTGCTCAAGGGATGCCATCGCCAGGATCGCGCCGGTCTTGACGTTCATGACAATGGCGCTTCCGCGGCCATGGACCGTAAAGGTGCTCATTGCCTCGGTCAGGTACTCCTCGACGATGGACTGTACGTTCTCGTCGATGGTCAGGTTCAGGTTGCTGCCGTCGATGGCTTCATGCACGTCGGCCTGACCGCTGGCCAGCGGTTCACCGTAGGCGTCCGTTTCGGCCACGCTGCGGCCCGGCGTACCGGCCAGCGTCTCGTCGTAATATTTTTCCAGTCCGTAGGCACCCGAGCCGTCCTCGTTGCAGAAGCCCAGCACCGAGGCCAGGAACTCCCCATAGGGGTAAGTGCGGGAGGCTGCCTGTTCGCTGGTCAGGTAGAGGATACGGGTTGCCTTGCCGGTTTTGGTCTCGCCGTCCTTCTTGTCCTCCTTTTCCTCGGTCTGCAGGCTCGTGTCCACCGCAGCGCCGTCCTTGAGGCGGTAGCTGTCTGCATAGGCCAGGATAGCATCCGCCACGGGCTTTTCGACACCCTTTTTCACCACACGGTACTGGTACGGCTCACCAGTATCCTTGTTGGACGCCGTCAGCGCCTTGTACACAGTATCCGCCGTTGTGCCGTCGTCCAGCAGCTCGGCAATGTGCTCTGCCGCTGTGCGGATCTGGTCCTCCGTCGCCCCACTCTCTAAAATGGAGGACGGATCGGCCACGATGTTCCATACCGTGCTGCTCTTGGCCAGCAGCTTGCCGTTGGCGCTGTAGATCGAGCCGCGCACAGCGGGCAGCGTTGTGTCCTTCAGCTGCTGGGTCACAGCCTCGGCGCGGTAGCTCTCGGCATCACGCACCTGCCACACATACAGCTGGTAGACCAGCACGCCGTAGCAGGCGAGGATAAATGCTATCATGCAAAACAGCGTCCAGTATTTTATGCGCTTGCTTGCCCGGGGACGATGCCGGGGGGAATGGTTGGGTCGTTGCTCTGTCATGGATACACCTTGTTATTTCAAAAGCCTTTTTGCCGACGGCAGCAAGGCCGTGCAGCAAAAAGGCTCGTAGCTGCATATTATTGGTTGTTTTACGGGTTCAGGCTGTCCAGCAGGCTCAGCGCTGCCGTGCGCACCTCATCCAACAGGCGGCCCGCGGCGCCGGTGTTCCGCTCAATGATGCTCTGGTCCTCCAGCTGGACGTAGGTGATCTGGCTGGGATCGGCCTTGACCAGTCCCAGCTCACCCTCGGCCACCTGCTGCAGACTGGCGCGGCTCGTGATGTCGTTCATCCGGGTGTTCAGGTAGTCGTATTCGCTCTGGGCCTCGGCCAGCTGGACGCTGACCTCATCGACCTGCGCGTTCAGTTCCATCAGCGTTGCACCGCTCATCAGGCTGCTGATTGCCAGCCCGCCAAACACGGCAAGGATCAGCACGATCACGGCAGTCCGCATCACATGGCGGACGCGGTTCAGGCCGTGGTTGCCGCCGCGCACCGCACGCACCTGCGGGCGCGGCGGGGGCTCCAGTTTCGGTGCTGCCGAGCCCTCGTGCAGCAAAACAGTTGTCATGAATAATGCCTCTTATGCTTTCTCCAACACTCTCAATTTGGCGCTGCGGCTGCGACGGTTGGTCTCCAGCTCCGCGGCGTCAGCCTCAATGGGCTTGCGGGTAATCAGCTTGGCCTTGGCCACACCTCCGCAGGTGCAGATGGGCTGCTCCGGCGGGCAGGTGCAGCGCTGTGCCCAGCGGCGGAACTTGTTCTTGACGAGCCGATCCTCCAGGCTGTGGAAGGTGATGACGCAGAGCCGCCCGCCCGGGGCCAGACAGTCAAAGATGGCGTCGAGCCCCTCGTTCAGGGCGTCCAGCTCGGAGTTGACCGCAATGCGGATGGCCTGGAAGGTGCGGCGCGCCGGGTTCTTCGCCTTGCGGCGCTCTGCCGGGGGCACGGCGGCGGCGACGATCTCGGCCAGCTGCAGCGTGGTCAGGATGGGCTGCTCCGCCGCGCGGCGACAATTTTGCCCGCGATCTGCCAGGCATACGGCTCCTCACCGTAGTCACGCAGGATGCGGGTCAGCTCCTCACGATCCAGCGTGTTGACCAGATCCGCGGCGGTGGGGCCCTGCTGGCTCATGCGCATATCGAGCGGCGCGTCGGCATGGTAAGAGAAACCGCGGGCCGCGTCGTCCAGCTGGTGGCTGGACACGCCGAGATCGAGCAGGGCCCCATTGACCGCCGGGATGCCAAGCTCCGCAAGGACGCGGGCGGCCTCACGGAAATTGACCTGCACCACCTGCGCCGGCAGACCCTTGAGCCTTTCGGTGGCGACTGCCACCGCATCCGGGTCCTGATCGAGCGAGATCAGACGTCCTGTGGTCAGGCGTTTGGCGATTTCTCTGCTGTGACCGGCGCCGCCGGCGGTGCCATCCAGATAGATACCGGCAGGGTCGATGTTCAGCCCGTCCAGGCAAGGCTGCAGCAGTACGGGGATATGTGAAAATTCCATGTGTTATCGTCCTGTTTTGTTAAAAGTCAAGGTCTTCCATCGCAGCGGTGAAATCCTCATCGCTCGTTTCCTGGTTGGCGTTCCACGCCTCGGTGTTCCAGATCTCGGCAAAGCTGCGGCTGCCGATGATGGTCACATCGTGGTCGAGGCCCGCGTACTCCCGCAGCTTGGCGGGCAGCTGAATGCGGCCCTGCTTGTCCGGGGTGACCTCGACGGCGGAGGCGTAGAGCATACGGCTGACCTTGCGGCCCTTGACGAGGCCCTTTTCCTCAATTTTGGCGGCGACCTTTTCGAACTCCTCCGCCGGGAAGGCGGCCAGGCAGTGATCCAGCCACCGGGTCACGATGAAGGTCTCCCCCATCGCATCCCGGAAGCGGGCGGGAAAGTTCAGACGCCCTTTTGCATCGATTGCGTAATCATACTGACCGACGAGCATCCGGCTTCCCCTCCCTTCGTCATACTGCACAAATCTTCGGCAAGATTTTTTACATCGCTGCGTTCAGTTTGTTAATAACTCTGTGGAGAACGTGGAAAACTACCCATTCTTCCCCACTCTTGTTGTTATTCACACCACAATTACCCACCTGTGGTAAAATAATAGTACCATTTTATTCAGCAAAAAGCAAGGGCAGGCAGGGAAAAACTGCGCCATGAATTGATTTTTCACAGTTTGTACAAAGGGATTGGGATGCAGGTCAGCAGTTTGCAGCAAATGCGCACGCGGCAAAATTCCTGCCCCCGGGCAAAGAAAAGCGCCGCACCATATTGCACGGTGCGGCGTTGTTTTTTTACAAATTGTGTTGCCATGGGCAGAAATGTGCCGTGAATAACAACACCTCTGCATTTTTTTACTTGGGCATGTTATTCTTGGGGCGGGCGGCGCTGCGCAGATTCATGCGGGTGTTCTTGATGTCCGCCATGCTTCGGCCCAGCACCTCCTCGGAGTTCTTCAGGATCGTCTCGCAGTACAGGGTCGCCTTGCGGGTCAGTTCCTTGGCGCTCTTCTGGGCAGCGGACAGGATCTCCGCCGCGTGCTGCTGACTGCGCTTGACGATCTCCTGCTCGCTGGTCAGGACGCGGGCGCGCTCCTCTGCCTGCTGAATGATGCTTTCGGACTCAATGCGGGCGTTCTGCATGATTTGCTCGCGGTCATTCACGATTTTTTTGCTCTCGCGGATCTCGTCGGGCAGGTTGTTGCGCACCTCATCGATAATATCGCGCATACGGTCCACATCGACCATGCGCTTGGAAGCGGAGAACGGAACTATCGTCCCGGCCTCCAGCGTTTCCTCCATCATCTCCAACAGTTCTTCAACGTTCATACCTTTTCCCCTCTCTCATAGCGGCTGACCTTGATCTTGCCGTAGTTGTACTGCTTCACCAGCGTCAGAGCACCCGCCTGCTCGGCAGGTCGGCCTCGCGCTCGGCTCGCAGAGCACGACCCCTCCGGGGGCCATCTTAGCGGCCAGCAGCGGCAGCACGGCAGCCACGGTATCATAGTGGAACGGCGGATCCAGCAGAGCCAGGTCAAACGGCCCGCGGATGTTGGCGAGAAAGCTCTCGGCCTCGCCCTGGCGTATATCACTCTGGCGGTCCACCCCTGCCGTTTTGCAGTTGGCCTCACAACGGCGAGTGCCTCGGCGGAGCGGTCCACAAAGAGGCAGCTTTTGGCACCGCGGGACAGAGCCTCGATGCCCAGCTGGCCGCTGCCTGCGAACAGATCCAGCACCCGTGCCCCCGGCACCAGGAACTGCACGCTGGAGAACATGGCCTCCTTCACACGGTTGATGGTCGGGCGGGTAATGTCCTCGCCCGGCAGGGCCTGCAGATTTTTGCCGCGAGCTGTTCCGGCAATCACGCGCATGGTGCCGCACCTCTTTCCTCTCAAAATTTCGTTTATACAGATTCAGTATTTATTATGGTGCTTTGGCGTAGGATTGTCAAGGGTGCAAAATGTAAAATAAAATGGCAAAAGGGTAACAGAGGCAGGAAAACACAGCCCGGTGGTCTTGACAAACACCCCCGCAGATGGGTATAATAGGTACTGTTGTTACGCGGCTGTCGTACAACGGCTAGTACATCAGCCTTCCAAGCTGAGGACGTGGGTTCGACTCCCATCAGCCGCTCCAATAAAAAATCCCTGTGTCACATTCAGACGCAGGGATTTTTTTATTGCAGAACGCAGCCGGGGCGAACAACATTCGCCCGCTGGGCCGGTTTCCGATTACAGCTTCACCAGTTCCGCCTTCAGGTTCTTCAGTTCTTTCTCCAGGCGGTCCTTGTCCTTGTTGTAGTCCTGGTAGGCCTGCAGGCGGGCTTCGACGTTGGGGTCCTCGGCGGAGAGATAGCCGCTGTTCATCGAGGCTGTGTAGCTGAACTTCTTCAGCGTGCCGTTGAAGTCGATGACCATGAACTGGCCCTCGGCGGGCCGGACCGTGCCTGCGCCGAACATTTTATGGTTGATTTTACAGCCGGTCAGGTCGGGCAGCGCAGCAGGGTTTGCCAGCAGCTCCTGCAGCTCTTGCTCACACTCGCCGATGCGGATGCAGAGCTCGGCGCGGTCCGCCTTCTCCTTCACAGCCTTTGCGCGCTCCCTGCTCGTCGAGCCGCGGGTGTAGCCCTTCGGGTAGAACTGCTCGGCGTAGGCCGTGTGCAGGATGTCGTACACAAGCAGGTGCAGCGCGTCGTCGATGCCGCCCAGCTCCTGCTCCGCGTAGGCCTTGTGCAGGGCGATGATCTCCGGGTAGTTCTCCAGCGCGTGCAGCAGGTCGTTGCACATCGTGTAGTAGCGCGGCAGGTCCAGCGCCGTGCCGCCGCCAAAGTCTGCCTCATACCCAAAGTAATCCGCCCACGCCTTTGCCTCGCTGGCCTGATAGAAGTAGTTCGCGTGCGGCTCCCACAGGTTCAGGAAGAACACCGCGTTGGCCGTGTTCATCGTATACTTGCTCATGCGCGGGAACACGCGGCGGAACCGCCCGTTGATCTGGTCAGCGAACAGCTCGGCGCGGCCCCGGCGCTTGGAAATATCACCGCCGTCCTCATTGTACAGCCAGCGGAAGCACTCGCGGACGAGTTCGACCTCGCTGTCGCGCAGCATCAGGTTCTGCAGGCCGCCGATGGGCTGCAGGGCCGGGTTGTCCAGCGTCGGCTGGGCCTGCTGCATGGCATCGGCAAACATGGCCGGAAAGTCGCTGTCCTCGATGTCCCAGTTCACGCCAAAGCAGTCCACCGCGCGCCAGACCGTTCCCTCATCGGCTGCCGCGCGGGCTTTGCAGTGCTGAACGTATTGTGCAAGGATCCCATTCAAATTCTCAGTATTCAAACCAATTCCTCCTAAAAAAATCAGCCTTCCCATTATAAAAGACCCTGCGCGGAGCGTCAAGACCGCAAAACGACAAAAAGCCCCCTCTTTCGAGGGGGCAAAATCGTCAGAAAATTTACAGGCTCGAGTAGCCGAAGCTGTTGACAAGCGCATCAATTTTCTTGCCCTGCCTGCACCACGGGCAGCTGTGGGAGTCGTAGGTTTCGTAGTCGGGAAGGTCGTGGGTGTCAAAGATGCTGGCCACGGGGTAGCCTGCGCACTCCTTGACCGACGCAAAGATCGACGCGATGCCGACGGGATCGCCGCCGTAGTAGCGGATGGCCTCGACAGCGCCCTGCACGGTGAAGCCGGTGGTGACAGACGCCGCCAGCACCAGTACATGCTTACCGGCGATCATCGGGGCGGTGTTTTCGCGGAAAAGCAGCTGGCTGCCGGTGGTGTGCTCCGGCGTGACGACGTAGATCGTCTGGTGGGCATTCATATTCGTATAGCCGGCCTTTGTCAGCTCACTGGCCATGCAGGCGCCGATGACCTCGGTGCCGTCCAGGCAGAGGATCGTGTCCACAATGGTCGTCGACTTGTACTCTCGCACCAGCTCGGCGGCGGCAGCGCGTGCCTCCGACAGGCGGAACTTTGTCAGGGTGACATCAATGTAGTAGTTGATATGGCTGTGGCTGGTGGCATAGTGCCCCTTGCTGACGCGCAGCTGCAAATTCGATTTGCCGGTGGCAGTTTTACAAGATTCATCGCCATGGTGGTCTCCCCCTTAATGCTTTAACTGTTTATGGTACTATTGTACAAATTTGTGTATCAAAATACAAGGAACGCATTGCCCAAAATCCGGCGCTGATTTTTGGGCAGTTTTTCTTCGAGATTGACCAAACGGCACTTTTGTGGTATAATAAACCAACAATTTATAGTGGGGAGGTTTGCGGATATGGGCTACAAATTGGCGGCAAACAACGGCGACACGCTGGCTGTGCCGCAGCTGGTCCTGACCCATCTGACCCAGACCGACGGCGATACGATCCGGGCCGCACTCTACATTTTGCAGACCCACGACACCGACCCGCGCACGATGGCCCGCGCACTGGCACTGCCCAGCATCGAGGCTGCCAAGCGCACCCTGCAATACTGGGCCGGTGCCGGGCTGCTGGTCAGTGAGCGCGGGGCCGCCCCTGCCCCGGCAGCTGAGCCTGCGCGGGTCGATCTGGCCAGCGTGGCCAACGACCCCTATGTTGCCGTTCTGTGCCAGGAGGCGCAAAGCATCTTCGGCAAAACGCTGAGCCGCAGCGAGATGCAGCGGCTTGTGGGGCTGTACTTAAACGACGGCTGGCAGCCCGATGTCATTCTGCTCTGCTGCGCCGAGGTCACCCGTCTGGGGCGGCGCACCATCGCCGCCGTGACCCACCTGCTGGCCCGCTGGCGGGAGGACGGCGTTGAGACGTGGCGAGGACGCCGAGCGCTGGCGTGCAGCGCGCCAA
>ENA-OQCG01000095-OQCG01000095.1-human-gut-metagenome-genome-assembly--contig:-NODE-95-length-15446-cov-2.021477_pt1 | contig 15446 bp, 16 predicted proteins | sample MGYA00242758_ERZ504577 | MGnify/ENA primary metagenome ERZ504577 (study PRJEB26092, sample SAMD00036248) | human gut metagenome | host: Homo sapiens | study: EMG produced TPA metagenomics assembly of...
ATTGGGTGCGGGCGAAGCCCGAAAAAGGCTCCCCGTCAGGGGAGCTGGCCGCGCGTAAGCAAGGCTGAAGGGTTTGCGAGCTTGCGGGAGCACCGCTTTTCCGGGCAAGCAGCTCCCTGACGATTGCATCAATCTCAAAGCATACCCCATCAAAATTCCGCATTACATCTAAATTGGAAAATCGCAGCACCTGTATCCCCTGCTGCTGCAAATAGGCGGTGCGGCGTTCGTCGTAGGCCTTGCCCGCATCCTCATAGTGCTGGCCGCCGTCCAATTCAACAGCTAATCCAGCGGCACAGCAATAAAAGTCCAGAATGTAGGGCTCTACGATTTTTTGGCGTGTGAACCGTGGAACATAAACGCGCAGAAAATCGTACCACAGATGCCGTTCTTCTTTGGTCATGTCATGGCGGAGCTGACGGGCACGGGAAATCATTTCCTTGGATTGGGCCATGGTGGACTCCTTTTCTAAAAAGATGACGCAGTGGCTATGGTAAGGAGGCTGAACCCCTCAGGCCTCGCAAGCTCGGCCAGCTCCCCTGAGTGGGAGCTTTTTCGGGCGGCTCTGCCGCCCGTGCATGACCTTACTCACAGCTTTCCTGTTCCTCCGGCACCTCGGGCATCGTCCGCAGCTGCTCCAGCGTGATGCCATCCACATATTTATTGATCAGGTCATTCAGCCCGGACCAGAAGTCCAGCGTGTGGCACTGGCTGCGGTGGGGGCAGTCCACCGACGACGCCAAACACGGGATGGCCGTCAGCTCGCCCTCGACGGCGCGCAGGATCTCGCCGGAGGTGATCTCCCCTGCCGGGCGCGCAAGCCGGTAGCCGCCCTGCGCACCGCGCACGCTGGATACCAGCCCGGCCTTCGCCAGCGGGGTTACGATCTGCTCCAGATATTTTAAGCTGATGCGCTGCTTATCACTGATGTCCTTCAGCGGGATCAGGTCGTTGGGGCGGTTGGCCAGTTCCACCATCAGGCGCAGGGCATAACGGTCACGGGTCGAAAATTTCATGGTAAAGCTCCCTTTATCGGAATTAGTAACACTAATCATAGCATAATTCTAGGAATTTTGCAAGTTATCAACCTATTAAAATAGTAGGATATATGCAAAATGCCGAAATGTGCAATTTTATGCAAACAAGTGTTGACAGAACCGGTTCACAGGCGTATACTGTGAGCCATGGAAAGCAAACAACGCCGACCAAAGATTCAAGAAAGGGGTACAGAACCATGAATGCAGTCTGCTTTGGTATGATGATGTGCATGTGCATGATGCGTAAGCGTCCTGTGCCAGCTTTCTTGTGCGCAAATTACAGCGCGTAATGAAAACTTGCAGCGGGATGCCGGAAAGCCGACATCCCGCTTTTGTTTGGAAAGGAAGTTTGTGACTATGGAAAGAGGTTCCGTTTACAAGCAGCCCGGTGTGCGAATGTGACGCTTTGAGGGAAGCTGACCGTTCAAAACCAACACACCTGACGATATATAAAGGAGAATTTACCATGAAAAAACTGATTTCTGCAACGCTCGCCGCTTCTCTGGCCCTGTCGCTGGCCGCCTGCGGCTCCTCCGCTTCTACTGATTCCGTCGCTGCATCCTCTGAGGCTGCCTCCACCGAGAGCACCGCAGCTTCCTCCGAGGCTGCCGAGTCCACCGCCGAGACCAGCGAACTGGCCGGTACGACCCTGAAGGTCGCTGCCTCCCCCACGCCCCATGCCGAGATCCTGAACGTGGCCAAGGAGATTCTGGCCGAGCAGGGCATCGACCTCGAGGTTGTTGAGTTCAGCGACTACGTCCAGCCCAACCTCGTCACCGAGAGCGGCGAGGTTGATGCCAACTACTTCCAGCACACCCCCTACCTCGACAGCTTCAACGAGGAGAACGGTACCCATCTGGTCAGCGTCGGCGCGGTCCACTATGAGCCGTTCGGCATCTATCCGGGCAAGAGCGATGATCTGGCAAACATTGCGGACGGCGCGACCATCGCCGTGCCCAACGACACCACCAACGAGGCCCGCGCTCTGCAGCTGCTGGCCGCCCAGGGCCTGATCACCGTCCGCGACGGCGCCGGTCTGACCGCCACGGTCAACGACATCACCGACAACCCCCACAACCTGCAGATCAAGGAGATCGAGGCTGCCCAGCTGCCCCGCACCGTGCAGGATGTTGATTTCGCCGTCATCAACGGCAACTACGCAATGGAGGCCGGCTTCTCCGTCGGCAAGGACGCTCTTGCTACCGAGGATGCTTCCTCCGAGGCTGCCCAGACCTACGCCAACGTACTGGTTGTGAAGGAAGGCCGCGAGAACGACCCCGCCATTCAGGCGCTGTACGCTGCCCTGACCAGCGACAAGGTCAAGGATTACATCAACAGCACCTACGACGGTGCGGTTGTGCCGATTTTCTAAGATAAAGCCTCGCACCGCCGTAAACGGGCACGGGCGGATATGGAATCCGCCCCTACGGTACGGCAGGCAACGAAATTGTAGGGGCGCATTCCATATGCGCCCGCTGGCAGCCGCAAAGAAAGCCCTTGCAACCTGCCGGAATATAGAGTACAATCAATAGCGAATGAGTTTTTGCACTCATTCGCTATCTTTGTAAATGAGGGAGAATCACCCATGATCGAACTGCAACACCTGACCAAGCGCTTTGCCACGCAGGGCGGCACGGTCGTCGCGCTGAACGACATCAACCTGACGATCCGGGACGGCGACGTCTACGGCATCATCGGTATGTCGGGCGCCGGAAAATCAACACTGGTACGCTGCATCAATATGCTGGAGCGCCCGGACGAGGGAAATGTCATCGTCAACGGCAAGCAGATGCAGGACCTGCGAGCCGCCGACCTGCGCGCGGCCCGGCGTGAGATCACTATGATTTTTCAGCAGTTCAACCTGCTGATGCAGCGCACCTGTCTGCGCAATATCATGTTCCCGATGGAGCTGGCGAAGGTCCCCGGAGACAAGGCCGAGGCCCGCGCCCGTGAGCTGCTGGAGCTGGTCGGTCTGCCCGATAAGGCCGACGCCTACCCGGCGCAGCTGTCCGGCGGCCAGAAGCAGCGCATTGCGATTGCCCGCGCGCTGGCAACGGACCCGAAGGTACTGCTCTGCGACGAGGCGACGAGCGCCCTGGACCCGAACACGACCCACGCCATTTTGCAGCTCATTCAAAAAATCAACCGCGAGCTTGGCATCACAGTCGTCATCATCACCCACCAGATGAGCGTTGTGGAGGAGGTCTGCAACCGTGTGGCCATTCTCGATAACGGGACCGTCGTCGAGGAGGGCGAGGTACAGGCTATCTTCAGCCATCCTACGTCCAAGGCGGCGCGGCGGCTCGTCTACCCCGCCGGTGCGCCCCAGGCCGAGGTCCTGCCCGGCCACAAGCTGGTGCGTGTGGCCTTCGGCGGCACCCAGACCACGGACAAGCCGCTGGTGGCAAGCCTTGCCATTGAGTGCGGTGCGCTCGTCTCGATCATGGCGGCAGACACCCGCATTGTGAACGGCCAGACGCTGGGCAGCATGCTGCTGGCGCTGCCCGACGACGACAAGGCCGCCGCGGCACTGGAGTACATCAGAAACTATCCCGGCATTACTTTTGAGGAGGTGAACGGCTGATGGCAGAGCTTTTTGCAGGCAAGGAGTGGCAGACGTTCTTGCAGATTTTGCCCACCATTCCGTTTGAAACATGGGAGACCGTCTGGTCCACCGTCGTCGCAACGCTGCTGGCGCTGGTCATCGGTCTGCCGCTGGGCGTCTGCCTGGTCACGGGCGAACAGGGCGGCGTGCGTCCCCTGCCCCGCTGGCTTATGGCGCTGCTGAACGGCCTGGTGAATCTGCTGCGCAGCGTGCCGTTTTTGATTTTGATGATCATTGTCATTCCGCTGTCCCGCGCCATCGTGGGCACGTCCATCGGTACGGTGGCGTCCATTGTGCCGCTGGTCATCGCATCGTTCCCGTTTGTGTCGCGTCTGGTCGAGACCAGTATGCGCGAGGTGGACGCGGGTGTCATTGAGGCCGCCCAGAGCATGGGCGCAACGCCGCTGCAGATCATCACCAAGGTCATGGTGCCCGAGAGCATGCCGAGCCTGGTTGCCAACGTGACGATTGCCGCCACGACCATCATGGGTTACGGCGCAATGGCCGGCATCATCGGCGGCGGCGGCCTTGGCAAAATCGCCATCAACTACGGTTACTACCGCTTTAACGTGGTGCTGGAGTTCTTTGCCACGGCGCTGCTGGTCGTGCTGGTACAGATTTTGCAGACCGTCGGCACAAAGCTGGCCATCAAGTGCGACAAGCGCATCCAGAAGTGATTTGAGGGAACCGAGATTTAACATATTTTTCAAATTGGCGTGACAGGGCGGACATAAATGCAGTGTATAGTATAATCAGAGTTAAGGGGGAACGCCCCAAGACACATTACACTGCCGCCTTGGCCATGCCAGAAGCAATCGCTTCGGCCACGGCGCAGACAACCAACAAGGCCGTGAAGCCATTTGAATAGATACAAAAGCCTCCTACATCGGTTGTGATGCAGGAGGCTTTTATTTTGGTGCGCCCGCCACTGTAAGGCGGACTAACGTTTGCGGGGAGGCTGCGGGCCGGGCATGCCCGGCCCCTACAGGAGGTTTGTAGGGAGCGGTCTTGACCGCTCCGGGAAACCTGGCGGCGGATGCGCACGGCCCGGAGGGGTCAAGACCCCTCCCTACAATGCAGTTATTACAGCGTTGCGACGTCTTGAATCAGCTGCTCCACGGCTTCGTCCTTCGTGGCCCAGCTGGTGCATACGCGCACGGCGGTGTGGTGCTTATCAGGCTTGCCCATGTGGGTCATGGCGTAGGTCTCGGCCAGTTTGTCGTACCACTCGTCGGGCAGGACAAAGAACTGCTGGTTCGTCGGGGAGTCGTGCAGCACCTTGCAGCCCTTTGCCTCAAAGGCGGTGCGGATACGCAGGGCCTGCTCGTCGGCTTTTTTCGCCATCGTGAAATACAGGCTGCTGCCGCTGCCGTCCTCGCCGTCCAGCAGAGCTAGGAACTGCTCGCCCAGCAGGCGGCCTTTCGCCAGCATGCCGCCGTGCTGCTTCAGGCAGTAGCGGAAATCGGGCTTCAGATCGTCGTTTGTGATGACGACGGCCTCGCCGAACAGCGCACCGCACTTGGTACCGCCCAAGTAAAACACGTCGCAGAGCGCAGCGTAGTCCTGCAGGCTCAGATCGTTGGCGGGGCTCGTCAGGCCGTAGGCCATCCGCGCGCCGTCCACGAACAGGTAGAGTCCCAGCTTGTAGCAGGCGGCGGAGATGTCGGTCAATTCCTCCTTATTATAAAGGGTGCCGACCTCGGTGGGGTTCGAGATGTAGACCATGCCGGGCTGGACCTCGTGCTCGTGGCTGGCGTTGGCGCGGTGCTCCTCCACGGCTTTGCGGATCTGGCGGGCCGTGATCTTGCCGTTTTTGCCGGGCAGCGCCAGGCACTTGTGGCCTGTGGCCTCGATGGAGCCAGTCTCGTGCACATGGATGTGCCCGGAGTCGGCGCACAGCACGCCCTGCCACGGCCTGAGCGCCGCCGCGATGACGGTCAGATTCGCCTGGGTCGCACCGACGAAAAAGTGCACGTCTGCGTCGGGAGCGTCGCACAGGCGCTTGATCTGCGCGGCGGCCTTGGCGCAGTATTCATCCTCGCCATAGCCGGGGGTCTGGTCGAAATTAGTCTTTTGCAGAAGCTCCAAAACCGCGGGGGCCGCGCCCTCGCCATAGTCACATTCAAAACGAAGCATATTTTTGACTCCTTAGTAAAGTATTGCACGCTTTGCAGGGGCGGACAGTATTTGCCCGCGGAGCCTTCCGGCTGCCGCAAGGCTGGCGGGCCGATGTGAGCATCGGCCCCTACAGGTACGGGCAAATTTCCAATCGACCCACGCCGCGGGTGTTGCCATAATTATAACACTGTGATTCTCCACTTGCAAGTTTCGCCGCGGTACGCTATAATAATTCTACCTTTGGATAGAAAAGAGGAATTGTATGGATCCCCAAAATCAACGCGAAAGCTTCGGCTCACGCCTTGGCTTCATTCTGGTCAGCGCGGGCTGTGCTATCGGCATCGGCAACGTCTGGCGCTTCCCCACAGTCACCGGCCAGTGCGGCGGCGGCATCTTTGTGCTGTTCTACCTGCTCTTTCTGGTGCTCATGGGTCTGCCGGTCCTAACGATGGAGCTGGCCGTGGGCCGTGCGGGCCGCGGCGCGGCGCGCAGCGCCTACAAGGCGCTGGAGCCCGGGGGCAGCAAGTGGCATATCCACGGCTGGTTCTGCATGGCGGGCTGTGTGCTGCTGATGATGTACTACACCACCGTCTCCGGCTGGATGGTCGACTACTTCTTCCGCTTCCTGACCGGCAGCTTTGACGGCCTGACCTCCGAGCAGGCCGCAGGCGTCTTTGGCGAGATGCTCTCGAACCCTGTCGAGATGGTTTTCTGGATGGTCGTCATCACGCTGGCGGGCTTTGTCGTCTGCGGGCGCGGCCTTCAGGGCGGTCTGGAAAAGGTCGGCAAATGGATGATGAGCGCCCTGCTCGTATTGATCCTTGTGTTGGTTGTGCACAGCTTCACGCTGTCCGGCGCGGGTGCGGGCCTGGCCTTCTACCTGCTGCCCGACTGGTCCCGCGCCACCGGGCAGGGCCTGGGCAATGTCATCACGGCGGCCATGAACCAGTCGTTCTTCACCTTAAGCCTCGGCATCGGCGCAATTGAGATTTTCGGCAGCTACATGGACCGCGGCTTCACCCTGCCGGGTGAGGCCGCCCGCATCTGCGTGCTGGACACCTTTGTGGCAGTCTGCGCGGGCCTTATCATCTTCCCGGCCTGCTTCTCCTTCGGCATCTCGCCCGACGCGGGACCGAGCTTGATTTTCATCACGCTGCCCAACGTCTTTACAAATATGGCAGGCGGACGCCTGTGGGGCGCGCTGTTCTTCCTGTTCATGACGTTCGCCAGCTTTTCCACGGTCATTGCGGTGTTTGAGAACATCATCGCCTGTGCGCGGGAGAATTTCGGCTGGGACCGCCGCAGGGCTTGCCTGGTGGGCGCGGCGGCGCTGGCCGTGCTGGGCCTGCCCTGCGCGCTGGGCTACAACGTGTGGAGCGGCATCCAGCCCTTGGGCGCGGGCAGCACCGTGCTGGATTTTGAGGACTTCCTTGTCAGCAACATTCTGCTGCCGGGCGGCAGCCTTGTTTATCTGCTGTTCTGTGTCACCAAATGGGGCTGGGGCTTCGACAAATACACCGCCGAGTGCAACACCGGCAGCGGCCCCAAAATGCCGCAGTGGGTCAAGCCCTACTTTAAATACGTTCTGCCAGTCCTGATCGCCGTCATTCTGGTGCAGGGTCTGCTCTGAAGCAAAATGCCGCGCGGCTCCCTGTGAGCCGCGCGGCATTTGTTAATTGCGGTTTACCTCCGGGTTATCGGTGCGCCCCAGCAGATAGTCTATACTGACGTTATAGAAGTCGGCCAGCTTGACCAGCCTTTCTGCAGTCAGCTCAATAACGCCGTTTTCATACTGAGAGTAGGTGTTCTGGGATACGTGGAGGACACTGGCAAGATCGCACTGACGAAAATCGTGATCTTCCCGTAGGCTTCGTATGTTCGGATATTCCATAGGTTGACTACCTCCTTACGACTATTATCGTTATCTTGGAGGCAGATATTGACATTTATCTGTAATACAGATATAATAGATTGCATAACAATATGGAGAAACGATACGACGGAAAGTAAAGGGCGTTCTACGGCCCTTTGTCTGCCTGCGGGCGGGCTGTGTATGCGATTGCAGGAGTCCTTCTATGTTGTCAAACCAGGAAATTGCATTTTTTGAGTATCGGCTCACGCCGACTGCGCGTTCAGCCAGCGGTGCAGTTCGTCCCGGATGGCGGCAAACGCGGCGGCGGTGTCCGGGTTATCGGTTTTAAAATCCAGCAGCCGCCACAGCCAGCCCTGCTCGTCCACGATGCGCAGGCTCTCAGGATAGCACAGCTCAAACACAAGCGACGCATGGCCGACGGCGTTGTCAGCGGGGTATTGCTTTAAGCTGTGCAGCACGCAGTGGTGGGCGTAAAAGGCGTCCAGCACGGCGGGCGTCACCGGGCTCCGGCGCAGCGCCGCGGTGCTGACGTTGTAAATTTCCTCCATCGGTGTCTCGACGTTGACCCGCAGAATGTCGATCTTGTCGGCGTCGCGCAGAATCTGGCAGAACAGCCGCGTGCGGTCATCCAGCGCCTCCGGCAGACGGAACGCACTGTGCCATTCCACAGCGGTGCGCAGCAGTGCGTCGGCACCGGCATCGTCCAGATAGTCCCGGATGCGTCCCTCGTCGAACAGCACCGCGACGCTCAGCGCGGCGTGGCTGACCGACTGTGCATCGATAAATGTGTTGTAGCGGCGCAGCTGCTCAAAGCGGCCTACATCGTGCAGGATGCCGGACAGCCACGCCAGATCGACATCCTCCGGCGGCAGGGCCAAGCTTTGGGCAATGCGGGCGCAGAGCGCCGCCACGCGGTAGGTATGGTCGATTTTCAATTTGACCTTGGCGTCAGCGGCGTTGTAGTGCGCGGCATAGTCGGCAAAGGCTTTTTGTGCGCGGGCACGGTCAATTTTCATACTATCACTTCCCTGTTTCAGTGTACCACATCCGGCAAAATGCGTAAACTGCAATGTTTATAAAATTTACTCCACAACGAATGACATTTTTGGATAAATAGTTTAAAAAATCCTTGACATCGGGGCAAAAAAAACGCTATTCTTAAAGTAGTAAATCGCGAGGAAGGCGGTGCATACGATGAACGCCAAAGGGGACGCAAACCGCAGTGTGCGCATGACCAAGCAGCGGCTCTACCAGGCGCTTATTACGCTGTTGCAGCAGAAAAGTCTGCGGGAAATTACAGTCCGGGAGCTGACCGAGCTGGCAGGGATCAGCCGCGGCACATTCTATTTTCACTACGCGGACATTTATGCCCTGATGGACCAGATGGAGGCCGCCCAGCTGGCACGGCTGAACGACCTGATGGACTCCCTGATCCCCAGCATCTCGCAGGAGGACGCGCCCCCCGCGCTGGTGGCGCTGTTCACCTACATGACCGAGAACCCCGACCTCTGTCAGGCCCTCTACGGCAAAAGCTGGGAGTCGGAGTTCACCCGCAACGCCAAAAAGCTGATTGCAGAGCGCTGCCTGGGCGAGTTTGCACCCGACGGCGGCACCGAGGAGCAGAAATATATGCTGGCCTTTGCGGTGAACGGCTGCTTTGGCACGATTGTAGCCTGGCAGGAGGCCGGTTTTCAGCCGCCCGCGGCGGAGATCGCCCGCATCACCTGGCAGGCCATCCGCGCTGTGAAGGGGCGGATGTAAGCGAAGCAAGTTTCCCTTGCCTGCCTTGCCTTTTGGGGCAAGACGGGGTATAATATAATTACAAATACGCCCGCCTGACCGGGCTGATGAAGGAGAGCTTTACGATGGGTTTCTTTGATTTTCTGAAAAAGTCTGCCGAGCCTGCCGCCCCCGCGGCCCCAGCCTTCCCCGTGACCCTGGCTGCTGATGCCAAGGGTACCGTTGTGGCGATGGAGAACATCCCCGACGAGGTGTTTGCACAGGGCATCCTGGGCAAGTGCTGCGGCATCGACCCTACCGAGGGCAAAATTTACGCCCCCGCGGACGGTGAGATCACCCAGGCCCCCGACAGCGGCCACGCGCTGGGCATCATGACCACTGCCGGTGTTGAGGTGCTGATCCATGTCGGCGTTGACACCGTCGAGATGAAGGGCGACGGCTTCAGCCCGAAGGTCAAGGAGGGCGACAAGGTCAAGAAGGGCGATCTGCTGCTGGAGATGGATCTGGACAAAATTGCGGCTGCCGCTCACCCCGCCGTGGTGATTACCGTCGTCACGAACACCGATGATTTCAAGGACGTCGAGGTCGTGGCCTCCGGCGCCGTGGAGCCGGGCGCGGATCTGATCAAGATCAGCAAGTAAATTTTTACCGATAAAAAAGCGGGCACCCGATTGGGTGTCCGCTTTTTGGCTTCCCCCGAGGGGGAAGCTGTCACCGTAAGGTGACTGATGAGGGCAGAGCTTGCCATGGCTGCCCGTTTGCGGTTCGCAATCGGTAGCTTACCCCTCATCCGGCCCTGCGGGGCCACCTTCCCCCGCGGGGGAAGGCTTTAGAATTTTGCAGCCCCGCAGAGAATACGCTTTTTCTTCCTATCGATCACTCCTGTCGGGTTGCTTTTTGAGTACAGCTGCAGTATACCCGGTACAGATGAAAGAACATTGAAGAAAGCGTGTAAAACCTGGGGGGAATCGTGTGGATTAAAATTTGAAAGGCTTGACAATCAGCGGTGGACGTGTATAATAGGTTTGGACATAAAAACAGGGGCGCTGAGGGGCATCCTCGGCTGAGATCGAAACAAACCGCAGTTTCGGGTCGCCTTGAACCTGATCCGGGCAATGCCGGCGTAGGAAGTTTGACCCAACACGTCATAACGCTTTTGCGCCTGCAAGTGTACCTTGCGGGCGCTTTCCTGTTTTTACGTTACATTTTTTGAGGAGTGGATACCATGTCCAAAACCTATTCCAAGACTCGCACTCTTGTGGAGTGCGCCCTGATGATCGCCCTGGGCACCGTGCTGGCGAACATCAAAATTTTTGAGATGCCCAACGGCGGCTCCATCACCCTGCTGAGCATGCTGCCGTTCATCCTGGTCTCCTACCGCCACGGCACAAAATGGGGACTGTTCACGGGCTTTGTCAACAGCCTGCTGCAGATGCTGCTGGGCTTCTACGCGCCCCCGGCTCCCGGCCTGCTGCCGCTGGTGGGTATGATCCTGCTGGACTACGTGCTGGCCTTCACCCTGCTGGGTCTGGCCGGTGCGATTGCCAAGCCGTTCAAGAACCGTCTGGTCGGTGTGGCCGTCGGCACGGCAGCGGTGTGCGGCATCCGCTTCCTGTGCAGCTTCCTGTCCGGCGTGCTGATCTGGGGCAACCTGAGCGACGGTCTGCCCGCCTGGACCTACAGCCTGACCTACAACGGCAGCTACATGCTGCCCGAGACCATCCTGACCACGGTGGCCGCGGTGCTGATCTACAAGGCAGCCCCGCAGCTGTTTGCCGCGCAGGAGAAGTAAGCCCTAAATGATTTTCCCGGTACGCACGGTATGAGCGTACCGGGTTTTTGTTTGCCGGTTTGTAGGGGGCGGCGTCCTCGACGCCCCTCGGAGAGGTCAAGACCCCTCCCTACAAGTCGATTTTAAGGGGCTGTAGGGGCGGATTCCATATCCGCCCGTGCCCGCTCTCGGCAACGCAAAAATGCCCCGGTACGCAGAAACGCACACCGGGGCATTGGCTTTACGTAAGTATCAGTAGTTCATAATGTCCTTCACAGCACCGGACATCGAGAAGAGCTTGGCGGACAGATGGTCGAGGTAGACGATGCCGAGCTTGTTGCCCGTCTCCTCATTATACATATCGGCCAGCTGGGGCATGACCTGGAACGCGGCGGCCTGGGCCTCGGGGCTGTTGTCAAAGTTCGCCGTGCCCTGCACGCGCAGCCACTCGCCGCGGTCATTGGCGGCGCAGATCTCGAGGTTCGTGTTGTCCAAAAGCTGCTTGTAGGCGGCCTTGTGCTTGCCCAGGGCAATGCACAGGTGGCCGTTGTACCACATGGCAAAACCGATGGGACGCACGCGGGGCAGATAGCCATCGACGGTGGCAAGGTAGAAGGTGGGATTCTCTTTCAGAAATTCCATGATTTCTTCATTTGGTTTCATGGTGTAAACCCTCCCGCAATATTACAGTGTGGCCAGCGCCGCTTTGATGCGTGCGGCGGCCTCCTTGGTGCGCTCGGCATCGCCGAACGCGTCAGACGGAAATACCCCTTGCCGCAGGGGCCGAAGCCCTCGCCGGGGGTGCCCACAACGTGGGCGTGCTCGAGCAGCCAGTCAAAAAACTCCCAGCTGCCCATCTCGTTGGGGCAGCGCAGCCAGATGTAGGGGCTGTTCTTGCCGCCGCAGTACCAGACACCGGCCTCGTCCAGCGCTGCCGCAATGACAGCTGCGTTGGCGCGGTAGTAGTCGAGGTTCTGCTGGATCTCCTTCATGCCCTCGTCGGTAAAGACGGCCTCGGCACCGCGCTGCACAACATAGGCGACGCCGTTGAACTTCGTAGTCTGGCGGCGCAGCCACATCTTGTTCAGCTTGCCGTCGGCCAGCGCCTGCGGCACAACGGTGTAGCCGCAGCGCGTGCCGGTGAAGCCTGCGATCTTGGAGAAGCTGCACACCTCGATGGCAACCTCCTTCGCGCCCTCGACCTCAAAGATGCTGCGGGCGAGACCCGGCTCGGAGACGAAGCACTCGTATGCGGCGTCAAACAGGATGACCGCGTCATTGGCCTTTGCCCAGGCGACCCAGGCCTTGAGCTGCTCGACGGAGTAGGTCGCGCCGGTGGGGTTGTTGGGGCTGCAGATGTAGACGATGTCCGCGTGGGGGGCCTCGTCCGGCATCGGCAGGAAGCCGTTCTCCGCCGTGGCGGGCAGGTAGAGAATCTTGCGGCCCGCCATCACGTTGTCATCGACGTAGACCGGGTAAACCGGGTCGGGAACAAGGATCGTGTTGTCCTGACTGAACAGGTCCAGCAGGTTGCCCAGGTCGCTCTTGGCACCGTCGGAGATGAAAATTTCGGACATATCCAGCTCGACACCGTGGCCCGCGTAATACCTGCGGATAGCGTCGCGCAGGAACTCATAGCCCTGCTCGCTGGGAATATAGCCGTGGAACGTACCCTTGTGGCCCTGCTCCTCAACGGCCTTGTGCATGGCCTCCGTCACGGATGCCGCCAGCGGCAGGGTGACGTCGCCGATGCCCAGACGGATGACGTCTGCCTCGGGATGGGCCTTCTGGTAGTCGGCTACCTTATGGGCAATGGTGCTGAACAGATAGCTCTCGTTCAGCTCGGCGTAATGCGGATTCAGCTGCATGATAGTCCCCCTCTTATCTATACCTTTATATAGTCTAACTTTACCACAATTCGGGCGAGTGTGCAATAGGCTTTTTACGCGGTGCGGTAGGGGCCGGGCATGCCCGGCCCTTGCGTGTGGGGCAGTCGAGCGTCTATGGAAAGGCGGAGGGCCGCACATGTGCGGCCCCTACATGGCGTCCTGTCGGCTTACTTGTTCTCGTTGTTGTACAGCGCTTCGCACTTCTCGTCGATCTCCCTTGCGGGCAGCGACACGGCCATGGCCACCGCGGCGCTGTAGCATTCCTCGGGGGTGAAGCCTTCGCCCGCCAGCGGGAAGTGCTGCAAAATCTTCTCGACCAGCTCGTCGTAATAGCGCGCGTAGAGCACGCCGCGGTCCGTGATGTAAATTTTGCCGTACCGCCGCCGCACAATGACCCCCTGCTTCATCAGGCTGGTCAGGATGCTGGTGACGCTGGGCTTTGTCACGCCCATGGCCTGCGCCAGTGCCAGCGGCGAGACCTCGGTGCTTTGCTGCGCCAGATGGTGGATGGCCAGCAGATAACGCAGGTTGGAATCGGTCAGGGTCAAGGTACATCTCTCCTTATACCAAACTAAAAGGGGGCGCGGGCCACGAACGGACCCGCGCCCCCTTCAGGCACTTATGCTTTACTTACTGTGGCAGGCACCGCCGCAGGTCTTACAATTACCTGTGCAGCCGCCGTGACTGCCGCAGCCGCCGCCCCCGCAGGAGCCGTCACAGCAGCCGAGGCCGCCGGTCTTGTGTTCATGATACAAGAGCCAGCCGGTACCGCCAAACACGAAAATCGAAACGATGATTGTAGGCAGGTTAAAATTAGCAGCTAAAAACTCCATCATAAAAAGTCCGCTCCTTTCCGGAAGAATACGGTGGTATTATACATTCAAGATTACTTGGAAGCAACAGCCTTCTTGGAATCGAACGAAACCTCGTTGACACCCTCGTACTTGTTGGGGCGGAACAGCAGGTAGAGGGTCAGAGCGATGATAGCGACAGCAACGATGGTGAAGAAGTTGAAGCTGACCTCACCGGTGATCAGGCCGCCGATCTGGTAAACGACCAGAGAAGCGCAGTAGGCAAACAGGCACATATAGCCGATGGCGATAGCAGTCCACTTGCCGTTGTTCATCTCGCGCTTGATGGCGCCCATAGCAGCGAAGCAGGGAGCGCACAGCAGGTTGAAGATCATGAAGCTGTAAGCGGAGATCGCGGTGAAGCTGGCAGCAACCTCGGGCCAGATCTCGTCGCCGTTGTCAGACAGCTCGTCGGCATAGTGATACAGAACACCGAAGGTACCGACAACATTCTCCTTGGCAATCAGGCCGGAGATGGACGCGACGGTTGCACGCCAGTTGCCGAAGCCCTGCGGGATGAAGATCCAGGAAATTGCGCTTGCAACGATAGCCAGGATGGAGTTGTCCTGATCCTCGACCATGGTGAACGCGCCGTTCTCGAAGCCGAAGCCCTGCAGGAACCACAGGATGATGGTGGCAGCCAGAATGACGGTGCCGGCACGCTTGATGAAGGACCAGCCGCGCTCCCAAGTAGCGCGCAGGACGTTGCCCCAGGCGGGCACATGGTAAGCGGGCAGCTCCATAACGAACGGAGCAGGATCACCGGCGAACAACTTCGTCTTTTTCAGGATGATGCCGGAGATGATGATGGCTGCAAAGCCGATGAAGTAAGCGGAGGTGGCGACCCAGCTGCTGCCGCCGAACAGAGCACCTGCGATCAGGCCGATGATGGGCATCTTGGCACCGCAGGGAATGAAGCAGGTGGTCATGATCGTCATACGGCGGTCACGCTCGTTCTCGATGGTACGGGAAGCCATAACACCGGGAACGCCGCAGCCGGTACCAACCAGAATGGGGATGAAGCTCTTGCCGGACAGACCGAAGCGGCGGAAGATACGGTCCATGATGAAGGCGACACGGGCCATGTAGCCGACATCCTCGAGGATGGACAGCAGGAAGAACAGAACGAGCATCTGGGGAACGAAGCCCAGAACAGCGCCGACACCGGCGACGATGCCGTCCATGATCAGGCCGTACAGCCAGCCAGCAACGCCGATGGATTCCAGCAGGCCGCCGAGGGCATTCGGGACGATCTCACCGAACAGAACATCGTTCGTCCAGTCGGTGGCAAAGGTGCCGATGCCGATGCCGCCGTCCGCAACGGAGGTGCCATCGCGATGGCGTACATCAGCCACATGATGAGCGCGAAGATCGGCAGAGCCAGGATACGGTTCGTGACGAACTGGTCGACCTTATCGGAGACAGTCAGGTTCTCGGTGCGGGGCTTCTTCTTGACGGCCTTGTCAACAACGCCGTTGATGTAAGCGTAGCGCTGGTTGGTGATGATGCTCTCGGCGTCATCGTCCATTTCCTTCTCGCAGTCGGTGATGTGGGCATTGATG
>ENA-OQCG01000096-OQCG01000096.1-human-gut-metagenome-genome-assembly--contig:-NODE-96-length-15356-cov-1.443496_pt1 | contig 15356 bp, 30 predicted proteins | sample MGYA00242758_ERZ504577 | MGnify/ENA primary metagenome ERZ504577 (study PRJEB26092, sample SAMD00036248) | human gut metagenome | host: Homo sapiens | study: EMG produced TPA metagenomics assembly of...
TCAAGAAAAGTTTCCTTTGCTGTTGACTTACTCACAAATAAGAGTGATAATATAGTTACAGAATGAATCACAACTCACAACCGCGAAAGGAGAACACCATGAAAGCACTGAAAGAGCTTATGAACCGCCTGACCGCCGAGGGCCGCGACCTGTCCGAACTGGAACGCATGATCGACGATCTGGCCGCCGCCGGAACCATGGACGAGATCAACTACTACGAGGGCCAGATTTACGGCGTTCTGGTGGGCCTGTCCATCATGGGTTACATCACCCCGGAGGAAGCCGATGAACTTCAGAACAGCGTTGAGGAAGATGCTGTTATCTAAGCTGCACACCGGGCAGGGGAGCCGCAAGGCTCCCACAGCCCCCGCTTACAGGAGGAAGAACCATGATGACCAATCTTTTCATGCTGGCCGGGTACACCCAGTATCAGGCCCAGTGCATTGCACCGTTCGGCTACGTCGTCGCCGCCGGGATTCTGGTGCAGGCCGTCGCCCCGGCCGTTGACCGCTACATCTACCGCCGCCGCTGGGAAGAAGTCCAGCAGCGGGAAGCGGAAGCGGCAGCAGCCCGCGCCGCTGAACAGCGCAAGGAAGCTCACCGCCGCGAGGTGATGGACTTCCTGCTGAACGAGGCCGCCTGATAGCCTGATTTTTTTATGCCCTTGTTACTCACAAATAAGAGTGGAAAGCATCAAAGCAAAGCAAAAACCGCTCACAAACAAAAAGGAGGTCTGTAAATGGACATCAACACGAAACTGAAAAAGCTGCTGGAAGATTCCGGCCAGCGGCAGGCAGAGGTGGCCCAGAAGTGCGGCCTGACCCCTGCGAACCTTAGCCGTGCGCTGACCCGCGATCACAATCTGAATCTGTCCACGGCTTTGAAAATTGCCGACGGCATCGGTTTGGAGCTGCGCATCGAGGACGCCGACGGCAACCGCCACCCGACGGCCGACCCGCAGAAGTTCGCGGAAGCCGCGGCTGAAACGTCGCTGAACTGGGACGACGTGGCAGCCATTCTCAGTTCGCTGGGCTTTTTCCTTGAATTTGATTGGAGGTAAACCACATGACCGACAAAAAGATCACGGAGCTGAACCTGAAAAGTGCCACCTACTACGGAGCACAGCTCCAGATGAACCACTTCACCGAAGAGCTGGCCGAACTCATTCAGGCCGCCGCCGAGGGCGACCCGCAGCACATCGCCGAGGAAATCGCCGACGTTGAAGTCATGGTCGAGCAGATGGAATATTTGCTTTCCCTCGATACGATCTACATTGAGAGCTGGGCAACGCACATCCTGCTTGCAAACGATATTGAATCCTGCATCTGGCATCTGGCTGCGCCCATCAAGAGCATCAACAAACTGCGCCGTGTCAATCTGGCGACTGCCGCCGACCCGGATATGTCAAAAGACGAAGTTCAGATCAAACGGCAAACCGCAAACCACGACCTTGAAACCGACATTGGAGAGCTGGTTTCCTATCTGAACTGGCTGGCCGGACGTTATAGCATCGCTGCCGAGGAAATCCGGGAAATCAAGTCCTACAAGGTGCAACGCACCCGCGACCGCATCGAACTTGAAACCGGCTCCATCTGCAAAAAAGTTGTTGACGACAAGGCGGCTGCACAGGCCCAGGATTTAGCCGACTACTGCAAACAGCAAACAGAGTGTGAACCCGGTGGCTGCATCTTTGCCACGACTGGCGAGGGCTGCATCTTATCTGATTATGTTCGGCCTGAACTTTGGCCCGATGCCATCGCCAAACAGCAGCAGGAGGGGCAGAAGAATGGATAAGCCCGAAAAAATCAAAATCGGCTGCTGTCCGTTCTGCGGCGGCAACATCAAGCGGGCCAACATGAAAGCCTTTTCCCGGCAAAGCCAGATTTACGGCTTCAACCTTGCGCTGGATGGCGTGGACGCCACATGGGGCGCACTGATCTATAACTTTTCCGCAGAGCTGGAATTGAGCGCAGAACAGACCGCAAAGCTCACCACGCTGGGCGAAGAATATGACAAGATGATTCGCTCTTTCCGGGAAGCCGACCTGCCGCCGGAAGAATTTGCCGAATACGTCGTTGCAAAGGCCGAGGAATGCAAGGCACGTCTGAAAGAAAGGTGGGGCTGATTATGGCACTGACAAAATTTGTGAACGTCTACAAATGCCGCCTTTGCGGGGAAATGTTTACCAGCAGCGGCACGAACAGCGAGATTGCAGCATGGAAAGGCACTCTCCATGAGATTATGAAAGCAAGCGGCCTTGATACGCCGTGTTCAACGCCCGAAGTTACGCCGACCATGTTCGAGATGCACAGCTGCAAGAATGGCAGCTACGGCGTGGCAGACTTTCAGGGCACACGAAAGGCGGCCGACAATGATGCAAGCCTGTGAGCAGCTCTCTTTATTCTCCATCGTCCCGCAGGCAGCCCGGACGGCCATCTGCTGCATGGATGGGGAGTGCAAGGCTGCTGCGCCTGCCGAAAGCTGGATGGCTGACCTTGTTCCCGGTGGGGAATATGCGATCAGCATCGCGGGACACACGCTGGTTTTGAAGCCTGTGCCCGGTACGCCTGCCGGCATCCAGCGGGGGCACGAATACTATCACTACACCATCGGCCCGCGCCTGTACGCGGGAACATTCGTCGGGAGGATGCAGCATTGAGAACTCTTGAAGAAATCGACCGCGATCTTGAAATCGCCCACGCCGACATGAGGAACTTTATTCACAGCGGCTTCTCGATCTCCCCGGTGCTGGAAGATGACATCGACGAGCTGCGGGACGAACGTGCCGCTGTGGTCAAGGCCATTCAGGACGCGGGCCTGATGCGATATGAAGTCTGCATCCTGCCGAAGCCGGAAAACACGTCCAGCTATTGTGCCGCGTTCTACAAGATCACGGCCACGAGCCAAAATCAGGCTTTCGAGCATGGCAAAGAAACCTTTATCCGTGGTTTTGCGAACTGCGGCGTCACCGCCGAAAATTTTGACGCTGAATATGACATCGGCGTCACGAGAGGGGAAAAGATCGAATGAAAGCACACGTTTCCAACGGCTGCAAACCCTGTCCGTTTTGTGGCGCACCTGTCACGGTGCGCCTTATGAAGAAAGGCCCCGACTTCATTGCCTGCACCAACAAGCAGGAGTGCGGCGCAATCGTCAGCTTTAACAATATCCCGTGCGACTGTTTCGGTGCATCCCCGGTGGATTACTTCAACAGGAGGGCCAGCGATGAGCAAGTATCTGAATAATCACCCGGACGATGACCGCAAGACCGTGACCGAGGATTGTCCCACCTGCGGCAATGAGGTCACGATGGTCTGGGACGTCGAACAGAACGGCTACAAGGCCACCTGCCCCTTTTGCGGCGGCCGTCTGATGCTCTGCGACGAGTGCCAGCACCCGAACGGCATCTATACCGACGACTGCGATTATGACCCCTTGACCAAAAGCTGCCGCTATAACTGTGCTGCCAACTATCAGGAAGCTGAAAAAGCGGTCAAGCTCCTGTCCCAGTTCTGCAAAGGCAGGACGCAGCAGGCGGCACGGCTGAAGCTGCACTCTGCCTGCATCGGCTGCGGCTATGAGCCACTTTGCTCCAAATGGAGCGGCGCAAACACGCCCATTATGTGGAGCTTCAAGGAGGATGCGAATGGATGATTATATCGAGCGGGAGCCGCTTCTGAAAGCGTTCAAAGAAAAGTGCTGCCAAGACTGCCCCGGTGGATGCAGTCACCAGCAGTGCCACAGTTGGTGCGATGCAGCAAGCGAAATCGAGATGATAGAAAATGCGCCTGCGGTCAACAATACGCCGCAGCAGTGGCAGAATTCCAGGCTGCACCCGCCGACAGAAACGGATGCAGATAGGACGGGCGGCATAATCGTTTGGGCAGCAGCAAGCAGGCACCTTGATGTTACATTCTGGCAGAACGTCGTACTCTACCCCCAAGATCTTCCGTTCTGGATGCCTGCACATGAACCGAGCGAATCAAAGGAGTAAAAAATGAACTCTATTCTCTACATTGACGATAACGGCAAAGCCGAACTCTACGATGATGACTACAACATCACGATCTTTTGCAAGGACGAGCAGGAGCAGCAGCGGGCCATGAAGCGGCTGGAAACTGCCAACCGTATGCGCTGGCATGACGCCAAAACCGACCCGCCGGAGGACAGCCGGGACGTCATCGTGTACCGCGATGGCATCGGCTCTGTGATGGGATTCTTTGACCACGAAATCCACAAAAGGTGGCTGGACGCCAACACCTGCGCATTTCTGGACGACGTCACGCACTGGATGGAAAAGCCGGAAGACCCGGAAAAAACGGAAGAGGGAGATCCTGAATGAAATGCACTTTAGTAAAACCGAATCCTTGTCCATTTTGCGGCGAACAACTGCAACTTGTCACGGAGCTTTCGCCCATTGAAACGACATCCGGGAAGGTCATCTCGGAATTTCGCATGAATTACTACAAGCACACCGAAACGGACAAGTGCCCGCTTGGGTATGGATTCGTGCTTGACGCATCTCCCGTCGAGGTCAGGAAGTGGAACTCCAGAAAGGAGCCGCAGCATGAGGGAGAGAATTGATGCTTATATCCTGCTGGACTTCCTTGAAGGCTGGCGCACAAGGCTTAAAAACGACCGGATCATCGTTCCGAACGTCATTTGGGCCGCAAAAGTCGAGCAGTCCATCAAAGACCTGTCCAGAATCATTGACTTTGTGAAAGCTCACTCCAAAACCTACGACAATGACAAGGAACGGCCGACAGAAATCAACGAACAGACCATTGAAGCAGTTCGGGACTATATGCTGGACGACCTCAAAAAATACGATGCCGCCAGCGTCAAATACCAGTGGATGAAGCGCACTGGCGAAACGGTCACAATGGAAGTCAGCATCGAAAAGCCTGAACAGGAGGGCAGCCATGAAGAAGCAGCGGGCGATTGACGCCATTGCCCTGTATGAGCAAATTTCGGCCGAGGTCGGCTCCATGTTAAAGCAGCCGCCGGGAATCATCGTGTCGAAGCTCATGGCGATGGTTTTGCAGGCTCCGACCATTTTCCAGCAGCCTGACCCTTGGACGAACGTCGAAGATGGGATGCCGACCATTCCGGGCGACGTCAACGGCCACGGCGAAATCACCGTCGCCGTCATGTTTAAGACCGAGCAACGAGTACACACGATGATTTATGAGCGGGCCATCGTCCGCGGCAAAACCGTATACCGCTGGAAATGGCCGTGGGACAGGATTTACAGCGACGGCGGTATTATCCGCTGGGCATACCTGCCGCAGCCGCCCAAAAAACAGGAGGACGCCACCAATGGAACAGCTGAACCGCAATGCTGAACACTACGCCGACCCGACACCCGCAGCAGCCTTGAAAAACATCTATGCCAAAGAGGAAGCCGACCGCCTGCGCAAAATCAGCACCATGATGGCAACGCTCAAACAGGCCGCCGATCTTGCAGGGCTAGAAGTCGTGGGCCGCGTCGTTTTCAGGGACAAGGCCACCGGAAAGGAGTACCGCTGATGAATCGCATCCAGACCGTTATTGTGACTGCTCTGCTGGCCGGGGCTGTCCCGCTGGCCGTACAGGGCAACATCCTGAACCACCGTATCAATGAGCTGGAAACCTATTACACTATCTACGCCAGCCGCTTTGAAAACTGGTCGAACCGAGCCTTGCAGGACGAGCAGATCATCGAGAACTTACAGCAGGTCAACACCACCGCCCAGCAGCAGCCCGCGCCGGAAAGCGACTTGCCCGCCGGTATGGTCGCCGAATATGCCGGCGAGTACACCTGCACCGCTACTGTACCGAAAAGCGGCCGCACATCTGTGCACTGGTACAGGCATCACCGCCAGCGGCGCACCCATCACGGCAGACCTGACCGTGGCTGCAGATCAAAGCCTGCTGCCGTTCGGCACCGTGATCTACATCGAGGGCGTCGGCGTCCGTGTCGTGCAGGATAAAGGCTCCGGCGTACAGGGAAAGCACCTTGACGTGGCAGTGCCCGGTAGCCATTCGGACGCCCTGAACTGGGCAGGATACGGAACGCACAAGGTCTGGATCTTGAAAGGGGACGCCAGCAATGACGAAGGATGAAACCAAACAGGAGCAGGCACGAAGCCTGCGGTATAAACGCCCTGCGCTGGCCTTGATGGGCTGGGAAACAATAACGAGCGAGCTTTCGGAAATCCAGTCAGCGTGTGACGATGTTTCTTACAGCATGAGCGTGGATTCGATTTTGGACGCTTTCGACGGCGACGAAGAACGTGCATGGGAATTTCAAATGGCCTTTGCAGATCTTTCGGCGAAGTGCGAACAGCTATCCAACTGCCTATATGACCATGACGAACTGTCAGAATATTTTGACGACTGCACCGTCGCCCTTATCGGAAACCGTTACAAATCGATCGGCTACGATGACTACGAGGAAGATTATTACCAGCTCACCAACTACGAAGAAGAGCTTGCACAATCCGAAGCCGGGAAGCGCGTCTGCCGCTGGACTAAAAAAGATATGCTGACCAACATCGGGCAGTGCATGGGCGTCCTGCTGGCCTTTTATGACCTGCGGCAGCAATACGACTACCTCAAGACAGAACTTGACATTTTGCGAGGGGAAAACGCCGCTGTGCTGCAAACCATCAAGGAGATTGAAAAGGCCTATGATAGGCAGTCCGATTTGATGGAATGGCAGGACGACCCGGAGTTTGAAAAGCTGCTGCGCCTGCTGCCGGATAGAATCTGGATTGAGTAAAGGGGGAGATAACATTGATGTATCAAACTGGAATCGAACTCAGAGCGACATCTTTTGACCTGACGAAACCTTTTGCCGCAATGGCCAAACGTGCAGAGCAGGACGGTTTTGAATTCTACTACACCCGGCACATCGCCGAGAACGTTTTTGAACTGGAACTGCGCAAGGACTACATCGGCGTCAAAACCAAAGTGCCCGCTGGATACCTGCAAAAGTACATCCCGCACAGTTGCTTAGAGGGCTTTTTGATGGGCGAATATGACCGCCTGTCCTATATGCTGGGAGCTGTCACCGGCTGCAACAATGCCCCGGAGGACTTGAAATGACCTACAAAGAATTTTTGGAAAACAAGATAGACATCGCGCCGCTGTCCGGCATCGAAATTGACCCGTCGGAAATCAACCCGGTATTGAAGCCCCACCAACGCACCAGCGTTTTGTGGGCCTTGCGCGGCGGACGCCGGGGCATCTTTGCCCGGTTTGGCCTTGGCAAGACTGTAATGCAGCTCGAATGGTGTCACCAGCTCCAAAAGCACGAGGGCGGGCAAACGCTGATCGTGATGCCGCTGAACGTCATGCCCGAATTTCGGGCCGACGCTGTAAACTTGTTGGGGATGCAGGAGCCGCCATACTGCCGCACCATGGCTGAGGTCAAGGCCAGCGACGCGCCGATCATCCTCACCAACTATGAGCGTATCCGCGATGGCGACATCGACCCGCGCTACTTCACGGCCGTGTCACTGGACGAAGCGGCCACCCTGCGCAGTTTCGGCAGCAAGACCTATCAGGAGTTCATGCTGAAATTCAAGGGCGTCCGCTACAAGCTCACCAACACGGCCACGCCTAGCCCCAACCGATACAAGGAGCTGATACACTATGCAGGCTTCCTTGAAGTCATGGACACCGGGCAGTCCCTCACACGCTTCTTTAAGCGCGACAGCACAAAGGCAAACAATTTGACGCTTTACCCCGGCCGCGAAAAGGAGTTCTGGATTTGGTGCGCATCGTGGGGCCTGTTCCTGCAGAAGCCCTCTGATCTGGGCTTTTCCGATGCAGGATACAGACTGCCGCCGATGAACATTCGCTATCACAAGCTGCCCAGCATCGAGCGGCCAGATGAATTTGACCCGGACGGCCAAATGAAGCTGGGCCATGATGCCGCAATGGGTCTGACCGACGCCGCAAGGGAAAAGCGTGACAGCATCGAAATCAGGGCAGCAGAGTGCGCCGCCATCGTAAACGAAAGCCCGGATGAACACTTTGTCATCTGGCATGACCTCGAAGATGAGCGCAAAGCTCTGAAAAAAGGCCATCCCCGATATGGTGGACATCTACGGCAGCATGGAGCTAGAAACCCGCGAGAAGCGCGTCATGGACTTTGCGCAGGGCCGCACCCGACTGTTCGGCACAAAAAAGAGCCTGTCCGGCTCCGGCTGCAATTTCCAGCGTTTTTGTCACCGGGCAATCTTCATGGGCATTGACTACGAATTCAACGATTTTATTCAGGCGGTGCACAGAATCTACCGCTTTTTGCAGGATGAGCCGGTTATAATCGACATCCTGTACATGGACACGGAAAGTGAAATCCTGCTGGCCTTGCAGCGCAAGTGGCATCAATACGACGAACTCAGCGAGAAGATGGAGCAGATTATCAAAGAATACGGCCTTGGCAGCCTTGCCTTGGAATCCCTCAAGAGAACGATAGGATGTGAGCGCGTGGAAATCACCGGAAAGAGCTATATGGCCATCAACAACGATTGCGTCGAGGAGATCAAGAACTGGGAGACAGACAGCATTGACCTGTATGTGACCAGCATCCCATTTGGCAATCACTACGAATACAGCCCCAGCTATAACGACTTTGGCCATAACCCTGACGACAACGCATTCTTTGAGCAGATGAACTATCTGACGCCGGAGCTGCTGCGCACCCTCAAGCCTGGCCGAGTGGCCGCAATCCACGTCAAAGACCGCGTCCAGTTTGGCAACGTCACCGGCATGGGGATGCCGACTATCGAACCTTTTCACGCCGACTGCATCTCCCACTTTATCAAGCACGGCTTTGCCTATTTCGGCATGATCACCGTCGTGACCGACGTCGTGCGAGAAAATAATCAAACTTACAGATTGGGATGGTCGGAGCAGTGCAAGGACGGCACCAAGATGGGCGTCGGCTGCCCAGAATACATCTTACTTTTCCGCAAGCTCCCCACAGACCACAGCAAGGGATATGCGGACGTCCGCGTCGCAAAGAGCAAGGACGAATACACCCGCGCACAATGGCAGCTCGATGCACACGCATTCTGGCGCAGCAGCGGCGACCGTCCTTTTGGCCGCGAAGACCTTGAAAAGGTTCCGACCTCGAAGCTGCAAAGCCTGTACCGCAAGTTCAGCCGCGAGAACGTCTACTCCTACGACGAGCACGTTAAGCTGGCCGAAAGTCTGGATAGGGACGGCCGCCTGCCATCCACGTTTATGGTCGTCGCCCCGGGCAGCTGGGATATGACCGTCTGGGACGACATCAACCGTATGAAGACCCTGAACACCAGCCAAAGCCAGCGGCGCAAGCAGATGCACGTCTGCCCCTTGCAGATCGACATCGTGGAGCGGCTTATCAACCGATACTCCAACCCCGGCGATCTTGTGGCTGACCCCTTTGCCGGACTTTTCACCGTTCCGTATGAAGCGGTCAAGATGGGCCGCAGGGGAAAGGGCGTCGAGCTGAACCCGGACTATTTCCGCGACGGCGTCGGCTACCTCGAAGCAGCAGACGCCCAGCAGAACGCGCCGACCCTCTTTGACCTGCTGGAAAGCATGGAAGGAGCTTGACCATGAGCGTGATGCCTTATGAACGCGCCGCCGAAATCCTCGACCCGGCCTGTGGCGAAAGATTCACCGACATGGAGTCGGTAAACAAAGCCCTCTATATGGGCCGGGATGCCCTGCTGCTGCGAATCCCGCGCAGCCCTTACAAAAAGGGCTTTGCTTGTCCGAACTGCGGTTCCAGCGACTACCTGTACGGCTACTTCGACAAACCGAACAAGTGCTGCGGCAACTGCGGGCAGGCCATTTTGTGGGAGGATGAAATATGAACGACAAGAAAGAATCCAGCTTTGCCCATTCCGGCGCAGCCTTATGAGAAATCATAAGCGCGCAGCACAAGGCGATATGCAGGAAACCTACACAGACCGTTTCGGCCATTGCGCCGGTACATCCTGCATGGCCTACAAAAACGGCCATTGCCTGCGGCTGGAAAAATCGGAAGAGCTGTGATATAATATCCCCATCAAGCGAAACAGCACGGAAGCCTTTACAATACCGGCTCTTTGATTTTAATGCGAGAGATTTACAGAATCGCTCACATTTGTGAGTGTTTGGTTTGTTCCCGTTATCATGCGGGATGCGATGCTGATCCTGTGATCCCTCAGCACCCGCTCTCCCAAAAGCCCAAAACACTGCCGAATCCGTTTCGGCAGCTCGGTATCCACCACTTCTGAACCTGCCGCCTGCCCGGCGGCACAAGGCTGTACGGCTGTTTTCCGTACACAGAAAGGAAAAAACTTATGCCTTCTTTGACCACTTTTAAGCTGCTCAAGCAGGAACACAACGCCCGGCGGGGCGAGTTCAAGACCGTGCACGGCACGGTGCAGACCCCTGCCTTCCAGAATGTTGCCACCGCCGGTGCCATCAAGGGCGGCCTGTCCGCGCAGGATCTGCAGCAGATCGGCACCCAGGTAATGCTCTGCAACACCTACCACCTGCATCTGCGCCCCGGTGATCAGCTGGTAGCCGATATGGGCGGCCTGCACAAGTTTACCCGCTGGAACGGCCCCATCCTGACCGACAGCGGCGGATTCCAGGTGTTCAGCCTGTCCAAGCTGCGTAAGATCACGGAGGAAGGCGTGACCTTTGCTTCCCATCTGGACGGCCACCGCATCTTTATGGGCCCTGAGGAGAGTATGCAGATTCAGGCAAACCTGGGCTCCACCATCGCAATGGCCTTTGATGAGTGTGTGGAGAATCCTGCCCAGCACGCGTACTCCAAAGCCAGCTGTGAGCGCACCACCCGCTGGCTCAAGCGCTGCAAGGCTGAGATGGCCCGCCTGAAGCAGGAGGGCAAGGCCACCAACCCCGACCAGCTGCTGTTTGGCATCAATCAGGGATGCACCTTTGCTGACCTGCGTGTAGAGCACATGAAGCAGATCGCGGAGCTGGAGCTGGACGGCTACGCCATCGGCGGTCTGGCCGTGGGTGAGCCTGCTGAGGTGATGTACGAGATGATCAGCGAAGTGGAGCCTTATATGCCCAAGGATAAGATCCGCTATCTGATGGGTGTCGGTACCCCCGGCAACATGATTGAGGCTGTTTCCCGCGGCGTTGATCTGTTTGACTGCGTCATGCCCAGCCGCAATGCCCGCCATGGACACCTGAACACCTGGGGCGGCATTATCAATATCAAGAACGCAAAGTATGAGCGTGACGAGCGCCCCATTGACCCCACCTGTGGCTGCCCGGCCTGCCGGAACTACTCCCGTGCCTATATCCGCCACCTGTTCAAGGCAGAGGAGCTGCTGGGCATGCGTCTGGCCGTTATGCACAACCTGTGGTTCTACAACCACCTGATGGAGCGTATCCGCGATGAACTGGATGCAGGCACCTTTACCGCCTTCCATGACCGTTATGTCAAGCTGCTGGATACAAGAATTTGAGCTTTTTCATGCTTTTCCCTTGCAAGAGGGCGCAGAAGCGGTTATAATGAGTTTATCTGAATTTTGAGAGGAGACTTTGTCCCATGCAATTTCTGACTACTACCACTGAAAGCTATATCAGCCTGTTCTTCACCCTGGCTCTGATGCTGGTTCTGCTCTACTTTATGATCTATCGTCCCCAGAAGAAGCAGGAGAAGAAGGATGCTGCCATGCGTGCAGCTCTGGAGATCGGTGATCAGGTCGTGACCATCGGCGGTATTGTTGGCCGTGTGGTCGCCATCAAGGAGGACACCTTTGTTCTGGAGACTGGTTCCGACCGTGTGAAGATCCGCTTCACCAAGAATGCGATCAGCTCTGTTGAGAAGCTGAACATGGACAATGCTCCTGCCAACGCAAAGAAGTAATCTCTAAAAGCAAGGTCTTTTTTACCCGCCCCTCTGCATACAGTAGTGCAGGGAGGCGGGTTTTTATGTTGGAACAGAAGAAGCTACCCATCCTGGAAGCACTGGCTGCATTCGGCATTGGTGGGATATTCACCGCCGCCTGCATGGCCGGGCTTGCCTACCTGATGGCAAACCAGAGCCTTGCGCAGAGCACTGCCTGGCCCATGGTCAGTGCCATTGTCTGTGCCGGGAGCTTTTGCAGCGGCTGGCTCATGGCGTTTTTCTATCACAGCAGAGGCTTATCTGCGGTGCTGTACAGGGCGGACTGTTTGTTCTGCTTCTGTTGGGGTTCGGCCTTTCGGAGGGCATTGAACCAACGGAAATGCAGCTGGCCCGCTTTGCACTGGTGTTTGTCTTTGGCTGTCTGGGCGGGGTGTTCAGTATCCTGCGTACAGAACGGCACCGGCATTGATCATTTACAACAGAAAAACAGGAGGACAGGGAAGTATGTGGGTCTATCAGGAGACACCGGAAACCGCAGCGGCAAAGGCACTGCCCGAAGCGATCATGCCGACAGCACAGGAAGAGCCGTTAAAACAGAAGAACCGTGGAGTTCTTCCTGAGACAGCGCAGGAAGAAAGACGATCCATCCCGGCGGCGTTCTCTGAGAGGTGCGGAAATGCACCAGAGAGAGCCGCTGTACGCCGCAGCAAGCCGAGTGAGGGGATTGCCCTTCTGGCGGCGGCGTACCTTCTGGGGACCTTTCTGGCGGGGGTGGCGGCAGCGCGTTGCGTGGCAGGCGATGCCGAAACGCTTTCTTATTACCTGAACTGCTGGCAGAGCCTGTTTTCCGTGCAGGATGCCGCCGGAGCAGTGCGCCTGTTCCGAACGGAATTTCTCACTGTGCAGGTGCGCTGACGGCAGTGCTGTTCCTGGGGCTTTCTGCCCTTGGGCCGCTGCCCATCTTCCTTTTTACGATGCTGTATGGGACAGGCTCCGGATTGCTTTCGTCCAGGCTGCTTGTGGATTTGAACCCACGGACAGCATTTGTGCTGCTCTGCGTCTGCGGTATCCCTGCATCCCTTGCGGCCGGAACGCTGTGCACGTTCGGCGCATCCGCACTGCAGGTAAGCGGAAGGCTCTGTTCAGCCGCATTCGGGCGTGGAGGACAAGCCCCCAGCACAGGCTCGCTTTTGGGTCAGTTTGCCCGGATGCTGTTTCTGCTCCTGCCGCTTTGCGGTGCGGCAGTGGGGATGCTGTATCTGGCAGGGCAGGCAAAACTTATATGAGCTGAAAAAATTCCATGGCAAAAGAGTTTGTGAAGCCTACGATAAGAATTGAATAGGGCAAATCATTACGAAATGGCTTTCTGCAAAGTTCCGGAATTGTTTTTGCGTAGGGAATACTTGACAGGTATTCTCTTTTATGCTAAACTATCTATCGTTGCAGAACGCGTGCTACTGTGGCTCAGCTGGTAGAGCAGCTCACTCGTAATGAGCAGGTCGCTGTTCGAATCAGGTCAGTAGCTCCAAAGAGAAATCCCCAAAAAGTGGCTTTGTGCCTAGCTTTTGGGGGATTTCTCTTTTTATAGCCGTCCTTCGGTTTTTAGAAAAAAACGCCTTAATTACCCTTATTTTACCACAACTTCCCTAAATCAGTGGCGCAAAAAGTGGCGCAGAATGGCACACAGCATCAGATTATTTTCGTGCTCTGTATCGCTGTGTATACTTTCCCTGCGCCTTCAGCTTGTCGTAGGTCTGGCCTGCCTGAAGGGCTGCTGCTATACTATGACTTTGTTGGCGTTAACATTTTCGTGATGCCGCGAAAACATCACATATAGGTTTTCTGGCTGCGCACCTGTGCTTCGATCATCGGCTTCAGGTAGCTGTCGAGGTCGCCAAAGGTCTCCTTGATGAACGTGATGGTCTCCTGCGTCAGGGCTTTCTTCGCTGCAGCCAGTGCGCGGTTGTAGGCAATGCGCTGCGCAGCCTCGTCGAACTTGTCCTGTTCCTTCAGGGCATCAACGTAGGTCTGGTTGACGTACTGGACGGCGTTGAACACCGCGTTGGCGGCATTCTGGAGACAGGTCTGCGCAAACTTGTTGTTGATGTAGCCGTTTGCAATGCTGACACCTTTGTTCAGGCCCCAGCCGAAAATGACGGTCATTGCAGGGATGCAGGCAGTAAGAGCGACTTTCAGGAATTCATTCATAAGAGCTTATCCTTTCTGCTCGGTTTCCGAGCGCTGCTTTAAAATGTCCACGGCCTTGGTGATCGCTGCCGGGATTGGCAGTCCCATCAAGCCCGCGTTTTCGATGATGGAAATGGTCTCGTTGCAGATAAAGCCGATCACAACGGCATCCCGCACAAAGGTGGAACCCATCACGCATCCAGCCTGCAGGCCACCAGCACGATCAGCAGCGTTTCGCCCTTGCGGCACAGGCCCTTCCAGCCTGCGCGGCTTTCCAGCGTGCCGCTTTTGGTCTTGGGGCTTGCATGGAACACTCCTGCCACGATCAGCCCGGTGATGTAGTCGATGGCCATAAAGATGATGAGCGTCTGCAGCGCTGCGTCCCACCCGCCAAACAGGCTGGCAAACGCAGCGCCCAACGCACCCACCGCCATGCAGAAATAATCTTTCAAAACGTCACCCCCCTCACAGTGTCCACCGGCTCTTGTTCGGGCGGGTGTCTACATGCACCCAGCCCTTTGCCCGGCCTGACTTGACCGGGTAGCGGCCCACGCCGCCCCAGCCGGGCATCAGGCTTTCGGCGTAGGCGGCCACAGCCAGTGGGTCGGTGTCCTGCACCTGAATGTCAGCGGCCCGGCCCAGCAGGTGCTGGCTGGATCTGGAGCCGCCCACCTTGGTGTTGTGGCTGGCGGTGCGGTAGCCGCTGGTGATGGTCACCGGCTTGCCGAAGTGCTCCCGGATGCACTGCAGCAGCACCACAAGACCCTCGTCAATGAGGATGGTGTCGGTGCCGTCGCGGCAGCGGAATTCCCGCACACGGAACGCGGGAGAGAGCTGCTTTGCACCATCATTCTTCAAACTGTACTGCTTGATTGCCATATGTATCACGTCCTTTCATAGGATCAAGCCACGGGCTTATTTTTCCAATTCTGCCTTGATGGCTTCCAGATCGTCCGTGGTCAGGGACGGGTAGTCGGCGGCGATGTCTTCAAAGACTTCACCGGCGGCAATGCGGATTTTGAAAGCGCGGGTCATAATGCGAAGTTTGAGTGCGTTCAGGGTTTTCATAAAAATCAGCCTCCAATCAAATCAGCCATCATCAAAATAATATCGTTGTTTGCGGCTTCCAGCGCGTCCACGCGCTCCGGCAGCTTCTTCCGTGCTTCGGCCTTTTTGCGTGCTTCTTCCTGCGCGGCCAACTCTTCGTCCGTATAACGGATGTATCTCTGCACCGGCACCTGTTCGGTCCATGCGGCCTGCGCAGGCACGCCCGGCACATCCACCACCCGCTGCACGTCCTTGCCGCCGTTGG
>ENA-OQCG01000098-OQCG01000098.1-human-gut-metagenome-genome-assembly--contig:-NODE-98-length-15170-cov-1.789537_pt1 | contig 15170 bp, 13 predicted proteins | sample MGYA00242758_ERZ504577 | MGnify/ENA primary metagenome ERZ504577 (study PRJEB26092, sample SAMD00036248) | human gut metagenome | host: Homo sapiens | study: EMG produced TPA metagenomics assembly of...
GGTGGAGAACGAGCGCTTCCGAAAAGAAAGGCTGCCGCTGCCGCTTACCTGCACCTGACCGGCGTAAAGCCCACCGCAAAGGAGCTGGCGGCCATCCGGACCGATGATGTCCGCATCGCTCTGCTGCGCGCAGCGCTGGGGTCGGTGGCTGACCGGGCCATCATCCCCATGTACGACTGGCTGGGTCTGGGTGCGGAAGCACACCTGAATACCCCCGGCAAGCTGGGCGGAAACTGGGCATGGCGCGCCGCAGACGGCTTTGCCGCCAAGGCACTGGCCAAGACCATCCACGACGAGTGCAGTGTGTACTGCCGCGTATAAACAGAAGGCACAGAGCGGCGGGAGCTTAGCAATTTGACGAAAATATAAAAACTCCGGCAGAAAATTGTGCGTTTTGCTGGTAAAATCGGAAGCTGAATGGTATAATGTTGCTAAAGCGGCATTATGCCATTTTTCTTTGCCTGATGCGTTCCCGGCATTTCCGGAAACAGGGCGGGCACGAGATGCATAATGCGGCAGATGGTTCCTGAACGTATGGGGAACAGGTGACTGCACGCGGGATACGGGAGCGCCGCGTGCGCAGATGATGGGGAAAATTACATGAAGAAAGAATGTACCGAGCAGGATCTACGGGAACTTGCGCGCTCAGCGCAGGCCGTATTTGAGGCAGTGACCCTGACCGAAGCACCGCTTTGTGACGGCTGGCAGGACGATGGCCTGCGGGTGGACTACGAGCTGCGCAATGGCCGTGTGGACTGTGTGCTGCACCGCAGAGTGGAAGCGGACGGCAAATGCTGGGAGCTGGAAATGTGCGCACCGCTGGCAGGCAATGTGCTGCCGGAAGAGCGCATGACACCCCGGGAGCGGGAACTGTGCCGCGAGGATATGAGCCACGATTTCCTTACCGGCGTGTACAACCGCCGCTATCTGGAAACGGTGTTTGCCCAAAAGCTGGAACAGTGTGCAGCGCAGGGCCGCAAGGCGGCTGTGGCACTGGTGAGCATCGACAACGGCCAGAAGCTGCGGGATACCTACGGCCAGCCTGTGATGGACCAGCTGCACTGCTTTGTGGGCAACCAGTGGAAAAAGAGCTTTGATACCCCTGCGACCCGCGTGGTCTGCCGCCTGACCGGCAGCATCTTTGCGGTGGGCTGTCTGGATGCCGACGGCAAGCAGCTGGCAGAGGAAATGCAGAACCTGTATCAGCAGATGCCCCGGGAATGCATCACTACCACCGGCATGATGCGCCGGGTGCCCTTTACCCTGAGCTGCGGCGCAGCCGGGCTGGAGGATGTCTCTGCAAAGAACTGGCAGGCGCTGTACGAGCTGTGCGATGCACGCCTGCGGGAGGCACAGAACGCTGGCGGCGATCAGATGCGTGCAGAATAAAACCAGCGTATAAAATCCCCCTTTTGGCGCAGACTAAGGCCAGAAGGGGGATTTTTTGTATGGAAAACCAGAAAAACGACAACCTGAACCTGCTGGAAGCCGTGGTGCAGAATACCGAGATGGGCAAGAACACCTTGGAACAGATCGTGCCGATGACCGACGATGTGCAGTTCAAGGCCGAGCTGCTGCGCCAGCGCAATGTGTACCACCAGCTCAATCAGGAAGCGCACACCGCCATCGAGGCCTGCGGCGGCACCGCGCAGGGGCAGAGCGCCATGGCAAAGCTGAACACGAAAATGGGCATCAGTATGAAGACCCTCACGGACAAGTCCACCCGCAATCTGGCCGAGATGCTCACACAGGGCAGCGGCATGGGGGTGGTGGACTGCGTAAAGGCCCAGAAGGATTACCCCAATGCCGCGCCCGGCGCAAAGCGCCTTGCCCAAAGATTGCAGGAGTTTCAGGAGGATAGCCGGGTAAAGCTGGAACAGTTCTTATAAGGCTGCGCTGCGGCGCATGAAAAAAGCGACCCCGTCCGTCAGGTACAGCTGCCTGACGGGCGGGGTCATTGCCGCAAAAGCGGCACATCCTTTTACAGTGCTTCCACCATTGCTGCCACGATCTTGGTGGCGGTGGCTACATATTCAGCAATGCTGAACTTTTTCACCACCAGCACCTCGTGGCCGTCCTCGTCAGCGTTGTCGCTCATAGCGCGCAGGATGACGCAGGGCACACCGTTCTTGGCGGCGATCTGGCTCACAGCGGCACCTTCCATCTCCACGCAGTCGGGGGCGCATTTGGCTTCAATGGCAGCCTTGGTTTCACTGTCGCCTACAAACAGGTCGCCGGTGGCAATCTTGCCCACCAGAGCCTTCACACCCGCTTCGGCGCAGGCTTTTTCGGCGGCAGCGATCAGCTCCGGGTCGCCGGTGTATTCCTTGAGGAACGGCGGGTTCTGGCAGATCATGTCCAGCTGTGCGTCGTGGTACAGCACGGTCTTGCCGATGACCACATCGCCAATGCCGATCTTCGAGGTCATATTGCCTGCGATGCCGGAAAAGATGATCTTCTCCGCGCCGAATTTTGTGATGAGCACCTGCGTGGTGGCGGCGGCATTGGCCTTGCCCATGCCGGCACAGCACACCACCACCTGTTTGCCGGCCAGCGTGCCCTTGTGGTAATCCACGCCGCCGTAGGGCTCCACGGTGACGTTTTCCAGCTTTGCACACAGCTGATCGACTTCATCGGGCATTGCGCCCATAATTCCGATAATCATATAGATGTCCTTTCTCCTGGGCAAAAGTGTCTCCCACGCGGCGCGCGGGAGACACTTTTATCATACATCAGACGTTGAACAGGAACTCGATCACGTCGCCGTCCTTCACGACATACTCCTTGCCCTCGGTGCGCTGCAGGCCCTTGGCCTTGACAGCGGCATAATCGAAGTTGTTGGCTTCCAGGTCGCCATAGCCGATGACGCTGGCGCGGATGAAGCCGCGCTCGAAATCGCTGTGGATCTTACCGGCGGCCTGAGGAGCCTTGGTGCCCTTGCGGATGGTCCAGGCACGGCACTCCTTCTTGCCGTCGGTCAGGAAGGAGATGAGGCCCAGCAGGTCGTAGCTGGCAGTGATGAGGTTGTCCAGGCCGCTGGCCTCGATGCCCATCTCGGCCAGGAAAGCCTTCTTCTCCTCGGGGGAGTAGTCGGCAATGTCTTCTTCGGTCTTGGCGCAGATGGGAATGTAGCGGGCCCCCTCCTCGGCGGCGCGGGCGGCCACCAGCGGGACATAGCGGTTGTTCTCGATGCCCTCCATCAGGTCATCCTCGCCCACGTTGCAGGCGTAGAGCACGGGCTTGGAGCTCAGCAGGCCCATCTCGTGCAGCACGGCCTGCTGCTCGGCATCCCCCTCGTCAAAGTCAAAGCTGCGGGCGGGCTTGCCTGCGCTCAGGTGGTCGGCCAGCTTCTGCAGCCAGGCAGCCTCTGCGGCAGCGCCCTTGTTGTTGCCGCTCTTGGCAGCCTTGGCCATCCGGCCCGCGCGGTTCTGAACGACCTCCAGGTCAGAGAGGATCAGCTCGTAGTCAATGGCATCGATGTCGGCGATGGGGTCCACGGCCTCGGCCTTGGTCACGTCCTCCACCACATGGATGATGTTGTCGTCATCAAAGCAGCGCACCACATGCACGATGGCATCGCACTCGCGGATGTGGCCCAGGAACTTGTTGCCCAGGCCTGCACCCTGGCTGGCACCCTTGACCAGACCGGCGATGTCTACAAACTCCACGATGGCAGGTGTCTTTTTATTGGTCTGCCAGATCTCAGCCAGCTTGTCCAGCCGCTTGTCCGGCACGGCCACGATGCCGCTGTTGGGCTCAATGGTGCAGAAGGGGTAGTTGGCGGCTTCCGCGTTCTTGGTGGAAGTGATGGCGTTGAACAGAGTGGACTTGCCGACGTTCGGCAGACCGACGATACCTAACTTCATATAAAATACGCTCCTTACACGTTTTTTTGCATAACGATACAACTATCATTATACGCGATGAAAACCCGGAGCGCAAGGGGATGGGCGCAAAACAACGGATTTACACGGCGGGAGTTCTATATTATACTGTTCTTATACTGTTCTTAAAATACGAACCGATTTCCAGAAGGGAAGGCAGGAGGATGTTATGGAACGCAACGACCCGCGCTATCAGGCTTATGTGGAGATCCTGAAGGAGGAGCTGATCCCGGCGATGGGCTGCACCGAGCCCATCGCGCTGGCCTATGCGGCGGCAAAAGCCCGCGAGGTGCTGGGGGTGCTGCCGGACAGCGTGCAGCTGCAGGTGAGCGGCAGCATCATCAAGAACGTGAAAAGCGTCATCGTGCCCAACACCGGGCACCTGAAGGGCATGGAGGCGGCGGTGGCGGCAGGCATCATCGCCGGTTCCGCCGAGAAGGAGCTGGAGGTCATCTCGGAGGTCAGCGAGGAAAAGAAGTCTGCCATCCGGGACTATCTGCAGACGGTGCCCATCACCATCGAGCACACCGAGCAGGGGCATGTGTTTGACATCGTCGTCACCGAGCGCTGCGGGCAGGACTACGCCCGGGTGCGCATCGCGGACTACCACACCAACATCTGCCGCATCGAGAAGAACGGCACGGTGCTGTACGAGGTGCCCCTGTTGGACGAGACCGTGCAGGAGGATGCCCGCGCTGACCGCAGCCTGCTGAACATGCAGGACATCTGGGACTTTGCCGAGACCGCCGACCTGCGGGACGTGGCAGACCTGCTGGAACGGCAGATCCGCTACAACAACGCCATTGCAGAAGAGGGCCTGCTGGGCGACTACGGTGCCAACATCGGGCGGGTGCTGCTGACCACTTACGGCAACGATGTCTCCAACCGCGCAAAAGCCAAGGCCGCCGCCGGCTCCGATGCCCGCATGAACGGCTGCGAGCTGCCGGTCATCATCAACTCCGGCAGCGGCAATCAGGGCATCACCTGCTCGGTGCCCCTCATCGAGTACGCCAAGGAGCTGCACAGCGGCAAGGAAAAGCTCTACCGCGCCCTCATCATCTCCAATCTGGTGGCCATCCACGAAAAGACCGGCATCGGCACCCTGTCTGCTTACTGCGGCGCGGTCAGCGCGGGTGCGGGTGCAGGCGCAGGCATCGTGTACCTGTGCGGCGACGGCTATCAGGCTGCCATCCACACGGTGGTCAACGCCCTTGCCATCGTGTCCGGCATCGTGTGCGACGGAGCCAAGGCTTCCTGCGCCGCAAAGATCGCATCTTCGGTGGATGCGGCGCTGCTGGGCTACAACATGTACAAGTGCAATCAGGAGTTCAAGGGCGGCGATGGCATCGTGATGAAGGACATCGAGACCACCATCAAGGGCATCGGACGTCTGGGCAAGGACGGGATGCGGCAGACCAATGAGGAGATCATCCGGCTGATGATGAGCTGAGCGGCGGAGCCTGCGTCCCAAAAATCATACAAAACCTTCTTTATTTTGTCATAACTATTCCGTATAATAAAGGATAGGGGAACTTTACCCTGTTTGATTCGGAAATACTGCTCCGGCAGACAGCCGGAGAATTTGGTTTTTGGAGTATCAGGTACAGGAGGAACACTCATGGCAAACGAAAAGATCCTCGTCGTAGACGACGATACCAACATCTGCGAGCTGCTGCGGCTTTATCTGACCAAGGAGGGCTATCAGGTCACTACAGCGAACGACGGCGAAGAAGGTCTGGACAAGTTCAATCAGGTCAAGCCGGATATGGTGCTGCTGGATGTGATGATGCCCAAGATGGATGGTCTGGAGGTCTGCCGCCGCATCCGCAAGCTGGGCAACACCCCCGTGATGATGCTGACCGCCAAGGGCGAGACCTTTGACAAGGTGCTGGGCCTGGAGCTGGGCGCAGACGATTACATGGTCAAGCCCTTTGACACCAAGGAGGTCGTGGCCCGCATCAAGGCGGTGCTGCGTCGCTGCACCACCACCACCGCCCAGACTGAGAGCACTGAGGGCGTGATCGAGTTCGACAACCTGCGGCTGGACATGAACAGCTACGAGCTGCGGGTCAAGGGCAAGGTGGTGGAAGCTCCCCCTAAGGAGCTGGAGCTGCTGAACTGCCTGGCTCCCACCCGAACCGCGTTTACACCCGCGACCAGCTGCTGGACGAGGTGTGGGGCTTTGAGTACTACGGCGACAGCCGCACCATCGATGTCCATGTCAAGCGCCTGCGCGAAAAGCTGGCAGGTGCTTCCGACAAGTGGGAGCTCAAGACCGTCTGGGGCGTGGGCTATAAGTTCGAGGTGCGTCAGTAATGCGCAAAAGTATTTCGGTCACCTTCTTTTCGATGGTGGCCACCCTGCTGGTGCTGGGCACGGCGGTGCTGGGCTGCTCCGAGTGGCTGCTGTTCAGCCGCTATTTTGCCCAGGAGCGGTACGACACGCTGGACAGCGTGGCGGATGTGACCCAGCGCGCGGCGGATTATATCGTGCAGCAGGCGGCTCTGCCCAAGGGGGCCGAGCTGGATGCCCTGAACACCAAGCTGGAGATCATCGGCGAGAGCGCCGAGGCTTACCTGTTTTTTACCGATGAAGAGGGCAGGGTCCTCATTGCCTCCAACCCCGAGATGGTGGGAACAGATGTTGTGGGGCCGGAGCTTATGAAAAAAGTTGCCGGGGATCAGCCCTACCACACCCTGAGCACGCTGGACGGTGTGCTGACCGAGAAGAGCTATGTCTCGGTGCGGCACATGCAGGATGCCCAGGGCAACAACAGCGGCTATCTCTTCCTCTGCTCCTCCGGTGCGCGGCTGACCGACTTCAAGGAGGAGTTCTGGTCGAACTTCTTCTTCTCGGCCTGCATCATGCTGCTCTGCGCCAGCGTGCTGACCTCCTTCCTGATGCGGAAGCTGACCGACCCGCTCCAGAAGATCACCGATGCCGCCCAGCGGTTTGGCGGCGGGGACTTCTCTGTCCGTGTTGAGGGCGTGGAAGGTGAGGGCGAAGTGGTGGATCTGGCCCGCACCTTCAACCAGATGGCGGAGAACATCCAGTCCAACGACAATTCCCGCGGCCAGTTCATGGGCAACATCGCCCACGAGCTGCGCACCCCCATGACCACCATTAAGGGCTTTGTGGACGGCATTCTGGACGGCACCATCCCGCCCGATATGCAGAACCACTACCTGCAGCTGGTCAGCGAGGAGACCGGCCGCCTGGCCCGGCTCATCCAGAACATGCTCGACCTCTCCAAGCTGGAAAGCGGCGAGTATCAGGTGAACGCCCGGATGTTCAACATCTGGGAGACGCTCACCGGTGTGGCCCTTTCGGCGGAGCAGCGCATCAACGACGGCATGATCGATCTGGAAGGCCTGACCATGGATGAAAAGGTGCTGGTCTACGCAGACCCCGACCTCATCCATCAGGTGGCTTATAACATTCTGGACAATGCCATCAAGTTTACCCCGGCGGGCGGCACCATCAGGTTCCATGTGGAGAAGCTGGGCCCCGAGGTGGAGATTTCGATCTGGAATTCCGGTCAGGGCATCAGCCCCGAGGCGCTGCCCTATGTGTTCCAGCGCTTCTACAAAGAGGACAGGTCCCGCGGACTGCATGCCCGGGGTGCCGGTCTTGGCCTGAATATCTGCAAGGTGCTGGTCAACCTTTCCGGAGGCCAGATCCGTGTGGAGAGCCAGCAGGGCGAGTGGTGCCAGTTCGTGTTCACCCTGCCCGCCACGCCCCCCAACCCCAGCGGCATGAAGCGCCTGCCGGACGAATCCGGTCAGCCCGTGCCGGTGGAGGACCCCGCCAGCATGAAGCCTGTCAACTGAATCTGCGGCCAGACTGTCCCCCTGAAACGGGCGGGGCGGTCTGGTCGTTTTTGGTTTTGGAATGGATTTTGGATGGATACAGGGGCAGGTTTGAGACTTTTCCGTGAAAAACACGGCTCCGGGTTTGATTTTTTGCGTGTTTTCATGTAAACTAAGAGTAACCATGCCCGCCCTGCATTCCGGCCCCAAAACAGGTGCTCTGGCAGAACGGATGGTGTAATCTTTCTGAAAAATAACGGAGAGTATAAAACACAATGACGATCATTAGTCCTCGATCCTTTCGGCTGATTTCAATCAGCTTGGCGCAGACTGCCGCATGGTGCTGGATGCCGGTGCGCAGATGCTACATTATGACGTGATGGACGGCCACTTTGTGCCCAACATCAGCTTTGGCGTGCCGGTGCTGAAAAGCCTGCACAAGGGGATGCCCGCAGCATTCTACGATGTCCACCTGATGATCAGCCACCCGCTGCAGTATGCAGAGCCTTTCATCAAGGCGGGTGCCAGCCTGTACAACTTCCACCTCGAGTGCGAGGACGACATCCAGCAGACCATCGATGCGGTCAAGGCACTGGGCTGCAAGGTGGGCCTGACCATCAAGCCCGGTACTGCGCCGGAGGCGCTGGCCCCGTATCTCGACCAGCTGGATCTGGTGCTGGTGATGAGCGTGGAGCCCGGCTTCGGCGGGCAGAAGTTCATGCCCTCGGCGCTGGAAAAGCTGCGCTGGCTCAAGGAAGAGCGGGCAAAGCGGAGCGCCCGCTGCCTGCTGGAAGTGGATGGCGGCGTGGACGACACCACCGCCCCCCTGTGTGTGGAGGCGGGTGCCGATATTCTGGTGGCGGGCAGTGCCGTGTTCGGCGCAGCGACCCGGCTGCGGCAGTGCGCCGTCTGGCCGCCCTGTGAGAGGTGCCTTACCATGGATGAACGTTTGATCCAGCAGCAGGAGCAGGAGCTTGCAAAGACGGGGCTGTACTATCTGCACGTCTGCTTTATGACCATCCCGCTGCTCTGCATGGCCTGCTTCCTGTACGGTCTGCGGCCCCTGCTGCTCTGCGGCGCGGCGCTGCTCACCGGCAACCTGTGTGACCGCCTGGTCTCCCTGCTGCGCCGCCGCGTGTATCGGGCCGGGGATTTCTCCAACGAGAGCTTTGCCCTCATCATCGCACTGCTCATGCCCGCCACGGTGGACTGGTATGTGGTCATTATGGCGGTGCTGGCCGGTGTCCTCATCGGCAAGGAGGTGTTCGGCGGCTACGGCAGCTATCCCTTCAACCCCGCTGCTGTGGGCTACGCCGTGGCGGCGGTGTCCTGGCCGGAGCAGGTGTTCCGCTACCCCCAGCCCTATATCAACATCCCCCTGTGGGATGCCACCGGCGTGCCGGTGTCCAGCACCATCTCGGATACCCTGCGCAGCGGCGGCAGCCTGAACATCAGCGCCATTTCGCTGGGCCTGGGTGAGTACGCCGCCCCCATGGGCACGGGTGCCGCCCTCATCCTTCTGGCCTGCGGGCTTTTCCTCTGGCTGCAAAAGGATGTCCGTCTGGGCGCTTCTGTCAGCTTTGTGGTCACCTGTGCCCTCATCGCCTTCCTCTTCCCCCGTCAGGTGGGGGTAAACGGCGTGGACATCGCCCTGCGCCTGCAGTGCGTGCGGGACGAGCTGCTGACCGGTGCCATGCTGTTCAGCGCGGTGTTCCTGCTCAACGAGCCCTACACCTGCGCCCATCACCATCTGGGCCGCATCCTGTACGGTGTGCTGGTGGGTGCGATCACCATGGCTTTCGGTATTACGGCGTGTACGAGACGGGTGTCTGCTTTGCTCTGCTCACGGTCAACAGCATTTCCGGCTGGATGGACCGCACCGAGAGCCGCCTGTACCAGCTGATGCACCGCCCTGCGGCCGGAAAGGAGGGCGCTGAATGAAACGTTCCATTGCAGAACTGATCACCCGTGATCCGGAGAAGTTTGCCCACCATGACCGGGTGTTCAAAAATAACCCCGTTGTCATGCAGGGCATGGGTCTGGCTCCGCTGGTGGTGCTTGCCACCACGGGCAAAAATGCTTTGATGCTGGCCGTGGCTGTGGCCCTGCTGCTCACGCCTTCCCGGATGTTGGCCTGCCTGGTCAGCCGCCTGTTCCCCCTGCGGGACGAGCAGCCCGCCCCGGAAGAGCTGGAGAAAAAGCTGCTGCCCCGGGCGCTGGTGTACAGCGGCAGTGCGGCGGTGGTCTACCTTGCCGCTTATCCCATCCTGAACGCTGTGTTCGGCACCGACCTGCTGATGCTGGGCATCTACCTGCCCATGCTGGTGGTGGAACCCCTGCTGACCTACCGCTTTGGCCGTGTGCAGGAATCTATGCACAAGGCTGTCTCCAAGGGTCTGCGCATCACGGTGGGCTACGCGCTCATCCTGTTCATCGTGGGCTGCCTGCGGGAGTGGCTGGCGCTGGGCAGTGTGTTTGGAGTCCAGCTCAGCCGCTCTGTCCTGCCCATGGCATCCATGCCGGCAGGCGGTTTCATCGTGCTGGGCGTGGTGTGTGCCGTCTGGCGCGCGCTGGCCCGCAAACACAAGGAATACCTGAAAACTGAGGCGCGCGGCACGCTGGCTGCGCACCCCCGGAAGGAGGTGCAGGATCAGTGAGTGCTGTGATGAATGCCATCGGTGTGGCCTTTGCCTACGCCGTGCTGGCCCTGTTTGCCCAGAACGCCATCTTTACCCGTGGTCTGGGCGTGTCGCGCCTGATCCAGCTGGTGGGTGACGAGCGCACCAGCAGCTGGTGGTTTGCCCTGCTGCTCTGTGTTACCCAGACGCTGGTGGCCCCGCTGGCGTATTTTGCGAGCAGCCAGATCGTGGATCTGCCCTACCGTGCCCCGCTCCGCCCGCTGCTCTACCTGGCCTGTGTGGCGGTGGTCTGCATCTTTGAGCACGCCATCCTGCGGGCGGTCAAAGGCCCCCGCAGCGGCCTGCTCATCCGCATCCTGCCCATTGCCGCCGTGAACAGCGGCGTGCTGGGCACCGTGCTGGTGGAGCGTACCCAGAGCTTTACGCTGGCGCAGTCCATCGGCTTTGGCCTGGGCAGCGGCCTGGGCTATCTGCTGGCTGTGATGCTGGTGACCGAGGCGGGCAACCGCCTGCGCAGCAAGGCCATCCCCGAAGCATTCCGCGGCCTGCCCATCACCCTGATCTATATCGGTGTGCTGGCGCTGGCCATCTACGGCTTTACCGGCCATTCCGTGATCCTGTAAGTTGACCCCAAGGAGGGTGGTTGATTATGGCAAGATATCCCAAACGCCAGAAGGTCAAGCGCTATCGGCGCAGCTTTTACACCCGCGAGATGCGGCTGAAAAAGGGCATCGGCATTGCTGTGCTGGTGGTGGCCGTGCTGGCAGCGGCCTGGGTGGCTGCGCCCCATGTGCTGGACTGGGCCACCCACACCTGGTATACCGTGGTGCGGGATCGTGACCTCTCCGCATCCAGTGCTGTCAGCGAGAGTGCATCCTCCGGGGCACAGAGCACCGCTGCCAGCGAACCGGCAGCTTCCTCGGTGCCGGAAAAGGAGCCGGAGCCCGAGGTCAAGGGCACTGATATTGTGACGGGCCTGTGGGCAGAGGTGGATGTGACCACTCTGACCGACGAGGCCGCCATCCGCTCCGCCGCCCGGCAGCTCAAGGCACAGGGCATGACCTATGCCATCCTGACCCTGAAGGACACCGCCGGGCAGGTGTATTACGCCTCCCAGACGGCGGTGGGTGCCGCCAACGCGGCCCCCACGCAGGTCGAGCTGACGAGTGTGGCATCCATCTTCAAGGAGGAGGGGCTGGTGCCGGTGGCGGCGCTGAATGCCTTCCGTGACCCTGCCGGTGCCCGGGCCGACCGCGCTCTGGCCATCCGGTATCAGGGGCAGGAGTACCTTTGGCTGGACAACAAGGCTTCCGCCGGAGGCAACCCCTGGCTGAACCCCTACGCCGCGGAGACCGTGCAGTATATCGGTGATCTGATCGCCGAGGTGCACGCCGCCGGGTTTGATCAGGTGCTGCTGGAAAATGTCCGGTTCCCCTCGTCCACCAGCGCCAAGCAGGACTATGGCAACACCAACGGTGTGGACCGTGCCGGGCAGCTGACTGCGGATATCGCCGCCTGGCAGGCCCGCTTCGGAGATACGGTGACGCTCTGGTACGGTTATTCGCTGGCCGAGGTGACCGGCTCCTCCAGCCAGCTGGGAGCCCCTGCGGCCCAGCTGGGCGTGAAGAACCTGCTGGTGAAGGTCCCGTCCTCCTCTACGCTGGATGCAGCGGCCCGGGAGGAGATGACCCTCTCCCTGACCGAGGCAGGTGTGGAGCATCTGGTCATCCGGGACGATGCCGCCAGCTATTTTGAGTGATCCCTGCGTTTTTGTGAGAGGGAGGGAAGTATTATGAACAAAACATCCTGTTTTTCCCCGGCGCACATCCTGCTGCCGTCGGAACAGATCCCGGTGGGGCAGTGGGGCTGTGTGGCCTGCGATCAGTTCACCAGTGACCGCTCCTATTGGGAAAAGGCTGCGCAGGCCGCCGCAGGCGGCCCCAGCACACTGAACCTGATCCTGCCGGAGGTCTATCTGGAAGAGGATGACGTGGATGCAAGGATCAGCGCCATCCATGCGGCCATGGACGATTATACCCGGAACGTGCTGACCCGCGCGGTGGACGGCTTCATTTATGTGGAGCGCACCGAGCAGAGCGGCCGGGTGCGGCAGGGCCTTGTGGGCAGGATCGACCTGGAGGCATACAGCTATGCCGAGGGTGCGGTGCCTGCCATCCGCCCCAGCGAGCACACCGTGGAAAGCCGCATCCCGCCCCGCATGGCGGTGCGCCGGGGGGCAAGGCTGGAAACGCCTCATATTATGATGCTGGCCGATGACCCCGGCTGCACCCTCATCGAGCCCATCGGCGAGAAGAAGGAGCAGCTGCGCAAGGTCTACGAGGGCGACCTGATGCTGAACGGCGGCCACATTGCCGGCTGGGCAGTGGAAGATCCCGCCCTGCTGGCCCAGATCGACAGCGCCCTGAACGCTCTGGGCAGCCAGGAGGCCTTTGATGCCCGGTATCCCCAGGCAAAGGGCGGCGCGCCCCTGACGCTGGCCGTGGGCGACGGCAACCATTCGCTGGCTTCCGCCAAGGCCTGCTGGGAGGAACTGAAAAAGACCCTGACCCCGGAGCAGCAGCTGACCCACCCGGCCCGCTGGTGCCTGGCTGAGGTCTGCAATGTCCACTCTCCGGCCATTGAGATCGAGCCCATCCACCGTGTCCTTTTCAATGTGGACTGCGGTGCCGTGCTGCTGGCCCTCATCGCGTGGAGCGATTCCCACGCGGCAGGCATCTGCTTCGGCGATGCAAAACAGCAGTCCTTTACGCTGGCAGGCCCCCATGTGGCCAATGTGCTCAGCTTTGAACATCCCGTTGCCCCGCTGACCGTGGGCACCATTGACGCATTCATTGAGTATTTCATGGCCCGCCACATCGAGGCCCGGGTGGATTATGTCCACGATGAGCCCGCTGTCCGCGCCCTGTGCAGGCAGGGGGGTGTGGCTTTCCTGATGCCGCCTTTTGAGAAGAGCGATCTGTTCAAGGGCATCGTTATGGGCGGTGTGCTGCCCCGCAAGACCTTCAGCATGGGGCACGCAGAGGAAAAGCGCTATTATATGGAATGCAGAAACATTTTAGGTGAAGAATGACATTTAACGAACTGAATCTTTCCGCGCCTGTGCTGCGTGCTGTGGCACAGGCGGGCTATGAATCCCCCTCGCCCATTCAGGCGGCGGCCATTCCGCCGGTGCTGGCCGGGAGGGACTTGATGGGCTGCGCCCAGACGGGTACCGGCAAGACGGCTGCCTTTGCGCTGCCCATGCTCGACCGCCTGACTGCCAGCGCGCCCCGCAAAAAGGGTGCCATCCGCGCCCTGATCCTGACTCCTACCCGGGAGCTGGCTTTGCAGATCGGCGAGAGCTTTGAAGCCTACGGCAAGTATCTGACCCTGCGCAGCACCGTCATCTTTGGTGGTGTGGGTCAGGCTCCGCAGGTCGCGGCCCTGAAAAAGGGCGTGGACATCCTCATTGCCTGCCCGGGCCGCTTGAACGACCTGGTGGGGCAGGGGCTGCTGGACCTCTCCAACATTGAGATCTTTGTTCTGGACGAAGCCGACCGGATGCTGGATATGGGCTTTGTCCACGACGTGAAAAAGGTGATCGCCAAGCTGCCCAGGCAGCGCCAGAACCTGATGTTCAGCGCCACCATGCCCAAGGAGATCGAGCAGCTGGCCGCAGGCATCCTGCACGACCCGGCCTTTGTCAAGGTAGACCCGGTGTCCAGCACGGTGGACCGCATCCAGCAGAGCCTGTATTTTGTGGAGAAGGGCAACAAGAAGTTCCTGCTGCCCTGGCTCATCAAAAACCTGAAGCCTGAGGTGGTGAACGCGCTGGTGTTCAGCCGCACCAAGCACGGAGCCGATAAAATTGCAAAAGATCTGAACAAGCAGGGCATCCCAGCTGCCGCCATCCACGGCAACAAGAGCCAGACCGCCCGCGTGACGGCGCTGGAGGATTTCAAGGCGGGCAAGACCCGGGTGCTGGTGGCGACCGATATCGCCGCCCGCGGCATTGACATCAGCGAGCTGTCTCATGTGTTCAACTACGACCTGCCCGAGGTGCCCGAGACCTACGTCCACCGCATTGGCCGCACGGCCCGTGCCGGTGCCGACGGCACTGCCGTCAGCTTCTGTGCCCCGGAGGAAAAGGAATATCTGGCCGGGATCGAAAAGCTGAACCGCCGCCAGATCCCGGTGGTCTCCGGCCATCCCTGGGACGGCGTGCCCGCCCCTGTCAAGCTGCGCCCCCGGTGCGGGGCAAAAAGCCCAAGGCGGAAGCAGAGCAGCCGGAAAAGCCTGTGAAGGCAGAGCAGCCTGCCAAAGCAGAAAAGGCAGCCAAGGCCGAAAAGCCCGCTGCCCCCAAGAAGGAAAAAGCGGCTGCAAAACAGCCCAGCCCCAAGAATACCGAACCGAAAGAAGGAACATCCATGGAGGAAAACCAGAAGCGCACTTCCGGCGGCCGCAATGAGAACCGCCGCTCCAATAACAGCCGCACCCGCCGCGAGGGCAATGCCCCGCAGCCGGCCAACCGCGGCAGCAACGCCCAGCCTAAATTTGACCCCCACTTTGTGAGCGCCCCGGAGGCTACTCCTCTGCGCCCGGTCAAAAAGGCTCCGGCTGCGCAGCCTGCCGCAAAGCAGACTGCTCCGGCCCAGAATGGCCAGCGTCAGCGCGGCGGTCAGCCTGCCCGTGCCGAGCAGCGTACCGACCCGCGCACCCGAGCAGCGGGCGGAGCGGAACAGCCGCAATGCCCGCCCGGCCCAGAACAGCCAGAGCCAGCAGGGCAGCCGCAATAACCGCAATGCCAGTGCAGAGCAGCCGTCCGGCCCGCCCCGCCA
>ENA-OQCG01000101-OQCG01000101.1-human-gut-metagenome-genome-assembly--contig:-NODE-101-length-15151-cov-1.691560_pt1 | contig 15151 bp, 12 predicted proteins | sample MGYA00242758_ERZ504577 | MGnify/ENA primary metagenome ERZ504577 (study PRJEB26092, sample SAMD00036248) | human gut metagenome | host: Homo sapiens | study: EMG produced TPA metagenomics assembly of...
CTTCAAATTTGGTTTTGCTGACCGAAATGCCCCACTTGTCGGCCAGATAGTCCAGCGCGGCATAGCCCGCATTGTGGCGGGTGCCGTCGTATTTTGTTTCCGGGTTGCCAAGACCGGCGATCAGCCAGATGTCATTTGTATTCATGAGTGTTATATTTTCCTTTTTGTGATAAATTGTCCGATGCAAGTCCTAAGTATAACATACGCGCGTGAAAAAAGATATACATTATAAGCGAAAAAGATGCACCTGCAAACAAAAACCGCCGCGCAGGGCCATCCTGTGCAGCGGTCTGTACGCGAAAAACGGACAGCTTACTTGCTCTGCTCGTCTTCCAGCTTCTTTTTTTGGCAATGTAGGCTTCCATCTTGGGCGCTGCCCAGCCCTCCAGATTGGTCTGGCGCTCCCGGGCGATGCCCAGCGCCTGCGCAGGCACGTCCTTGGTGATGGTGCTGCCGGCGGCGGTGTAGGCACCATCGCCCACCTTCACGGGGGCTACAAGGTTCGTGTTGCAGCCGATGAAGCAGTAATCGCCGATTGTAGTGCGGAACTTATCCTTGCCGTCGTAGTTGCAGGTGACGGTGCCGCAGCCGAAGTTGCAGTACTTGCCCACGTCACTATCGCCGATGTAGGTCAGGTGGCTCACGGTGTTGCCCCGGCAAAGTTGGAGTTCTTGGTCTCCACATAGGCACCCAGATGCACGCCGTAGTCGGTGACAGTGTTTACCCGCACATGGGTGAAGGGGCCGATGTTGTTGTGGGGGCCCAGATGACTGCCGTAGACCTGGCTGGCGTTGACGGTGGTGCCCTCGTCCACGGTGCTGTCCTCGATCAGGGTATTGGGGCCGATGACGCATCCTGCGCCGATGACCGTCTTGCCGCGCAGGATGGTGCCCGCCAGAATGGTGGCTCCCGGGGCGATGACAACGCCCTCGTCGATCTGGACGGTACGGCTCTCAATGTTCACGCCGTTGGCGATGTGAAAAAGCAGGATGTTCTCGCGTCGGCTCTCGGCAGCGTCCAGTTTGGCGCGTGCTGCGGCCAGAGCTTCGTTGGAAATGGTTTCCATAAATAGTGTCCCTCCTTGGGAAGGTGTGGTATTTTGTTGTATCCATGAGGGAGAAATTCCGGCCCGTTCCGCAGGTGGAATTCCGCCGGAATTTTTAATGGATAACAGCATGTATCCCAGATGCGGAAAAATGGCTCTGTAAAACAAAAAACCTCTCGAACTTTCTCCCATTTTATAATAGCGGAAAACTGGGTAAATTTCAAGGGAATTGCACAAAATTTATCAAACAAATTCGGTGTTTTGCCCGGTGGCAATGTGGGAATTTTCTGGTATAATAGTTTAGCATTCACAAGACAATGTTCATCAGCTTTGAGAAAAAAGTGCGATGAGACCGCCGGGCGTGGCACCGGGGGTCACCAAATGGGAGGTAAACACGCATGAGCAAAAAGTATCTGTACTACTTCAGCGAGGGCAACGATGCCTTCGGCGGCGACAAGGTCACCATGAAGAATACTCTGGGCGGCAAGGGTGCCGGTCTGGCAGAGATGACTGCTGCCGGTATGCCGGTTCCCCAGGGCTTCACCATCACTACGGATGCCTGCACCCAGTACTATGCAGACGGCCGTCAGATCAATGACGATATTACTGCTGACATCTTCGAGCATCTCAAGGGTCTGGAAGAGATCACCGGCAAGAAGTTTGGCGACAACACCAACCCCCTGCTGGTCTCTGTCCGTTCCGGTGCCCGTCAGTCCATGCCCGGCATGATGGATACCATCCTGAACCTGGGCCTGAACGATGAGGCTGTTGAGGGCCTGGCCAAGAAGACCGGCAACGCCCGCTTTGCATACGACTGCTACCGCCGTTTCGTGCAGATGTTTGCAGACGTTGTTATGATGGTCCCGAAGAGCCTGTTCGAGGTCGAGATCGACAAGATGAAAGAGGCCAAGGGCGTTAAGAACGACGTTGACCTGACTGCCGAGGACCTGAAGGAACTGGTCGGCGTCTTCAAGAAGATCTACGAGGAGAACGAGGGCAAGCCGTTCCCCCAGGATCCCCGCGATCAGCTGATCGAGGCTGTCAAGGCTGTGTTCCGCAGCTGGGACAACCCCCGTGCAAACGTTTACCGCAAGATGAACGAGATCCCCTACGAGTGGGGCACCGCTGTTAACGTGCAGCAGATGGCATTCGGCAACTCCGGTGATCGTTCCGGCACCGGCGTCGCATTCACCCGTGACCCCGCCACCGGCGCAAAGAAGCTGATGGGCGAGTACCTGATCAATGCACAGGGCGAGGACGTCGTCGCAGGCGTGCGCACTCCTTCTCCCATCAGCCACCTGAAGGATCAGATGCCTGAGGTGTACGATCAGTTCGTTGAGATCGCAACCCGTCTGGAGAACTACTTCCGCGATATGCAGGATATGGAGTTCACCATTGAGGACGGCCATCTGTACATGCTGCAGACCCGTAACGGCAAGCGTACCGCTCAGGCCGCTCTGCAGATCGCATGTGACCTGGTGGACGAGGGCATGATCACCGAGCAGGAGGCTGTTCTGCGCGTGGAGCCCAAGCAGCTGGATACCCTGCTGCATCCCCAGTTCGATGCCGCTGCCCTGAAGGCCGCCGAAGTCGTCGGCAAGGGCCTGGCAGCTTCTCCCGGTTCCGCCTGCGGCCAGATCGTCTTTACTGCTGAGGAAGCAGAGGAGATGGTCAAGTCCGGCAAGATGAAGAAGGTCGTTCTGGTCCGTCTGGAGACTTCTCCCGAGGACATCGTGGGCATGCAGGTGTCTCAGGGCATCCTGACCGTCCGCGGCGGCATGACCAGCCACGCAGCCGTTGTTGCCCGTGGTATGGGCACCTGCTGTGTCTCCGGCTGCGGCAATGATAACGAGGTCAAGATCGATGAGGAGGCCAAGACCTTCGAGATCAACGGCCACAAGTTCGTTGAGGGCGACTGGATCTCCATCGATGGTTCTACCGGCAACATCTACGGCGAGCAGGTCGCAACCGTGGCCGCTACCGGCAACAAGAACTTCAACCGCTTCATGGGTTGGGCAGACGCAGCTCGTCAGCTGCTGGTTATGACCAACGCCGATAACCCCCGTGACGCACAGCAGGCCGTTGACCTGGGTGCTGAGGGCATCGGCCTGTGCCGTACCGAGCACATGTTCTTTGCTGAGGACCGCATCAAGGCTGTCCGCGAGATGATCTGCGCCCGTACCGTGGAAGAGCGCGAAGCTGCTCTGGCTAAGGTCGAGCCGTTCCAGCAGGGTGACTTCGAGGCCATGTACCGCATCATGGGTGAGCGCCCGATGACCATCCGCTACCTGGATCCCCCTCTGCACGAGTTCCTGCCCACCAAGGACGAGGACATCAAGGAGCTGGCTGCCGATATGGGCATGACCTTCGACGACCTGAAGAACGTCGTGGCTTCTCTGCACGAGTTCAACCCCATGATGGGTCACCGCGGCTGCCGTCTGGCTGTTACCTATCCCGAAATCGCTGCCATGCAGACCCGCGCTGTGATCAAGGCTGCCCTGAATGTCTCCGCTGAGACTGGCTGCATGATCACCCCGCACATCATGATCCCGCTGGTCGGCGAGGTCAAGGAGCTGAAGTTCGTCAAGGACGTTGTGGTCAAGGTCGCTGATGAGCTGATCGCTGCTGCTGGCGTTGACATGAAGTATCAGGTCGGTACCATGATCGAGATCCCCCGTGCAGCCCTGACTGCCGGCGAGATCGCCAAGGAGGCTGAGTTCTTCAGCTTCGGCACCAACGACCTGACCCAGATGACCTTCGGCTTCAGCCGTGATGACGCTGCCAAGTTCCTGGGCGCTTACTACGAGAACAAGATCTACGAGAGCGATCCGTTCCAGCACCTGGATCAGATCGGCGTGGGCAAGCTGGTGAAGATGGCCGCACACGATGGCCGTGAGACCCGCCCTGACCTGGGCCTGGGCATCTGCGGTGAGCACGGCGGCGATCCCACGAGCGTGGAGTTCTGCCACAATGTTGGTCTGGACTACGTCAGCTGCTCTCCCTTCCGTGTGCCCATTGCCCGCCTCGCCGCTGCGCAGGCTGCCATCAAGAATCCCCGCAAGTAATGGCGTGAGGGCTTGAGAAAGCACAAATAATGCAAGTGAACCGCCCCGGTTTCCGTAACAGGAGATCGGGGCGGTTTTTTGCGCCCACGGAGGGGCAGATGAAAAATGTAGCATGAATATATACCATATAAAAATGAATATATGCTAAAATTTCGGGAAAATACTTGTATTTTCATTAAAATGGGTGTATTATAACACCTGCCGACGAAATGCCGACAATCAACAAGAGAGGGATCGATACTATTATGTCTTTGAAGAAGAAAATTGCTGCGGCTTTCATCGCCTGTGCGATGACGCTTGCCGTGGTTCCTTCCGCCTTCGCCTGCACGGCACTCTATGTCGGCAGCGACCTCACCGAGGATGGCACCACCATGTTTGGCCGGATCGAGGATCTGGGCACCAACGATTACAACAAGCTGTTCAACGTCAGCCCTGCCGGGAAGCACACCGCAGGCGAGGTGTACGAGGGCTGCTACGGCTTTACCTACACCTTCACCCACGACAGCTACCGCTACACCGCCCGCCGGGACGACAATGGTCTGGGTGTCTGCCCGGACTGCGACAGCACCCACGAGCACACTCCCTATGAGGAGGCTGGCACCAACGAGAAGGGCGTCATGGTCTCTGCCACCGAGTCTCTCTACGGCACCGACGCCGTGCTGAGCGTAGACCCCTATGTGGACAACGGCATTGAGGAAGCCGAGATCACCACGGTGCTGCTGAGCGAAGCTTCCACGGCCCGCGAGGGTGTTGCCCTGCTGACCTCCATCTACGACAACGCCGGTGCAGCCGGCGGCTCCGGCGTGTTCATTGCCGATCAGAACGAGACCTGGTTCGTGGAGAACCTGACGGGCCACACCTACCTTGCCCTGAAGCTCTCCTCCAGCGTGGTCTTCATGCAGCCCAACGTCGCCGCTATGGGCAAGATCGATCTGGATGACACCGACCATGTGGTGGCCTCTGCCAACCTGATCTCCGTGGCCCAGAAGGCCGGTACCTTTGTGGGCGACGCCGCTGCCAATGTCATCGATCTGGATGCCTCCTACAACGGCGACATCGCATCGGACCGCATGGCAGCCGGCCTGAACTACCTGTACGGCACCGACACCTTTACAAAGGACAACTACAGTGAGACCGACTTTGCCATCAGCAACGTCGGCGAGAACGGTGCCATCGTCCCGGTCTACTCCAATATCCAGCTGACCAAGAAGTTCTCGGTGGAGGATTCCATCCACTTCTTTCAGACCGAGCCCATCGGCAAGACGGGCAATGTGGAGACTCATCTGTTCCAGGTGAGCGCCACCGGCGATCTGAACACCGCCATTACCGAGTGGACCGCTTTTGACGACGACGTGTACAACGCCTTCGTCCCTTACTATCCGATGCTGACCACCGACACCGCAGATGTCTACAAGGTCTCAGTCCATAAGGTCACCCGTTCCGACGAGCAGCCCACCGAGGGCGTCTGGTATCAGGATGCCAAGGGTCGCTACTACACCTACCCGGACGACTGGACCGACTCCTTCTACGGCGTGCGTGACGCCCTCTCCAACCTGCTGACCTACGGCAGCAATGGCAATCAGGTCACCGCAAAGGATCAGGCTGCAGCCAAGGCCAGCTACGCCGCGCTCCAGCAGGAGATCATGGCCGACTACGCCGATATGAAGGCCGCCGTTGCCGCTGCCGACACGCTGGAGGCCAAGCAGGCTGCCGCCACCAATGCCAGCAATGCCATGAGCCAGAAGGTGTACAACACCACCCTGAAGATGTATAACAAGCTCCAGGCCAAGACGGCCGCCCGGGCATGGGTCAGCTCTCTGCTGCACTGAGGCTTTGCAGCGCCTGAGGCGTTTCCCATAAAACCGCAGCGCCCCCGGTTTCCATGACAGGAAGCCGGGGGCGTTTTGTGTATGACTGCTCCTTGCAAACGCCGCCCATTCGTTCTATATGACAAGGCAAAACTGCCGGAATTCTATTTGCAGGAAGAAAATTTGGAGAAGATCATTGCGGAGATGGGGTAAAACACACTGGAAATTCACAAATAACGTATCATCGTTACTCCGAACGCTCTGTAATTTTGGCACCCGCCCAGGCTGCGATCAAGAACCCCCGCAAGTAATTGCGTAAGGGCCTGAACCGACACAAATAACGCAAACGAACCGCCCCGGTTTCTGTAACAGGAAGCCGGAGCGGTTTTTATATCGTGGATTATATTTATTTTACATATTTACACAAAAAGATTTGAAAAGAAGCGGAGGCGGTGACTGGTTGAAAATTTAAGAGCGACTGAGTATAATAAGACTGTAAAATGCTTTATTTAGGAAAAGAGGTCTGTATGGCAAAGTTTGTACCATTTATTATAAAAACAGACGGCAGTCAGAATATCAGTGTGAAAATCGTGCACATGAAAAAGTCTGATGCGGTACAGACTGAAAAAGAACCCGTCTGGCAACAAGCTGGTTGTCAGATTATATTCAGGATGATGCCTTTGAAAAGTATGCCTTAAAGACGAGTAGTGGCGAGTTGGTTGCGCTGGCTGCATACGAAATATTGGAAAATGACGTGATGGTTCATATTACCTACATTGAGAGCCAGCCGGAAAGCAATCCGACAATTGTCGGGCATTCTAAAAAGTATCAGGGCATTGGCCGAGTGTTGATTGCGTACGGAATCAAGCTGTCGATTGACCATGAATGCGGCGGGACGGTCACGTTCGAGGCAAAGGTTCCGGAGCTGGCAGAGCATTATGTCCGGGACTATGGAGCTTGTCCATTGCCGAGTTTTGGCGGAGCACCGCGTTATGAACTTTCTGGTGAGGCGGCAATGAACATTTTTGTAACTTACTTGAAATGAGGTGTGTTTGATGAGTGCAAAAGAATATTTCCAGCGTGATGCAGAGCGAGAGATATTTTATCGCACATTTTATCAAATTTGCAGACGCTTTAATGTCACATGGTCAACAGCAACGCCGGAAGTCCGAGCTTTTATTGAGGAAGTTACCCGTGTGACTTATGAACAGGAAAAAGCAAAGCGTAACGGAGTTTCTCTTAGTACAGTGAAGCCGTTCTTTGGTGATACAGCGTGTTAAAGAAACGGCATATCACTGTTGCGAACGCTCTGTGATTTTAGCACCCGCTCAGGCTGCGATCAAGAATCCCCGCAAGGTTTTGCGTGAGCGCTTGAAAAAGCACAAATAATGCAAGTGAACCGCCCCGGTTTCTGTAACAGAAAGCCGGGACGGTTTTTGTGTCATTTGCTGAATCTGAAGGATCTGCTTGTAAAGCTGAGAAAAAAGGTGTAATATTGGTGTACAGAGATTTAGAACAATGCTTGATATGTATTATCTCTGGGATCCGCATCAGCGGATGTGCTCCGAATGCTTGATAGGGAGCAACACTTTCCCCGCCTTGCGGGGGTAATAGCCGGAAAACGGCAAACATCAAAAAAACTGAAAAAACCATGAAAAAAGCAGCAAACAATCCGTTTTATAGGACTTTTTGCGTGCTATTCTATCCTCAGAGAAACCCCGATGATGCGGAAAATGCGATTTCCCTGACTGCAGTGGAGGTGGAACAGGATGAAACAACGAGGTATTCCCTACGAAGTGCGGCTGTTTGCAGGCAAAACAGACCCGGTGAACAGCGGTTTCTGGCTGCCGCTCTGGATGCATCTGAGGGATACGGCGGGTATTATGGTGTATCTGGTGCAGAAGTGGCTGCCGGAAAGCGTCCGTCAGCATATCGAGCTGGACGAGGACCTGCTGACACAGACCGCCTGCTTTTTGGGGTGGGTGCATGATATTGGTGAATTGAGCTGTTGCTTTGCCGGGCCTATTATGGAACTTTTGCCGGAGCCCGGACAGCGCCTGGAAAAATACACAACGCTCCGGTACCGGGAACAGAACCGCAAATATTCACGTCACGCGCTGGCGAGTGAGGCCATCTTGCGGTGGCTGAAATGCCCCAACGGGCTTGCATCGGTAGCAGGAGCGCACCATGGCAAGCCACAAACCGGGAAGGACGTACTTGACCAGCTGGGCGATGAGGAAGAAGAAGGCTGCTGGGAATCCAACTACTGGCCTGAGGGGGAACAGGAATTCTGGGAGAGCTGCTGGCGGGAACTGTTTGACTACGCCTTGCAGGAAAGCGGCTTTTCCAGCGTGGACGAGCTGCCGCAGCTGACCATCCCGGCTGAGATCCTGCTGACCGGCCTGCTCATCATGGCGGACTGGATCGCCAGCAATACCCGATACTTTCCGCTCATCCCTGTGGAAGAGGTGGGCAGCGATACCCTGTATCCCGCCCGTGTCAATCGGGCGTGGGAAGCGCTGGACCTGACCTCTCCGTGGGAGGTGCAGTCGGATGTGTCCGACCCGGGAGCATTTGAACAACGGTTCGGCTTTCCGCCCAACGAAGTCCAACGGGCCATGCTGGAAGCTGTCAGCCAGGCCCAGGAACCGGGGATGTTCATTCTGGAAGCACAGATGGGCGTGGGCAAGACGGAGGCCGCGCTGGGTGCGGCAGAGATTTTAGCCAAGCACGGCGGCGAGGGCGGAATCTTCTTTGGTCTGCCCACCCAGGCCACCGCCAACGGCATCTTTGGGCGGCTGCTGGCATGGGCTGAAAAGCAGCCGGATGGGTTGGAGCACTCCATCAAGCTGGCCCACGGCATGGCCGAACTGAACGAGGCCTACCTCCGATTGCAGCAGGACACGGTGCGGGTGGAGGAAGATCTGGAAGCAGACCCCGATGCCGACCCGGAGAGCCGGGTGATGGTGCATCAGTGGTTCCGGGGCAATAAGCAGGGGCTGTTGGCTGATTTTGTCATCGGCACGGTGGATCAGCTGCTGATGGCGGCATTACAGCAAAAACATGTGATGCTGCGCCATCTTGGTCTTGCGGGCAAGGTGGTGGTCATTGACGAGTGCCACGCCTATGACGCTTACATGAACTGCTACCTTGACCGGGCGCTGACCTGGCTGGGCCGGTACAAAGTGCCGGTGATCCTGCTTTCCGCTACCCTGCCCGCCAAGCGCCGGGTCGAGCTGGTCAGGGCCTACCTGAATGGAAGAACCGCCCCGGACGGCTTATGGCAGACCTGCCGGGGCTATCCGCTGCTGACCTGGACGGACGGCAAACGGGTGGAGCAGACGACTATCCCACTGGAAACCGAACCACGCAAAGTGGAGACATTCCCGCTGACCGAGGAACAGCTGACTGACACTTTGCGCAGTGCCTTGCGGGAGGGCGGCTGTGCGGGCGTGATCGTCAATACCGTGAAAAAGGCGCAGGCCATTGCGGCCCGTCTGCGGGCAGAACTACCGGAGTTTGAGGTGGTGGTATTCCACGCTCAGTTCCTTATGCCCGACCGTGCCGCCAAAGAAGAGGCGCTGATGAAGCGCATCGGCAAGCACTCCACCCCGGAACAGCGAGATAAGCTCATTGTGGTGGGCACGCAGGTGCTCGAGCAATCCCTTGATATCGATCTGGATCTTCTGGTCACAGAGCTCTGCCCTATGGACCTGCTTTTACAGCGCATCGGACGACTGCACCGCCACGAGGGGCGGGCTCGTCCCCGGCCGGTGGCGCAGGCCCGCTGTGCCGTGCTGGACACTGGGACGGAGGAGTTCGACGAGGGCAGTAAGGAGGTTTACGGGGAATGGCTGCTCTGGCGCACCCGCAAGCTCCTGCCCACCGCCATCACCCTGCCCCATGACATTGCCCCGCTGGTGCAGGATGTCTATGGCTGGGAGCCCGACCCTTTGCCCGCCAGCCCGCAGAGCACTGCGGCCCGGGCGGAGTACGAAAAGGCCCAACAAATCAAAATGGGCAAGGCGAAGACTTTTACTATTCTGCCGCCGGAAGAGCACAGAAAGCGCCCTTCCCGGAATACGCTGGATAATTGGATGAATGATGTGGGTGCGGTCAGTGACAACGGTGCTCGCGCGGCGGTGCGTGACGGAGACCCTTCTGTTGACGTGCTGGTCCTGATGCGGGATGCGGCGGGAAATGTCCGCTTCCTGCCCGATGAAACGGGGCATCCCGGTGCCTGCGTGCCCACGGACGAGCCGCCTCAGCCGGAGATGGCGCTTCAAATTGCACGGCAGAAGCTGCGCCTGCCCGGATATTTCAGCAAACGGTGGTCGGTGGAACAGACCATCGATGCACTGGAAGCCCGGAACCGGGAAGTGTTCGGGCTGTGGCAGCAGTCGCCGTTGCTGCGGGGAGAACTGATCTTACTGCTGGATGACCACCTGACCGCACAGCTTGCCGGGCAGGTGCTGCAATACGACCGTGAAAACGGTCTGACCTACCGGAAGGAGGAAGAGAATGAAGCAAATTGAGTATAATTTGCTGGAGGAACGCTGGGTGCGGGTGCGCGGGCAGGATTACACCGTGCAGGAAGTTTCTCTGCCGGATGCCTGCTGCACGCCCACGAATACCGCGACCTGGCCGGAGAACTGCCCACCAAGATGCCGCCATGCTGCGGCTGCTGCTGGCGGTTCTGCACACGGTGTTTTCCCGGGTGGATGGAAACGGTACTCCAGCCCCCTTTGAGGAAACGGACGATGCCCTGATCCGCTGGGAGGAGCTGTACCGGCTGGGGCATTTTTCCGGAAGCGCCGTCCGGGCCTATCTGGAGCAGTGGCGAGACCGCTTCTGGCTTTTCCACCCGGAACGCCCCTTCTGGCAGGTGCCGGAAGCGAAGATCGGAAGCCCATTCCGGGCCAAAAAATTGAACGGTGAAATCTTTGAAAGCGAAAATAAGGACAGCTTGTTTTCTGCCTATTCAGGCGAAGCGAAAGAGCGGCTGACCTATCCACAGGCGGCAAGATGGCTTGTTTTTTTGAATAATTACGACGATACTGCGGCAAAGAAAAAGGCAAAGGATAGAACGCTGCCTTCTATGGGGCCGGGCTGGCTGGGCAGACTGGGCGTTGTCTATGTAAAAGGTGCAAACCTGTTTGATACTCTGATGCGAAATCTGATGTTCTTGCGGGACGGTGGAAAGCTCTGGGAAGAGGATGCTCCCTGTTGGGAGCTGGATGCAGCCCGGACAGAGGAACGCACAGAAGTACCCTGCCCGGATAACTTTGCTGGACTGATGACGATGCAATACCGAAGAATTTTGCTGAAGCGTCAGGAAGGCTGGGTGACAGGTTGTACTGTGCTTGGTGGAGATTTCTTTGATTCAACGAATGCATTTGCCGAACCGATGACGCTCTGGAATAAAAAAGAAGAGAGCAAAAATAACCCACGATACTATTACCCGCGTGTGCATAGTATGAGCAAACAACTTTGGCGAGAGTTTTCGGCTCTGACTGGAATCGATAGCCATGTTCCCGGAGTGATCTGGTGGAATACCTTACTGCAAAACGAGAAGATACTGAGCAGAAAAGAGCATTTGCAGATATGTGCGCTTGGTGTGGAATATGGCAAGATGAGCAACTCCATGACAGACTGTTATACGGATCAGCTTTCTATGGAACTGGCTTTGCTAAATGAATTGGGCCGTGCATGGCAATCTCGAGTAGAGGATGAGGTGGAAAACTGCGAGCGGGCCGCGCAATGCGTCGGCCGCCTTGCCTGGGAGCTCTCCCTTGCGGCGGGAGATAAGAACGATACGACCGCGGAATCCGCCCGCACCCAGTTCTACTTTACCATCGACCAGCCGTTCCGGCTTTGGCTGCAGAGCATTGACCCCGAAACGGACAAGCTGGACGAAAAAGCCGATGAATGGCAGGAGAAAGCCCGCAAACTGGCCGCAGAGCTGGGCCGCCAGATGGTGGAGCGGGCCGGGAATGCCGCCTTTGTGGGCCATAGGGTCGAGGTGAAAACAGGCGGTAAAAAGGACGAAAAGAAAACCGTTCTGTATACGGCCCCCAAGGCCTACAATAGCTTCCTGTACAATCTGCGGAAACTCTACCCGAAGAAAGAAGGAGGAACAGCATGATAACGGATGCGATCCATGATTATGTGGCCGGACAGCTGAGCGGGCTGTGGAGCCTGCCCAAACCCCAGCGGCGTGCCCGGCTGGCAGAGCTGCGCCGGGGCGTTGGGCATCAGCCCGGCGACCTGCCGGCGCTGTGGGGCAGCTTCCTGCAGGAACTGCCCAAAGAGCTCTGGGGCAGGGAAACGGCGGCAGGAGAGTGCCGGGAACCATCGGAAGCCGAGTGGGCGGTCTACCTTGCCCTGACTCTTTACGCCCTGCACCAGCAGGGAGAAGAGAACGTTTCCATGAATGAAAAGGGCTGCACGCTGGGCAGGGCGGTGCGCCTGCTGGCCCAGAATTCCGCAGCTGCCGCGCAGGACTGGACCGAGAGCAGCGTCCTGCGCCGGTTCAACGCACTGGCCACAGCGGATTCCATGCCCGAGGTGTCCCACTACCTCCGGGGGATGGTGCAACTGTTCCGGGGAAACGAACCGAAGCTGAAACTGGATTACCCCCGGCTGGCTGTGGAGCTGTACCGGTTCCAGCTCCCGGATCAGGCAGCCAATGTCCGCCTGCAGTGGGGCCGGGACCTCTACCAGATGAATGCCGACACACCTGAAACCGAAGAAAAGGAGAATTGAAATGGATACCAAGCGTCTGTATGTTGATTTTCATGTGCTGCAAACGGTGCCGCCCAGCTGTGTGAACCGCGACGATACCGGCAGCCCCAAGACGGCTGTCTATGGCGGTGCCACCCGCGCCCGGGTATCCTCTCAGGCGTGGAAGCACGCGATCCGCAAAATGTTTGCCGAAGAAATGGCCGACATGGTCGAGACTGGAAAACGTACCCTGAAAGCAACTGACCTTGTGGCCGGGGAATTGGCCGCACTGGCTCCTGAACTGGACGATGCCAGACTGAAAAAGGATGCAAAAAAGGCACTGGAAAATGCAGGCATCAAGCTGAAAGATGACAACAACGCCGCCCTGCTCTTTTTGAGCACGGCCCAGGCCCGGGCGCTGGCCCGGCTGGCCGCCGAGGACTGCGAGGAGAAGGATGACTACAAAAAGGCCCTGAAGGAGAACCCTTCGGTGGATATGGCTCTGTTTGGCCGGATGGTCGCCAGCGATCCTTCCCTGAATTACGATGCCGCCGCTCAGGTGGCCCACAGCATCTCCACCCATGCCGTGCAGAACGAGTTTGATTACTTCACCGCTGTGGATGACTGTGCCCCGGAGGATTCGGCAGGTGCGGGCCATCTGGGCACGGTGGAGTACAACTCTTCCACCCTGTATCGCTATGCCACCGTCAACATGGTGGAACTGGTACACCTGCTGGGGGCTGAAAAGGCAGCCCAGGCTGTCCGGGTGTTCGGCGAAGCCTTCATCCGCTCCATGCCCACCGGAAAGCAGAACAGCTTTGCCAACCGCACCCTGCCGGATGCTGTCTATGTCACCCTGCGGGAGGATCAGCCTGTGAACCTCTGCGGTGCCTTTGAAAAGCCGGTGCGCAAGAGCCCCGAGGGCTATGCGGAACCCTCCAAGACGGCGCTGAAGCAATACGCGCAGCAGGTGTATGCCTGCTATGCGGATGCTCCGGCCCAGAGCTTTGCTGTGGGCATCGGGCTGGACGAGCTGGCCCCGGCCATGCCCCTGAACCAGATGCTCACCGCGCTGGAACGTGCCGTAAAGGAGAAGCTGCCCGGAAATGAGGTGTGACCATGGCAACGCTGTTGCTTCGGCTGGCCGCGCCCCTGCAATCGTGGGGTGCGGATTCCAAATTTGAGACCCGCAAAACGAACCGGGAACCCACAAAAAGCGGTGTCATTGGCCTGTTGGCAGCGGCTCTGGGCCTGCGCCGGGACGATGCCGCAGGCCTTGCTCGGCTGAACGGCCTGCACTTTGCCGTCCGTGCTGACCGGGAGGGCAGCCTGCTGGTGGATTTCCACACAGCCAACCGGGAAGAGGATCGGAAGAAAGGCAAGGCTCCCTATGTGACCTACCGCCATTACCTGCAGGATGCGGTCTTTCTGGTGGGGCTGGAAAGCGAGGACACCGCCCTGTTACAGGAGCTGGAAACGGCCCTGAAACATCCGGTCTACCCGCTGTATCTGGGGCGGCGATCCTGCCCGCCCACCCTTCCGCTCTGCCTTGGCATCCGGGCCGGGAAACTGCTGGATACCCTGCGGGCAGAACCGCTGCTGGTGAAACGGAGGAATGGGGCCCCCTTGCACATCGTGCAGATGCGGACCCGGCGGATGCTGCTGCCGTGCCCCGGCGTGATCTGGCGGTGTCGTTCAGTCCCATCCACCGGCAGTACGGCTTCCGCCCGGTGCGGGAGTGGAGCACAAACCCGCCGGAAATGCCCGGCGCGACCGAACATGACGCAATGGCAGAATTGAGGTGAGGAATCATGTATCTATCCCGCGCAGAACTTGACCCGACCCGCCGTGAGACCATGGTGGCGCTGATCTCGCCCCAGAAATTCCATGGTGCGGTGGAAAACGCTTTTCCCGGTGCGCGCCGCCGCAGGCTGTGGCGGCTGGATCAGCTGGGAGAAAAACTGTACCTGCTCCTGCTCAGTGAGGAACGGCCGGATCTGACCGCCCTGTGTGCGCAGTTCGGCACCGGTGCGCCCCCGGAGACCCGGCCCTATGACCCGCTGCTGGAACGGGTGACAGCGGGCAGCTGCTGGCAGTTCCGCCTGACTGCCAACCCCACCCGCAGCAAAAAAGACTCTGCCGACCATACGGCCCGGGGAACCCTGAAACCCTGCTATCTCGAGGTGGAGCAGGAGGAATGGCTGTGGGCGCAGGCCGCAAAGCACGGCTTTGCCGTCTCGGAGGGGTCCTTCGCAGTGACCCGGAAGCAGACCTATCACTTCAAGAAAAACGGCACCCGGCCCGTTACCCTGCTGGTTGTGACCTACGAGGGTGTTCTGCAGGTGACGGACCCGGAGGCCTTCAAGGCCCTGCTGTGCGAGGGTGTTGGCCGGGGCAAGGCCTATGGCCTTGGCCTGATGACCATCATCACAGGGGAGGAGACCATGGCTGAGATGCCGGGCTTTCCCCGCCCACGCGGGGTGATCCGAAGTTGCCCACACCCATGGACG
>ENA-OQCG01000102-OQCG01000102.1-human-gut-metagenome-genome-assembly--contig:-NODE-102-length-15092-cov-2.050384_pt1 | contig 15092 bp, 17 predicted proteins | sample MGYA00242758_ERZ504577 | MGnify/ENA primary metagenome ERZ504577 (study PRJEB26092, sample SAMD00036248) | human gut metagenome | host: Homo sapiens | study: EMG produced TPA metagenomics assembly of...
AGTGCCCGCCGCCCAGCACCAGCGTGGCGCTCGGCTTGCTGACTCCCGCGATCAGCTCTGCCAGCGCCAGCCCGGCCTCCACGTCGCCGCCGACAGTGTTCAAGATGACCAGCAGCCCCTCGATCTCGGGGTCCTCCTCAATGTCCACCAGCTGCGGGATGACGTGCTCATATTTTGTCGTCTTTTGCGCATCAGGCGAAAGGGTGTGCCCCTCGATCGTGCCGATGACCGTTAGGCAGTGGATGGCGTGGCGGCCCTTCGTCGCAGGCACAATGCCATCCTCGGTGATCAAATCGTGCTCCAGACGCTTCAGCGCGGCGTTTTCAGTGGGGTTTAGCTTGGGGCGGGCCTTGGCTTTGGGCTTTTTTGCGTTCGCTTCCATTCCTGCTCTCCTTATAACAAAGTAGCTGCACAGACTAAGTCTGCGCAGCGGCAATGCAAAATATGCGCGGTTTCGGGTGACGGGTCAATGGTGTTTGTCGATGTTGTCAAAAAGTTTCAGGTTATTTTTGTACAACCGTCTAATATTTGGGAAATCAGCCAAAAACTTAGACAAAAAATTGACAATTGGTGCGGCACATTTTATAATAGTTATAAATGAGTATTGCAGATGTGAGGTAATCGAGCATGGCTGTTCAAAACAAGGTGTCGCTTCCGGTCATTAAGCGGCTGCCGAAATATTATCGTTATCTGACCAATCTTTCTGCCGACGGCAAGGACAAGATTTCGTCCAGCGAGCTGGCCCACATGATGGGCACCACCGCCAGCCAGGTGCGGCAGGATTTCAACTGCTTTGGCGGGTTCGGCCAGCAGGGCATCGGCTACAAGGTCGATGTGCTGCGCGCCGAGATTGGCAATCTGCTGTTTGGCGACGGCGAAAAGCTGCCTACCATTTTGGTCGGTGCCGGCCGTCTGGGTTCTGCGGTGTCCAGCTTCATCAGCCGCGACGCCAACGGCTACAAGCTGCTGGGCGTCTTTGATGTCAACCCCGACCTGATCGGGAAAGAAATGTGCGGCGTGCCTATTCTGCCGCTGAGTGACCTGGACAAATTCTGTGCGGAGCATCACCCCGAGGTGGCCGTGCTCTGCGTGCCGCGCCAGAGCGCCATGGATCTGGCCGGGGAACTGGTGGACCAGGGCATCAAGGGCTTCTGGAATTTCAGCCACTACGATCTGTCCGTGGAGTATCCCGACGTCACAGTGGAGAATGTCCACCTTGGCGACAGCCTGATGAGTCTTGGATACCGACTGCGGAATCAGGAGAAATAATTCTTGCCTCCCTCGGCGAGACAGACTCCCCCTATACGGGGGAGGTGGCGCGCCAGCGCCAGAAGGGGAGAGGTGCCCCGAAGGGGCGGAGGGAGCGAGCTTCGCCGCGATCCTAACGATTCCGGGTCATGGCAAGGCTCTCTCCCCCACCGCCTGCGGGCGGAGCCCCCTCCCAGAGGGGGCCAAGAAAGCAAGATAAGGAGTCATCATGGCAAAGCTATATTTCCGATACGGCGCAATGAACAGCGGCAAGACTACCGCACTCATGCAGGTCGCCTACAATTATAAAGAGCGCGGCATGCGCGTGCTGATCCTGAAGCCTGCCATTGACACCAAGGGGCAGGACTCCATCATCTCCCGCCTGGGCATCAGCTGCAAGGTCGATCAGCTGGTTACTCCCGAGATGGACGTTGTTGAGCTGGTCAGAGCCAACGAGGCCGCCCATGGCAAAATTGCCTGTGTGCTCTGCGACGAGAGCCAGTTCTTCACGCCCGAGCAGGCCGACCAGCTGTTTCTGGTCACGGTGGACCTGGGTATTCCCGTTATCTGCTACGGTCTGCGGGCTGATTTCATGATGCGCGGTTTTCCCGGCTCGACGCGGCTTCTGGAAATTGCGCACACGATTGAGGAGCTCAAAACGATTTGTGCCTGCGGACGCAAGGCCATCTGCAACGGGCGCAAGGTCAACGGCGAGTTTGTCTTTGAAGGTGCGCAGGTCGCCATCGACACGGTGGACGATGTGGAATACCAGAGCCTCTGCCCCCAGTGCTGGTACCGCGAGTACCGCGCATTTCTGGCACGGCATCCCAAAAAGTAAATATTTTGCGCTGATTTTCCCCGCCGGGTGCTGCCCGGTGGGATTTTTTGTGTGGTTCGCATCATTTTTCTGCAAATAGCGCACTTATCTTGCACCGCACAGATTCAGATGCAATAATATTTGCAAAAACGCATGTTTTTTGCAACGATACTGCATATTTTTCGGTTTCCGGCGTATTCCAGTGTATTTTGCAAGGTAAAGATAGTTGCGTTTGCTGCGGTGTCCGCGCGGCGGCGCAGGGGTGTACCTAGCAATATGCACAAACACCATTTACAGTATTCGTAAGTTTTGACGGTGATGTCAAATTGGTTACAACCAACATAGCAAGAATTGTACGTTTCCCTGCCGTAACGAACCAAAAAAGCTGTTTATTTTCTGTGAACGATTTGTTATCATATAAGCAAGCGAACAGCAGATGGTGTGGTACGGTATCCCGCACACAACGGTCTGCAAGAATAAATCGCACAGCAATTTTAGGAGGACAAAAACATGAAAAAGGCAATCTCTCTCGGTGTTGCCGCCGCCATGGCCGCCACTCTGCTGGCTGGCTGCGGCACGGCAGCCAGCAGCGCCGCTGCTTCCAGCGAGGCCGCAAGCACTGCGGACAGCGCCACTGCCGAGTCTACTGCTGCTTCCGAAGCCGCTCCCAGCGAGGCCCACGAGATCAACACCACCGATCCCATTGAGCTGACCATCAGCTGGTGGGGCGGCGACTCCCGCCATGAGGCTTACCAGAAGGCTCTGGAAGCTTTCCACGAGAAGTACCCCAACATCACCGTTTCCCCCACCTACGGCGCATGGTCCGGCTGGGAGGAGAAGCAGTCCACCGCACTGGCTGCCGATCAGGGTTCTGACGTCATGCAGGTCAACTGGAACTGGCTGTATCAGTACAGCCCCACGGGCGAGAAGTTCGTCGATCTGCGCGAGTACAGCGACGTCATCGACCTGAGCCAGTGGAGCGATACCGCCAAGAACGCCTGCACCGTTGCCGACAGCCTGCAGGCTGTGCCCATCTCGATGACCGGCCGTATCTTCTACTGGAACATGAACACCTTCAAGCAGGCCGGCATCGAGGCGGTTCCCACCTCTTATGATGATCTGATCGCCGCCGGCAAGGCCTTCCAGGAGAAGCTGGGCGATGATTACTATCCTCTGGCCATCGGTCAGTATGACCGCATGATCCTGATGACCTTCTACCTCGAGTCCAAGTACGGTAAGGCCTGGGTCGAGAACAACGAGTGCCAGTACAGCGAGGAAGAGGTCGTTGACGGCCTGAACTTCATCGACTCCCTCGAGGACAACCACGTTATCCCCACCCGTCCGACCATGATTGCTGCAGGCTTCGACTCCATCGATAAGTCTCAGGAATGGATCGACGGCAAGTACGCCGGCATCTTCGAGTGGGATTCTGCCCCCTCCAAGTACCAGTCTGCTCTGGCTGACAACTCCGGCTTCACCGTCGGTGAGGAGATTAAGTTCGGCGACAAGGCCAACGGCGGCTTCTCCAAGGTCTCCATGGGCATGGCCATCACCAAGTCCTGCCAGCATCCCGTTGAGGCTGCTGCCCTGATCGACTTCCTGTGGAACGGCGAGGGCGCTGCCATCATGGGCTCCGAGTGCGGCATCCCCGCCTCCACCGCCGGTCTGGCTGCTGCTCAGGCTGCTGACGCTGTGAAGCCTCTGGTCCTCGAGGCCAACACCAAGGTCCTGGCCTTCGTTGACATGCCGCTGGATCCTTACTTCGAGTCCAGCAAGCTGAAGGACACCACCGACGGCATTTACACCGATGTCTTTGATGGTCTGAGCTACGACGAGTACGACCCGCAGGAGGCTGCCGAGATCCTGCTGGACGGCGTTTCCTCCGTTCTGAGCGCTAACGCCTGATTGCAATCGCCCTTATAAAAAATGTAAGATTTAGCCGGCTCCTGCCCCGTTATCACGCATGGCGGGGCCGGCTATTTATGTTAAAACGCAATACAGCAATTTGTCGATAGGAGGTTTTTGGATGAGCTCTGCAGCCCCCAAAACGCTTCAGCGCACCCCGTTCAAGCGCTGGTGCGACGAAAACACCGGTCTTTTCTTCCTGATTCCCTGGATCCTCGGTTTCCTGATTTTCAAGGCTTATCCGTTCGCCAGCTCTCTGGTGTACAGCTTTACTGACCTGAACTTCTTCAAGGGCATCAGCCAGTACGGCCTCATGAACTACGTCGAGATCTTTACCAGCCGCAAGACGGTCTCCGTCCTGCTGACCACCGTAAAGTATGCTTTCATCACGGTGCCCCTCAAGCTGGTCTTTGCGTTGTTCATCGCCTACATTCTGAACTTCAAGATCAAGTTCGTCAACCTGTTCCGTACCGTCTACTACATCCCGTCCATCCTGGGCGGCTCTGTGGCCATTGCCGTTCTGTGGCGTGCCTGTTCAAGGATACCGGCGTCGTCAACACGATCCTCGGCTTCTTCGGCATTGCCGGTCCCGACTGGCTGGCTGACAAGACCTGGGCGCTGTTCGTCATCTGCCTGCTGCGTGTGTGGCAGTTCGGTTCTGCCATGGTTCTGTTCCTGGCTGCCCTGAAGGGTGTGCCTGCCGACCTGTACGAGGCCGCCACCATTGACGGTGCCTCCAAGACCAAGCAGTTCTTCTCGATCACCATTCCGATGATCACCCCCGTTATCTTCTACAACCTCGTTACCCAGATCGCACAGGCGTTCCAGGAATTCAACGGCCCCTACATCATCACCCAGGGCGGCCCGCGCAATGCTACGACGCTTGTCTCCCTGCTGGTCTACAACTACGCCTTCAAGTCCAACGAGATGGGCATGGCGTGTGCGCTGGCCTGGGTCATGTTCATTGCCGTTGCCCTGCTGACTGTGATTGCCTTCACCAGCCAGAAGCACTGGGTCTACTACGCTGATTAAGGAGGAATGAAAAATGAAACTTTCTACCGCCCATAAAATCGGCCGTTTCTTCCAGTACTTTGTGCTGATCCTTGTCGGCGTCATCATGATCTACCCGCTGGTCTGGATGGTGGGTGCCACCTTCAAGTCCAACGCCGAGATCTTTGCCGGCATCGGCTTCCTGACCGCGAACCCCACGCTGCAGGGCTACATTGACGCCGTCACCCAGAACTACGGCGGCGACATCAGCATCTGGCGTGCCTTCATCAACACCTACAGCTTCGTTATCCCCAAGGTCATCTTCACCGTTATCAGTTCGGTCATTGCCGCTTACGGCTTCAGCCGCTTTAAGTTCAAGGGCCGCGATATGCTGTTCGGCATCATGATCTCCACCCTGTTCCTGCCGCAGGTCGTTCTGAACGTTCCCCAGTACCTGATGTACAACTCCTTCGGCTGGATCAACAGCCCGTTCTACCTGCCCCTGTGGGTGCCCACCCTGTTTGCGACGGAGACCTACTTCGTCTACCAGCTGGTCCAGTTTATGCGCAGCATCCCCCCACGATCTGGACGAGGCTGCCGCCATCGACGGCTGCGGCCCGGTCAAGATCCTGTACAAGATCATCGCCCCGATGCTGAGCCCCTCTCTGGTGGCTTGCGGTCTGTTCCAGTTCATGTGGAGCTGCAACGACTACATGGGTCCCCTGCTTTACGTCCAGACCCCCAGCAAGTACCCGATGTCCATCTTCGTCAAGCTGTCCATGGACGCTGACAGCGGTTTCAACTGGAACCGTATCCTGGCACTGTCCCTGATCTCCATCATCCCGCAGTTGGTCGTTTTCTTCTGCGCACAGGATGCCTTCATCGACGGCATTTCCGCCGGCGCTGTGAAGGGCTAAACGCCGCTTTGGCAGTCCAAAATCTATTGTAGCACACGGCTGCCCCGTACCACAGGAATGGGGTACGGGGCAGCCTTTATTTGAAAACCGGACTCCCCCTGCCCTGGCGGGCGGAGGGGTTGTATGATAGAGAGCCTTCCCCGGAGGGGAAGGTGGCCGAGGCTCCGCCCGAGGCCGGATGAGGCGAGACTGTACCGCTATTACCCGTGTACGGGCTGCGGCTGCAAGCTTTGCCCTCATCAGTCCGCTGCGCGGACAGCTTCCCCCGATGGGGAAGCCTAATGAAAAAGCGCCCCTTGCGGAGCGCTTCCCTGTTCTTACTTATTCACTCTCTTATAATACTGCCGGTACTGCTGGGGCGAAAGGCCCGTGGCATCTTTAAAGACGCGGCGGAAATGCGCCGTCGTCATAAAGCCGGTCTTTTCCGCAATGTCCGAGATGCTCTCGTTCGACTTCTCAATGAGATTCTGCGCGGCCTTGATGCGCACGCCGTTGATATACTCGATGAGCGAGAGGTTGATGGACTTCTTGAAAAGGCGGCTCAGATAATACGGGCTGATATAGAACTGACTGGCGATGCCGGTCAGGGTCAGCTTCTCGGCGTAGTTCTCGGCGATATAGGCCTGGATCTGATCCACAATGTGGTTGCTGACGCGGCCATTCTCGCCGCCCTGCTCCTGCTGCTGGCGGCAGAGGTCCTTGAGCTCCAGCAAAAGCGTGGCCAGCAGCATCTTGCGCAGTGCATCGGATTCCGGGGAGGTTTCCTCCTGCAGGGCCAGCAGCTGCTGCAGCAGGCCCTGGATGTGGTTCTGCTGTTTGACTGTGATATTTGACAGCAGGTGGTTATGCTCCTCACTCAAGAAGGAGAAGAAGTCCACCTCCGGGAAGATGTCCATAATTTTGTCGAGGTACTCGCGGCTGAAATTCATCACGATACGGCTCGAGGCTGTGTCGCCGAGCGAGGCAGTCTTGTGGATCTGGTTTTCACCGATCAGCACCACACATCCCGCGTTGACGATATAGGCGGCATCCTCAATAAAATAGCGGCGGCTGCCCTCTATCTCATAATAGATCTCGTATTTATGATGGATATGGAAGCTGGCCATCTCATACCCGGAGTCACGGTCCACGCGGTCAATAAAAAAGTCAACGTGGGGCGAGTAGACATATTCCGAAACCATAACGCTGCTCCTCACTGCCGTGGTGCGGGGCACCCGGCGATTGGTTATTGTTGTCATTTTTAGAATAGCACATTTTTTGCTGTTTTTCAAACTATTTTTATACTATTTTTGAACACTTGGGGGTTCACACATGAAAATCACGCTTGTACGTTCTATGGCGCGCAGCGCAGTGTTTGAGCTGGTCAACTCCGGCTGCTACCGCGCCCCGGCTCCTTATACAGTCTCATTGGACGGCGCCACAGTCTGTGAGGGCGATACGAATGTGTTCTCACTCTATTCGCTGGAACCGGGCCGCAGCTACACGCTGGCCGTCACCCTTGACGGCGTGACCGATACGCTGGACTTTACCACCGCGGAGGAGAGCTTCTTCGTGGATGCCTCCCGCTACGGCCTCGTCGCCGACGGCGTGACCGACAACACGGCCAAGCTGCAGGCGGCGCTGTCCACCTGCCCCGCGGGCGGCACGGTCTACGTGCCCGCCGGCACCTACCGCACCCAAAGCCTGTTTTTGCAGAGCAGCACGACGCTGTATCTCGAAAAGGGCTGCACGCTGCTGGGCGGCACCAACCGCACTGACTACCCCATTCTGCCCGGTGTTCTCCCCTGCCATAACGAGAAGGACGAGCACTACCTCGGTCTGTGGGAGGGCAACCCGCTGGACAGCTTTGCGGGTCTTATCAACGTCATCAACGCCGAGAACGTGACGATCACCGGCGAGGGCACGATTGACGCCAACGCCCAGAACGGCGACTGGTACCAGAACCCGAAGAAAAATAATATTGCCTGGCGTCCGCGCCTGTTCTTCACCAGCGGTGCCAAAAACGTCGTGCTGCACGGCGTTCTGGTCTGCAACAGCTATTCCTGGACCATCCACCCGACCTACTCCGAGAATGTGGACATCCTGAACATCCGCATCCGCAACAGCTCCACGAGCCCCAACACCGACGGCATCGACCCCGAGAGCTGCAAGAATGTCAACATCATCGGCAACCATGTGCACGTCGGTGACGACTGCATCGCGCTGAAATCCGGTAAGCTGTTCTTAGGCATGAAGCTGCATGTTCCCTGTGAGAACGTTATCATCCGCAACTGCTGCCTGAGCCGCGGCCACGGCGGCCTTGTCATCGGCAGCGAGATGAGCGGCGGCGTCAAGAACGTCACCGTGACCCAGTGCCTGATGGACCATACGGACCGGGGTCTGCGTGTCAAGACCCGCCGCGGGCGCGGCAAGTACGCCATCATCGACGGGCTGGTATTCCGTGACGTCGTTATGGATGGCGTGCTGGCGCCGTTTGTCATCAACATGTTCTATTTCTGCGACCCCGATGGCCGCAGCGACTATGTGCAGACCCACGAGGCCCTGCCTGTCGACGAGATGACCCCGACACTGGGCACGCTGGAGATGGAAAACATCACGGCCACCGACGCCCAGTACGCAGGCTGCTGGTTCAGCGGCCTGCCCGAGCACCCGATCGAGGGTGTCAAGATGCACAACGTAAAAATCAGCTTTGCGCCGAACGCTAAAGCCGGTCAGGCCGCCATGATGTGCGGCGCGGATGCCTCCTGCAAGGTGGGCGTCCATGCCGAGAACGTGCAAAGAATTGAGCTGCACAACGTTGCGATCATCGGCTACGAGGGTGAGCGCCTGCAGCTGACAAACGTAGATAGCTTTGAGGAGGACTGAACCATGACCCATGAAGAGATTCTGACCACGCTGGGTCATTACGTGGACTACCTGATCGCAGGCTCCACCGCCGAGGCACCGCTCTGGAACATCGAGAAGGTCCGCAGCGGCAAGCCCAACAAGTGGAATTACATCGACGGCTGCATGATCACTGCCTGCCTGAGCCTGTACAAGACCACCGGCGACGAGAAGTTTTTGGACTTCTCCAAGAAGTTTCTGGACTACTTTGTCAAGGACAACGGCGTCATTGAGACCTACGACCCCGCCGAGTACAACCTGGACAACGTCAACCAGGGCAAAAACCTGTTTACGCTGTACGACCTGACCGGCGACCAGCGCTACCGCGACGCCATTGAGACGATCCGCGGCCAGCTGGAGACCCAGCCCCGCACGAAGGAGGGCAACTTCTGGCACAAGAAGATCTATCCCAACCAGGTCTGGCTGGACGGCACTTACATGGCCCAGCCCTTCTACATGGAGTATGAGACACGCTGCAACGGGATGCACGGCTGCATTGACAGCTACAAGCAGTTCATGAACATCCGGAAGCACATGAAGGACGTCAAGACCGGCCTGTACTACCACGGCTACGACGAGAGCCGCGAGATGTACTGGGCGAACCCCGAGACCGGCTGCAGCGCCAACTTCTGGCTGCGCGCCATGGGCTGGTTCCTGGTGGCCATGGTAGACACGTTGGAGCGGATGGACAACCAGCTTTACTACGAGTACCGCGCCATCATGGCAATGCTGAAGGACGCGGTGGACGCGATGATCGCCTTCCAGGATGCCGAGAGCGGCATGTTCTGGCAGGTCGTAGACAAGGCCGGGGTCGAAGGCAACTACCTTGAGACCTCCGGCAGCGCACTGTTCGCCTACGCCGTGCTCAAGGGCGTGCGTCTGGGTTACCTGCCCAAGCGCTACACGGCCTACGGTGAGAAGGCGTTCTACGGCACCTGTGACCGCCATCTGGGCGTGGGCGCGGACGGCGCTTTGCAGCTGGGCGGCATCTGTCTGGTGGCCGGTCTCGGCGGCGCGACCCGCCGCGATGGCAGTCTGGCGTACTATTTCAGCGAGCCCATCGTCGAGAACGACGCCAAGGGCGTAGGCCCGCTGCTGCTGGCCTACACGGAAATTCTGGCCGCACAAAAGCAGTAAGGAGGGCACACTATGCCGAAATTTATCGTCGGTGCCCGCCTGCACGACTACGGCAAGGGCAGCCCGGACGAGCTGTTCGGGCGCGTTGCCGCCGACGGCTTTGCCGCTGTGCAGCTGGCCTATAAAAAGTGTGTGCCGTCCGTCAGGAGCTATGCGGACGTGACCGACGCGCTGGTCGCCGAGACCGTCGCCGCCGAAAAGGCGCACAGCATTCAGGTGGCCGTGCTGGGAACCTACGTGGAGCTGGCCATCAACGATGAGAGCCGTTTGAAGAATGCGGCGGACTTCAAGAGCCAGCTGGCCGTCTGCAAGGCGCTGGGTGCCGGGTGCATCGGCACCGAGACGACCAGCATGGAAAAGCAGCCTGCCGGTACGACCCGCGAGGAAGCACAGGAGCTGCTCTGCCGCAGTCTGGCGGACATTCTGCCCGCCGCCGAGGCACTGGGCGTGACCGTCGCCGTAGAGCCTGTGACCTACCACAGCATGAACTCCGCCGCCGCGACGCGGCATGTTTTGGACACGATGCGCAGCCCGAATCTGAAGGTCATCTTTGACATGAGCAATCTGGTGGATGCCGGGAACGTCGGCGCGCAGGACCGCATCTGGAACGACGTGGGCGAGCTGCTGGGCGACCAGATCGTGGCCGTCCACTTCAAGGGGCAGGCCTTTGCGCCGGACGGCGGGCTGCTCCACACGAGCCTGGAGGACAGCCTGACCGACTACGCGGGCGCGTTCGCCATGCTGCGGCAGCTGCCGCAGGACGCTCTGCCCGTGCTGCGTGAGGAGGCTGTGCCAGCCCGCGCTGGCAGCGATATTGCATTTATGAGAGGATTTTTTGCATGACCGAAACGGAACGCAAAACATTGGTCGTTGACGAGAGCGGTGCGGGCGACTACCGCACGCTGACCGAGGCCGTTGCTGCCTGTGCGGCCACGCCGGACGAGCCGGTGCGGTTCTACATCAGGCACGGCATCTACGAGGAACGGCCCTTCATTGAGCTGGCGGACTATGTCATCGAGGGCGAGTACCGCAACGCGACAGTCATCACGGCGTCTGTGGGCGGGCGTGACCCGTGGCCGGGCGAGGTCAAAACCGGCACCTTCCGCAGCGCAACGCTGTTTCTGGGCGGCGGCAGGGCCGTTGTGCGCAACCTGACCGTGCAGAACAACGCCGGGGGACGGCGCAAAGGCCGGTCAGGCGCTGGCCGTCTACGCCGACGCAAGCCGTGTGCTGATGGAGAATGTGAACCTCTACGGCAACCAGGACACGCTGTTCACCGCTCCCCTGCCCCTGCAGGAGCGCGAGCAGAACGGCTTCCGCGGCCCGCGGGAGAACACGCCCCGGCTGGACACCATGCAGTACTACAAAAACTGCACGATCCGCGGCAACATCGACTTTATCTTTGGCGGTGCAAACGCTGTGTTCGACACCTGCCGCCTTGAGCCGTGGCACCACATCAGCGGCATCTGCTATATCACGGCTCCCAGCACGCCCGCAGGCAAGCCCGGCTACCTGTTTGTGAACTGCACCGTGCAGGGCAGCTGTGCGCCCGGCAGCGTCTATCTGGGCCGCCCCTGGCGCGCGGACGCGGCCTGCTACTGGCTGGACTGCGCGTTGAGCGACGAGGTCTGTGCCGACGGCTGGGACAACTGGCGTGACCCCGAGAACGAAAAGACCGCCCGCTTTGGTGAGCACGGCTCCACCGGCCCCGGCAGCGCCGCCAAGCGCGCCTTTGGCAGCGTGGATGACGATAACGAAGCGAACGCCCAGCGGGAGATGTACGCGCGGGTAAAAGCGGAATTTGGCGTGGAATAAGGCATAGAAAAGGCGGCAGACCGTTTGTGGTCTGCCGCTTTTGCTTTCCTAAGCCTTCCCCTTTTACTGTGCGCTCGTCTCGCCGCCCTCGACCACGAGGCTGTCCTCGTAGTCAGTGCCGTAGGTGTCAACGAGAGTGGCCTCATAGTCGGCGTGGAAGAAATTCTCCTTGCCAGAGCCTTGATCTCGTCGTTGATGGCATTCAGCAGCGTCTCATTGCCCTTGCTGACGGCGGGGGCAATCGTGTCCTGGCTGCCCAGGGACGGGATGCCGACAGTGTAGCCTGGGTTCTGGCTGGCAAACGCGATGACCTCGGTGTTGTCGTTGGCCCAGGCCACGCCGCCGTTCTCCATCGCGCTCTTGGCCGTGGCGTAGGAGTCATATTTCTGCAGCGGGATGTCAGGGTAGTTCTGGGTCAGGTAGGTCTCTGCGGTAGTGCCGGAGATGACGATCATCTGGTCATCGGCGTTCCAGCTGTCCAGCGACGTGATGACATTGGAGTCCGGGGAAACGACGCCAGGCAACGTTCATGTAGGGCAGCGCAAAATCGACCTCCTCGGCGCGCTCCGGCGTGACCGTGAAGTTGGCCAGAATGACATCGACCTTGCCGGTCTGCAGGTACTCGATGCGGTTGGCGGCCTCGGTGGAGACGTAGTTCACCTTGACGCCCAGATCCTTGGCCAGGCGGTTGGCAAAGTAGATGTCATAGCCCTGATACTCACCGTTTTCATCAACGTAGCCGAACGGGTTCTTGTCAGAGAAAACGCCGATGTTGATCGTGCCGTCCGCCTTGATCTCGTCCAGCGTGCGGTAAACAACACCGTCGGCGGATGCCGAGGTCGAGGCAGTGCCCATGGAGGCGCTGCTGCCGCAGGCGGCCAGAGACAGGCTCAGGGTTGCGGCCAGGGCCGCGGCGGTCAATTTGGTTGCTTTTTTCATGGTGATATCCTCCTTTTTTCGTCTTTCGTTTTCCTCTATGTATTTCTTTCCACAAAAGGGAATCTATGGTATGCCCCGCGAAGCGGGCGCTTGCCTCCCCTAGCAGGGGAGGTGGCTCGAAGAGCCGGAAGGGTTGAACTTTGCCACAGATCTAAATGTTTCGGGTAATGGCGAGGTTCTCTCCCCCACCCGCTTCGCGGGAGCCCCCTCGCAGAGGGGGCCAAGTCCATTACTTCACACTGTCAAAGGTGAAGGTGCGCAGGAACTTCTGTGCGCGCTCTGTCTTGGGGTGGTCGAAGAACGCCTCCGGCGTGCTCTCCTCGATGATTTTGCCGCTGTCCTGGAAGATGACACGATCCGCAATCGCGCGGGCAAACTGCATCTCGTGGGTGACAATGATCATCGTGCGGCCCTGCTTCGCCAAATCGAGCATAACGTCCAGCACCTCGCGGACCATTTCGGGGTCAAGGGCTGCAGTCACTTCATCGAACAACAAAATTTCAGGGTGCATCGCCAGTGCGCGGACGATGGCAACGCGCTGCTTCTGGCCGCCGGACAGCTCCCGCGGGTAGCTCCTGGCCTTGTTCAGCAGGTTCACGCGGTCCAGCATGGCCTCGGCTTCCTTCTGTACCTCGTCTTTGGGACGCTTGGCCACCTTGAGCGGAGCCAGCATAACGTTGTCCAGCACGGTCAGATGTGGGAACAGCTCATAGCTCTGGAATACCATGCCGATGCGCTGGCGCAGACTCGTCAGCCCTTGCCGCCGCTAGGCGACAGTCTCATTGCCCAGGCGGACGCGCCCGCTCTGGATGGGCTCCAGTGCGTTGATGCCGCGCAGCAGCGTGCTCTTGCCGCAGCCGCTGGGGCCTACCACCACGACGACCTCGCCGGGGCGGACGGAAAAGCTGACGTCATCCAGCACGGTATTTTCCCCATAGCCCTTGACCAGATGCTCTACGGTCAAAATCGGTTCTGCCATGGTTCCTTACCTCCATTTTTTCTCTAAGTACGATGCCAGCAGGCTGATGGGCCAGCAGGCGAGGAAATACAGCAGGAACACGACCAGATAGATGCCGAATGCAGCGTTCGGGCTGGCCATGCGGTTGGCCTCAATGATCTGCTGCGCGACCTTCAGCACCTCGACGACGCCGATCATCAGCACAAGGCTGGTGGTCTTGATCATGCGGGTGATCAGGTTGATGCTCAACGGGATCAGGCGGCGCACCGTCTGCGGAATGATGATGTACCAATAGGTCTGCGCCTTCGTCAGGCCCAGCGTCTCGCTGCTCTCATACTGGTGCTTCGGGATGGAGATCAGCGCGCCTCTCACAAGGTCACTCATCTCTGCCGTGCCCCACAGCACAAACACGATGACGGATGCCATCTCGCCCGAGAGGTCCCAGCCCCACGCGCGGGTCGTGCCGAAAAACACAAGGAACAGCAGCACCATCTGCGGCATAATGCGGATGATTTCGAGATAAACTCGCAGGATGGCTTTTACAACGGGATTTTTGCCGCTCATCAGCACGCCCAGCAGGATGCCCAGCGGGATGCTGATGGCGACGGAAAGCAGGCTGATGCGCAGGGCCACCCACAGGCCGCCCAGCAGGCGGGCCATGTTTTTGCCCTTGAGCAGTACGTTAAGCCCCAAATCCGGCATAGCGCAGCCTCCTTTCCAGCAGAGACCCCAGCAGCGAAACCGGGAGCAGGATCAGCAGATAAAAGACCACAAGAAGGAACAGGCTCTCGGTGGTTTTGTAGTACAGGCCGATGAGGTCCTTCGCCGTGAACATCAAGTCCATCAGGCTGATAGCGCTGAACACGCTGGTTTCCTTTAAAAGGAAAATGACATTGGCAACAAACGCCGGGACGCTGGTGGACATGGCCTGCGGCAGGATGACGTAGCGCATCGTCTGCATCCGGTCCATGCCGAGGCTGTAGGCGCTCTCGGTCTGGATCGGCTCGATGGATTCCAGCCCGCTGCGGAACGCCTCCGCCATGTAGCTGCCGCCCAGAAACGCCAGACCTGCAATGCCGCAGACCGCAGCGTCAGTCCTGATGCCGATCTTCGGCAAACCATAATAGAGGAAAAACAACTGGACCAGGAGCGGCGTGTTGCGGCTGAGTTGGATGTAAAAGCCGACGACGCGGCGCAGCACAGGCACCTTATAATACTGGACCAGTGCGCAGACCAGCCCGATGACAATAGCCAGCGCGATACCTGCCAGCCCCAGACGCAGGGTCAGCCACGCCGCTTTTTCAAACAGCGGCAGGTACTGTACGACCACATTCCAATCCACAAAAGTCTCCCCTTCCCTATCGGGTCACGAACAAATTTAGGGCAATACCGCATAATTCTAAGTGCCGATACGGCGAGCGAGGTGCGGCAGCTGCTAAGCCAAAAGCGCAGATAATACTAGATGTCTTATCGAGCATTTTGG
>ENA-OQCG01000104-OQCG01000104.1-human-gut-metagenome-genome-assembly--contig:-NODE-104-length-14922-cov-2.091585_pt1 | contig 14922 bp, 23 predicted proteins | sample MGYA00242758_ERZ504577 | MGnify/ENA primary metagenome ERZ504577 (study PRJEB26092, sample SAMD00036248) | human gut metagenome | host: Homo sapiens | study: EMG produced TPA metagenomics assembly of...
CGCGGCCCAGGCCGTGCCCGCCATCGGCTTGCCGCCCTCGGGCGGTGACAGTCAGCAGCGCGACAGCGCCGTTTTCAGCGGCAATCGTCAGCGGCTTCAGGGCCAGTACGGTGCCGGGGGCTGCGTGCTGCGGGTTTTCGGCCAGGCGGCTTTCCAACACCTTGATGCGCTTGCCGTCCTGCGCGAACCACGCCACGGGCCACGGGTTCATGCCGCGCACCCAGTTGTGGATGTGGGCGGCATCCTGCGTAAAGTCGAACTGTGCCATGTCCTTCGTCAGCGGCGGGGCCATGGTGGCGGAAGCGTTATCCTGCTTGCGCGGGGTCAACTCCCCTGCCTCGATTTTTTCCAGCGCGGTGACCAGCGTTCCGGCACCCACGGCGCTGACGCGGTCAAACAATTCTCCGCTCGTCTCCTCGGGGTCAATGGTGACCGGCTCCACCATCAGGATGTCGCCGGTGTCCAGACCTTCGTCCAGCTGCATGATGGTCACGCCGGTGCCCTCGTCACCGTTGAGCACGGCCCACTGGATGGGCGCGGAGCCGCGGTATTTGGGCAGCAGCGAGACATGCAGATTGATGCAGCCGTACTTCGCCGCATGCAGAAGCTGCGGCGGGATGATGCAGCCGTAGGCCACAACGACGATGATGTCGGGCGCCAACTCTTTGATAATCTCATCGGACGAGCCGTCCCGCAGCGTGCGGGGCTGGTAGACCGAAAGACCGTGCTCAACAGCCAGCTGCTTGACCGGCGGCGCGGTCAGGATCTGCTTGCGGCCCACGGGCTTGTCGCGGCGGGTAAAGACACCGCAGACCTCGTGCCCGGCGTCCAGCAGGGCGGCCAGGCTTTCGGCGGCGATGTCAGGAGTTCCCATAAACAGGATGCGCATAAATTTTAGTCCTCGTTTTCCTCGGGGTAGTCGTCCTCATAGAAATGCTCGGCCAGGTCCATGATGGTGATGCCGTCCAGATGGTTGTTCTCATGCTGGATGCAGCGGGCGAGCATGTCATCGGCCTCCAGTTCGAACCACTCGCCGTGGCGGTCCTGTGCCTTGACCTTGACGTGCTTCGAGCGCTTGATCGCGCCGTTATGTCCCGGGAAGGACAGGCAGCCTTCGTACAGCTCGACCTGCTCGTCGCTCAGCTCGAGGATCTCGGGGTTGATGAACTCAATGAACTTGTACTCGTAGTTCGCGGGAACCTCCTCGGGCAGGTCGCGGTCATCCAGGCAGATGAACAGGCGGCGCATCATGCCCACCTGCGGGCCGGCCAGACCCAGGCCGTTCGCGGCCAGCAGAGTCTCCTTCATATCGTCGAGCAGGGTGCCCAGACGATCATCAAACTTGGTAACGGGGCGGCAGACTTTCTTCAGAATCGGGTCGCCGTCCTGCACAATGGTACGCAGTGCCATAAAAATAACCTCCAAATGTTATAAATCACCGTCAGAATTAAAATCGAGGATCACGGACGCCTTCTGCGGCAGCTTTTCGGCGTCATAGGCGTCCAGTGTCTCGTGCAAAAGCGCGCGGAACGCCGCGTCATTGCGGCATTTCAGCGTCAGCTTGTAGCGAAATTTGTTGTTGAGCATCGTAATGTTCATCGGCGCGGGGCCTAAAATGCGCAGCGGGATATTGGGCTTTTGTGCGGCGTGCTGACCCAGCAGTGCGCCAAACCGCTGGGCTGCGATGAACACGGCCCCCTCCTGGTCACCGATGAAGCCGACGACCACGAACGAGCAGAACGGCGGGTACAGACTGAACCGGCGGAAGGTGATTTCTTCCTGGTAGAAACCCTTGTAGTCCTGCGCGGCGGCCAGCTGCAAAACGGGGTGGTCAGGCACGGATGTCTGGATCAGCGCCCGCCCGGGCAGTGCGGCGCGCCCGCCGCGGCCCACGACCTGGGTGATAAGGCTGAACACGCTCTCGTATGCGCGGAAGCCCTGCCCGAACAGCAGCGAGTCAATGCCTAAAACGCCGACGAGCGTGACCTTTTCAAAGTCAAGGCCCTTGGCGACCATCTGGGTTCCCAGCAGAATATCATATTCGTGCCGTGCAAACTGTGCAAGCATCGTCTCGTGCGCGTCCTTGCGGGAGGTGGAATCCTGATCCATCCGCAGGATACGCGCACCGGGCAGCAGCTCGGCCAGCTCCTCCTCCACCCGCTGGGTGCCGAAGCCGCTGTAGCTGATTTTGCCGCCGCACTCGGGGCAGGTCTGCGGCAGCGGGTGTACCGTGTGGCCGCAGTGGTGGCACAACAGTGCCTGCTGCGGCTTGTGGTAGACGAGCGGCACGCTGCAATTCGGACATTTCAGCACATGGCCGCAGGTGGTGCACATGCCGATGGTGCGGTAGCCGCGGCGGTTGAGCAGCAGAATGCTCTGTTCGCCGTTGTCGAGGTTTTCCTGCAGTTCCCGCGCCAGCCGCACGCTGACCTCGCGCGGGTTGCCTGCGGCCAGTTCGGCGCGCATGTCGATGAAATCGACGCTGGGCAGGGGCCGCCCGCCGTAGCGGTGGGTCAGCTGTACCAGCTGCAGCTTGCCGCTCTCGGCGGCGTGGTAGGTCTCGGTCAGTGGTGTGGCCGAGGCAAACAGCAGCAGGGCGTTTTCCATGACCGCACGCTTTTTGGCAACATCGTGGGCGTCAAAGCGCGGGGCGGACTCGCTCTGGTAGGTGTGCTCCTGTTCCTCATCCATGATGATAAGGCCAAGGTTTTGCAGCGGTGCAAACACTGCACTGCGCGTACCTACGACAATATCGGCGTTTCCCTGCTGGATCATCCGCCACTGCAAAAGGCGCTCGGTATTGTTGAGCGCCGAATGCTGCACGGCCAGACGGCTGCCGAAGGTGGACTTGAGCCGCCGTATCATCTGTGGTGTCAGGCTGATCTCCGGCACCAGGACCAGTGCGCGGCGGCCCAGCTCCAGCGTGCGCTGGATAAGCCGCAGAAACACAATGGTCTTGCCGCTGCCGGTTACGCCGTGCAGCAGTGCCGCGTGAGGTCTGGCATCCTCCAGATTCGGCAGCAGATCGTTAAAAACCTGCTGCTGTTCAGGGGAAAGCTCCAGCGGCTGCGGGTCAAACGGGATGGCCGCAAACAGGTCGATGGCCTTGTCCTGCTCGGCGGCGGTCAGCACGCCCTTTTTGACAAGGCCGTCCAGCGTTGCCCGGGAAATACCGACCTCGTCGAGCTGCCGCGCGGTCAGCGGGCCGTTTTGCAGGGCGGCGACAGCGGCCAGTTGGCGCGGGCCGGGCTTTGGCTTTTCCGGCAGCGCCCCCGCCAGCGTGTACAGACGCTCCGTAGAGCGGGTCAGGCGGCCTTGCATGACGTGCCTGCCGTCCACGACAGCGGGCCGGTACTGTGCGCCATACGGGATGACTGCCTTGACGGCCTCGAACCAGGTGCAGAAGGTGCGCTCTTTTAAAAAGCGCACAAGCTCCAGAAGGTCCGGCGTCAGGCGGGCATCCTCGGGGGCGGCATCGTAGAGCGTTTTCAGCCCCTTGGGGGGCGTCGCTCTCGTCCACCTCCCCGACAGCCAGCACAACGGCCATCCGGGCCTTGCTGCCCCGGCCAAACGGCACCAGCACCATGCTGCCGGGAAAGACCCTCCCGGCCAGCTCCGCGGGGATTCGGTAGGAGTACAGCTTGTCAAAGTGGATGTTCGCGTCGTTGACGGCAGCCTGGGCCAGCAGCAGGCTCATTCGTCGCTGCCGTGCTGCAGCTTGAACTGGATGATGGAATAAATGCTCTCGGCGCAGGAGTCGACCTCAATGTTGACGACATGCTCGTCGTAGTTGACGGAGTTTGCAATCTCTGCCTCGGCACGCTTCAGGCGGCGCTGGATGGTCTCCTCATCCTCGGTGCCGCGGCAGCGCAGACGGCGCTCGAGCTCCTGCATATCCGGGGGCAGCACAAAGATGGTCGTTGCACCGGGGTACATCTTCTTGATGTTGCCTGCGCCCTCGACCTCGATGACGAGGATGACCGGGATGCCCAGCTTCATGCGGCCCTCGATCTCGCTGCGCAGCGTGCCGTAGTAGTTCTCGCAGTATTTTGTGTGCTCGACGATCTGGTCATGTGCCAGATGATTCTCAAAATCGGCTACAGACATGAAGTGGTAGTTGATGCCGTCCTTTTCACCCTCACGCGGGGTGCGGGTCGTGGCGGAGACGGTGTGCTGAATTTCAGGGTGCTTTTTCAGCAGAGCGGCAACAACGGTATCCTTGCCGGTGCCGGAAGGGCCGGAGACAACAAACAGATATTTTTCACCTTTCATCGTTACTTCCTCTTTTCTTCAGTTTCTTCGTTGGCACGCCCGGTCAGGCTTTCCAGCGGGATGCCGGACAAAATCACATGGTCAGAGTCCATGATGAGCACGGCCTGGGTGCGCCGCCCGTAGCTGGCATCGATCAGTGCGCCCTTCTCGCGGGCATCCTGCACCAGACGCTTGATAGGCGCAGAATCCGGGCTGACGATGCCGATGATGCGGTCGGCATTGACCATGTTGCCAAAGCCAATGTTCAGCAGCTTCATGGCGAACCTCCGTTACTCGATGTTCTGAATCTGCTCGCGAATTTTTTCGATTTCGGATTTCAGCTCGACGACCAGCCGCGTGATGGCTACGTCCTGGCACTTGGAGCCAATCGTGTTGGACTCGCGGTTCAACTCCTGCGTCAAAAAGTCGAGCTTGCGGCCAATCGGCTCGTCCAGCTCGAGGATCTCGCGGTACTGCGCCACATGGCTGTGCAGACGGACGGTTTCCTCGTCGATGGCGGTCTTGTCCGCAAAAATCGCGGCCTCGGTCACAAGGCGTCCCTCGTCGATGCTGCGATCCCCCAGCAGCTCCTGCAGGCGGGCGTAGAGCTTATCGCTGTAGGCCTGCACGCGGCCCGCGCTGTTCTCCTCGATTTTGGCGACGAGCGTTTCAATCGTGGTCAGGCGGCCTGCAACATCGGCCTCATCTTCTCGCCTTCGACGGCGCGCATTGCGACAAAGGCGTCCACAGCCTGCTCGGCCACTGTCCTGACGTCCTCCCACAGCTCGTCCTCATTCGTCGGGGCGGCAGTCTGGGTCAGCACGTCCGGGAAGCGGGACAGCATCCCGACGGAGACGTCGTTTTTCAGATCCATCCGCTCGGCCATCGCATTCAGCGCAGCGCGGTAGCCCTCGGCCAGCTGCCAGTTGACGGTGACGACGGTATCCGCCGCCGTGACGGTCTGGATGGAAAGGCTCAGCTCTACCTTGCCGCGGCTGACCTTGGAGGCGACGAGCTTTTTCAGCTTGTCCTCCAGAAATGCGCAGGAGCGCGGCAGGCGCGAGGAGTACTCAAAAAAGCGCGCGTTGACGCTGCGAAGTTCAACCTTGATGTCACGGCCATGCAGCAGCGCACCGGCACGGCCATATCCTGTCATGCTCAAAACCATAACCTACACCTCATAAACACATATATTTTATATTTTACTATTTTTGGGCGCAAGATGCAAGGCTGACGCCGGGATTTTGCAATATTTCACGCAGTTTTTGTGGCACGGCAAACAAAAACCGCCCCCGCGGCAGAGCGGGAGCGGCAATTCTTTTACTTAGACGGGGTGAGACTTGTTTTCATAGTCGGCGTGCAGAGCATCGACACCCTGCAGACGGGCGTTGCGCTTCTCAAAGAACTTGGGCGCGACCTGCGGGAACATGGCGTAGGTCAGAACGTCCTCCTCCTGGATGGCGTACTTGGAGGCCTCGGCCTTCAGCTTCTCCATCTCGGGCTCAAGGGTGTCGGCAAAGCGGCAGGTGATCGGCTGCTCGCCCTTCAGGATGAAGTCACTGAACTCCTTCTTAATGGGCGCGGGGGTCTTGCCGTAATCGCCGTGGACCAGGCCCTTGAACTCCTTGGTGACCATCTTGTAGCGCTCACCCATGATGACGTTAAAGACGGCCTGGGTACCAACGATCTGGCTGGTCGGGGTGACCAGCGGCGGATAACCGGCATCCTCACGGACGCGGGGAATCTCCTCCAGAACGTCCTGGAGCTTGTCCTCCTTACCGGCGTCCTTCAGCTGCTTGAGCATGTTGGAGAACATGCCGCCCGGAACCTGATACAGCAGAGTGTTGGCATCAACGCCCAAAGACTTCTGGTTGATCTGGCCGTTGGCGATGTACTTCTCACGCAACTTGTTGAAGTAAGCGCGGACGACATTCAGCTGGTTCAGATCCAGACCGGTGTCGTAGTCGGTGCCCTGCAGGGCGGCGACCAGGCTTTCGGTGGGCATGTGAGAAGTGCCCAGAGCCAGAGGGCTCATAGCGGTATCGACGATGTCGGCACCAGCCTCGATGCCCTTCAGGATGGACATGGAAGCCAGACCTGCGGTGTAGTGGCTGTGGATGTCCACGGGGATCTTGACGGTCTTTTTCAGCTCGGAGACCAGCTCATAGCAGGTGTAGGGCTTGAGCAGACCGGCCATATCCTTGATGCAGATGGAGTCAGCGCCCATCTCCTCGAGAGTCTTGGCATAGTTGGCGAAGTACTCGTTGTTATGTACCGGGCTCAGGGTGTAGCTGATGCAGGCCTGAACATGGGCACCCTCCTTGTTGGCTGCCTTGATGGCAGTCTGCAGGTTGCGGGGGTCGTTCAGTGCATCAAAAATACGGATGACGTCGATGCCGTTGGCAACGGACTTCTGGACGAAGTACTCGACGGCATCATCAGCGTAGGGACGGTAGCCCAGCATGTTCTGGCCGCGGAACAGCATCTGCAGCTTCTGGTGGGGGAGCTCCTTGCGCAGGATGCGCAGACGCTCCCAGGGATCCTCGTCCAAGAAGCGGATGCAGGAGTCGAACGTAGCGCCGCCCCAGCACTCAACGGAGAAATACGGGATCTTGTCCATTTCGGGCAGGATGGGGCGCATCTCGTCCATGGTCATACGGGTGGCCAGCAGAGACTGATGGGCGTCACGCAGGACGACCTCAGTAATCTTAATGGGTTTCTTAGCCAATGTGATTCACCCGGCCTTTCTATTAGTTCATGGTGATGAGCAGGTCGCCGGAGTTGACAACGTCGCCCTTGCGCACATTGACGCTGGCAATGGTGCCGTCCTGCGGAGCGCTGATCTCGTTCTCCATCTTCATGGCCTCGAGGATCAGCAGGGTGTCGCCAGCCTTGACGGAGTCACCGGCCTTGACCTTGACATCCAGGATATTGCCGGGCATGGGAGCGGTGACGGAGACGGCACCGGCGGCACCGGCAGGAGCGGCAGCAGGTGCAGGAGCAGCGGCGGGAGCCGGAGCGGCTGCGGGGGTAGCAACAGGAGCAGCAGCGGCAGCGGGAGCGCCGGTGCCTTCCTCAACGGTGACATTATAAGCAACGCCGTTAACGGTAACGATCAGGTTTTTCATGGAAAAGTCCTCCCTATTTCAAGGTTGATGATTACAGCGTGATATTGCCGTGCTTCTTAGCCAGGCGCACAGTGCGCTTGCTGGCCAGCATATCCAGAGCCTGAGCGACAGCGCCGCGGGCGGTGGCAGCATCGGCAATGGCGTCAGCAGCACCGTTGGCCACAGCGGCATTGGCGCTGCAGACCTCCTTGGCGTAGGCGGCAGCCTTGGCTTGGTGGCGTTGACGATGTTATCGGAAGCGAAGATCTCGTCCTTGTACAGAACGGTGACAGCGGCCTCGGGAGCCAGCGGGGCTACGGTGCAGCCCTGCACGGCAACACGCCAGTCGGCGCAGGCGGCAAAGACCGTGTAGGCAGGGCCGACGGCCTCACCGGCCAGTACGGCGACCTTGACGGTGGTAGCCTCGGCGTAGACACCGGCCATACGGGCAGCCTGACGGATGCCGCCAGCTTGATCGTCGCCCTCGCTCTTGCCGAAGCCCTCGGTGTTGACGACGGTCACAACGGGGATGCTGTAGGCATCGCACAGACGAACGAAACGGGCAGCCTTGGCGGTGCACTTGTGGCACAGGGCGGCCTTCTCGGTGGCCAGGATACCAACGGCGCTGCCGTTGATGGTAGCCAGCGCGGTGACGATGTTCTTGCCGTAGCCCGCGTACAACTCCACAGTGCTGCCCTCATCGGCCAGAGCGGCAATCGCGTCAGCCGCGGAGTACTTGACGAGGTCAAGAGCCTTGGAGGGAGCGGCAAAGTCGAACAGCGCAGGACCGGCCAGATTGTTGGCGGGCAGCAGGGCGACGATGGAGGCAGCCTGCTTGGCGGCGTCAACGGCGTCCGCAGCGGTAACGGCGGCGACACCGGCCTTGGCAGCAAACGCGGCAGAGCCGGCGTTTGCAACCTTGTCCTCAGCGTTGAACGGAGCGTTCAGGAACAGCTCGGCATCCTCTGCCATGACACAGACGTCCGCGGCAGCGGCGTTGATGGCGTTGGTACCGGCGCAGGTACCGGTGACAACGGCGACCTGAGGCACAACGCCGGAAACGCGCGCAATCTCTGCGGTCAGGCGGGCGTTGGCGTTGAGCAGATCAAGACCGCCCTCAAGCTTGGCACCCGTGGAATCATAGAACGTAACAACCGGTGCGCCGGTCTCGGCGGCCATCTCTAGCACGCGGATATTCTTTTCAATATCCTGCACGCCGACGGGAGAACCGTCCTCAAACACGACGTAGGCGTTCTGGCCGTTTGCACAGCCGTAAGCAGCACTCACTGCGCCGTCGGTAAACAGCGGCGAGTAGGTGCCGTCATCAAAAAATGCTGCAAGGATCTCTGCCTTGCCGGGCTTATTTGCTGCCATACAGTTTCCTCCTATGGTAAAGCTGACTGTTTTTTATAAAAATACTTTACAAAAAATCCGCCATTTAATTGAATTATACTACGTTCGCGACGTTTCCACAAGTGGAATATTGCACATTTTTCAGAATTTTCTGCAATTTTAGTCAGAATTTGTGCGCTTTTTAAGGGGGCCGGGACGGCGGGCCGGGCTGGCAGCACGGTTCTCCCCTTTGCCGGCAGATTTCATGGCTGCGTTGCGCAGGGCATTGATCTCGCTCTTTTTCAGCTCACGGTACTCGCCGGGCTGCAGCATACCGAGCTTGACGGGACCCTCGGCGCTGCGGCGCAGGCGCACGACCTGCAGGCCGACAGCGGAGCACATGCGGCGGATCTGGCGGTTGCGGCCCTCGTGCAGGGTGATCTCCAGCACACTGCGGCCCGGCTCATCGACCACGACGTGGATGACGCAGGGCCTGGTCTTGACGCCGTCATCCAGCACAACGCCGGACGACATCTCGATGATCTGCTGCTCAGTGGCGCGGGGATTGACCGTGACGCGGTACAGCTTGCCGACACCGCCGGACGGGTGAGTCAGCATATTGATGAACGCGCCGTCATCGGTCATGAGCAGCAGCCCCTCGCTGTCCTTGTCCAGGCGGCCCACCGGGCGCAGCATGGCGGCACATCGGAAACAAGATCCATGACGGTCTTGCGGCCACGGTCGTCAGAGCGGGTCGTCAGATAGCCGCGGGGCTTGTGTAGCATGATATAGGTGTACTGGCGCTTGCGCACGATGCGCTGTGTCTGCCCGTCGATCATGACCTTGTCATAGTCGGGGTCCATCTTGTCGCCCAGGGTGACCGGGTGGCCGTTGACCTTGACCTTGCCCGCAGCGATCAGGCGCTCGGCCTCGCGGCGGGAGCAGATGCCCTGGTCGGCCAGTACCTTTTGAATACGTTGTTCTGCCATTAAAATTTATACTCCTTATTCGGCGGGTGCGTCAGCACCCGGCTTTTCTTTCTTGATGAGCGCAGCGACCTTGTCCACCAGCTCCGGCAGCGAGGCTATAACGTTGTCAACGGCGGAGACCTTCTCCACCAGCTGGACGGTGCGCACATTGCCGTTGGAAACTACGAGGAATGCCACCGGCGTGACCGAGACGCCTGCACCGCTGCCGCCGCCGAACATCTGCTTGTTGGAGCTGGGGCCAACGTCGGAACCGCCGGACACAAACCCGAAGGTGACGCGGGAGACCGGGATGATGGTGGTGTCATCCACATGGATCGGGTCGCCGATGATGGTCTCGGCGTTGACCATGTCGCGGATTTTCTCGATGGTGACGCCCATCAGACCTTGAATAGGATGTTCAGCCATTGTAAGTTCCTCCTTTTATCGAAAAAAAGAAATCGTTTATGCCTTTGCGGCGGGCTGCAGCTGCGGGTCCTTCCACAGACGGTGCAGCAGCCGGATGACGAGCCAGAGCAGCACGGCAGCGCAGGACGTCAGACGGAACGAGACGATGCGCTCCCCTGCGCGCTCGCCGGTGAAATCCGGCTCGAGCCAGAGGCGGTCACTCTGTACGCGGACGTACTGCTGGACCAGAGCCAGCAGATTGTTGGCAAGCGCCATTTCGGCGCCGAACAGCTCGGCGGTGGTGCTGGCCTCGTCGGCGGTCACGGTCCAGAAGATGTCCAGCCCGGACACCCGCACCGAACGCAGCAGATGACGCCCCAGCCAGCCCGTGTGGCCCAGCATGCACCGGGCAAATGCCATCGGGTCATTGGACAGCAGCTGCATAGCGGCGTCGATGCGCGCCGAGATACCGAACGGCAGACCGCTCTTTTTCGCGCTGCCCTCAGCATCGGCGCTTTCAGCGGGGACACTGTCAGCAGGCTTCGGCGCTTCGGGCTTTCCCTGCGCCGCGGGCTGCCGGGCAACGGTCTGTGCGGGCTTTGCGGCGGGCTTGTCCGGCTTGACCTCCACGGTGACGGACGCCTGTTCGCCGTCCGCCATCTTGCGCACGGTCTGCCCGGCGGTGCGGCGGAGGCGGGCTTTTTCAGTGCTTCCGGCTGGCCCTTGCGCGGCCAGAGCGTGAAGTGCAGCGGTCCGTAGCAGGCCGTGGCCCGCACGCTGCCTGGGCGGTACGCAAACCGAACGCCCAGCGGTATCAGCAGGGCGACGAGCAGAAGCAAGAGCACCGCCAGCAGCACCCAGCCGATCAGTCGGAGAAGGAACAACAGAATGGCCATAAGCAATCACTTCCATTCCAGCTGACCGTCGTCGCCTTCCGTCTCCTCCGGCTCGGCGCTCTCGGCAGCCTCGCCGTGAAGCGGCGGCAGGTCGGCCAGACTGCCGAGACCAAAGACGCGCAGAAATGTGTCCGTAACCTGGAAAGCTACCGGCTTGCCGGGCAGGTCCAGGCGGCCCGCCTCCTCGATCAGTCCCTTGTCCAACAGCTTGGTGACGGTGGACGACGAGTCAACACCGCGTACCTGCTCGATAAAGCTGCGGGAGACGGGCTGATTGTAGGCGATGACAGCCAGTACCTCCAGGGCGGCGGGCGAAAGCGGCGCGTTGCGGCGGGTGTCCAGAATGCGCTTGACCATCTCGCCGTAGTACGGGCGGGTCGTCATCTGCCAGCGGTCAGGCTCGAAGTACAGAATGACCATGCCGCTCTCCTGCTCATCGTAGTGCTTTTGCAGCTTTGCAAAGCAGTGGTGACCTCGTCGGCGTCCAGCCGCAGGGCGTCGGCCAGGCGGGCGGTCTCCACAGGCTCGGCGTGGGCAAACAGCATGGCTTCAAGAGAGCCGAGCTCCTGTCGTTCTGTCATGGCGTTTTGTCCTTTCTTCTGCGGTGTGTGCGGTCCAGCTGCAAGGCGCCGCTGTCGTCGACCTTGACGCGTCCTGCGCGGATGAGCTCGAGCAGCGCCAGGAAGGTCGCTACGTTTGTGCTGCGGCTTTCCTCGTGGCTGAACAGCTGGCCCATTTTTTGCAGGCTACCCTTGAGCAAGCCGCGCAGCATGTGGGAGACGCGGCTTGCGACGGAGACAAACGGCGCGGTGACGAGCGGCTCAAACTTTTCCTGCGTGGGCTTTTTCTTGCGGGTGCTGCGGCCCATCAGATTGAACCACGCCTGCACAAGCCAGTTTGGGTCATGGCGGCGGGTGTATTCGGCAGCGCCAACCAGCGGCATCGGCTCACGGGCTACGGTGTACAGGTCACGGGCACGGCTGCCCAGCTGGGCGGCCACCTCCTTGCAGGCGCTGTACTCGATCAAACGCCCCGTCAGCTCGGCCTCATGCGCTCGGCCTCGGGGCTGCGCGGCAGCAGCAGCGCGCTTTTCATCTGCACCAGATGCGCCGCCATGTCGATGAATTCGCTGGAAATCTCCATCCGGTCCTGCTGCATCTCCCGGATGGCAGCGGTGTACTGCTCGATCAGCTCCATGATGTTGACATCATAGAGGTTCATTTTATTTTTGCCCACCAGGTACAGCAGCAAATCCAGCGGGCCCTCAAAATCTTCTATTTTAAATGTCAGAACTTCCGGCAAAAACTCAATACCCCCAAAGCAGCTCCACAAAGCCTGTCATGTGCAGCATCAGCCGCCACATACCGTTGACAAGCCAAGACAGCGGCGCGTCCAGCAGACCCAAAAATACCAGTGCCAGCACGGCCAGCATAATATATCGCTCATATTTCATCGCCCTAAAATAGAGTCGCTGCGGCAAAAACAAGAGCGCAATGCGGCTGCCGTCAAACGGCGGCACCGGCAGCAGATTGAAAACCGCCAGGCTCAGATTCATGGCTACCATATAATATAGGAACATCGGCAGCACAGGCACGGCGTCCCCCAGCCCGCTGTACCAGCACAGCTTGTACAGGATCATCGACACCCACGCCAGCAGCAGATTGCTGGCAGGCCCTGCGGCGGCGGACAGCGCCATGCCGACCTTGGGGTTCTTATAGTTGTACGGGTTGATCGAGACGGGCTTGGCCCAGCCGACGCCGCCCACCAGCATGCACAGGGCACCCAGCGGGTCGAAGTGGCGCAGCGGATTCATCGAGAGACGCCCGGCGCACACGGCAGTGTCATCGCCCAGCAGGTGGCTGGCCAGCGCGTGGGCCGACTCATGAAACGGGATGGTGATGAGCACGACAACAGCGCGCAGCAGATACTGCACGATCACCGTGGGAGACAACAATCCGTTCAAAAGGTAACACCACCCCATTAAAAGCTTAGTCTATTATATCGTAGAAATGGCGGCAAGACAAGCCCTGTAGGCACCGAAAACACAATATTTAGCGCCTGAATCAAACAAAAACGCAAAATTATGAAAAAAATCAAAATTTTTTCTGTCAAAACACTTGCATTTTCGCGCAGTATACGCTATACTATTAAAGCTATTGAAAAGGAGGTGCAAGCAATTATGGCCAAATGTTCTTGCTGTGGCAAGGGTGTCACGTTCGGTATCAAGGTTTCTCACTCTCATCGTCGGAGCAACCGTACCTGGAACCCCAATGTCAAGCGCGTGAAGGCGATCGTGGACGGTTCCCCGAAGTATATCTACGCCTGCACCCGCTGCCTGCGCTCTGGTAAAGTTACCCGCGCGGTCTGATTGGAAGGAAAAAATGCCGGTCACATCGTGTGACCGGCTTTTTCTCTTTTATGCTTGCTTTTTAGGAGGTGGGTCTATGCTCCCCCGTGACCCTATAATGCTGTTGAGCTATGTAAACACCCAACTGCGGGACCGCGACGCCAGTTTGGACGCGCTGTGTGACCGTGAGGAGACTGACCGTGACGCGCTGTGTGCGGCCCTGCGCGAGATCGGCTATGAGTATGACGCTGCACAGAATCGCTTTGTGTGACGCCGATTTGTGTGAAGTTTGAGAGAGGAAGTTGAAGTACCCGATGAATTTTATCTTTGTCAGCCCGCATTTTCCCAAAACCTACTGGAATTTCTGTGACCGTCTGCACCGCAACGGCGTCAATGTGCTGGGCATCGGTGATGCTCCGTTTGACGAGATTCCCTGGGAATTGAAGCAGTGCCTGACTGAGTATTACCGCGTGAATGATCTTGGCAATTACGACGAGATGCTCCGCGCTGTCGCGTACTTTACCTTCCACTATGGCAAGATCGACTGGATCGAGTCCAACAACGAGTATTGGCTGGAGATGGACGCCCAGCTGCGCACGGATTTCAACATCAATACCGGTGCAAAGAATGACTTCATCGAGCGCATCAAGTACAAGAGCAAAATGAAGGAAAGCTACATCGCCACGGGCGTACCGGTGGCGCGCTACCATATTGTCAGCACACTGGCCGAGGCCCGCGCCTTCATCAAGGAGGTCGGCTATCCGGTCATCGTCAAGCCGGATAACGGCTGCGGTGCCGAGGCAACCTACAGCTGCGCAATTTCACCGAGCTGAAAGAATTCTACGCCGAGCCGCATAACGTCCGGTACATTATGGAGGAGTACATCAACGGCACCATCGTCAGCTTTGACGGTGTGGCCGACAGCCATTGCGTGCCGCTGTTCTACACCTCCAACGTGTTCCCCACCCCGCTGCTGGACATCGTCAGTCAGAACGGCGACCTCTCCTACTGGACGCAGAAGTCCGTGCCCGCTGCGCTGAAGGATGTGGTTTCCGCACCATCAAGGCGTTCGGCGCAAAGAGCCGCTTCTTCCACTGCGAGTTCTTCCGGCTGAATGAGGACAAGCCGGGTCTTGGCAAAAAGGGCGACTACGTCGCGCTGGAGGTCAACATGCGCCCCGCAGGCGGCTACACGCCCGATATGATCAACTATGCGAACTCGGTGGACTGCTACCAGATCTGGGCGGACATGGTCTGCTACGACGAGGTACGCAACGCCGAGCTGGACGGCCCGAAGTATTTCTGCGTCTACGCAGGCCGCCGCGACTGCCATGAGTACAAGCACACCCATGCGCAGATCATGGCCAAGTACGGCTCCCGTATGCGTATGTGTGAGCGTATTCCCCAGGCGCTGCGCCTGGACATGGGCGACTGGATGTACACGGCCGTTGTGCGCACCACCGCGGAGCGCGATGCGTTTATTCGGTACGTGCAGGAGCAGGCGTAACAAAAAGACTTCCCCCTCGGGGGAAGGCGCATCGTGTCGAAAAACCTCCCTCTGCGCAGGGAGGTGAGCCCCGAAGGGGCCGGAGGGAGAGAACCTTGCCCATAGCCCGA
>ENA-OQCG01000107-OQCG01000107.1-human-gut-metagenome-genome-assembly--contig:-NODE-107-length-14775-cov-1.986619_pt1 | contig 14775 bp, 15 predicted proteins | sample MGYA00242758_ERZ504577 | MGnify/ENA primary metagenome ERZ504577 (study PRJEB26092, sample SAMD00036248) | human gut metagenome | host: Homo sapiens | study: EMG produced TPA metagenomics assembly of...
TTTCCTCTTTCTTAGTAGTATCGTACCACAAGACGGCACAGAGCACCTGCCGCGCCTTGCAGCCGGAGCTTTTTTACTCTCTTATTGTAGCACACCCCCTTTAAAAAGAAAAATAAAATTTTCACTTCAAACTGTGCCGTTTGTTCCAACACCGGCGGCGTTTTTTTCGGCGGTGGGCGGGGTTGTTATCCGGCGCACATTTTCTGCCGGAGCGGGGCAGCGGGGGTTGGAATCCGCGGCACAGTTTTCTACAGGCTGTATTGTTATCGGCGGCACAGTTTGCCGGGCAGCCTCTTTTATACAGGTTGTTATCCTGCACACAATTCCGGGGAGCCGGCGTTGGAATCCCCCGCACAGTTTACGGCGGGCGGGGTTGTTATCGGCAGCACAATTTCTGTGCGGTGCGCAGCGCGGGCAAAAAATTCCGGTTGTTATCGGACGCACAATTCCGACTTTTTTCTGCGGGCGGCAGGTTGTTATCCACAGCACAATTTGCGCGGTGTGGAAAATTGATTATTGTTATCGGCAGCACAATTCGGATTTTGGGAGGCTTTCCAAAAGTGTCTAAACCGGGTTGTTATCCGGCGCACATTTCCGGCAGCGGGGTTGTTATCGAGCGCACAGTTTCCAAACTGTAGAATTTTGGCGGCTGTTGTTATCGACGGCACATTTCTGAAAAATCCACCGTACAGCGCGCAGCCGGTATTGTTATTCACGGCACAATTCGGTTTTTCCGGGGCGGAACGGTTGTTATCCGGCGCACAATTCGCAAAAATCCTGTTTTTTGCGGTGCCCCCTGCCGTGGGTTGTTAGCCTGCGCACAGTTTGCCCAGCAGGGGCCGGGGTTGTTATCGACAGCACAATTCAAGGATTTTTCTGCGCGGGTTGTTATTCAGCGCACAATTCCCCGCGCCAGGATTTTTCCATCCGCCCTGTTGGAATGCTGCGCACATTTCTCACTTTTCCTTTTTTTCGCGCCCGGGGTTGTTATACTCGACACTTTTTAAAAATCCCACAAAATTTTCTTTGCCGCCGTTTCTCTGCAAAAAAACTTTTTTACCGTTGTTACGCTCCGCACATTGTTGCGTTTTACACATTCGTGTTGGAATGCCGCGCACAGCACCGTTGTAACACAGCGCACATTTGTGTTGGAATATTCGACATAGCTATACTACTTTTCTAAATATATATAAAATAGGGCTAAAAATTCCAAAACAAAAGAACACAGGATTTTGTGCGGCGCGGAGGAAATGTGCTGAATGTTACAATAATTGACACAGCGCGCACAATCTGCTATGATACGTTTAATGTGTTGTAAAGATGAGGTTTTGCAAATGACACCCCAAAGTACGTTGAAAACGACCCCAAAAGCCAACCATAACAAAAAACAGGGGGCGAAATCTGCCAAGGCGTCGCCTTCGGCCCCTGTTGCTACCTATAGCGGGCGCGGCAATCAAACGATTGTCCGCAAATCCAACGACCTGATCCAGAACGCAATGTACAGCCTTTCGCTGAGCCAGCAAAAGCTGATGCTGCACATTTTCGCGATGATCAAGCCGTCGGACACCGAGCTGCCCCGGTACGAGATGTCGATCTACGAGTTTTTGAAGCTCTGTGGCGTTGATCCGCATAACGGCTCGATGTACAAGCAGGTCAAGAAAAACATCGAGGACATCGCCAACGCCAAGGTCCAGTGGATCCGCCTGGCGGGCACCCAGAAAATCACGATGTTCCGCTGGCTTTCCAGCGCGACCATCGACGAGGGCACCGGTAAGATCGTGCTGACGCTCGACCAGTCGCTCAAGCCGCACCTGATCCAGCTAAAAGAGTTCTACACAACGATGAATATCACCTATACGCTCCCGATGAAGAGCCAGTATAGTCTGAAAATTTATGAGCTGTGCAAGAGCTACCAGAACCTGTACATCACCAAAAAAGAGAAAGGCGAACCGCTGGTCTGGAACATTGAGACGCTGAAAAAGCAGGTGGACTGCAATGCGGCCAACTGGGCCCACGTGCGCCGCACCGTGCTGGACAAGGCCAAGAGCGAGATCAACGGCCACACCGACATCTATTTTGACTATGAGGTCTACGAAAAAGATCGTCAGCGCGTCATTGCGATTGCCGTCACCATTGAGCCGGTGGACAAGCAGGTCGCCGATGACAAGCTGAACGAGATCACAAAATCCATGTCCAACCGGGTCCGCAGCAAGAAGGGCAAGCTGACTCTGGCCGAGACCGGCACGCTGGATGACGACCCGAACGTGCTGACGCTCGAGTATGTCTCGGTGCCCGAGACGACGATCCCCTATCCTACGGTGCTACGCCGGAATTGCTGCGCCAGGAGCTGGAGATCAAGGCAGAGCCCGACAAGCTGATCCGCGAGCTGACGGCGGACGAGATGGACGCCGTGCGCACGATCATCGATGCTATGGTAAAAATGGCAGGCACACCGCGCGGCAATGATAAGATGATCGACGGCGGCAACGCAACGTTCTTCCAGACGATGAACAACGTCATTGACAACTGCGGCGGTCTGCGCCGCTGGTTCGAGGGTGTTGCCACCCGCTACGCCGCCAAGGTCATCCCGGTGGCGCGCACCAAAAGCGCTCCCCTGCCCTACCTGTCCCGCGCAATTTTGGAGGATCTGGAAAATTATCGTATCTACGTCACCGGTGGTATGCCGGAGGAGGTGGAGGACGACTACGGCGCACCCGAGACGCCGGACATCGTCGAGACCACCGACTTTGTGGAGACCGACGCCGAGCCGGTCAACCAGCTGGTGCCGGAGGATGCCGCGACGAAGAAGGAAGTCACGGCGGCGCTGCTGCGCTACATTGACCGCGACACGCTCTCGGCCCGGCTGACCACCGGCCAGATGGAGGCATTCGAGGATATTTTGCAGATGACGGCCTATTTTTGCCGTCGCAACGTCAAAGGCAAGGACGACGGCATGATGGAGGGCAAGGCCAACATGCAGTTTTTGGACGCTTTGAACAAGGTCGTTGCCCGGTATGAGAGCCTGACCCCGCTGTTTGAGGCGATGTCGGTCATGATGGACTACGACACCTACTGGAAGGACCTGATGAAGAACCCCAGGATCAAAAATCCGAAGCTCGTTTTTCAGTCTGAGGTCGAAAAGGCCCTGCTGATGCCGTCCGCTGTCATCGGCGAATACACCGCCCGCAAGGCCCAGAGCGACACCGGCCACACGCTGCACCGGGAATACAACTGGACGAAGGCCTTTGACGAAGAATAAGAAGAAAAAGCGGAATTTTTGAAAATGTGCCCTGAATAACAACAGCCCCGGGATTTTCCAAAGCAGAAAATCCCGGGGCTTTGCTGTCTGTATATTTATTCGCGTGTATAAATATTCACAACCGTTTAACAACCGGCGAGGTGCGGGCGGATACAGCGTGTGCCCTTATCGTTTGCGGCAGTGACGAGTGTCACCCGGGCAAATTTACCGCATCGTTCGATCTGCCCGCAGACGCGCCTAGCAGCCCCTCACAGCCGCTTCGATCGCGGCCTTATCCAAACCTTCCCCGATCACGATCAGCACCTCCTGGCCGCTGGGAATGGGCTGTACGGTCATGGCGTCGCGGGCGGCGTTCAGCTCGACCCAGCCGCCGCTGTCGGGGATAAACCCCTTGACGCGCAGCACATGGCCGTATTTCGCGTCGTGCAGGAGCGTCTGCGCGGCCTGCCGGACCTGCGCGACACTGCGCCCGGCCTCGAGGAAATACAGCGAGGTAAACGCCTTGTGCTCGTCAAAATGCAGCTTGACGTAGCTTGTCTGCCGCCAGCCACAGCGATCCACGCGGGCAAAATCAGCGGTTGTCAGCGCGTTCCAGTCCCGGCACAGTACATCGTCCGCGCCAAAGCGGCGGGCACAATGGCAGCCGGCCAGTGCGCGGTTCAGGTGGTCGATGACCGCTTCCGCCTCGCCGGGCGCGGCCAGCTGCGTGCGGCTCATGACGACAAGCCCGGCACTGGCGGCCTCGGAGGCCAGCAGGTAGTCGGCCTGCGGGGAAAGCTCGTTTTCCAGCTTGGCGTCCACAATGGCAATGACGCTGCCCAGCGTATACCAGCGGTCCAGCGGCTCGTCCCGCAGAATGTCGTAGAACTCGTCCACGTCAAAGATGCCGCTCGGCTCAATGACGACCCGGTCAAAGCCGCGCATTGCCATTGAGATCAGCTTGGTGCGCATCCGGCGCTGGTGGGTGTCGCAGTCACAGCCGCCGCTGATCGTCTCTATGTCGCAGTGCTCCCCGATCAGGTCCTGCAGCAGCATGGCATCGACGTTCACCGCGCCGAAGTCGTTTTCCAGAATGCAGACGCTGTGCCCCTGAGCGACGAGATACTGCACGTAGCGGCGCAGGAACGTCGTCTTGCCGGAGCCGAGAAACCCAGTGATCAAATCGACCTGTACCATTTTACTCCTCCTTCGGGCAGGTCATGCCCCGCTGGCGACCAATGGCCGCCCCTACACACGCAGTAAGGCAAGAATGCAATTTTTTGACGGTCTGACTTTATTCGTGAATTTCCAAAGGAAGATTGTCAGGGTCGGAAAAGAATGTCATTTTTTTGCCTGTGTAAGCATCGACTCGGATCGGCTCGGTTAGGATGCCCTTTTTATTCAATTCTCTTACGGTATCATCGACAGAGTCTACAGCAAAGGCAAGATGCCGGAGGCCGTAAGCCTCTGGATAACTGAGGCGTTTCGGGCAATTTTTAATGATAAAAAGTTCTAATTCCATCCCATCGAGTTGAAGATCGATTTTGTAATCATCGCGTTCCGGTCTGTAATTTTCTCGAATGACAGAAAAGCCTAACAGATCCACATAAAAGCGCCTTGATTTCTCATAGTTGCTCCCGATAATGGCAATGTGATGAACTTTTTTCAAATTCATGACGTATTTACCTCTCCCCTGCCTGGTGTGCTGTACCCTGCAAATAAAAAAACGTACCCGAACCCTTTTCCGTAAAGAATTGGGTTCGAGTACGAACTGTCTGGTGGAGGATGGGGGACTCGAACCCTCGACCTCTGCGATGTGAACGCAGCGCTCTAACCAGCTGAGCTAATCATCCGTATGCGATTGACAAATGATAGTATACAGGATTTGCCCCGATTTGTCAAGCGCAAATTTTCAATTGTTTTGTTGTTGTCCTCCTCTCCCCCTGCCCGCAAAAAGACCCCGCCTCACGGCGCGAGAGACGCGCTGTGAGGCGGGGCTTGCAGTTGAGAGGAAAAGAGATTACCTGCTCAGCTCATCGGCCAGAGCGGCGAGCTGGGCCTCGCTGGCGGCATTCAGCGCGCCGCGGACCGTGACGGTGGTGGCAGCGTAGGTCAGGTTCTTGCTGCCCTCAAGCATTTTGGTCATGACCTTGGCGGCCATCGGCGCCCAGGAGCCGTTTTCAATAAAGGCCACCGTGCGGTTCTGGTAGTTGCGCTCGGTCAGGTGATGGATGAACTCCTTCATGAAGGGGAATACATCGGCGTTGTAGGTAGGCGTGGCCAGTACCAGCTTGCTGAAGCGGAATGCCTGCGCGACGGCCTCGGCCATATCGCAGCGGGCCAGGTCCATGGCAACCGTCTCCACGCCCTTCTCGCGCAGGGCCTCGGCCAGGCGGTTGGCAGCCTCGGCAGTGTGGCCGTAGATGCTGCTGTAGGCGACGAGCACACCCTCGGTCTCGGGGCGGTAGGCACTCCAGGCGTCGTAGGCGGCCAGCACATCGCCCAGCTGCTCCTTGTGTAGGACGGGACCGTGCAGGCTGCAAACGGTCTCGATGTCCAGCGCGGCGGCCTTTTTCAGCACGGCCTGCACCTGCACGCCGTATTTGCCGACGATGCCGATGAAGTAGCGGCGGGCCTCGGGCAGCCACGGCTCCTCCACGTCGAGTGCGCCGAACTTGCCGAACGCATCGGCGCTGAACAGGACCTTGTCTGCATCGTCATAGGTCATGATGACCTCGGGCCAGTGGACCATCGGCGCGGTGACAAAGTGCAGCGTGTGGGTGCCCAGCGGCAGGGTGTCCCCCTCCTTGACGACGACGCGGCGGTCCGCGTAGTCGGTGCCGAAATAGGCCTTCATCATGTTGAACGCCTGGGCGGACGCGACGATGGTCGTGCCGGGGTACGCCTGCGCGAACGCGGCGACGGAGCCGGAATGGTCAGGCTCCATGTGCTGCACGACCAAGTAGTCGGGCGTGCGCTCACCCAGTGCGGCGGCGATCTTGGTGATCCACTCGTCGGTAAAATGGGCATCGACGCTGTCCATGACGGCGACCTTGTCGTCGCAGATCAGGTACGAGTTGTACGCCATGCCGTTGGGCACGTCGTACTGGCCCTCAAACAGGTCAACAAGGTGGTCGTTGACGCCGACATACAAAATATCTTTGGTGATTTCCATACGTGTAAACCTCCCGAAAAATACCAGAGTTGTTATTCTGGACACAGTATAGCACAAGTTTAGGAATTTGTCTCGGTTTTTTCAAAAATAGTTTGATAAAATTTTTAAATACAGTTGATAGGTAGGGGCCGCACATGTGCGGCCCGCAGCTTTCCGGGGAAATGGCGTTCGCCTTATACGCTGAGGGCCGGGCATGCCCGGGCCCCTACATGGCGGCAGGAGTGCGGTGTTATCGCTGCCGCCCGTGCAGCGTGGCGGCTGCCGTCAGGTTCTGCGGAGGGGTCAAGACCCCTCCCTACAGAGCCGGAGGAAAGCGCGGGTAAAACAAAAAGCTCCCCGCCGATTCTTGGCAGGGAGCACAGGGATGTTTACCTAAAAATTATACGCGCGTTTTCAGAACCTCGTGCGCGGGCACGGGGGCGTCGATGGGACGGGGCGTGCCCTCGACCCACTGGATGGCCTTCTTGGGGCACTTGCTGACGCAGGTGCCGCAGCCGTTGCACTTGGTATAGTCGATGACAGCGACGTTGTCCTTCAGGAAGATCGCCTGATTCGGGCAGTTGCGCACGCAGAGGCCGCAGGCAATGCAGCCCACCTTGCAGGTCTTGTTGACCAGCGCGCCCTTGTCCTTGTTGGAGCACATGACCGCGGGCTGCGGGGCAATGGGCTTCATCTGGATGACGTGGCGCGGGCAGGTCACGGTGCAGGCCGTGCAGCCGGTGCACTTTTTGCGGTCCACGACGGCCACGCCGTTGATGACGTGGATGGCGTCAAACTTGCACGCGCGGGTGCAGTCGCCCAGACCCAGGCAGCCATAGGCGCAGGCGCTGGGGCCGCCCGCAATGGAGGCCGCAGCAGCGCAGGTCTGGATGCCCTGGTAGTCAAACCGCTTGCCGCAGTTCTCGCCGCCCGCACAGATGACGGTGGCGCGCAGGCTGGGGCGGTCGTCGGTGGCATTGCCCATGATGGTGTTGATGGCGTCGGCAGTCTTGTCGCCGCCCGGGCACACTTGAAGGTGGGGGCACCGTTCTCCACGATGGCCTTGGCGTAGTCGGCACAGCCGGCGTAGCCGCAGCCGCCGCAGTTGGCGCCGGCCAGACATTCGGTGATCTGCGCAATGCGCGGATCCTCATACACAGCCATGAACTTGGAGGCCAGCACAAGGATCACGCCGCCGGCCAGACCCAGCACCACCACGACAACGATAGCAAATACGATCGGGTTCATTCTCTCCATTCCCCTTTCTTAGAATATCGCGTTGATGATGTTTTCGACCAGACCGCCAAAGCCCATGAAGCTCATGGAGGTGATAGCGGCAGAAACCAGCGTGATGGGCAGGCCCTTGAAGCTCTCCGGCGGGTTGGCGGCCTCGACGCGGGAACGCACGCCGCAGAACAGCAGCATGGCGACCAGGAAGCCGACGCCCGCACCGGCGGCGCAGATAAGCGCCTCAGCGTAGGCCAAGCCGAAGCCGAACTCGGCCACAACGGCGGAGTAGTCCTGCACGGCCAGAATGGTGACGCCCAGCACGCAGCAGTTGGTCGTGATCAGCGGCAGGTAGACGCCCAGGGACTGATACAGCGCCGGGACGTACTTTTTCAGCGTGATCTCGATCAGCTGGACCAGAACAGCGATGACGAGGATGAAGATGATCGTCTGCAGGTAACCCAGATTATAGGCATCCAGCAGGAAGATCTGCAGCGGGAAGGTCACAGCCGTGGCAATGACCATGACGACGATAACAGCAGCGCCCATGCCCGCGGAGGAATCCAGCTTTTTGGAAACGCCGAGGAACGGGCAGATACCCAGAAACTGCACCAGCACGTAGTTGTTGACCAGGATCATGCTGAAGAAGATGGTGGCAAACGTTGCGATCTGAGAACTCATTGTGCGGCACCCTCCTTCTGTTCTTCCTTGGCGGCGTCGATCTTCTCGAGCATGACGTCGCCGCAGCTCTTGCGCTCAATGGGCTTGTTCAGCTTGCGCTCCAGCCAGACACAGCCGGCCATCAGGCAGCCAAAGACGAAGAAGCCGCCCGGCGCGGAGTTCATGACGGTCATGCGGTCAACGCTCTCGGGGATGATGGTGATGCCCATCCAGGTGCCGCTGCCGATGATCTCACGGATGGAGGACATGAGCAGCATGGTCAGGATGTAGCCGATGCCCATGCCCAGACCGTCCAGCGCGGAGTCCACGACGGTGTTCTTGCAGGCGAACATCTCGGCACGGCCCAGAATGATGCAGTTGACGACGATCAGCGCCAGATACACGCCCAGCGCCTTGTACAGGTCGGGCACGAACGCCTGCAGCACCATCTGCACGACGGTAACAAACGTTGCGATGATAACGATGTAGCACGGCAGATGCACCTTGGCCGGGATGACCTTGCGCAGTGCCGAGATAACGATGTTGGAGCAGACCAGAACGAACGTCATGGCCAGGCCCATGCCCACAGCGCCGGAAACGGTGGTGGTGACAGCCAGTGCGGAGCAGCAGCCCAGCACCAGGCGCAGAACGGGGTTCTCACGGATGATGCCCGCGGTAAAAACCTTCCACTTGCTCGGTTTTTCGTTCATCGTTACTGCACCCCCTTGATCTCATTGTTGTAGCAGTCGATGGCTGCGTTGATGGCGTTGAACGCGCCGTTGCTGGAATACGTTGCACCGGCAATGCTGTCCACAGGGCTGCCGGAGGCGACCTCTCCCCCGTTCCAGCCGATAAAGCCGGAGGCGAAGGAATCGCCGGAGACCTTGGAGCCGATGCCGGTGGTCTGGGTGGAGCCGTCGATGGAGATACCGGAAATGGCACCCTCGGCGTCAAAGGCAACGTAGACCGTGACGTCCTTGCCGGAGTAACCGGAGGCCGCAGCCTTGACGGCGACATCGCCGTTCGCGGTCTTGACAGCACCCTCGACGCTGGCGGTGGTCAGACCGTCGATGGCAGTCATGCTGTCGGTGGTCGTGCCCTCGGGCAGGACGGAGACATAGGCGGCCAGGGTCTCGGCTTGGGTGTTTTCCGCAATGATGGGGGCGGTGATGTCGTTCAGCACAGCCAGCAGCGCGCTGCAGATCAGGCAGATGACGACCAGCACGATGACGGGCAGCACAAGCTCCTTGAAAGTGCTCTGCTTCTCGGTGGTTTGCTTTTCAGCCATTATTCCGCACCGCCTTTCTTGGCTTTTTTGGCCTTTTTGTAGCCCAGCGGCGTCTGGTGGCCCCAGGCGTTGAACCACGGGGTCATCAGGTTGCCCAGCAGGATGGCGTAGCTCATGCCCTCATTCATCGAGCCGAAGTGGCGGATGAGGAAGGTGATGAGGCCGATAAACACGCCGTAGAACAGCTTGCCCTTGGTGGTGAACGGGCTGGTCACGTAGTCCGTCGCCATAAAGACAGCACCGAACAGCAAACCGCCGGACATGCACTCGATCAGGGCGGTGTAGGCACTGCCGGTGTTGAGCGCAGTCAGCACAAAGACCGTGGCAACGATGGTCACGGGGATGGTGGCCTGGATGGTCCGGGTGGCAACCAGATAGGCGAAGCCCAGCAGGATGGCCAGCACGCAGACCTCGCCCATCATGCCGCCGTGGAAGCCCAAAAAGACGTCCAGCAGGGGCAGCGTGGTCTTGTCGGCCACGGCCAGCGGCGTGGCAGAGGCCAGCGCGTCAACGGCCATGTCGGGGTAGACGTAGGCGGTCATGCGGGAGGTGAAGCCGAGGAACAGCACGATACGGCCCACCAGTGCGGGGTTGGCGAAGTTGTAGCCAAGGCCGCCAAACAGCTGTTTCGTGATGACGATGGCGACGAACGCGCCGACAACGGCGATCCAGAGCGGCATGCTCACGGGCATGTTCAGCGCCAGAATGATGCCGGTGACAACGGCGGACAGGTCGCCCACGGTGTTGGACTTTTTCAGCAGCTTTTCATAAATGTACTCAAACGCCACACAGGCCAGGGTGGTCACAGCGACCAGCACCAGCGCCTGCACGCCGAAGATCAGACCCGCGGCCAGCACGGCGGGCAGCAGCGCAATGACAACATTGCCCATCAGCCCGCGGGTGGTGGATGTATCGCGGATATGCGGCGAGGCGGTAACGATCAGACGATCTTCCATGGGTTATTTGCCTCCTTTCCGCAGCTCGGCCATGTACCAGCCCTTGGCAAGGCCCATCGTCTGGCTGACGGGGCGCTTGGCCGGGCAGGCATAGGTGCAGCTGCCGCAGGCTACGCAGAGATCCACGCAGCGTGCTTTCAGCGCAGCAAAGTCCTTGTTGGCAAAGTCCTGCGCAATGACGACGGGCTCCAGACCCATCGGGCAGGCCTCGATGCAGCGCCCGCAGCGGATGCAGGCGGACGGCTCGGGCAGCGCGGCAGCCTTCTTGCTGAACAGCAGCAGGCCGTTGTTCTGCTTGAGCACCGGGAAGTCGGCGCTGGGTGCAGCGCCGCCCATCATCGGGCCGCCGAAGATGATCTTGCCCAGCTCGACGCCCTCCTTGACACCGCCGCAGGCGTCGATGACGTCGCGGTACAGCGTGCCGATGGGCACCTCGATGTTCTGGGGTTTGGCGATGGCGTCGCCCTCGACGGTGACGCGCTTCGTCACCAGCGGGATGCCGGTCTTGAGGAACTTGCCCAGCGTGGAGACGCTCGTCACGTTCATGATGACGCAGCCCACGTCGGCGGGCAGGCCCGGCTTGCCGGAGGGGCCGACCTGCGGCACCTCGCGCCCGGTGCAGGTCTCAACGAGCGTTTTCTCGGCGCCCTGCGGGTAGCGCATCGGCAGGCCCTTGACCTCGACGCCCTTCATCTCGCGGGTCAGCGAGGTGAGCAGGTCGATGCACTCGGGCTTGTTGCGCTCAATGCCGATGATGCAGTGCGGGATCTCGCAGTACTTCATGACAGCGGTGATGCCGGAGATGATCGTGTCGCTGCACTCCAGCATCTCGCGGCAGTCGGTGGTCAGGTAGGGCTCGCACTCGGCAGCGTTGATGAGCAGCGTGTCGATGGTGTTGGCCGCCAGCTTGACATGCGTCGGGAAGCCGGCGCCGCCGACACCCACCAGGCCGCAGGCCTGCACGGCAGCCAGCAGGCTGGCTTGTCGGTGACGACGGGCGGCACACAGGCCGGATCAACGGTCTGCGCACCGTCGGTCTTGATGGCGACAGCCGTCGTCATCGCGCCGTTGACCATGCGCAGCGGTGCAATGTCCTGCACAGTGCCGGACACACTGGAGTAGATATTGGCGGATACAAAGCCGCCGGCCTTGCCGATCACGGTACCGACCATGACGGTGTCGCCCTTTTTGACGACAGGCTCCGCGGGCGCGCCGATGTGCATCGACATGGGAATGACGACGTGTTCGGGCACCGGCATCTTGTTGGTCGGCTGCCCGGCTGTCGCCTTCGTGTGCGGTACGGCAGCACCCTTGGCAGAGCGCTTTAGGGACTTGAACAATCTGATTTCCCCCGTTTCTCTGATTTTTCTCGCCGCGGACGGGATTTCTGCTCCCCCGTCCGTGGTGGATAACTATACGGATTTATTGTACCATTTTTCAAAAACATGTCAAGCAACCAAGTATGACAAAAGGTCGATTTTGCATCGAACACGCAAGATTTGCAACAATTTAGGCAATCGCCGCAGAATAAAAGGCTGTATAAAAATTAACAATCCCACAAAGAAAACCCCTGGCAGATGTCGGTCTGCCAGGGGTGATATGGTAGGGGCCGGGCATGCCCGGCCCGCGGCCTTCCCATAAGAGGTCGTTGGCCGTCATGCTGCGGGCCGCACATGTGCGGCCCCTACCGCGCGGCCGCACAATGGAACTGTGAGGCCACGCAAGCTGCTGCGGCGGCCTGTGGGCAGGCCGCCCTACGTCCTTCCCGTTGACTGCTGCTGACCTGCGGGGCGTCGGGGACGCCGCTCCCTACAGGGGACAATTGTAGGGGCGGATTTATCCCTCCCGGCTGCGGGTAACTGTCATAGCGTGCAACGGGGCTTCTGTGGGCTTGTAGGGCGGCCAGCCTCTGGCCGCCGCGGAGGGGTCAAGACCCCTCCCTACAATACTGCCTTCCCAGGGTAGAAAACAAAAAACGGACAACTACCTAAAACAGCAGTTGTCCGTTTTTTTTTATTTACAGCTCGATCTCCTGCAGCCGCAGCAGCGCCAGAATATAAATCTTCAGCGCCTCGACCAGCTTCTCAAACGGGGTGCCCTCGTTCGCGCCGTGCATCGGGCCCGCAAAGGACGGGATCTCAATGTCGGTGTGCTCGGGGCCGAAGCTGACGGCATAGGGGAAGTGGCGTGCATAGGTGCCGCCGCCCATTGTAAAGGGCTTCTTGCCCTCGCCGGTGACGTCGTTGTAGGTGTTGATGAGCGTCTGGATGGCCGGGCTGTCCGCGTCAATGTAGAACGGCACGCGGCTGCTGACGTTCTCCAGCGTGGCCGCGCTGCCGCAGACCTTCCGGATGGCGGCAGTCATCTTTTCGGGGTCGGTGTTCGTCGGGTAGCGGCAGTCAAAGCTCTGGCGGATGACGCCGTCAGCCATCTCGATCGTGCCGCCGATGATGGTCAGCGGGTCAAACAGGCCGTCGTCCGCCGCAATGCCCAGCGCGCTGCCGTCGGTGTCGGCGTGCAGCGTGTGCAGCACGTTCAGGTAGGCCTCCTCCTGCGGGGTGCAGACGCCGCTCTTGAGCAGGCAGTTGACGATCAGGCTGATGGCGTTGACCGTGCCCTCGGGCATGGCGGCGTGGCCGCTCTTGCCCCAGCCGCGGATGACGGTGGCACCGCCCTCCCCCTGCCTCGAAGGTCACGCCCTCGGTCTGGACGAGTGCGCCCGCGCCGACCTGCACCGTGCAGGAGGCGCGGTCCGGCACGGCGTTGTGGGCGACGCCGCCCTCGAACGCCGTGATGATGCCGTTCTCAAACTTCGGGCTGACGAGCTCGCCGTTGAAGCCGCCCTTCTCGCCGTTGCAGACCGGGAACTCGGCGTCCGGCGTAAAGCAGAAGGCGGGCATCGGGTAATGCTCGGCGTAGTAGTCTACGTCGTGCATGTTCGTCTCCTCGTTGGCACCCAGCAGGGCACGCACGGGGTATTTCAGTGCCGCGCCGCTGTCCTTCAGGTACTTCAGCGCGTACAGGCAGAGGATGCTTGGGCCTTTGTCATCGGCCACGCCGCGGCCCAGCAGCCAGCCGTCCCGCACGCGGACCGTGTAGGGGTCGGCGTCCCAGCCGTTGCCCTCGGGCACAACGTCGGTGTGGGTGATGGTCGCCAGGAACTTCTGGCCGTCGGCGATCCTGCCCGTCTCGGCCCAGCCGATGTAGCTGTCGGCGTTGAAGGTGTCCAGGCCCAGCTCGTCGGCGATCTCCAGCGCCTTGGCCAGCGCGGCCTTGGGGCCGGGGCCGAACGGTGCGCCCGGCTCGGGTGCGCCCTCCACGCTGGGCACGGCCACCAGACGGGTGATGTCGCGCAGGATGTTGTCGCGGTTTTCCTCCACAAAGGCGTCAATGGACGCCCAGCGCGGATCGTTCACGTTCATAAGAATTTCCTCCTGATGTTTTTTATTCAGTATAGCACATTGGCGAAATTTGTAAACTGAAAGTTGCGTCGGGGTCAGTGCAGGGGGTCGACGTCCCCGACGCCCCGCATTACCGCATACGCCCCTCCCCGCCCATCAGTGCCGTTATCTCCTCGATGCGCTCCAGCGGGAACGGCGGGGTGCAGAGCGGGCGCATGGCGATGCTCATGAGAAGCATCGGGGTGTCGTCCGCGGCAATGCGGTTGGATGTCAGTTTGCCGCAGAGGCGGCAGCGGTGGATGATGGCCCACTCGCCGCCCTTGCGCACCCCAGACGGCCACGGGCTCCATCTGCCCGCCGCAGTCCGCGGCGCGGTCCCCGGGTTCATTGTCCAGATGCAGGCTGGTCAGGCAGTTGGGGCAGTGGTTGCGGTGCTGTGTGCCCGCCGGTTTACCGCCGTAAAATATCAATCTTCCTCTTCCCCGTTATCCATCGTCACGATCTCGCAGATGGCGCGGCCCGTGGGGGTGCCGGCGAGACCGCCGATGCCGGTCTCGCGCAGGTCCTTGCTCATCGCGTTGCCGACCTCGGCCATCGCGTCAATGACCTCGTCCGCGGGAATGTGCCCCACGACCCCGGCCAGCGCCATGTCGGCGGCGGAGACCGCGTTCATGGCACCGATGACGTTGCGCTTGATGCAGGGGATCTCCACAAGACCTGCCACGGGGTCGCAGACAAGGCCCTCAAGGTTGGTCAGCGCCATGGCGAACGCCTCGGCGCACTGCTCTGCCGTGCCGCCCTTGATGTCCACCAGCGCCGCGGCGGCCATGCCGCTGGCCGCACCGACCTCG
>ENA-OQCG01000108-OQCG01000108.1-human-gut-metagenome-genome-assembly--contig:-NODE-108-length-14653-cov-1.650213_pt1 | contig 14653 bp, 10 predicted proteins | sample MGYA00242758_ERZ504577 | MGnify/ENA primary metagenome ERZ504577 (study PRJEB26092, sample SAMD00036248) | human gut metagenome | host: Homo sapiens | study: EMG produced TPA metagenomics assembly of...
CCCGGCCCGGACGTGATTTTATTCGATATATAATGTATATCCTTCCGTATGACTGCCAAACTCAGGAGCGTATACTGACTGTATTTCCGATGTACCTGCCTGATATACTCCCGAACGGTCTACATGCACTTCATATTCAATGACGTAGGTTCCTTTCCGCAAATGATCCATAAAGAAGGTAGTCGCCGCATCACCACTTACCCGATACCGTCCCAAGCCATCGGACCATTCGTAGCCTGAGATTTGCCGCACTGGTTCCATACAAGCTGCACGCTCGTCTTTCAAACATACGAAATCCATATCCCGGTCAGCACGGAGAGTCAGGCGCACCGTCAGCTTATCACCAACCTGCAACTTTTCTTTGGCAGACAAGGCCTTACCTTTATATATATATTCACGCGAAACTTGCAGGCCCTTTCCTTCAAATGCCTTCACACGGTCCATATCTTCCAGATATTGTGCATACACAGCCCCCCATCCGGCAGCTTTTCCCGTATGACTTACGGTCAGCGTCTTCACCTCTGCCTCCGCTCCACTTAACGTATGGCTGATACAGCCTAGCCCGTCTTTCGGAGTTTCCAGTGTGACATTACCTGCCACTGCCTGCATCTGTCCGGACTCCGTCAATGCCATGCCATCTGACAGCAAGGCATACACCGCATCCGCCGTAGCCAAAGGTGTATTCCAGCATTGCACCTGCTTTTGCTTCAGCAACCAGATTTTCATTTCCTCCAGCATCTCTTCATCCTTCTCCACACACTGAATAGCCTCCATGGCAGCCACCTGCGTCGGAATGCGGTAACCGTTCCATGCGTATCCGGCTTTCGGCGTATCAAAATAACGTCCCATTTCCGGTGTTACTACCGTATACTCCTTAATCGAACGTACCAGTATTTCTGCCTGCGCACGTTTTTCCCTGTGCCTGCAGAATCCGGGCAATCAATGCCTTCTCATATATGGAATAAGTAGCAGAACGGTTTTCCAGTTTAGAGGTTATGTATTCCTTTGCCGCCTTGTTTACTTTTTCTCCTGCCACCGCATCCAGTGATGCAATATACAGATACCTCACCGCCAGCTCACTTGGCCATTGCGGGCTTTTGTTACGAGCCTCGTTTTTCTTCAGGTTCTCACATTCCTGACAGAAAGCACTTTCCAGGTAATTCAGACCTTTCAAGTACATGCCAGCCACTTCCGCATCCGCCATGATATGCATGGATTTCAGCCGGGCCAGCAGTTCCACCACCTGCGTAGTAACCAACCGGTTTCCCTGCATGCCGTTGAACCAACTCCAGCTTCCATCCCCTTTTTGCAAGGCCTTCAATTTTCCACGGTCTGCTCCATGCGGTAATTCATCGTATTCAGGTCGAACAACAATCCCATCCGTTGTCTCTGCTCCTGTTCATCTGCCGCCTGAGCCAGCCAAGGCGTTTCGGCCAGCAACAAGCTTTTCAGTTCCTGGTTCTTCTCCAGTTCACTCCACAACGTTTCTTTCTTTATTCCTTGCTTTTTCCAAGCTTCAAACACAGGCTGAATCTGCGGATTCAGTTCCACAATTTTCCGTGCCACCGCATTGGCGTAGTAAGCCGAAGCCCAGGAGAACGCATCGTCCTGCTGTGGATTTCCCACTACCGGAAGTGCCTGTACGGCATACCATATCGGAGTAGAAGTCAGTTCGATGGTCAGCTGCCGGTTCTGGGCCGTCTTGCTCTGTCCGTTAAACAAATCCTTCAGGTTCACTTCCTGAGATTCCCCGCCTTTCACCTGCAAGGACAAGGTTTCCGTCATCCATTGCTTGTCAGTCAGCACAGAAAGATAATGCTGTTCTCCGTCACTAAACTCGCCAGCTTCTGCCTTTATCCGGCAAATCAAGACCTCGCCATCCATATTTACCGGGAAAGTAAAACGTACACTGCCCGTTTCTCCTGCCTTCACCTGGAAATCCTGCACGGCCTGATACACCACACTTTCATCCATCGGATTCACCAACTCCAGACGTACCGCCCCTTTCACCTCTTCCGTTGACAGATTAATCAAAGAAGCGGCCAGTGAGGTTTTATCCCCTCTACGAAGGAAACGAAGCAAGTTAGGCTGAATCATAAACGGTTTTTCGGTCCGGGTTTCCGCCTGCAGGAGTCCGTAATCCATGCAGCGGGTATGTGCCAGGCCTCTGAACTTCCACTGCGTCAATGCATCTGGTACGGTAAATACCAATCGTACGGTTCCGGTTGAATCTGTACGCAAATCAGGATAGAAGAAAGCCGTTTCTGCAAAATTCTCGCGTAAAGTCATCGTCTGTTCCGTTTCCAAAGGAATCGTTTCAGACTGAAGTTCTACTTCTACCACTCCATCGTCCTGCGTGAATCCCGCCTGCGCATTCAAAGCCTCATCCGCCCTCATGGCATCTGGTGCTGCAGCCGCAGCCTTCATCATGATTCCTGCCCCGCGTACCATCAGACCGTTTCGAGAGAAGGTTCTATACTGACGCAAAGAAGGAACCCACAACCGGCTATACAACTGCCAGTTGTCAGGAGTATATACAGAAGACAATGAATAAGTATAGAAAGGCGAATAAGCCATCGCGATGCTATTCACTGACTGAATAAACGGCATGACTGAAGGAGTATATCGGCTGAAGCCCACCTGGAAATTCCACGGGTTATCCCACAAACGGTCGAGCGAAGCATCATACAAGGTAGCCAGCAAACGGGCATCCGCCGGTTTGCCTGCCGCATCCAGAATCTGCATGGTCCAGGTTTCTTCTGTGCCCGGACGCAAACGGTCACGGAAAACTTCCCACTTCAATGTCAGTTTTTTCTCCGGTACCGGACGTTTCAAAGCGACTTGCTTGGAATACCAGATACCGTCTTTCATAAATCCAAAGCTGACGGTGATTCCATCGCCGTATTCCGGCCGCCACGTATAATCAAACGAACGGATTTCCTCGTTCAGCACAAACGAGTCAGACACCAGCATCCGGTTGCCACTGTACACATGATAGAACAAATGTACATTCTTTTCACTGCTACCCACATACAAGGTCACCGGCTGCGTTTCCTCCAACTGTGTACCGTCCTGATAGAACCATTCCACAGTCTTTACCGGAGGAACCCGGTCTTTTAACGAAAAGAGTACAAGCTCCTGCTCTGCACGACAAGGACGCCCGTGCTCATCACTGGCGGTTACCTCCAGCAAGTATTTTCCGGAAGCCAACTTCTTCCATGCTTCCGGCAGGAAAGGCTGTCCGGATTTCACCGTATCCCCCCATACTGTTTGCTGCTTCTTTCCGGCCTCATCCAATGTATAAAGTGAGCAGACCACATCCAATGCCACAGGCTGTTGCTGCATGTTCAATGCCTGTACCTGCATCTTATCCAGTTTCTCACGAGCCACTTTTCCGGCCAATCCCTTTATCTGTAATCCGATGGCATGTTCACCCACCGGAAGCACCAGTACACCTTCCTGCGTTTCACCGGCCGCATCTGTCACTTCCACCTTCACCTGATAACGATAGAATCCGTCCCAGCCTAAAGAGACTTCCGCATCCGGACGTTCCAGACAAACCTTCACCGCAAACGTTCCGTCGGCTGAAGTTATCAGTTCACCTTCTGCCAACTGTTGTTCTCCTGCCATGCTTCGCCAGAACCAGGCCTTTGAACGAGTCAAGGTATAACGCACCTTACCGCCCTGTACCGGTGCACCGGAAAACTTTTTCGCCGTACCTTCCAGTTGCAAGGAATCCCCCATCGTGTAAGCTTCCTGCACTTCCTTCCAGGTGACTTCAAACGTCGGACGCTTGTATTCTTCCACTCGGATATAACAGGAAGCCTTGTTGGATTCTATCCGGAACATGCCGGCCAATGTTTCCGAAGGTAATTGGAATTCCGCTGAAAATGCACCGAAGTCATCCGTAGTCAATTCTTTCCGGGCTATCTCCCGGTTATTGGCATCCCGCAAGGCCAGCCAGATGGCCGCATCTTTGCGTACCTCTACACTATCACCTTCCTGCGTATAAGCCACTCCGGACACGTACACTGTCTGCCCTTTGCGGTACAACGCACGGTCAGTAAACAAATCCATGCGATCCACCTTCTTCTTGCTGTCATTGACCGTCGGCAACACCCTTCTGGACCAGTAAGCCACCTGCATAAACTCATCCTTGCCTGCACGTGCATGCATCCACAATGATTCTTTCATGTCCGGCACTACTACCTTGCCCTGCTTATCGGTCTTAAACGTCTTATATAAGGTATAATTTCCTGGCACAGGAATGGAATAAAACACCAATTCTGCCCCTGCGACCGGCTTTCCGGCCTTACAGTCCACCACATGACACTCCGTCTGCCTTCTTTCCATCGGGAAAGAAACCACCTGCAATGCAGACAGATGCACTACATCGTATCCCGTTTTATCCTGATAGCCGTCGGGGATTGATTTCAATATATAAATCCCCGCCTCGGGCATCCGGCTGGTCAGCACAGAAACCGTATCCTTGTACGCGGGAGTATCCGGCAAGTCCAACCGCACTTTATCCACCAGTGTACCATACTTCTTTATCAGGTCCGCATGCTCCAGATTCTGTGCAAACACAGAAGAAGAAGCCTTCAGGTTCAGCCTATACCATTCCAGTGTCGCCCCTTTCAGGTTCTTGCTGGTGACACGAAGTTCCGCTTCCGTCTGCGGATAAGGATGAGTTACCTGCACCGAAAGTGATGGCATGCACACTATTCGCTGCTTATCTTTCAAATCGGCCGTGAATTCCGAAGATGGATACCGTTTTATTCCTTCTTCTATCACCTTCATTTCGGACACGAAATCTTGTTTCTGATGATAGAAATCGGCCCATGACACATACAACGCCGCACAGGCATCTACTCCGTCATAGGCTTTTTCCCACGCCTGCAACTGCTCCAGCACCTGCTCGTCCGACAGCTGTTGCGGATACCTCCATCCATTACGCTGCCAGTACATCAATCGCTCCAGACGTGTCAATAATTCCGCGTCACGATTTCCTGCCGCCTCGTATTGTGCAATCAGCTTTTCATACTTGTCGAACACGGCCAACTGTACGGCCTTGCTTCCTCCTCCATTCCATAGAAGCTGAAAGATGGACTGGCGTAACAGCAAATCGTACATATTGTCACCGAAATAGCGCTGGCTCCATTTGCCTTGTTCAGCCATCGGACGAAAATCGGTCGTAGCTACGCCCAGCAAGACCTCCTTATCCTTTACTGCCCGGTCAAACTCATACAATGCACTGTCCACTTCCTGAGGAGCGGATTCCAACTTATAGTATCCTGACAGAAACGACAACACGGCTTTCTGCAAAGGATCGTTCTCCTCTGCAGCCCATGCATTCAGTCGACAAAGTTCACGCTGCAAACTGTCCGGTGTCAGCCCCACCTGACATTCCACCCGCGAAAGATACGCTTTCAGCATCTGCGGAGCATTCTTCTCCTTCCTTGCCTTTTCATAAATCTGGTTCACCTGTGAAATCAAGGTCTGCGGCAAATCTTTCTTCCGGATTTCCTCTACCTCCTTCCAAAGACGGTCGTAATTCTGAGCTATCCCCGCCAAAGGAACATAAAAGCCAACAATCCCGTGGCACATATCAAGAATAGTCTGTTCATAATTTCCAATTTTAAGTTTTACAAGGTTGTCTTTATAAAGATAAAACCAAAACCCTGATTTACTGCACAGATTTTCATTAAAAGAAGTAAAACCACAGAAAATCGAAACAAAAAAACGGAGGCTGCCCCTTTCCCTTTTACGGGAATCGGACAGCCTCCGTATCTATTTACCCACTAACGGATATTACTTTCTCGGTGTATTTTCCAGTGTAGCCAGCAAGAAATCATAGAACTTCTTCACTGACGGCACATGACAGCGTTCTTCCGGTGTATGCGGGCACTGCAAAGTAGGACCAAATGAAATCATATCCAGTCCAGGTACAACCGCACCGATGATACCACATTCCAGTCCGGCATGAATCACTTTCACTTCCGGTGTTTCACCAAACTGTGCCTTATAAGATTCCTTCATGGCATGCAGAATCGGTGAATTTACATCCGGTTCCCATCCAGAGTAGCTGCCAGAACGTTCTACGTGCATACCTGCCATAGAGAAACAGCTTTCGATAGCCGTATTGCGATAATCCTTCATTGATTCGCGAGAGCTGCGTGTCAATACCTTAATGGCAGCCTTTCCATTGCCGATTTCTACGATAGCCAGGTTAGAAGAAGTTTCCACTGTATCCGGGATAGTCGGGATGAAACGTTCTACTCCATTCGGACATGCATAAATCGCGTCCACCAGGTTGTCACGGATTTCTTCCGGCACCATCATCTTCGGCAAGTCCACACGCTCTGCCGTAAAGCTGATGTTGTCTTCAATGGTCGCGAATTCATCACGCCATACCTGTTCGCATTCACCCACGAATGCCAGCACATCTTCTACCTCCGAAGCCGGTACGGTAATCACTACTTCACATTCACGCGGAATGGCGTTGCGCATGTTTCCACCTTCCCATGACACCAGACAAGCCTCATCGTAAGCAATCACCTGGTTCATGAAGCGAGCCATCAACTTGTTGGCATTGGCATGTCCCCAGCCAATCTGAATACCAGAGTGACCACCACGCAATCCTTTCAGTGTTACCTTCAGTGCCACGTCTTCCGGATCTGTTTCTTCTTCCTTGTATTCCAAAGTAGCCGTCAGGTCTTCTCCACCTGCACAGCCAATATAAAGTTCACCTTCTTCTTCCGAATCCAGGTTCAGCAGGATTTCTCCTTCCACCGTGCCCTGTTTCAAGCCGAACGCCCCATACATACCGGTTTCTTCATCGGCAGTAATCAGCGCAGTCAGCGGACCGTGTTTCAAGGTCTTGTCTTCCATAATGGCCATGATGGCTGCCACACCCATACCGTTGTCTGAGCCTAATGTGGTACCTTTAGCCTTCACCCATTCGCCGTCTACATAAACCGGAATAGGATCTTTTTCAAAATCATGCTGTGTATGTTTGTCTTTCTGAGGAACCATGTCCATGTGAGCCTGAAGGATGACAGACTTCCGGTCTTCCATACCCGGAGTGGCCGGTTTGCGATAGATTATGTTTCCAGCCTCATCCTGAAATGATTCCACACCTACCTGCTTGCCGAATTCCAGCAAGAAAGCCTGAATTTTTTCCAAATGTCCAGACGGACGAGGAATTTGCGTCAACGAATAGAAATGCTTCCACACATTCTGCGGAGCCAAAGAAAGAATTTCGTTCATATTATATTTTTTGATTTTATTCCGGAAAAGCAATTTCACTTCCCGGTCCGTTTCTTATTTACAAGTGGTAAGGCTACAAGCCCGTAAACACCTAGCAAAATTAATAAAAAGGTTTGAATACCGTGCACCAGCAGGGCAAATATTCCGGCATCTTCCTTTCCTACCCCATACATCATCATCATGGTAATGACCGCAAAGTGCCACGGACCTGCTCCGTTAGGAGTAGGAACGGCCACTGCAATACTGCCCACCACAAACATCACCAGTCCGGGCATCCAGCCCAGTGAGGCAGAAAAGTCAAAGCAATAAAAGCTTACATAAAATTGCAGGAAATAGCATGCCCAGATGCCCACGGTGTAAAAAGCGAACAGCCACGGATGTTTTACATGCCGAAGCGACAAACATCCGGCCCACACATCGTTCAATATGCCGCGCACTTTCGCAAATACCGTCAAATTGCGGACCAGGAAAAACGCCAGCACGCCCAAGGCGAACAGACAGATGAGGGTGATATAAAAGTTGGTGGAAGTAAACAAGCCCGTAAAGAAGCCCATGTTCGTACCGGTCTTTTCAAAGAATGCCGCAAACACACGCGACTGGAGCAACAGCGTCACTACGGTAATCAGCAGCACACAAATGGTATCAATGAGACGCTCCGTCACCACCGTACCCAGCGATTTGGAGAAAGAAACCCCGTCGTACTTCGACAGGATACCGCAGCGGGAAACCTCCCCCACACGCGGTACGACCAGATTGGCCGCGTACGACACAAAAACCGCATACACACTGTTCGACACCTTGGGGTATTCACCTAACGGGGCTAACGTCAGATTCCAGCGCCAGCCGCGGAACAGATGTCCCAACACACCAAACACCAGCGAAAAGGCCATCCAGCCATAATTCATGCCGCCATCCAGCACGCTCCACACACGCCGGAAATCAAAATCGTGGTATGTCCAAAGCAGAATAGCCGCTCCGAGTACCAACGGAAGCGCTATCTGGAAGACCTTATTTAGTACTTTTTTTAAACCTGTTCGTTCCAAAATCAGTCTGTATATAAAGATTTATGTTTAACTTTGCAAGTCACAAAGATAATACGAACATTTAAAACCTGAGGTATGAAATTAGTTAAACCTAAAAAGTTTTTAGGACAACACTTCCTGAAAGACCTGCAAGTGGCACAAGACATAGCCGACACGGTAGACGCCTGCCCGGCCCTTCCCGTTCTCGAAGTAGGTCCCGGAATGGGAGTTCTCACCCAATACCTGCTGAAAAAAGACCGCCCGCTCAAGGTGGTGGAGCTGGACTTTGAATCGGTGGCTTACCTGCGTGAGAATTTTCCGCAATTAGGAGACCATATCATCGAGCAGGATTTCCTGAAAATGGACCTCCGGCAACTTTTCGACGGACAGCCTTTTGTGCTGACCGGCAACTATCCCTACAACATTTCTAGCCAGATATTCTTCAAGATGCTCGACTACAAGGACTTGATTCCCTGCTGCACGGGCATGATTCAGAAGGAAGTGGCCGAACGCATCGCGGCTCGTCCGGGCAACAAGACCTACGGCATCCTGAGCGTACTGATTCAAGCCTGGTACAGCGTGGAGTACCTGTTCACTGTACACGAACATGTGTTCAATCCTCCTCCCAAGGTGAAGAGCGCCGTCATCCGCATGACCCGCAACGAGACCAAGGAGTTGGGATGCAACGAGCAGTTGTTCAAGCAGATTGTCAAGACGACATTCAACCAGCGCCGCAAGACGCTCCGCAACTCCATATCTCCGATTCTGGAGAAAGGAAATCCGCTCAGTGCCGACCCTATCTTCAACAAACGGCCTGAACAGCTTTCCGTACAAGACTTCATCGACCTGACCAACCGGGTGGAAGAAGCCTTGAATTCCTCAGCCGCAAAGGCCGAGTGACCCTGCACACGAGACTTACAGACTACGATAACAACCCTCATCAGGAGTTTACAAGATGAATAGCGAAGATATTAAATTAGTCACCGAACTGATTGAGAAGAAAGATTCCGACCAGTTAAAAGAAGTCATCAAGGACCTGCATCCGGCCGACATCGCCGAGCTGTGCAACGAGCTGGACGCAGAAGATGCCCGCTTCATCTACCTGCTGCTGGACAACGAAACGGCAGCCGACGTACTGATTGAAATGGACGAGGATGCACGAAAGAAATTCCTCGAAATACTTCCCCCTGAAACCATCGCCAAGCGCTTTGTCGACTACATGGATTCGGACGATGCCGTAGACATCATCCGTGAAATGGACGAGGACAAGCAGGAAGAGGTGCTTTCGCACATTGAAGACATCGAACAGGCAGGCGACATCGTCGACTTGCTGAAATACGACGAAGACACCGCCGGTGGTTTGATGGGTACGGAAATGGTGATTGTGAACGAGAACTGGAGTATGCCCGAATGCCTGCGCGAAATGCGACTGCAGGCAGAAGAAATGGACGAGATATATTATGTATATGTGGTAGACGACGATGAACGTCTGCGCGGTGTATTCCCGCTGAAAAAGATGATTACCAGTCCGTCGGTTTCCAAGGTGAAACACGTGATGAAGAAGGACCCGATTTCCGTCCATGTGGATACGCCCATTGAAGAGGTGGTGCAGACCATTGAAAAGTATGACCTGGTGGCCGTTCCCGTGGTCGACAGCATCGGCCGTCTGGTAGGGCGCATCACCGTAGACGACGTAATGGACGAGGTTCGTGAACAGGCCGAACGCGACTACCAGTTGGCATCCGGTTTGTCACAGGACGTAGAAACAGACGACAACGTGTTCCGCCAGACCACCGCGCGCCTTCCGTGGCTGCTCATCGGTATGCTGGGTGGAATCGGTAACTCCATGATTCTGGGCAACTTTGACTCTACCTTTGCCGCTCATCCGGAAATGGCGCTTTACATTCCCCTTATCGGTGGAACGGGAGGAAACGTAGGAACCCAGTCCTCCGCATTGGTCGTGCAAGGTCTGGCCAACAGCTCACTGAACGCCGAAAACACTTTCAAGCAGGTGCTGAAAGAATCCGTTGTAGCCCTTATCAACGCCACCATTATTTCCATGCTGGTGTATATCTACAACTTCATCCGTTTCGGAGCTACGGCTACGGTCAGTTATTCGGTATCCATCAGTCTGTTTGCGGTAGTCATGTTTGCCTCCATTTTCGGCACCCTGGTGCCTATGACACTGGAAAAGCTGAAAATCGATCCGGCCATTGCCACCGGCCCGTTTATCTCCATTACCAACGACATTATCGGTATGCTCATGTACATGGGAATTACCGTATTATTATCCTAAATTTTTGTTAAAGAAAAACGCAAGTGCGTTTGAGGTAAAACGCAAGTACATTTTACTTCAAACGCACTTGCGTTTTAATCAAAACGTCCTTGCGTTTCAATTGAAACGTCCTTGCGTTTTCTTCCAGGCTCAAAGACGTTTTTCCGTGTGTATTTTCGGGCATAAAAAAACAGGAGAAACATCGTTGAAAATGTTCCTCCTGCCAAGTATGAAAAATGATGAATTGTTACTGATTGATGTCGGCTGATGCCGGAGTCATGTCACCTTCTACTACCAGACGGGTGATTTCGTTCTTTGAGTTGGTACGCAGGGTGATGGTCTTACGGAAATGTCCCGGAAATTTGCCGGCACCGTTGTAAGTGACTGTCACCTCACCGCTTTCTCCCGGTTTGATGGGTTCTTTCGGATATTGAGGTACGGTGCATCCGCAAGAAGCAATAGCCTGATGAATTACTAATGGACTGTCGCCTGTATTCTTAAATTTGAATTTGCAAGTTACTTTCGGACTGCTTTCTGAGAAAGAGCCAAAGTTGTATGAGGTCTTTTCGAATGTAATTTCTGCCGTTCCCTGAGCAATGACAAACAATACATTCATGACACATAATAAGGTTGTAAATAAAATTTTCTTCATTTTCTTTGATTTTAATCCTTACTTCTGACAACTTCGCAAAGATACTACTTTTGCGTGAAACTGTTACTTTTGTGCAGGTTAATTAACAAACTTGAAGTGTTGTTATCGGTTTACCTGCTTCACGCCCTTCACCGTTTTAATCTTCTTTATCAGCGATTCCAGCTTGGCGTTGTCGTCTACGGTCACCGTCAGCATGCCCGAGAACAATCCGTCGTGTGAGTCGATGCTGATGGAGCGCAACAGGATGTTGTTCTCCTTATTAATAATAGACGTGATGTTCGTCACGATACCGATGTCGTCATGGCCGATAATACGGAGGGTAATCGGATACTGTTTGCCCTGACTCTTTCCGGCCCAGCGGGCTTTCACGATGCGGTAGGGGAAGCGGGAACGCATCTCCTTGGCATTCGGGCAGTCACAACGGTGAATCTTGATACCACCGTTGATGCTGACGAATCCGAACACTTCGTCACCGTAAATAGGGTTACAGCATCTGGCCAGCGTAAAGTCGAGTCCTTTCAGGTTCCGGTCGATGACCAGCACGTCATCCTTGTAGTCCTTCGCGTCGGTGGGCTGCTGTATGTTGAAGCCTTCCGCACTGCGGTAGCTGATTTCTTCGCGCTGCTCGGTTTCCCGCTTCTGCATGTCAAGGTACTTGTCGATGATGTCGTTCACGTCCATCGATTCGTTGGCAATACTCTGATAGAAGTCGGTTACGGTCTTGAAGCCCAGTTTCCGAATCAGACGCATCAGGATGGCCTCATCATATTCCAGCTTCCGGTTCTTGAATTTACGTTCCAGTGTTTCCTTGGCAAACTGTGTCTGACGGGCTGCAATCTCCTTCAGGGCCTGACGTATCTTGTTGCGTGCCTTCGACGTGGTGACAAAAGTCAGCCAGTCACGCTTCGGTGTCTGCGTGTTCGAAGTCATGATTTCCACCTGGTCGCCACTGTTCAGTTTCTGGCGGAGCTGTACATTTTTCCCGTTGACGCGGGCACCCGTACAGCGGCATCCCAGGTTGGAGTGGATAGAAAAGGCAAAGTCGAGCACGGTAGCCCCTTGCGGCAGTTTGTACAAGTCGCCTTTAGGAGTAAATACGAATACCTCGTCCTTATATAAATCCAGCTTGAACTGGTCCATGGCCTCCATGTCGCTGTCGGAGTTTTCCAGCGTCTCACGGATGGAATTCAGCCATTCATCCAAACCGCTTTCTCCCTTTATACCTTTATACCTCCAGTGGGCTGCCAGACCTTTTTCGGCAATCTCGTCCATGCGTTCCGTACGAATCTGCACTTCCACCCATTTCCCTTCAGGTCCCATTACGGTGATGTGCAGTGACTCGTATCCGTTGCTTTTCGGCACGGACAGCCAGTCGCGCAAACGCTTGGGATTGGGCAGATACATATCCGTCACGATGGAATAAGCCTGCCAGCATTCCTGTTTCTCCTTTTCAAGCGGAGAATCAAGAATGATGCGGATGGCAAACAGGTCGTACACGCCTTCGAAAGGACATCCCTGTTTCTTCATCTTCTGGTAGATGGAGTGGATGGACTTGGTACGTCCCTTCATGTGGAACTTCAGTCCGGCATCTTCCAGCTTTTTGCGTATCGGTTCGATAAAAGCCTCGATGTAGCGGTCGCGGGCCTGCTTGGTGGCATTCAGTTTCTCTTTGATATGATAGTACACGTCGTGCTGCGTATATTTCAGTGACAAGTCCTCCAGTTCTGATTTCAGTTTGTACAGTCCTAGCTTGTGGGCCAGCGGTGCATACAGATAGGCAGCTTCGTTGGCCACTTCCAGACGAGCTTCTTCGTTGGGGCTGTTCTTGATTTGCCGCATCAGGTTCACACGGTCGGCAATGATAATCAGGATGACCCGCATGTCTTCGGCAAACGACAGGAGCAGATTGCGGAAGTTTTCCGACTCAATGATGGGGCTTTTGGAATACAGCTCGTTGATTTTGACGAGTCCCCGTATGATGCCGGCCACGTCTTCTCCATATTCCTCTTTGACCGATTCCAGACTGCAAAGATTGTATTTCACGGATTCATGGAGCATGATTCCCAGAATCGAGGCGCGGCGCATGCCGATTTCTTCGGCCACGATGACAGCCGTCTGCATATCCTTGATAATGGGATTCATCTGGAATACATTTCGCGGAATGGTACCTTCTGCCATTGCCTTGACCAGATGGGTTTTCAGCTTGTGGCAGTCATCCTTTTGTAATGTATCTTTCGACAACCGCAGCAGTCGTTTGTAGAGTTGAATCAGTTGTTTGTGTTCCTCTTGTGTAAAAAAGTCGTTGTTCTCCATAATTCCTCGTTTTGCTGTTTGTGGGTAAAGTTACTTTTTTTCTGTTGATATGGTGCACTCTTCCCGTATTTTTTATATTTTTGGACGTAATTCTAAAAACAGAAAGAAATTCATTACCTAAATAAAAAACTATTATGTTAACACACGAGGACAAAGAATTGTTGGCCAAGAAGGGCATTTCGGAAGAAAGATTGCCGAACAGATTTGGCTTGTTTTTGAAAAGGGGTTTCCATTCTTAAAGCTTTCAGCAGCTGCTTCCGTAGAAAACGGAGGTATTATGAGAGCCGATGAGAAAGGATGTGAACAGTATCTTGCTGCATGGGATGCATACAAGGCAGGCGATAAGAAAATCGTCAAGTTTGTTCCGGCTTCAGGAGCTGCCAGCCGTATGTTCAAGAATATGTTCGAATTCTTGGGTGCTGAGTATGACAAACCTACTACTGATTTTGAGAAGAAATTCTTCGACCACATTCATGATTTTGCATTCTACAATGACTTGAATGCGGCTTGTATGGATAATACAGGAAAGGATATTGATGCTTTGATGGCCGGGAAGGAGTATAAACCTATAGTAGCCAATCTGCTGGAAGCTGCCGGCTTGAACTATGGGCATTACCGAAGGGGTTGTTGAAATTCCATCGGTATGCGGATGGTGTGCGTACACCGCTGGAAGAACATTTGGTGGAGGGTGCGTTGTATGCGGCAGGCAAGACCGGAAAAGTGAATGTGCATTTCACCGTTTCTACGGAACATCGTGAGTTGTTCACAAAGCTGGTGGAAGAGAAGGTTGCCGTTTATGCAAAGAAATACGGGGTGGAATATGATGTGTCGTTTTCTGAACAGAAGCCGAGTACGGATACGGTTGCTGCCGATATGGAGAACAAACCTTTCCGCGATAAAGGCAAGCTGTTGTTCCGTCCGGGGGGGCACGGCGCGCTGATTGAGAACCTGAATGATTTGGATGCCGATGTTATCTTTATCAAGAATATAGATAATGTGGTTCCCGATCGCTTGAAAGAGGATACTGTTACGTATAAAAAGCTGATTGCGGGGGTACTGGTTACTCTGCAGAAGCAGGTATTTGAATATTTGGAATTACTGGATGGCGGTAAATATACACAT
>ENA-OQCG01000110-OQCG01000110.1-human-gut-metagenome-genome-assembly--contig:-NODE-110-length-14602-cov-1.797789_pt1 | contig 14602 bp, 15 predicted proteins | sample MGYA00242758_ERZ504577 | MGnify/ENA primary metagenome ERZ504577 (study PRJEB26092, sample SAMD00036248) | human gut metagenome | host: Homo sapiens | study: EMG produced TPA metagenomics assembly of...
TTGTTTTTTTTATTTTTCAAAATTTTTTGCAGGAAAACCGCGCTCTGCTTCGTATTCATTTACAGAGCGGCAGGAAAGGAGGGATGCGGACCGTTGACAACACTGGAATTCAATGCGCTGGTGCGGCAGTATCAGGGGCTGGTCTACACGGTCTGCCACCAGCTGGTGCCGGACGAGGGCGATGCCCAGGATCTGGCACAGGAGACTTTTCTGGCCGCATGGCGGGCCATTGACCGCTGCCCGCCCGGGTACGAAAAGCAGTGGCTGGCGCGTATCGCTTCCAACAAAGCCAAGGACTACCTGCGCAGTGCGTGGGTGCGCCGGGTAAACACCCCGGGAGATGATATCCTTGCACTGGAATGCGCGCCGCCCGGCTCCGACCCGGAGCAGCAGGTGCTGGATGCCATGAGCGAGGAGACCATGACCGGGAAGATCCTGGGGATGCGGGAGCCGTACCGCACCCCCTGCCGCCTGATGCTGCTGGAGGGCCGCACCGCCGCCGAGGCGGCAGCCCTCTGCGGCAGGCCCCAAAAGACGGTGGAGGCGCAGATCTACCGGGCAAAGAAAATGCTGGCGGAGCAGATCCGTCAGGAAAGGAGGAGCGAAGATGGAATTGTTTCGTGAAGATGGCTGCATGACCGACGCGGGCTTCCGGGCCATGATGGATGGCCGGCTGGATGAGCTGGGCAGACTGGAAGCCGCCGAACACCTCTCCTATTGTGACCAGTGCATGGACCGATACACGGCCCTTTTGACCGCCGACGCACTGGAAACACCGCCAAGGAGCGTGCAGGGCGCGGTGATGGGCACGATCTGGGCCCGCCTGATGCAGAATACCTATGGCAGGGCTGCCGTGGCCGGTGTGGCCGCTGTGCTGGCCCTGACCCTGTGGCGGAGCGGGGCGCTGCAGCAGATCATCCAGTATGGTGCCGGGCGGGAGAACGTGCTGGAAACTGACCAGAGCCAGCTCTGGGAGCCCGGCCGGAATGACCCGGCCCCGGAGAACACCCCGCAATACCGCCCCATTGAGGACGACCGGCCGCAGGCCGCGCCGGAACAGCTGGGGAGACCCGTGGAGACAAAACAGGACCGCCGCTATGCCGGCGAAGGCTCCTCTTTGCTCCACAAGCTGCTCACGGATGTGACCGATAAGATTGCGGGCAATGCCCCGAATACTGAGAAATGAGGGAACGATTATGAAGAAAAATGGCATCCTGACCCTGCTGTTCGCCTTTATCCCGGGCGCAGGCCAGATGTATCAGGGATATATGAAGCGCGGCCTTTCGCTGGTGCTGATGGCCGCTGCCATCGGCATGGCAGCCATGCTGATCCCGCCCGTCGTGTTTACGCTGCTGGTGGTGTTCATGTACAGCTTTTTCGACACCTTCAATCTGCGTGCCCAGATCAGCATGGGCACCGCCCCGGAGGACGATTATCTGGTACACTTCGACCCGCAGGACAAGCGGCTTGCCCGGATGCTGATGGACAGCCACAAGCTGGTGGGCTGGTGCCTGATCGCCATCGGTGCGCTGATCGCCTATGAGCAGATCATTATGAACACGCTGGGCGATATCCTGTGGCGCTGGGGCCAGAAGGCTCCGGTATGGCGGGCCATCTATCTGGTAATGGATCAACTGCCCGAGGTTGTGCTCTGCGTGGCACTGATCCTGTGCGGCATCTGGCTGGTGCGGGGCCCAGAGCAAAGAAAGCTGCCCCGGAAGCCGCCGCCCCGGAGGAGACCGATTTTCAGGAGTATCAGCCTGAAAAGAAGATGCCCAGCCTGCTGGATCACTTTGCCCGCAAGGCAGAGCCGGATACGACCGGTGAGGTGACCCTTGACCCGGAGGATGAAGACGATGGACGAGAAGAAGAATGACACAGCAGAGACCCCGGCCTTCAAGGCCCCGGAAAACGCCCCGGTGCGCCGGGTGGGCACCCTGACACTGGGAGTCTGCCTGATCGCCTGCGGCGTGCTGTTCCTCTGCTATTTCTTTGTGCCGCATTTCAACTGGGAGCTTGCGTTGAAGATCGCCCCGGCGGCAGGGCTGATCCTACTGGGGTGCGAGGTGCTGTATTTTGCCGCAAGGCCCAGCGCTGGAAGTACGATTTCCTCTCGGTGCTCCTCTGCATCGTGCTGATGGTCAGCGCCTTTGGCGGAGCCTGCCTGATGGCAGCCTTTGATTTTGCCCTGCGCCGGGGGGAGTTCTGGATCGAATACGATGCCCGGCAGGAACGGGACCTGACCGATGAGGAAAGCGACCGCCTGCGCCTTGATCTGGACGAGGGCACCGGCCCTGACCTCGATGAGGAAAATGAGGACAGCAGCGCGGCCTCCCACACGGAAGTGTGAGCCATACAAAAAATATATCACAGCAATACAAAAGATACCTTTTACAGGGGGCACCTGTCCGGGTATACTGAATGTGCACCCGGACGATGGGTGCTCGAAGAAAAAAGTGTAAAAGCGAACCGCCATGGCAACTGTCACCATGGCGGTTCGCTTTTTGTTTGTAAGCTCGTGTGTTACTTGCGGGCGATCATCTCGGTGTAGGCCAGCACCAGGGGGCCTACGCCCTTGGCATCGTTGCAGACCACAGGCTCACTGAAGTAGTAGGCCAGGGAGCCGTCGCGGTGGTCCTTGCCGCCCAGACCTGCCACCAGGCAGATGCCATCCAGCTGCAGGCTGCCGTCCGGGTTCTTGGAGAGGTACTTGTCACAGGTGCCGTAGAAGGCTTTCTCAGCCCAGGCAGCCATCCGCTTGGGCAGGTAGCCCAGGCGCACGCCCTTGAGCACCGCATAGGCGAACAGGGCAGTGCCGCTGGTCTCAAGGTAGTTACCCTCCACGCCGGGGTGATCCATCACCTGCCAGAACATGCCGGTCTCCTCGTCCTGGAACTTGTGCACATCCTCAATGGTCTGCTTGAGCATGGCCATGATGCCGCGGTACTCGTTGTACAGCTGCTCGTCCATCCGCTCCAGCACATCCACCATGGCCACCATGAACCAGCCCATGGCCCGCAGCCAGAAGTTGGGGCTGCAGCCGGTCACGGGGTCAGCCCAGTACATCTGGCGGCTCTCGTCGTAGCCGTGGTAGTACAGGCCGGTCTTTTCGTCCCGCATGTGCTTTTTGATGTTCATAAACTGCTTGTAGCTGTCAATGCAGCCCTGCATCTTGTTGTAGCGGGTCTCGTACTCCATGTAGAAGGGCTGGGCCATGTAGGTGCCGTCCAGCCAGACCTGCCAGGGGTAGATATCCTTGTGCCAGAAGTTACCCTCCTTGGTGCGGGGCTGGGTGAGCAGCTGGCTGCGGATGGTGTCAATGGCCCGGCGGTACTTCTCATCCCCGAAGATGTCGTACAGGGTGAACAGGTTCTTGCCCTGATTCACATTGTCCAGGTTGTACTCCTTGGGGTCATAGGTCTTGATGGAGCCGTCCGGCTGCACAAAGAAGTCGATGAAGTCCCTGGAGAAGCTCAGGTACTTCTCGTCCCCGGTGGTCTTGTACAGGCTCAGGCAGGCCGTGATCATGCAGCCGTCGATGTAGTTCCACTTGTTGGGCTTGCCGCTGCGCACCTTTTCAATGTTCCACATGGGGGCCTCGGCGCTGGAATTGGCGATCAGGTAGTCCACATAGTCGCCCAGCAGGGTGAGAATTTCTTCATGGGTCATGGGTCAGTCCTCCTCGAAATGGCCGACATTGGCAAAGCGCAGGCGCTCGCCTCGTAGCCGGTGATCTTGACGTTGTGCAGGTCGATCTCCTTGACGTTCTCCGCGTAGATGGCCAGCTTTTTCACGTTGGGGCGGTTGTCCGCCATGGCAGCTTGACCGGCTTCGGCATTGGGGTCAAAGGTGATGGTGACATTCTTCATGGAGACGCGCTCGATGGGCTGCTCGGGCAGGCCGTCGAAGTAGCAGCCCGCGAACTGTGCGTCGGTAGCCACGATATCCTCCATGGTCAGGCTGCCCAGCTTGGGGGTGTACTCATCCACCGGCATAGCATCACGGCACTGGACATAGGGACCGTGGCCGTCCGGGTCACAGAAATAGAACATATTGATGACAAAGGGAGCCTTGACACCGCGCATCTCCACGTTGCGGAACACCAGCCCGTCGATGACGGCGGTGTTGCCGCGGCCGCGCCGGGTCTTGACCCGCAGGCCGCGGTCGGTGTGGTCCATCAGGCACTGGGTCACCACCATATCCTTCACGCCGCCGCTCATCTCGCTGCCGATGACGATGCCGCCATGGCCCTTGTCCAGCAGGCAGTTCCGGATAACGGTGTGCTCGCAGCTCTTTTTCAGCTTCATGCCCAGGAATACCTTGCTGGCCTTCATGGCAATGCAGTCGTCGCCCACGTGGATGTTCGCACCGATGATGCGGATGTACTCGCAGCTCTCGGGGTCGATGCCGTCGGTGTTGGGGGCGTTGTAGGGGTTGTTAATGTTGAAGTTTAGCAGGTCCAGATGCTTGACGAAGATGGGGTGGATGGTCCAGGAGTAGCTGTTCTGCACTGTGATGCCGTGGAGGCAGACATTCTCGCTGTCCACCGCAGCCACCGCGCGGGGCCGCCATGCGATCCGCTTGACCTTCTGGTTGATCCACCAGTCGCCGTTCTGGGCATCGCAGTCCAGCGTGCCCTCGCCGGTCACCACCACGTCGTGCACCTGCGTGATGTTCAGCAGGCCGGCAAAGCTATCCAGCGGGTTGCCCTCCCAGCCGGTCAGGTAGTATTCATCCACCTCATTCTCACTGGGAATGACACCGGGCAGGATGGGGTAGTGGGTGCGGTCGTTGTCGCCCAGCAGCACAGCGCCCTTTTCCAGGTAGAGGGTGGTGCAGCTCTTCATAAACAGGCTGGAGGTGCGGTAGCGGCCGGCGGGCACATACACCGTGCCGCCCTTGGGGCAGGTGGAAAGGGCAGCCTGCAGCTTGCCGGTGTTGTCGGTGGTGCCGTCGGCCACCAGGCCGTAGCGGGATGCGTCCACAAAGAAGGTCTCAGCCTCAGTGGTGAAATCGAGGGTCAGAGTCTCGCCCTCAGCCTGCACGGCAACCGTGTAGGGGGTGCCGGGCAGCAGGCTGAACAGGGAGAACACGTTGGTGTTGCAGGCGGTGTAAACAGTCTCACCGTTCAGCTGGACGGTGAAGGGATGTGCCGGACGGTAGCACAGACCGTTTTCCAGCTCGAACACGGCACTGCGGGTCATGGAACGAATCAGGGAAAGCTTCATAAACAGGATGCCTCCTTGGATGTGGAAAGATTTATGGGTTGCCCACAGGTGGCGGGCATGGTACACTGAGGAAAAGAAACTGTTGAATGGGGTGTGCGGATGAAAGCGGAACGGGAAAAATGGAGCGGCCGGGTAACGGCAAGGGCGCTGCGGTTCCAGACCGGCCAGTATGAGCTGGCTGAGGAGGAGGAGATTTGCCGGATCATTCTGGTGTCCGGCGGTAGCTTTACGCTGGTGCGGGGCGGCGAGAGCCTGCTGGTGAACCCGGGCTGTGTGCTGCTGCTGGGCCCCGGCGGTGGCCTGCTGCAGCAGGCGGGCCACATTGCCCCTGAGCTCATCGGCTGCCGGTTCCCGGCAGGCGTTCTCCCGGTGCTCAAGAACCTGATGCAGCGGGATTTCATGCCGCTGTTTGAGCCGGGAGCACAAACGGCCCTGTACGGCCCGGTGCAGTGGTCGGGCCGCCTGCGCACTCTGCTGGGCATGATGCAGAGCGCCGAAAACGAGCCGGAAAGCCCCGGCATGATCTATCTGGCCCTCATCCTGCACTATGTGGAGCAGGAGTGCCGCAGTGAAAGGCAGGACATCCGCCCCCGCAACGAGACGGTGGAGCAGATCTGCGCTTACCTTGCGGCCAACTACCAGCAGAAGTTCTCCCTGACAGATGTGGCTGCGCGGTTCTACCTGTCGCCCTATTACCTGAGCCGCCTGTTCCGGCGGGTCACGGGCCAGTCCATTGTGGATTACATCAATGGCCGCCGCATTGAGGCTGCCCAGCGCCTGCTGGAGAGCACTGACCTGAACATCAGCGCGGTGGCCGAGCAGACTGGCTTTGCCTCTGCCGCCCATTTCCGCCGCGTGTTCCGCGAGACGATGGGAACGGGGCCGCTGCAATACCGCAAGAGCCACCGCGGATAAGAACAACGCCCCCTGTGCTGCGCACAGGGGGCGTTGCTTATTCATCGAAAGTCAATGGTTCTGTCCGCAGAGGGGGTGCTTAGCCCTTGACAGCACCGGCGGAGATACCTTCGACGAACTGATCCTGTGCACAGAAGAAAACGATCAGCTGCGGCAGGATGGAGATCAGGGACAGGGCCAGGATACGGTTCCAGGCAAAGCCGGTATCACCGTCCATGGACAGCTTGACGAACAGGGACATGGGGTACTTTGCAGGGGTCTGCACGTAAAGCAGGGGGCCCATGAAGTCGTTGCAGCTCCACATGAACTGGAACAGTGCGCAGGACACCAGAGCGGGCATCAGCATGGGGACAATGACCTTGTACAGGGTCTGGAAGGAGTTGCAGCCATCAATGGCGGCAGCCTCGTCCAGATCGCGCGGGACATTGCGCATGAACTGCACCAGCTGGTAAACAAAGTAGGTCTCAGTTGCAAATGCAGTGTGGACCCAGATGGCCAGATAGAACGGGCTGTTGACCCAGCCGAACTTGGTGTACAGCAGGAACTGAGGAACGTTCAGAACGACCTGAGGCAGGAACAGGGTGGCCAGCATGATGCTGAACAGGATCTTCCGGCCCGGGAAGTCAAAACGGCCAAAGCCGTAGGCTGCAATGCAGGAGGAGACCACCGTGCAGATGACCTTGGGCAGAACATAAGAATAAGTGTTCAGCATGGCCTGCAGGATGTTGATGGAACCGCCGAAGTTGTTCAGCGCGTTCCTGTAGCCCTCCAGGGTGGGGTTCTTGATCCACAGGCCGATGCCTGCAAAGATCTCGCTGTTGTCCTTAAAGGTAGCGCTGACCATCCACAGCAGGGATAGATCATGATCAGGCCAACCAGGATCAGGACAAAGTACTTAAAAAACGTCGCAATGGCGTTGGATGCTTTCATTCCCATACTGTCACACCTTACCTTTCATCCGAGTAGTAGACCCACTTCTTCTGGCTGGTGAAGGCGATGATCGTGAGGATGCAGACGATCACGAACATGATCCAGGCCAGAGCGGAAGCCATGCCCATCTGGTTGGACTTGAAGGCGTAGTTGTAAACCAGAATGGAGATCAGGGTGGTGGAGTTGCGCGGGCCGCCGTTGGTGATGATGAAGGGGCCGTTGAACTCCTGGAAAGCCTGGCAGATCTGAGTGACCAGGTTGTAGAAGATGATGGGGGTGATCATGGGAACAGTGATGGAGAAGAACTGCTTCCACTTACCGGCACCATCAATGGTGGCAGCCTCGTACAGGTCTGCAGGCACGCCCTTCAGGGCGGCCAGGAACAGCACCATGCGGAGCCGAACTGCCAGATGCGCAGGAAGCAGATGATCCACAGCGCATAGTTGGGGTCGCTCAGCCAGGAGGGGCCCTGTGCGTGGCCGAAGGTGATGGCGCGGATGATGGTGTTGACCAGACCATCATCACGGAAAACGGCCTTCCACAGCACGGCGATGGCAACGGAGCCGCCCAGAATGGACGGGATGTAGTAAACGGTACGGAACAGGTTCACGCAGGCAATCTTGAAGTTCAGGATGTATGCGATGAACAGAGCAAAGATCAGCTTCAGGGGCACGGTGACGAACGCGTACTTGAAGGTGGTGACCAGAGCCTTGGTGACCTTGGCATCAGAGAAGGCGGTGACGTAATTCATCACGCCATACTGGTGGATGCCGTTGAAGAAGTTCATGTCGGTGAAGCTGTAATACAGCGACTGACCGAAGGGGATGGCCTTGAACACGATAAAGCCGATGATCCAGGGGATCAGGTAGATCAGACCCTGCCACTTATCCAGGAACTTCTGTGCGGGGGTACGCCCGAGAGAGGGCGCTTTGCTTTCTTTCATCCGGGGATCCTCCTTTGGTGAAAATCAGTGCAGCAAACCTTATGTCACACTTTGGCAACAGATTTGTCAGAGAATTGTAACCTGTACCTGAGAAAAAAGGGGCATCGGGCCTATGGGTGGACGATGCCCCTGATATGTAGCTTAACTCAGGTCAGCAAAGAAGATCAGACAGTGTAGCCAACAGCAGACATGCCGTCCAGCAGAGTGTCAACAACATCTGCGCCGCTCTTGTTGTCGTAGTCAACGGTATCGAACACTTCCTGATAGATGCCGGTGCCGGTAGCCTTCAGGTCGGAAGACTCAAACAGGGGATCCAGCTGGCAGGAAACGAAGCTCATGACCTTGCCGTTTGCCTCGGCGACCAGCTCGTTGATCTTGCCGGCAGCCTGAGCGGTAGCCAGACCAGCCTTGGAAGCGGGGACACCACACTCGGAGCCCATGATGGCAGCGCCGTCGCCGTTCCACAGGTACTCGATCAGGGTAGCAGCCTCAGCGGGGTTCTTGCAGGTCTTGGTGATGGCCATGCCCATGGAGACCTTGGAGAAGCCGCCGTTGTAATCGCCGAACTTGATCTCCTCACCAACGGTGAAGCCGGGCTTGTTCTCCTCGTCCAGAGCGTCCTGGTACTTGGAAGCAGCAGAATCCCACTCGAAGATGCCGGCGATCTTGCCGGTGATCCACTCGTTGGACTGGTGGGTAGCACCGTCGCCATTTGCACCGTAGTAGGTGGGCAGCGGCATGATGACGTGGCCGTCGACCAGGCTCTTGATGAAGTCGATGCCCTCGGCGATCTCGTCAGCGGTGTAGTTCAGGGTAGAGGTGGTGGGATCTGCCCAGTCCTTGCCGTACTTGGATTCGAGGTAGAACACCATCAGGATCATACGGTCGTATGCGCCCAGGTGCAGGGGATAGTAATCATCGCCCAGCTTCTCCTGGAAAGCCTTGCCGGCTGCAAACAGGTCGTCCTCAGTGGCGGGAACTTCGGTGATGCCGGCCTTGTTAAAGGTGGTCATGTTCCAGTAGAAGATACGGCCGGTCATGGAGATGGGCACGCACTGCTGTGCATTTGCAACATTGCAGGCACCCAGCTTTGCGTCGTCCCACTGGGACATATCCAGGTAATCGGTGACGCTATTCAGATCCAGGAAGGTCTGGCCGTTGCCGGAGTAGTTGTACAGCCAGTTCCAGTTGATCTGGCAGACATCCTCAGCCACGCCGCCTGCAAACTTGGTGGACATGGTGTCCTCCCAGCCGGACCATGCAGCGAAGGTGGGGTTGACGGTGATGGTGGTGTGCTCAGCAGAGAAAGCCTTCAGGGCCTCCTGGTAAGCGTTGTGGCGGGACTCGCCGCCCCACCAGCTCATGGTCAGGGTAACGGGATCGCTGCTCAGGCCAGCCACGGAAGCAGCCTCGGCTGCAGAAGAAGCGGTGCTGGAAGCAGCGCCGCCATTGCCGCCGCAGGCAGCCAGCAGACCAGCTGCACCGACAGCACCGGTGACCTTCAGGAAATCACGACGGGAAATTGCCTTGCTCATTGTTGTTCTCCTCCTAATAAATCAAAAAACATCGAGCGGGCCTTACTGCACAAGGCTCGTTGTATACAAATATGATAACAAAAGGAATGGGAAAAAGAAAGATGTAAATTGAAGTGATACAGACAAAAAACGAACAAATATTGCTCTTGTGAATTGCGACGATTTGACGGCATTGCCGAAATGAATAAACTTGGAACGAAAAACTATGCAATCTGCATAGTTGGATAGATTGCATAGAAACGGGCCGAGAAAGTGTGGCGGAACCTCTAAAATTGCAATGTTTTTGTAACTTATTGCGAAATTGACGGTGTGTTGTTGTATACAACATGTGAAAAAAGTGACGATATCACTATTTTATAAACTGATATATCAATTGTGCAAAAAACGTTCGCCGTGGGATACAACTGATATATCACTTCAAGAGGGGACGAGCAAAAAAGAGCGCCGCCCGGCTGGGCAGCGCTCTGAAAACTGTAAAAATCTTTTGGGAGATCTGGGATCTCATGCAGGAAGGGTGGCTCCTGTGCCTGCCGGAGATCGACACTTACTGTGCGTTCCGTTTGGCGTAAAACGCCCGCCGTGCCTTGAAATAGCACTGGGGGCACATGCTGACGTACTGCACATCGTTTTCCAGATCGATGGCGACCTGCTCGCCCTCAAAGACGAACTCCCCATTGACCCTGCGGCAGTTGCAGGTGGCCTTGCGCCCGCAGGTGCAGATGGTCTTCATCTCCTCAATGGTGTGGGCCAGCTCCAGCAGACGGGTGGAGCCGGGGAAGCCCTTGAGGGAGAAGTCTGACCGCAGACCGTAGCAGATGACCGGGATGTTCAGGTCCACCGTGACCATGAACAGCTGCTCGGCCTGTGCCGGGGTAAAGAACTGGCTCTCGTCGCAGAGAACACAGGCCAGCGGCTGCTCCCCGGCTGAGGCGGCGCGCACGGCCTCGAACACATCCACCTCGGGCGGGATGAGCAGGTCGGCCCTGCGGCGCACGCCCAGGCGGCTGACCAGCTCGCCGCCGCCCTTGGTGTCCACCTGGGGCTTCAGGATCAGCACCCGCATCCCCTGCTCTTCGTAGTTGTGGGCCACCTGCATCAGCGCGGTGCTTTTGCCGCTGTTCATGGCACCGTATCGGAAGTATAGCTTCGCCATAGTTGTTCTCCTCATAAAAAAGGCAACCCTCTCTGCTCGTTCGGGGGGGAGAGGGCTGCCTGTTTTCTGTGATATGCTATAAGAATAGATCAGTCCTGATTGCGCAGGCGGTAACCCAGGCTCATCAGGCTGTCGCCCAGGTGGACGTTCTCCACCACCACTTCGGGGTAGGGCACCGACAGGTCGTAGTGGGAGAAGTTCCAGAAGCCTTTGATGCCCAGTTCGACCAGCCGGCCGCTGAGCTCCTCGGCACCGCTGCGGGGCACACAGAACACAGCCACCTCAGGCTTATGCTCTGCGCAGAAGGCCTCCAGCTCGTCAACGTGTAAGATCTGGATGCCGTTGATCTCTTTGCCCACCTCGCTGGGGGAATTGTCAAAGGCGGCGATCAGCTTGTAGCCGTTGGTGTCGGTGGTGATGAAGCGGCTGACCGCCTTGCCCAACCGGCCGCAGCCGATGAGAATGGTGGGCAGCAGGTCACCGTTGCCGAACAGCAGATGCTCCAGGATGGAAAGCAGGTTCTCCACCGAGTAGCCGATGCCCTGGCGGCCGTTCACGTCGCCGATGCAGTTGAAATCCTGCCGTACCTGAGAGGCCGTGGTGCCCATCTGGGCGGCCAGCTCGCGGGAGGAGATGCTGGTGATGCCGTCGTTCTTCAGCGTCCGCAGGTAGCGGTAGTACTTGGGCAGGCGCTTGATCACCGGAAGGGAAGCTTTGCCGGGATTGTTCATGGAAATGGTTCTCCTTTCATCCAAAGGGAATGCCGGTCTCTTTGCGCCCTGCAAGGTGCACCGGCGATTAAGACAGTTTCTGAACAATAATGATATATACTTGTCAATCTTATTCTTAGTATAAAGTATACTGCAATGAGACAGAATGTCAAATCCTCTGGGCCAATTTTTTTCAAAGTAAAGAAATCTTAACCGCCGCATATTGCTTCGATCCCCGGGAACACTGAAAAAAACACCCTGAGGAGGAGCCAACATGTCGGAAGATGAAAAGGAAACCACCGAACAGCAGCGGCTGGAAAAGGAACAGCTGGAGGATCTGGGCACGGTGTGGCGCACCCGCGGCCCTCATGCCATCCACTGCCTGACCGTGATCGGCCAGATCGAGGGCCATGTGGAGGCCCCGCAGGGCCAGAAGACCACCAAGTATGAGCATGTGATCCCGCAGCTGGTGGCAGTGCAGGAGGACCCCGCTGTGGAGGGCCTGCTGGTGCTCATCAATACCGTGGGCGGGGACGTGGAGGCCGGGCTGGCGCTGGCAGAACTCATTGCCAGCATCTCAAAGCCCAGTGCCACGGTCGTGCTGGGCGGGGGCCACTCCATCGGCATCCCGCTGGCAGTCAGCGCCCGGCGCAGCTTTATCGTGCCCACGGCGACCATGACGGTGCACCCGGTCCGCCACTCCGGCATGATTCTGGGCGTGCCCCAGACCATGCGGTGGTTCGAGCAGATGCAGGAGCGCATCACCGGCTTTGTGGCGGGCCACAGCGGCATTACGGCAGAGCGCTACTCAGAGCTGATGCTCCGCACCGGTGAGCTGGTGATGGACGTGGGCACCATGCTGGACGGCAAAAAGGCCGTAAAAGAGAAGCTCATCGACCAGCTGGGCGGCATCTCTGATGCACTGGAATGGCTGTACCGGGAGATCGAGCGGGCAGAGTGAGAACACGGGTCTGCCCGGGGCGGTGTCAGGCTTACAGCTCGCCCTTCCGCAGATACTTCACCATCATGGGGGCTTCATAGACCAGCATGAGAATCCAGCCCACAACATAGCTGTACGGCAGGGCCTCGATATCCATCTTCATCAGCAGCACAAAGACGGCAGCGGCCGCCACACGGCCTGCCATGTTGAGCGTGCTGCTGTTCAGGGTGATCTTGAGGTCGCCCAGGCCGCGGAAGCCGCCCTGGATGCCATTGGTCAGCGAGGGCATCAGATAGAACAGGGAGACCAGTTTCAAAAAGCGCACCCCCAGATGCACCACGGCGGCATCGGTGACGAAGAGCCGGATGATGGGCTCAGCGCAGAAGAAGCAGATAGCTGTGATAAAAATGGCGTAGAGGAATTCCAGCTTCAGGCCGCAGAAGAAGCTGGCGCGGACACGGTCTTTTTTGCCCGCGCCGCGGTTCTGAGCCATCAGGGTGGTGGTGGCATGGCCGATGTTCTGCTGGGGCACATAGGCAAAGTCATCGATGCGGCCTGCAGCGGCAAAGGCTGCCATGGCGTTGACACCCATGGTGTTCACGATGGCCTGAATGGCGATCTTGCCCAGCTGAACGGTGGCCTGCTGCATGGCGCTGGTCCAGCCGTAGCTGATGGTCTTTTTCAGCAGCGAGGAGTCAAAAATGAACCAGCGCCTGCCCAGCTGCAGCACAGGGACCTTCCAGCGGATATAGATCAGGCAGAACACGCAGCAGAGCGCTTCGCTCAGCACGGTGGAAAGGGCACAACCCTCGGAGCCCCAATCCAGCACCTCAACAAAGAACAGGTCGCCGCCGATGTTCAGTACCGAACTGATCATCAGGAAGTACAGCGCGCTTTTGCTGTCGCCCAGCGCACGCATGGTGGCGGCGAGGAAATTATAGAAGAAGGTGAACAGCAGCCCGCCGAACACGATGCGCAGGTAGTTCACAGCGATGGGAAGGATCTCTTCCGGCACCTGCAGCAGACGGAGCAGCGGATTTGCCAGGATCACACAGGCCAGCGAGAACACCAGGGAAAAGACGGAGCCTGCAATGGCGGTGGTGGAGACCTGACGCTCCACCAGCCTGGTGTCGCCTGCCCCGAACGCCGTGCTGACAAGGATGCCTGCACCCAGGCAGACACCGTTGATGAACAGGATCGCCAGCGTCATCAGCGGGTTGGAGGTGCCCACGGCGGCAAGGGCATCCTCGCCCACGAATTTGCCGACAATGATGCTGTCCACGGCGTTATAGGTCAGCTGGAACAGGTTGCCCAGCACGAGGGGGACCGTAAAATTGACCAGCAGCGGTGTGATCGGGCCGGTCGTCATATCCTTGGTCATTTGGAACTCTCTTTTCTTAAAAGTATAGTGGGCAGTCCAACGGTGAGCTTTCCCACGCAAGTGAATACGGGTTGCGGCTCCCAGCATCTGCTTCGTGCACTTGCACTCGCATCTTGCTGGCCGCGGCCCCAACAACAGCTTCCTGTTTCCGCCACTGGCGGCGGGCGCTGTTGTTGCAGGCCATTCCATTACCCCAGCGGACACTTGCTTTGGGAAACTCCCCGCCGTCCTGCGAAAAACAACATCAAAAACTTAAATTTTGCCGTCCGCTGAAAATGGCCAGCGCCGAGCGGCTGGTGCCGGTGGCAATCAGCTGTGCGGCGGCGTGGAGGGCTGCACCGGCGGCAGGGGAGGCGGGAATGGCATCGGTGGCAAGGACCCGCTGTGCAGCGCGGTTGGCATCTGTGCTGGTAACGGCGGCTACATTATCCACAACATAGGCGTTGTAATTGCCCGGCACGATGCCGTAGCCGATATCCGGGATGCCGTGCCCGCCGGTGAAGCCGCCGCCCAGAGCCTGATTTTCAAAGGGTTCCACGGCCACGATGCGGACATCGTTGGTCCAGGCCTTGATGGTCTCGCCTACGCCGGTGATGGTGCCCGCGCTGCCCACGCCGACGGTGATGGTGTCCACGAGACTGCGGCCCTCCCGGGAGATGGCCTGCACGATGGCGGGGCCGGTCACCCGGCGGTGGTACTCGGGGTTATCGTCGTTGGCAAGCCAGTTCATATAGTACCAGCCCTTTTCGGCTGCGGTGGTCTCTGCCAGCGCCCGGGCCCCCGCAAGGCCCCGCTGGGCGGGGGAATGCAGGATCTGCGCCCCCAGCCGGAGCAGGTATTCCTGCCGCAGGGCCGGGGCATCCTCCG
>ENA-OQCG01000111-OQCG01000111.1-human-gut-metagenome-genome-assembly--contig:-NODE-111-length-14586-cov-2.555709_pt1 | contig 14586 bp, 12 predicted proteins | sample MGYA00242758_ERZ504577 | MGnify/ENA primary metagenome ERZ504577 (study PRJEB26092, sample SAMD00036248) | human gut metagenome | host: Homo sapiens | study: EMG produced TPA metagenomics assembly of...
GTGTTTTGGGGGAATGGGTGAGCGGTGGAAGATTGACAGCAGGCGGCGGGGAGGTTGCGGGCCGGGCATGCCCGGCCCCTACGGGGGTGGGTGGAAGGGTGAGCGGGTGCCGGTGGAGGGGTATCATTGGGCCTCTAACAGCTGTTCGCGCATCCATTTCAGGATGCGGCGCTCGCGGCGGGAGATCTGGACCTGGGTCGTGCCGAGGACGCGGGCGGTCTCGCTCTGGGTGCGGCCCGCGAAAAAGCGCAGACGGATGAGCTGGCGGTCACCGCTGTCCAGCCTGTCCATCACCTCGGCCAGACCGATGCGGTCCGAGAGTGCTTCCTCCGGGGACTCCACCGGCACGTCAAACTCCCGCAGGCCGTCCTCGTCGTCCACGGGCGTCAGGCTCAGAGTCGGCAGGGCCGCGCGGATGGCCAGTGCGATCTGCTCCGGGGTCGTGCCCAGCGTCTCGGCCAGTTCGGTCACGCCGGGCTCCTGGCCGGTGCGCTTGAGGCAGCGCTCACGCTCGGCATTGATTTTAAGGCTCAGCTCCTTTAACGAACGGCTGACCTTGACTGTGCCGCCATCTCGGAACAGCTTTTTGATCTCGCCCAGGATGACCGGCACGGCATAGGTGGAAAAGCAGACGCCGCGCCCGGTATCAAACCCATCGCAGGCCTTAACAAGACCCAGACAGCCCGCGGCGTAGAGTTCCTCATACTCGATGCCCCGCCCCTTGAACCGCCCGGCGCAGGCGTGGACAAGGCCGAGGTTTCTCTCAATAAATTCTTCGCGCGGCAGCTGGTGCATATCCGTGGGCATGACTGTCCCCTCCTTCTATATATGTAGGGGGTCACGCGCGGGCATCCAGCCGCTTGGTCAGGGTCACGCGTGTGCCGCGGCCCGGCGTGGAGGAGACCTTGACCTTGTCCATGAAGCTCTGCATGACGGCAAAGCCCAGACCCGCGCGCTCCTCGGCGTCGCCGGTGGTGAACATCGGCTCCATCGCCTTCGCAATATCCGGGATGCCGACGCCGCGGTCCGTGATGGTAATACGCACAATGCCACCCTCATAGATGGCCGCCGTCATTGTGATGGGGCCGATCTTGTCCGGGTAGGCGTGGACGATGCAGTTGGTCACGGCCTCGGAGACAGCGGTTTTCATATCGGCGAGCTGGGGCACGGTGGGATCAAGCTGCACAAGAAACGCGGCCAGCGCCGCGCGGGCGAAGCCCTCGTTGACGGAGCGGCCCGCAAACGTAATTTTTACCTGATTGAGCATCTTCATCGGTGTTCACCTCCGTTCAGGCGTAGGTTATGTGGGCCAGGTCGAGCATCCGCCGCACGGCGCGCGGCGGGTTCTGGACGGTCAGCCGCCCGCCCAGTGCGCTTACATGGCGTCCGCGGCCCAAAATCAGGCCGACACCCGAGGAATCCATGAAGGTGACGCCCGAAAAGTCGAGCGTCAGCAGCTCAGGCAGGCGGTCATCGACCTGGGCATCGATCTCCCGCCGCAGTGTCTGGGCGGCGTGGTGGTCGATCTCGCCGCTCAAATAGGCGGCCAGTGTGCCGCTGCCGGGCACGAAGGTTACTTTGGCCATAGGGTTGTCCTCTTTTTTCATTTATAAGGGTATACAGAGTAGTGTTGGGAAGGTTGCGGGCCGGACATGCCCGGCCCCTACGGGGAGAGTTAAAAATCAACGGGTAATTTCCGGGAGGGGGTGTTGAGACAAAATAAAAAGCCCGTATCGTTATGATACAGGCTTACGGGTGCGTATTTTGTTGAAATGGCGATGGCCGGTTATTTTTCTGCTTCTTTGAGAAGCAGCGGGCGGGCCTCGGCGGCAAGGTAGAGCGAACCGCAGACAACAACGCCCGCGAGGTTGTTCTCGTCGGCGTAGTCCACAGCCTTGCGGATGGCATCGGCCACACTGTCAGCGGCCTCGGCGTCGGTGTGGAAGCGGGCCTCCTTCTGCAATTCCTCGGCGCTCAATGCGCGGGGCCAGTTGGGCGTGACGGTGTAGACCTTGGCAAAGCAGGGGGCCAGATCGGACAGCATATCCTTATAGTCCTTGTCGGCCAGCACGCCCAGCACACCGACGAGGTTTTCCTCAAAGTCGGCGCGGGTCAGGGTCGCGGCCAGCATTTTAGCGCCGTCCGGGTTGTGGCAGCCGTCAAGCAGCAGCAGCGGATGGCGGCGCAGCACCTCGATGCGGGCGGGCATCCGGGCATCGGCAAGGCCCTGCAGAATGGCGTCGTCCGAAATATCATAGCCGAACTCGCGCCAGAGAGCCAGCGCGATCTCGACAGCATGGCGGCATGGTTAGCCTGGTGCGTGCCGGGCAGGCCCAGTGCGGCGCGATAGCCGCCGTAGTCGATGCGGTTTTCCAGCCGCTTGCCGCGCAGCAGCGTCAAATCGTCCTTATCGGGCGTGATGATGCTCGTGTGCGCCTCGGCAGCGGCGGTCAGGATCGGCCCCATAGCCTCCGCAGGCTGGTCGGGATAGTTGACGACGACGGTTCCTTCTTTTATAATACCGGCCTTCTCGGCGGCAATTTTATCAAGGGTATCTCCCAGGACTTCCATGTGGTCATAGCCGATCTTTGTGATGGCTGCCACGAGCTTGTGGGGCACGACGTTCGTTGCGTCGCAGCGCCCGCCAAGGCCGGTCTCCAGCACGACCAGATCACACTTTTCGCGGGCAAACCAGAGGAACGCCAGCGCAGTGACGGCCTCAAACTCCACAGGCTTCTCGCCGCCCTCGGCCTCGATGGCGTCAATCGCGTCGAGCACCTTCTCCGTCAGGTTTGCCAGCGTGCGGGGCGGGATCATCTCGCCGTCGATCTGAAACCGTTCACGGAAGTCCACCACATACGGGCTGATGGTCAGACCGGTCTTGTAGCCCGCTGCCGTCAGGATGGAGGACGTCATGGCCGCAAGGCTGCCCTTGCCGTTCGTGCCCGCAATGTGGATGCACTGCAGCTCCTTTTCGGGGTTTCCCAGATGGTCGCACAGGTTCTGCATCCGGGCCAGACCGGGTGCGCCCTGCCCCATGTGCGGCAGGGCGTGCAGGGCTTCAATTGCCTGTTGGGTCGTCATTCTTCGTCCTCCTCATAGTTATCCTCGTCGGGTTCGGGGCGGTTCAGCTGTGCCTCGTGGGCACGGTGGGCAGCGCGGCGGGCCAGCCGCTCATGCTCGCGGCGGCGCAGCTCCTCGCTCTCGGCGCGCAGAGCGCGGTTCTCCTGCTTGACGCGGATGAATGCGGTAACGCCGCGCACGATCAGCAGGATGATGAGTGCAAACAGCAGTCCCGCCACGACGCCGGACATATCGATCCAGACATCCACCACCGACGAGGTGCGGTTGAGGCTGTGCAGCTGGATGGTCTCATCCATCAGCGCCGTTGTCATGCCGCCCAGCAGCGGCCAGCTCATGTGGCGCACAAAATGCTTTGTGTACACGCGGATGCAGAGCATCAGCAGAAAGCCTTCCAGCGCAAACTCCGAAAAGTGCGCGAGCTTACGGATCAGATGCTCCGACAATGGGCCGAGATGCACCTTGGCCAGCGCACTGTTGACCAGCTGCATGACGGCCTGGCTGCGTGCGGACGACTGGGCACCGTTTTCCAGTGAGTTGCGAAAGATAAACATAATGCAGGCGATCAGCGCCGCCGTAAATACCACGCGGAACAAGATCAGCCACGGACTGGTTCTTTCTTTTTCCATAATACTCCTTTATAGATACTCCTCTATAAACCTGTATTATAGCACGCAGCCCGCATAAGAGCAAGCGCCCTGCCGCAGTTTCCCTCATACTATAGGCCCGGCCTTGTAAGTTGTCAAGGTATGGTTTTTGTGGTATTCTAATGAAAAGAATGTTTTTTGCGGGGGAATGGCCATGAACATCCAGATTTTCGGCACGAACAAGAGCTTTGACACCAAAAAGGCACGGCGGTGGTTCAAGGAGCGCGGCATCAGATTCCAGATGATCGACATGAAGGAAAAGGGCATGAGCCGCGGCGAGTTTGACAACGTCTGCCGCGCCGTGGGCGGCTGGGCAAAGCTCGTCGACGAAAACGCAAAGGACAAGGACACGCTGGCGCTTTTGAAATGGCTCGACGAGAGCCAGCAGGCCGACAAGCTGTTCGAGAACCAGCAGCTCTTCCGCCAGCCCATTGTGCGCAACGGCAGACAGGCCACCGTAGGCTACTGCCCCGAGGTGTGGGAGAAGTGGGAGTAAGACAGACAGCTCACCTCTCTGCAGGAGCCCAGGGGCCCGACAGATTTGCGCACCCGCCCTTGACAAATCCGCCGCATTGCGGTACATTATAAGGTACAAATGCAGTGCGAAAGAGTGTGCCCGCGTCGTACCTTTGCAGCAAGCCGGGGAGGATGCAAGCCCGGTACGGTGCGGCGGGTGCTGTCACTTTCAAGCAGGCGCGGTGAGAGGGGCTTCTCCCCTGCCAGCCGCGCACGGGGTTGCCGCCGTTATCAGGGCAGGCGGGCTTGTCGGCCTGCCGCAAAGCGGCCCGATCGGGCAACTTGGGTGGTACCGCGACTTGAGCTTTTCAGGCCGTCCCATGATAAACTCATGGGGCGGCCTTTTTTATTTTGTCCAAATGTAAAAATCACGCCCCGCACATTCACGAGGAGGTTTACACTATGCCGAAGGAACTCGCCAAACAGTATGCCCCGCAGGGCACCGAGGATCGCATCTATCAGAACTGGTGCGACAAGGGGTATTTCCATACCCAGATCGACCGCAGCAAAAAGCCGTTTACCATCGTCATGCCGCCGCCGAACGTCACCGGCCAGCTGCACATGGGCCACGCCATGGATGAGACCTGGCAGGACATCCTGACCCGCTACAAGCGGATGCAGGGCTATGCCGCGCTGTGGGTGCCGGCACCGACCATGCGTCCATTGCCACCGAGGCCAAGGTCGTCGCCAAGATGCGCGAGGAGGGCCTGACCAAGGAGATGGTGGGCCGCGACGGCTTTCTGGAGCGTGCCTGGGACTGGAAGAACACCTATGGCAACCGCATCGTCAGCCAGCTGAAGAAGCTGGGCTGCTCCTGCGACTGGCAGCGCGAGCGCTTCACGATGGACGAGGGCTGCTCCGACGCCGTCAAGGAGGTCTTTGTCCGTCTGTACAACGAGGGGCTGATCTACCGCGGCAACCGCATGGTCAACTGGTGCCCCCACTGCAACACCTCGATTTCCGACGCCGAGGTCGAGTATGAGGCCAAGGAGGGCAGCTTCTGGCATCTGCTCTACCCCGTCAAGGAGACCGGCGAAATGCTGGAGCTGGCTACGACCCGTCCCGAGACGATGCTGGGTGATACCGCTGTTGCCATCAACGCCGAGGACCCGCGCTACAAGCACCTGCACGGCTGCCATGTCGTGCTGCCGCTGCTGGGCCGCGAAATTCCCATCGTCTGCGACGAGCACGCCGACATGGAGAAGGGCACCGGCGTTGTGAAGATCACCCCCGCCCACGATCCCAACGACTTTGAGGTCGGCAAGCGCCACGACCTGCCGATGATCCGTGTGCTGACCTACGACGGCCACATGACCGGCGCTGCCGACAAGGCCGCCGTCGATGCCGAAAAGGCGGCGGGCCGCGCTGCTGCCGACGAGCCGGACGTGCTGGACTGCGGCAAGTATGCCGGCATGACCGCGCTGGAGGCCCGCAAGGTTATCCTGGCCGATTTGGAGGCCTGCGGTGCGCTGAAGGAGACCGAGCCGCTGACCCACGACGTGGGCACCTGCTACCGCTGCCACTCGGTCATTGAGCCGATGGTCTCCAAGCAGTGGTTCGTCAGGATGGAGCCGCTGGCCAAGCCCGCCATCGAGAGCGTCGAGAAGGGCGAGATCAAGTTCGTGCCCGAGCGCTTCACCAAGAACTATATTAACTGGATGAAGGGCGGCCGTGACTGGTGCATCAGCCGCCAACTGTGGTGGGGCCACCAGATCCCCGCCTGGTACTGCGGCGACTGCGGCGAGACCGTCGTGGCCAAGGAAGCCCCCTGCACCTGCCCCAAGTGCGGCAGCTCCAACATGACCCAGGACCCCGACACGCTGGACACCTGGTTCAGCTCTGCCCTGTGGCCGTTCTCCACGCTGGGCTGGCCCAACGAGAACGCCGAGGATTACAACTACTTCTACCCCACAAACACGCTGGTCACCGGCTATGACATCATCGGCTTCTGGGTGTCCCGCATGATCTTCTCGGGTCTGGCCTACACCGGCAAGGCACCGTTTGACACGGTACTGATCCACGGCATTGTCCGCGACAGCCAAGGCCGCAAAATGTCCAAATCCCTGGGCAACGGCATTGACCCGCTGGAGGTCATTGAGCAGTACGGCGCGGACGCGCTGCGCATGATGCTGATCATCGGCTCCACCGCAGGCAACGATATGCGCTACAGCGATGAAAAAGTCCTTGCCTGCCGCAACTTTGCCAACAAGCTGTGGAATGCCTCCCGCTTTGTGCAGATGAACCTGCCCGAGGACTTTGAGCCGGGTCTGCCCGAGGAAAGCCTGCTCGACATGAGCGACAAGTGGATTTTGTCCGAGCTTGCCAAGGTCGCCGCCGAGGCTACCGCCAACCTCGACAAGTACGAGCTGGGTCTGGCCGCCGAGAAGGTCGAGAACTTCATCTGGGAGGTCTACTGCGACTGGTATATCGAGATCTGCAAGACCCGCCTGAACGGCGAGGACGCGGCAGCCGCCGACGCGGCCCGCAAGGTGCTGGTCTACGTGCTGGACAAGGCGCTCAAGCTGCTGCACCCCTTCATGCCGTTCATCACCGAGGAGATCTATCAGGCTCTGCCCGGCAGCGCCGAGACCATCATGAACGAGAAGTGGCCCGGCGACGAGAACATGAAGGTCTGGGCCGAGGACTGCGCCGACTTTGAGAAGCTGATGGACTACATCAAGCTGTCCGCGCCATGCGTGCCGAGATGAACGTCCACCCGGCCAAAAAGACGAGCATGGTCATTGAGACTGCCTCCCCGCCGCGTTTGAGAAGGGCGGCGCGTATCTGGCCCGCTTTGCCTTTGCCACCGACGTGACGGTCACGGCAAAGTACGAGGGCAGCACCGACGGCATGGTCAACGTGGCGACCCCCGACGCGAAGGGCTTTATCCCGATGATGGAGCTGATCGACCGCGACAAGGAGCTGGCCCGCCTGAACAAGGAGCTGACCAAGGCCGAGAAGGAGCTGGGCATGTTCACGAACCAGCTGAACAACCCGAAGTTCGTCGAGAAGGCCCCGGCGAAGCTCGTCGAGGAGACCCGCGCCAAGCTGGCTGCCGCCCAGGACAAGGCCGCCAAGATCAAGGAGAGCATTGCGGCGCTGGGGTAAGTCTGAAGGCTTCCCCCGTGGGGGAAGCTGTCACCGCAGGTGACTGATGAGGGCAGCGTTTCCGCCGCAGCTCGTTCACGGGCAATACTGGCACACTCGCCCCTCATCCGGCCCTTCGGGCCACCTTCCCCCGTAGGGGAAGGCTTTTCAGCCACAAACAAAAATAACCCCGCCCCGTCAGGAACTGCATCCTGACGGGGCGGGGTTTTCTCGTTACAGCACAAAAATTGCAGAGGAATAGTTACAAGGGCAAATTACTTGCGGCGCTTGCCCTTGCCGCCCTTGCGGGTGTTGGTCTTGGCAGCGGCGGTCTTGACGGCCTCGACGGCCTTCTCGGCTGCGGGCTTGGCAGCCTCAACAGCCTTTTCAACGACAGGCTCGGCAGCCTTGACGGCCTTCTCGACGACAGGCTCAGCAGCCTTGACGACCTCGGTGGCGGCCTTCTCGGCAGCGGCCTTGGCCTTAACAGTGGTGGCCTTCACGCTGGTCTTGGGCTTGCGGGTGACCTCGTTGATGGTCCAGAACTGGTTGTCACCGTTGACGTCAGCCCAGATCTGCAGCACGGTGCCGTTCTCGGTAGCCATGCCGGGGTCCAGCAGCTTGCCGGCCAGGTTGGACTTGATCTTGACGCGGCCATCGTTGGTAGGCTCCACGACCCACAGCTGGCTGGATGCCTGGGCACCCTCCCACTGGTGGACGCGGGTGCCGTCGCTGACGCCGCCCATGTCCAGATCCATCATCTTGCCGGTGAAGCGGTTCTGGATGCGGTAAACGCCGTCGCCTGCTGCGACGAAGTTCCACTGCTGCCACTCAAAGTTGGCGTTGTCCATCAGCTGGATCTTCGCGCCATTGTCAATGTTATAGTCAGCGACCTCAATAACCTTGCCGTTGGCGGCGCTGATGGTATAGAACTTACCCTCGGTAAGTACGGTCTGTGCAATCTTCTTCGGTGCCATATTTGTTCCTCCTATAGGTATATCATGTATATTATGCGGCAAATCTTGTTTGTAGTTTCCCTCATGCCGCGTGGTCAAACACCGCTTTTTGCGTGTCTACGTATCCTATTATAACCACTTTTTACCTTCCCGTCAACTTTTTGGCGCTGTTGCGGCATTTTGCACAAAAACCGCCGGGACGGCAGATGCTATCCCGGCAGTTTTGATTGATTTTATGCCGTTTTGCGGCTTTTTTCGACATCTCTGCGCTTAAGAGTTCTCGGCAAAGTTGCCGGTGTACAGGCGGTAATAGCGGCCCTTCTGGGCGATCAGCTCGTCGTGGGTGCCGCGCTCAATGATACGGCCCTGCTCCAGCACCATGATGCAGTCCGAGTTGCGCACGGTGGACAGACGGTGGGCAATGACGAAGGTCGTGCGGCCATACATCAGGCCGTCCATGCCGTCCTGCACAAGCTTCTCGGTGCGGGTGTCGATAGAGGACGTTGCCTCGTCCAGGATCAGCACCGGCGGGTCTGCGACAGCCGCGCGGGCAATCGCCAGCAGCTGGCGCTGGCCCTGGCTCAGGTTCGTGCCGTCGCCGGTCAGCATCGTGTTGTAGCCTTCGGGCAGATGCTTGATGAAGGTATCCGCATTCGCGAGCTTCGCGGCGGCCATGCACTCCTCATCGGTGGCGGTCAGGCGGCCATAACGAATGTTCTCCATAACCGTGCCGGTGAACAGGTGGGTATCCTGCAGGACGATGCCCAGAGAGGAGCGCAGCGCGTCCTTCTCAATGGACTTGATGTCGTGGCCGTCGTACAGGATCCGGCCCTTCTGGATGTCGTAGAAGCGGTTGATAAGGTTCGTGATCGTCGTCTTGCCCGCGCCGGTGGAGCCGACAAAGGCGATCTTCTGCCCCGGACGGCCATACAGGTTGATGTCATGCAGGACGATCTTCTTCTCGTCGTAGCCGAAGTCCACATCCTTAAAGACGATGTCGCCCTCCAGCTTGGTGTACCGGGGCTTGCCGTCGGCATCCATGCGTTTCCACGCCCACATGCCGGTGGACTCGTTCGTCTCGGTGACAGTATCGTCCGCTTCGTACTTGGCGTGGACCAGGGTGATGTCGCCCTCGTTGACCTCGGGCTTTTCATCCAGCAGTGCAAAGATACGCGCACCGCCGGCCAGCGCCATAACGACGGAGTTCAGCTGCATGGAGATCTGGCTGATGGGCTGGTTGAACTGGCGGGTCAGCACAAGGAAGCTGGCGAGGCCGCCCAGCGTAAAGCCGCCGAAGCCGTTGATAGCCAGCGCACCGCCGAGGATGGCGCAGAACACGTAGGACAGGTTACCCAGCTGGCCGTTGACGGGCATTGCTACCAGCGAATAGGAGTTTGCCTTGTCGGCGCTGTGGAACAGCTCATCGTTGAGCCTGTCGAACTCCTCAATGGCAATTTCCTCATGGCAAAAGACCTTGATGACCTTCTGGCCGTTCATCATTTCCTCAATGTAGCCGTTGACCTTGCCCAGCTCCTGCTGCTGCTTGATGAAGTATTTGCCGGAGTTGCCGGTCAGGTACTTCGTCGCCAGCAGCATGACGCCGACCATCGCGAGGGACAGCACCGTCAGGGGGACGCTCAGATAGAGCATCGAGGCCAGCACGCCGACGAGGGTCACAACCGTGTTGACGAGCTGCGGCAGGCTCTGGCTGATCATCTGGCGCAGCGTGTCAATGTCGTTCGTGTAGACCGACATAATGTCGCCGTGGGCGTGGGTGTCAAAGTATTTGATGGGCAGCGTCTGCATGTGGGTGAACATCTCGTCACGCAGATCCTTCAGCGTGCCCTGGGTGATCCTTGCCATCAGGCGGTTCTGCACAAAGACAGCAGCGATGCCGACGCAGTAGATGACTGCCACGCGCAGGATAGCCGCGGCCAGGCCGCTGAAGTCCGTGCTGCCCGCCTTGAGCAGCGGCAGAATGTAGCTGTCGATCAGCGTCTGGGAGAACATGACGCCCTGCAGCTGGGCGAACACAGCCAGCAGAATGCAGCAGAGCACCACAATGACCTGTGCCTTATAGCGGCTCATGACATAGGCGAGGATGCGCTTGAACACCTTGCCGGGGTTTTCGACCTTGGGGCGGGGGCCATTGCTGCGCCCGCCGGGGCCGACCTTTACGACTTTAGGCTGCTGTGCCATTATGCCTCCCCTCCCTTCTCATCAAAGTCGCCGGAACCTTTGGTCTGGCTGTTGTAGACATCCTGGTAGATGGCATTTGTTTTCAGCAGGTTGGCCGGGGTGTCAAAGCCGCTGACCCTGCCGTTGTCGAGCACGAGGACCTTGTCCGCATTTTCCACGGAGGAAATGCGCTGGGCGATGATGAACACCGTCGTGCCGGGGATTTTTTCCGCAAACGAATGGCGGATCTTTGCGTCCGTCGCGGTATCGACGGCGGAGGTGGAGTCGTCCAGGATCAGGATGCGGGGCTTTTTCAGCAGTGCGCGGGCAATGCAGAGGCGCTGCTTCTGGCCGCCGGAAACGTTGTTGCCGCCCTGCTCGATGTGGGTCTGGTACTTGTCGGGGAAGCGCTCGATAAATTCATCGGCGCAGGCCTGCTTGCAGGCGTCCTCGATCTCGGCGTCGGTGGCGTCGGGGTTGCCCCAGCGCAGGTTCTCGGCAATCGTGCCGCTGAACAGCTCGTTCTTCTGCAGCACCATGGCGACGTTGTTGCGCAGGGTGTCGAGGTCATATCTGCGCACATCAACGCCGCCGATGGTCACGCTGCCCTCGGTCACGTCGTACAGACGCGGCAGCAGCTGCACAAGGCTGGACTTAGCCGAACCGGTGCCGCCAATGATGCCGATGGTCTCGCCGGACTTGATGTCGAGATCAATGTCCTCGAGGGCCTTCTCGCCATCCTTTTTATAGGCAAAGCTGACGTGGTCGAACTTGACGGAGCCGTCCCTGACCTCCATAACAGGGTCCTCACCGTTCGTCAGGTCGGACTGCTCGTCCAGCACCTCGGCCACGCGCTTGGCGGAGGCTGCAGACATCGTGATCATGACGAACACCATGGACAGCATCATCAGGCTCATAAGGATGTTCATGCAGTAGCTCAGCATGCTCATCAGGTCGCCGGTGGTGAAGGTCGTTGCGCCGGAGCTGACGATGAGCTGGGCACCGATCCAGGAGATGAGCAGGATGCAGCTGTAGACGGTCAGCTGCATGAGCGGGGCGTTCCAGGCCAGGATCAGCTCGGCACGCATCAGCAGATTGCGCACATTCTCGCTGGCCTTGCGGAACTTCTCGCCCTCAAACTTCTCGCGCACATAGGCCTTGACAACGCGGATGGCGGAGACATTCTCCTGCACGCTCTCGTTCAGGTCGTCGTACTTGCGGAATGCCTCGCCGAAGTACTTGGTGGCGCGGCTCATAATAAAGGCGAGCGCGCAGCCCAGCAGGATGACGGCGATCAAATAGATGTTTGCCAGCCGACGGTTGATCGTGTAGGACATGATCAGCGCCACGATCATGCTGGCGGGCGCACGCACCGACATGCGCAGCAGCATCTGGTAGGCGTTCTGGATGTTGGTGACGTCGGTGGTCATGCGGGTGACCAGGCCCGCGGTGGAGTACTTGTCAATGTTGGCAAAGCTGAAGGTCTGGATGTTGCGGAACATGCCGCGGCGCAGGTTGCGGGCAAAGCCCGTGGCTGCGTGGGAGCCGGCCACCGCGCCCAGAATGCCGAACAGCAGGCCGAACAGCGCCGCGACGACCATCTGTGCGCCGACGGTGTAGATGACCTGCATATTGCCCGGCGTGACGCCGTTGTCAATGATGGAGGCCATCAGCTTCGGGATGATCATTTCCATGATGACCTCCGCGATCATAAAGATCGGCGTCAGCACGGAGACCAGGCGGAAGCCCTTGGTTTCACGTCCGAGTGTTTTTAACAATTGGTATTTCCCCTCTCTTGGTTGGTATTTTCCTCTTGCAGGATGTGCTGTGCGTTGCGCAGGGTCTGCTCCAGCACAGCGCGGGCCGCGGCGGCCTGCTGCGGGTCAATGCCGCTTTGCAGGTCATCCTCAAACCGCGCAATGCTTGCCTCGATCTGCTTGTGACAGGCGCGGCCCTTCTCTGTGGCGATAAGGCGCTTTAAGCGGGCGTCTTTCGCCACGGCGCTGCGGGTGATGAAGCCATCCTGCTCCATGCCCTGCAGCATGGCGGTGACGCTGGAGCGGCGAATGTTGAACCACTGCTCAATGTCGCGCTGGTAGACGTCGCGGCCCTGGCGCTCGGCACGGACGATGTCGCCCAGCACCATGCCGCGCACGCCCGACAGCTCCGAGCTGACCTCGGCGTTGATGCGGGCATCCAGCGCACGGCGGATGAGCCGCGAGGTCTGGTTCAGCAGTGCGCCGAAGTGGACATCCGCGCAGCAGCCGCAGTCATCATACGATGATTCGTGCATTTCTTCCCTCCTTTACGGTTTTTGGGTCCAAGAAGTTAGATTCCGAATTGTTCGTTGTCTAACTGTTCGTTTGCGTACTTTACCAGTATAACACCGGATCGGGGAATGTCAAGAGGGACGGCGCAGAGTTTTTTATATAGTGCAACGGCAAACGGGCAGAGCCCCGTCACCCTGCGCTTTCCCGATTCAACGTAGGGGCGGATTCCATATCCGCCCGTGCCCGGCTGTCTTTATTCGCCGCTTTCCCTCTCCACCCCCCAGATACGGCAGCACCTTTCCCAGTACCTCGGCGCACACCGGCCCGGAGAGAGCGCCGCCGCTCGTCGTCCAGCTGTGGGGTTCATCCAGGCAGACCAGCACAGCGACCTTGGGGTCGTCGATGGGCGCAACGGAGACAAAGCTCGCAATGCGCGCTCCCTCGTTGGCGCTGTCCAGCTTTTGGCTCGTGCCGCTCTTGCCGCCGATGCGGTAGCCCGCCAGCGCGGCCTGCTTACCCGTGCCGCCTGTAACGACACCCTCCATCAGGCGGCACATCGTGGCGGAGGTCTCCGCGCTGATGACACGGCGCTTCACCGTCGGCTGCACTTCCTTCACAACAGTGCCGTCAGGCGCCGTGATTTTCGCCACAACGTAGGGCTGCATCAGCTCGCCGCCGTTTACCACCGCACAGACCGCCGTGAGCATCTGCAGGTAGCTGACCTTGCTGCTCTGCCCGAACGAGCAGCTCGCCAGCTCCACCGGGCCCATCCGGTCCGCCGTGTAGTATTCGCTGCGCCTGACCTCGCCCGGCAGGTCGATGCCCGTGGCCTCCCGCAGGCCGAAGGCCGCAAAGTAATCGCAGAAGCGTTCTTTTCCAAGCCGCGCACCGATCTGGATAAAGCAGGGGTTGCAGCTGACAGCCAGCCCCCGGGCGAAGGTCTCGGTGCCGTGGATATGCCCGTTTGCACAGCGGAACCGCGTGCCTGCGACGGTTATTTTACCCGCGCAGGTGAAATAGTCCGTGGCCTTACACGCCCCGGAGTCCAGCGCCGCCGACGCCGTGATGAGCTTGAACACGCTGCCCGGCTCATACAGGTCACTGATGGCCTTGTTGCGCCACTGTGCCTGCTGGGCCTTTTGCAGCGCGGCGCTGCGCTCCTCGCCGGTCAGGGCATTCACAGCGTCACGGACTTCCTTATTTATAAGGGTCCGCGGCGCGTTCGGGTCGTAGTCGGGCTGGCAGGACATCGCCAGCACGGCCCCGGTGTGGACATCCATCACGATGCCGACGCCGCGCTCGGCCACATGATGCTCCGTCACAGCGGCGGACAGTGCGCTTTCGAGCCAGTGCTGAATGTTCGCGTCGATGGTCAGCGTCAGCGTGCTGCCGGGCACGGCGTCCACCAGCGTCTGGTAGTGCGTCGGCATATCGTAGCCCCAGGCGTTCTTGGCGGTCAGGATGCGCCCGTTCTGCCCGGTCAATTCGTCGTTGTAGCGCAGCTCCAGCCCCCACAGGCCCGCGTTGTCCACGTCGGTAAAGCCTAAAATGCCGCCCATAAAATCCCCCTGCGGGTAGACGCGGCGGGTATCCTGCCGAATTTGTATGCCGTCCACACCGTTCGCCCGGCACCAGTCCCGCACAGCGTCGGCCATCGTCTTATCCACGCGGCGGCGCAGCAGGCAATCGTTGGAGGTTCGCTGGCTGAATTTGGCCAGCGTATCGGCGTAGTCCAGCTCTAAAATTTCGCTCAACGCCCGCGCAGCCGGTTCTACGTCGTCGTCGGCCATCTCCCGCGGGGCGGCGCGGATGGTCCAGCAGGTCTCGCTGGCGGCCAGCAGCGTACCGTCG
>ENA-OQCG01000112-OQCG01000112.1-human-gut-metagenome-genome-assembly--contig:-NODE-112-length-14550-cov-1.572488_pt1 | contig 14550 bp, 14 predicted proteins | sample MGYA00242758_ERZ504577 | MGnify/ENA primary metagenome ERZ504577 (study PRJEB26092, sample SAMD00036248) | human gut metagenome | host: Homo sapiens | study: EMG produced TPA metagenomics assembly of...
CAGAGAGGAGACAGGAAGCATCATTTTCTCCATCCGATACAAGACCAGAGCGGGGCTCTGGTCTTTTTTTTGCGGCAGAAGCCATAACGCTGCGTGTAAAGGCGAGAATCCTGTCCTTTTTGTAGAAAAAGATCAGTTGCACATGGCCGGTGAACAGGGCAAACAGGGCTGTGCGCAGCTCCCGGGAGCGAAGAGGAGGAGCAGGTCGCTCTCCTCTAAAAGAGAACGTCTGCCCGGTCAAGAAACTGGCAGGGCGGTCTGGCACAGGGCCTCCCGCTGCGGCCAGTAGGGCGCGGCCTGCGCCAGCCGGGGAAGATAGCAGCAGAGCGCCCCCGGCATCCCGGGCGGCGGCAAGGGCCTCGAGGTGGGCCAGCCGCAGGGGGCTGTCCACCAGCCCGGCGGAGGAAAAGCAGAAGGCAGAGGCTTCCCGGAACGGGGCGGCCTCCAGCTGTTCCGGCCCAAGGGCCAGCCCGGCGGTGTGGGCACGGTAGGGCAGAGCGGTGTCTGCTCCGGTGAACACCACCGGTGTGGGGAAGGCATCCGTGAAGCAGAGCAGGGAGCAATCCACACCATCCCGGGCAAGCCGGGCCGCCAGCTTACGGCCAAAGGGGTCAGCTCCCAGCTGGGCCAGCAGAGCCGCCTGCCCGCCCAATGCGGCGTACCGGCGGCAGAAGCCTGCACCCCAGCCGCCGGTCTGCGCCCGGAATGTCTCCGTCAGCTCCGGAGCCGTGGCAGCGTTCAGCTCCAGCCAGACTTCGCCCAGACACAAAACGGACATGTGCACCCCTCCCTCCGCAAATAAAAATCGGGTTACAGTATACACGATTTGCCCACCGGATGCAACCGATCCGGGACAAATCCTGACGGAGTGGAAGGGCCCGCGGGCAGGAACAATCCGATTTTACAAAGACCACCTGTTTTTTACCAATGCCTGTTTTTCATTGCCCAGGGTTTACCTAAGATTTTCCTTACCATGGTTTCTCCTCTTTCTCTGAACGGGTACAATAGAACCGTTCCCAAGAAACATTGCAACAGGGCCCGGGAGGCTCAGGATAAGAGAGGAATTGTCGTATGAAAGAACATAAAATGCCCCGCCGCAGCTTCCTGAAAGTGGGTGCTGTGGCATCTGCCGCCGGTCTGATGACTGCTGCCCCTGTGGCTGCAAACGCTGCCGCTCCGGTTGCTTCCACCGCAGCTGACGAGGAGAACTGCTTTGGCCTGTTCCAGAATAAGCCCAAGTACATCTTCCTGTTCATCGGCGATGGCATGGGTACTGCCCAGATCCAGTCTGCCCGGTTCTATCAGGGCACTGTCACCAACAAGGGTGCCATCACCGAGGCAGAGCTGAGCTTTACCCAGTTCCCGGAAGTGGGCAGTGTGACCACCTACGACAGCACCTCCTTCTGCCCGGACTCCGCTTCCACCGCTACCTCCATCGCTTCCGGCAAAAAGACCGAGAGCGGTGTCATCAATATGTGCCCTTGGACCCGTGATGTGCCCTATGAGACCATTGCGGAGAAGCTCCATAAGCAGAAGGGCTACAAGGTTGGCATTGTTTCCACGGTGAATATTGACCACGCCACCCCTGCTGCCTTCTATGCACACCAGAAGACCCGCAAGAACTACTATCAGATCGGTGTGGAGCTGGCAAACTCCGGCTTTGAGTATTTCGCAGGCGGCGAGTTCCAGAAGGTGAACGGCGATGGCACCGGCCCCAACAACCACGAGGTGGCTGCACAGGCCGGTTACAACGTTGTCACCACCCAGGCCGGTGCTGCTGCCCTGAAGGCCGGGGCAGGCAAGACCCTGATCATTGCCGAGAATCTGGCCGACGGCAAGGCCATGAACTACGCCATGGATGCCGCTCCGGGAGAGTGGCAGCTGACCGACTATGTCCGCAAGGGCATTGAGCTGCTGGACAACAGCAACGGCTTCTTTATGATGGTGGAGTCCGGCAAGATCGACTGGGCCTGCCACGCCAACGATGCCGCTGCCTCCATCCATGATGTGATCGAGATGCACAACGCGGTGCAGGCCGCTGTGGAGTTCTACGCCCAGCATCCCAATGATACCCTGATCCTGGTGACCGCTGACCACGAGACCGGCGGCCTGGGCATTGGCTACAAGACCACCAACTACGATACCTTCCTGACCAACCTGGCCCACCAGAAGATGTCCTACGCAAAGTTCGATTCCACCTATGTGAACCACTATGTGAAGAATCAGACTCCCTTTGAGACTGCAATGCAGGACGTGAAGGCAAACTTCGGCCTGACCCTGCCCACCGACCCCGATGCCGCCAACGCAGGCAAGCTGCTGCTGACCGACTACGAGGTGGAGAACCTGCGCACCGCTTACGAGCGCACCCTCAGGGTCGGCTCTTCCAGCCAGAGCAAGATGAGCCAGCAGGATTACGAGCTGTATGGCACCTACATCCCCTTCAGCATGGCCATCTGCCACACCATCAACCACAAGTCCGGTGTGGATCACACCACCTACGCCCACACCGGTGCCATGGTGAACCTCTACGCCCGTGGTCAGGGTGCAGACAAGTTCCGCGGCGTGTATGACAACACCGAGATCTTCCACAAGCTGGCTGAGCTGACCGATGTGCAGTAATTGACCAGACCTTCTGTACCCCAAAGCCCTCCGGGACAAGACGCACCGGAGGGCTTTTTGTGTAGGTCCGGAATTGTGCACCCCGCCAAAAATCTGCCCCGCGAATTGGGAAAGATGATGGGAGTTGTGGTTGCAATGGGCCGGAAAAAGGCATATAATAAGACCATCAACAGAGTAAGGCCATGCGCGTTAAGTGCCGCATCAACGGGGAGTTGTGCTGCGGACGAAGGTAAGACCCGCGGTGCATGGCCTGCATCCCGCTGCTGCATGGACTTGGGTGCAGACGGGGCCGTCTGCGGCCCCGTCTGGATGTGAACCGTTGAATCACGCCCTCCTTTGTGCGGTTTGTCACAGGGGAGGGCGTTTTGCATTGCCCGCCCCGCGGTTCCCGAAACAGGGGAGGACAATTGATATGAACCATTCCAGAAATTCCGTCCGCAAGCTCACCATGCTGGCCCTGCTCACTGCCATGAGCATCGTGTTTGCCCGGGTGCTGAGCATTTCCACCGGCTTTGTCCGGTTCAACCTGGGCAGCCTGCCCACCCTGCTGGCCGCTGTGCTGTTCGGGCCGGTGGAGGGCTTTGCCGTGGGTGCAGTGGCCGATATGATCGGCGGCACCCTTTCCGGCTACGCCATCAATCCGCTGATCACGCTGGGGGCTGGCTCCATCGGCCTGACGGCGGGCCTTCTCTGGCGCGCCCTGCCCAACCTGCGGCTGGGCCTGCGCACCCAGATCAGCGTGTTTGCCGGCCATGCGGTGGGCTCCATTGTCATCAACTCGCTGGCACTCCACCTCTTCTATAACTATCCGTGGAGCGTGCTGGTGACCCGCATTCCCAACGCGCTGGTCCTGGCGGCGGTGAACACCGTGCTGGTGCGCCTGCTGCTGGAGAATAAAACGATCCGAGGCATTGCACAATGAACTATGAAGAAGCGCTGAACTATATCCACGCCGTCCAGTGGGCGGGGCACAAGCCGGGCCTGACCCGCACCCGGACCCTGCTGGCCGCACTGGGAGATCCGCACAAGCAGCTGAAATTCATCCATGTGGCGGGCACCAACGGCAAGGGCAGCACGGCGGCCATGCTGGCCTCCTGCCTGCAGGCGGCGGGTTACCGGGTGGGCCTGTATACTTCGCCCTTTATCAACCGGTTCAACGAGCGCATTCAGGTAAATGGCCAACAGATCCCGGACGAGGCGCTGGTGCGGCTGGTGGAGCGTGTGAAGCCCGCTGCCGATGCCATGACCGATATCCCCACCGAGTTCGAGATCATCACGGCATTGGGGATGCTCTGGTTCGCTGAGACGAAATGCGACATCGTGGTGCTGGAGGTGGGCCTGGGCGGCACGCTGGATTCCACCAACGTCATCGACCCGCCGGAGTGCGCGGTCATCACGGCGCTGGGCATGGATCATGTAAAGGAACTGGGCCCCACCCTGGCCGATATCGCGTCGGCCAAGGCGGGCATCATCAAGCCGGGCAGTCCGGTGGTGAGCTATGGCGGTGTGCCCGAGGCCGATGCCGTCATCGCCCGTACGGCGGCAGAGCGGCACGCGCCGCTGACCGTGGTGGATCTCAGCAGGCTGACCATCGAGGACGGGGATCTGGATGCTGTCACCTTTGATTTTGACGGCCTGAACGGCATCCGCCTGCCCCTGATCGGCAGCTATCAGCCCCGGAACGCCGCCACGGCCATTACGGCCCTGCGGGTGCTGCGCAGCCGGGGCTGGAACATCCCGGACAGTGCCATCCGCGCCGGTCTGGAACGGGTGCGCTGGCCGGGCCGGTTCGAGCTGCTGCGGCATTCGCCCGCCTTTTTGCTGGATGGCAGCCACAACGCCCACGGAATGCGGGCCACCGTGCAGAGCCTGCGGGACCGCTTTCCGGGGCAGAAGTTCGTGTTCCTGCTCAGCATCATGGCGGACAAGGATGTGGACGAGATGCTGGCACTGCTCCTGCCGCTGGCCGGGCAGTTCGTCACCGTAACGGCCCATACCCCCGCGCCATGCCCGCTGAGACGCTGGCCGAACAGATCCGCGCCCGGGGCGGCAGGGCCGAGCCCGCTTCCACCATTGAAGCCGGTGTGGCCCGGGCGGTCGCCCTTGGGGGCACCGGCCCCGTGTGCGCACTGGGCACGCTCTACTTCTCCGGCGATGTGCGGGAAGCGTTTGCAAAATTGAACCAGTAAAGAAGAGAGGCTGCGGCACACGGGAAAAACCGGTGCAGCAGCCCCCTTTTTGCGGATTGGCTTACAAAAAAATGCCCCGCTGTTTTGTGATGCACAGAACAGCGGGGCAATATCATTTATGGGGCGGGAATGTGCTCAGGAGATGCGCTTCTGCTCAGGCCTTGCCTGCGCAGCCGAACAGCTCGATCTTCTCCTTGCACTTGTCGATGATGGCCTGAGCGCCGGGAGCCAGCAGCTTGCGGGGGTCGAAGCCCTTGCCCTGCTGATCCTTGCCAGCCTCGATGTACTTGCGGGTGGCCTCAGCAAAGACCAGCTGGCACTCGGTGTTGATGTTGATCTTGGAAACGCCCAGGCTGATGGCCTTCTGGATCATCTCGTCGGGGATGCCGGTGCCGCCGTGCAGGACCAGAGGAATGTTGTTGGTAGCCTTGTGGATGCGGTCCAGTGCCTCAAAGTCCAGGCCCTTCCAGTTGGCGGGGTAAACGCCGTGGATGTTGCCGATGCCGGCAGCCAGGAAGTCGATGCCCAGATCGGTGATCTTTGCGCACTCAGCGGGGTCTGCGATCTCGCCAGCGCCCACAACGCCGTCCTCAACGCCGCCGATGGAGCCGACCTCGGCCTCGATGCTCAGGCCCTTGGAGTGTGCCAGAGCGACCAGCTCCTTGGTCTTTTCCACGTTCTCCTCGATGGAGTAGTGGCTGCCGTCGAACATGATGGAGGAGAAGCCGGCCTCAACGCAGGCCTTGCAGCCCTCGTAGGTGCCGTGGTCCAGGTGCAGGGCAACGGGAACGGTGATGCCCATGGTCTCCACCATGGAGCTGACCATGGCGGCAACGGTCTTGAAGCCGGTCATGTATTTGCCTGCGCCCTCAGAGACACCCAGGATAACGGGGCTCTTCATTTCCTCGCAGGCGGTCAGGACTGCCTTGGTCCACTCCAGATTGTTGATGTTGAACTGGGGCACACCGTAGTGGCCATCGCGTGCCTTGATCAGCATTTCGGTTGCATTTACCAACATTATTCATTACCTCCGCAAAATCATTTTGGGGTGAAAAAGCCGTTTTGGATACAAGATTGCGCATCCTTTAACGAACCTAAGGGTAGTATACCCCAATTACAGGATAAAATCAAGGCGGTTCCCGCGGCGTTTTCAACACAAATTCACATTGGGCATTTTGATGTTGGAGATTCTGGCAAAAACCACTGGATCTCCCTTCAAAAAATTGTCATAATTCCGACTTGAATTTTACAAAAAGTACGGCGAAAAGTTTGCGTGTCGAACCCGGGATGTTGAAAACTTGGTGGAAACTGTGGAATTCCACCTGGAAAGTGGGCGTACAAACTTGATTTTTGAACATTTTCCACCGGGTTTTCAACATGTGGAAAAATTTGAGCCGAATTACCGATTGTATAGCCTGCTGAATGTGGAAAACTTTTGCCTTCGGCAAACATTGCGAAGAATGCCGGGGTATGCTATACTTTAGAATGTATCAGTGTCAAAATATAGTAAAACTGAAACAGAACGAAACCATGGCGCGGCTCAAACGGCCCGCCTTGCCATAGAATGGAAGGAGAACACATCAATGGATGAACAGAAAATGCCGCGCCGCCCCCGCCGCAGCAGCACGGAGGAGCAGCCCAGGAATGAGAGCCTGGTCTACGGCAAAAACCCCGTGACCGAGCTGCTCAAGAGCGGTTCCGGCGTGGATACCGTGCTGATCGCGGAGGGCATGGCCCCCGCCGTGGCAGCTTACTATACCGCCATGGCCAAGGAGGCCGGGGCCACGGTCAAGCGGGTGCATCCCAACAAGCTGCGCCTGATGACCGGCACCGAGAGCCATCAGGGCGTGGCTGCCTTTGCCAGCGAGATCGAATATGTGACCGTGGAGGACCTGCTGAACGTTGCCAGAGAGAAGGGGGAGCCCCCTTTCCTGGTGCTGAGTGACGGCATCGAGGACCCCCATAATCTGGGCGCGGTGATGCGCTCTGCTCTGCTGTGCGGAGCCCACGGCATCGTCATCCCCAAGCGGGGCGGCGCGTCCGTGACCCCCACCGTTATCAAGTCCAGCGCCGGTGCGGCCGAGCGCCTGCCTGTGGCCCGCGTGGCCAACATCGGCGAGACCATCCGCCGCCTGAAGGATCAGGGGGTGTTCGTCTACTGTGCCGATATGGACGGTGTGCCCCTGCGCAAGAACAACCTGACCGGCCCCATCGCACTGGTGCTGGGCAGCGAGGGCAGTGGTGTATCCCAGCTGGTGAAAAAGCTCTGCGATGGTGTGGTGCGGCTGGATATGGCCGCTCAGGGCACCGGTGTGGACAGCTTCAATGTCTCGGTAGCGGCTGGCATCATCCTGTACGAGATCCAGAGCCAGCGCGCCGCAGAGTAAGAAACAGCGGCCAGACCGCCGTGACCAGAACAGGGAGGGACTAGGATGCCAAAGGATGATAAGCGCAAAGAGCTGACACAGGAAGAGATCGATGCGCAGAACGAGAAGTTCCGCACGTTTTTCAGCACCAGCGTGGCACAGGTGCCCGAAGAGATGAAGCGCCGCGATGAGGAAAAGGAGAGCACCGGCAGCCTGCTGGGCAAGCTCTTTCACCGCGAAAAGGACAAAGAGGAGCCTGCCGCCGCCCCGGCTGTGCAGAATGAGCTGCCGCCCACGGGTGAGATCGTGCTGGGCCATGAGGAAGAAGCCGAGGCCGGCCTGGAGCTGGCATTGGAGCCCGGAGAGCTGGAGGAAGCAGAGCCTGTGGCTCTGCCCACCGCGCCGGAAGCCCCCGCAGCGCCGAAGCCGGAACCCCGGCCCGCACCCCAGCCCGAGAAAAAGCCGGAGCCGCCCCGCCGCCGGGAACCCCTGACCCCGCAGGAGCAGCAGGAGGATGCAGAGATGGCCGAACTCAAGGCCATGCTCTATGGCACCCCCAAGCCCGCCCCGGTGGAAGAGGTGCAGGATGCCCCCGAAGAGGTGCTGGCCGTGGAGCCGGAAGCTCCCGCAGCGCCTGAGGGTCCGGCCATCCCTATGGTGTTTGCCGAGGATCAGTCGGTAAAGCAGGCAAAGTCTGCCCCGGAAGCCGCGCCAGAGGTTGAGCCGGAACCGGAAACGGCTTTCCAGTTCTTTGGCAAGGGCGCGGACGAAAACGAGCCGCAGGCCCCTACCCGCACCGAGGCCCCCAGCAAGGACGACAGCATGAGCCTGCCGCTGATGGGGCTGGAAGAGGACGAGGCACCCACCCGGCCTGCCGCACCGGCAGAGGAGGCCCCGGCCCAGCCTGCTGAGGAAGCGGCCCCTGCCGCCCCGGAGGCTGCGGAGAAGCCTGAAGAAGAAGCCGAGCCGGAAACGCCCGAGCAGGTGGGGGAGAAGCTCCGCCGGATGGGCGCGGAGCTGACGCTGCGGTGTGTGCTGGAGGGCATCCTTGCCGTGGTACTGCTCCACTTTGGCCTTGTTGCCGAGGGGCTGCTGGCCCCTGTGGCCTCCCTTGACCCCGTGATCGCCCCGGCGGCGTTCTATGCCGCCAACCTGCTCTTTCTGGCCGGTGCGCTGGCTGTGGGCTGGCCTGTCCTGCGGGATGGTCTGCAGGGCCTCAAGGGCCGCCCCAGTGCAGACACCATGCCGGCGCTGGCCGCCTGCGGTGCGCTGGTGCAGGCTGCGGTCGCCCTGCTCAACGCCCAGAGCTATCAGAACTCCAGCTGGACGCTGCTTTCCGGCGTGGCCGCACTGGGCCTGTTCCTGGCCCTGCTGGGCAGCCGTGTCCTGCTGACTGCCGTCAGAAACGGCTATGACCTTGCCGCCCGATCCCCTGAGGGGCTGCAGGGCGCATTCCGCGTCCGGGATAAGGACCTGATCCGGGTGCTGGCCCGGAGCCTGGATCAGAAAGACCCCTGGGTGCTGCTCAGCCGCCCTGTCCAGTGGGACGAGGCGCTGGTGGAGCAGAGCTTCGGGGAACGCGCCAGTGAGCGCCGCGCCCGCAAGACAGCCCTGATCCTGCTGGGTGCCGCCGTGCTCAGCGGGCTGGTGTTCCTGCTGTTTGGCGGCGGGCCCAACGGCATGGCCGCAGCCCTGACCTCCATGCTCTGCATGGGTGCACCGCTGTCCTCCACCCTGGTTGCGGGCATCGCGTCTCTGCGCCTGCAAAAGACCGCTGCCGCCGCCGGTGCCGTGGTGCCCGGCTGGGCCGCCATTGAGGAGCTGGGCGGTGTGGACACCGTGCAGGTGGATGCCGACGAGCTCTTTACCGCCGACAGCGTGAATCTGGAGGACATCCGCATCTTCAAGGGCGGCCGCATCGACCGTGCCATCCTCTATGCAGCCAGCATCCTCAACCACAGCTGCGAGACCTGCGGGGCCTGTTCCGCCAGATCATCGAGGACCGCACCGAGATCCTGTACCCTGTGAAGGATCTGGAGGTCCACCACGGCCTTGGCTTTGCCGCCTGGTGCGATAACAACCGGGTGCTCATCGGCAACCGGCTGTACATGGAGCGGGAGGGGGTGCCCCTGCCTGAGCAGGAGTACGAGGATGAGCACTCCCAGAACGGCGCGCTGCAGATCCTGTATCTGGCTGTTTCCGGCAGCCTGCACGCCATGTTCGTGCTCCATTATGTGGGCGGCCGCAACGCCGCCCGCGGGCTGGAGGTGCTGCAGCGGGAGAACATCCGCCTGCTGGTCACCTGTGAGGACCCCAGCCTGACGGCCCGCCACATCACCGAGGCTTACCATCTGCCCGAGGGGATGATCACCCTGCTGGATCAGGAGCAGTGCAGCGCGCTGACCCCTGCCCAGCCGGACGAGACGGCCCGCTGCTGTATGCTGCATGATAAGGGCTTTGCCAGCCTGATCGGCGGCCTGCGCGCGGCGGAAAAGGCCCAGAACGCCGAGACGAGCGCCACCACGGTGCAGATGGTCTCGGTCTGGTTCTCGGTGGTCATCGGTGTTCTGCTGACCTACGCGGGCAGCATCGGCACCCTGTCGGTGGCCGCTGTCCTGATGTATCAGGCGGCATGGAGCGCTTTGAGCATTGCGGTATGCGCCCTGAAACAGCATAACTGAGAAATATTCTCAAAATAAATAGGAATTATTCTTGATTTCAATTCGGAACTCTGGTATAATCAGTGCAGAAGGAACGCCCCGGCGGTCACCGGCGGCGAAATGATACACCGCACAAACAAAAGGAGAGCATGAATATGGAACTCAAGGGTACCAAGACCGAGAAAAACCTGTGGGAAGCCTTTGCAGGCGAGAGCCAGGCCCGCAACAAGTATACCTTCTTCGCCAGCGTGGCCAAGAAGGAGGGCTATGAGCAGCTGGCAGCGATCTTTGAGGAGACGGCTGCCAACGAGAAGGAGCACGCTAAGATGTGGTTCAAGGCCCTGAACGGCGGCTCCATCCCCGATACCATGACCTGCCTGGAAATGGCAGCCGGCGGCGAGCACGACGAGTGGACCGAGATGTACCCCCGGATGGCCGCAGAGGCCAAGGAAGAGGGCTTTACCCAGCTGGCTGCCCTGTTCACCATGGTGGCGCAGATCGAGAAAGAGCACGAGGAGCGCTACCGTGAGCTGGCCGAGAACCTGAAGAACAACAAGGTTTTTGCCCGGGAAGAGCAGCAGGTCTGGCAGTGCCGGAACTGTGGCTACACCTATATCGGCAAGTCGGCTCCCCTGAAGTGCCCGGTCTGCGCACATCCCCAGAGCTACTTTGAGCTGAAAAAGCACAATTATTGATCCTGTCCGGAACGCCGCAGCTCCCACGCCGGGACTGCGGCGTTCTTTTTGCACAAAATTTTCCGGAAAAACTGGTATAGTCCACGAAATCGGGTGCGAAAGCACAGCACTTTGGGCGAAAAACTTGACCCACATTGGCCGGACGTGTAAAATAAATCAATAGTGAGAAAAATCATGGACGCGAAATTTTTCCATGTGTGCGGCATTCCTTTGATCCCATGGGATGAAACAAGGAGGGAAGTTCGACCCAATGAAATGGAAATTCCAAACCGCGGGGCGGCTTCTGGCCCTGCTGGCTCTGAGCGGGGCCCTGCTGGCTGCCCCTTTGCCCGCGCAGGCCGCGCCCGGTGTGCTGACAGGCCTGACCGGAACCGGTTCCAAGCTGGAACTGGAGCTGACCGAGATGGAGCTGGAGATCACCGATGATGACCCCCGCCCCAAGGGCTACCTGTACACCAGCGGCCAGAGCGATTATTACTTCATCGTCTGGATGAGCAGCAACTCCAATGTTGCCACGGTGGATGGCGACGGCAAGGTGACGGGCCGCAATGCGGGCACTGCCATCATCACCGCCATCTCCGACCACGGCGAACGTGCCGCCTGCAAGGTGACCGTGACCCGCAAAAATGAAGAAGCAGCCAGAAAAAAAGCCCACGCTGGACACCACCAGCCTGAGCCTTGTGCTGCAGTACAATGACCTGCACCCCACCCATCAGCTCCAGCTGACCAACAGCGACCACTCCTTCCTCTATGTCTACCAGTGGATGAGCAGCAACCCCGAGGTTGCCACGGTCAGCGACAAGGGCCTTGTCACGGCTCAGGCGGCGGGCACCACCACCATCACGGCAATGGTCTCCAACGGCCAGGCTTTGCGGTGCAGCGTCACGGTGACTTCGGATATCGGCAAGGTGACCTTGAACAAGAGTGACCTGCTGCTCCGCACCGTGGGCACCCAGGAGCGCCTGACGGCCACCGTTGCGGTGGAGGGCGGCGGCAGTGTGCCCATTACATGGGTCAGCAGCAACCCGGGTGTCGTTACCGTGGATGCGGATGGCGTGGTGACCGCCATTGCCGATGGAGAAGCCAAGGTCACGGCCCTTTCGCCCGCCGGACGCTTTGACGTGTGCAGCGTTGTGGTGGGCATGGCGGCGGAGAAGTACGAATCTGAAGCCGACCTTGCCGACGAGCTCAAGCTCCCCGACCCCTACGTTGCCGTACGGCTGAACAAACTGGCATAAAGAAAAAGCACCCGCCCATGGCTGTTTTTGACAGCTATGGGCGGTTTTTGCGTGTATGGAAACGGATGCGCTGGGAAAAACTTGCCGAAGAGGAATTTTTTTCAAAAAATATTTTGCGTTGCATGGTGTGATGTACATGACACATCCGGCCGCCTCCGGCAGGTGAAAAAGGACAAAATGGCCCGAATGTTGTTTAAGACAGGGAGCGGCTGCCCCACAGAGCGGCGAAATCTCTGCAAAAAAGGCGGCTGTCCGGCTTGAATGACACATTTAACAAAAATTTGACGTGAAGTGATTGAATTTGCAACTCTTGACAGAAGGCGGGACAAACCATTATCCTTTTATCCAGAGGAAAGTATTTTATGTCGCCAGACGTTGGAATGCCTGGTGGACAAGTGTGTGTCAGGAGGGAAAGAATATGACCAACTACCGGAACCGAATCGGGGAAGCCATTGCCTTTGCCCGGAACGTGGCGGGCAGATCCCAGCAGGAGCTTGCGGATATGCTGGGGCGGGACAAGCGCACCATTCAGAAATGGGAGCGGGGCGAGATCCGCATTGCGCTGGAGGATTATCTGGATGTATTCGATACTCTGCACCTGCCGGTGGGGCCCTATGAAATGTGGATCCGGCATCCGGAACTCTTTCCGCGCGGCATGGAGGATATCAAGGGCTTCAGCACGGAGAAAAAGCGGCGGGTACTGGCGGATTATTATCTGCATCAGGCTGCACCGCTGGAGATCGAGCAGGAGTATTACATCCTGTTCGGTGACCACGGCAGCAACAGCTGCGGCATCCGGCAGGAGCAGCTGGCCAACCTGCAGACTCCGCTCCGTGACCGCAAACGGATCGTGAACCAGATCATCGACAACTACTATGAGGCCCGTGCCATCGGACATCTGACCGACCCGGAGGGCCAGCAGCCAGTGATGCCCATTCTGGAAGCCTGTTACGATGCCAGTGCACGGAGCGTGGAAGCCAACGAGAACCGGTACAGCATCGGCAGCATCGAGGACTATCTGGACGATGCGGCAAAACCGGCAGAAGAGTGAACCGAACAGCAGACGGCCATGTGCAGCCGCCTGCTGTTTCTGCGTTCGGCTGCCTGCGGGAAAATATTGTGAAATTTGCGGATTCCTGCTATACTTATCCTATTGATGAAAAAGAAGGGTGAGATAAATGGCATACAACATGGGCGGTCGGCGCTTCCGGCCGGTGGGCAGCGGAAAAAAGCGGACTGCGCCGCAGTACGGGCCGGTGGGCACAGGCTGCCCGTTTGTGGAGGAGGCCGTGGCGCGGCTGTACCGGGAGCAAAGCGAGGAACATTTCTGGAGCCTGATGAACGCCCTGAACTATGCGCTGGAATTGCAGACCAAGGTACTGGTGCCGCTGGATGCGGCGGTGGACCCCCAGAGCGGAGCCGCCCCCTGGGCACACCTGCCCATCCCGGAGGAGCGGGCCGAGGGCCTGCCGCCCTGGCTGCTCCACGCCCGGAAAGAGCGGCACTATCTGCCGCTGTTCACCTCGGTAAAGAACGCCGAGGCGGAAAAGGCCAGCGCAACCCGCCCCATGGTGGAGCGCAGCCTGCGCAGCGCCATGGAGTATGCGCTGGAAACGGACGGCATCGATGGTGTGGTGCTGGACCCGTGGACAAGCTCTGCCACGCTGGATGTCTCCCTGCTCAGCGGGCTGCTGCGCTCGGAGCGGGGGAGCGACAACCCTGGCGCTCAAGAGCTGGAAGCCGGCACGCCGCCGCCCGGGCCGGGGATTGGCCGGAGGCCACGGCGGCCCCGCTACACTGCCGCCGCCGAGGCGGGCAGCGCCGAGCGCTTTCTGCCCTGGGGGACTGCCTGTATTATGGCCGGGGTACCCGGAAGAATAAGACCCAGGCCCGGCGGATGTGGAAAAAGGCCGCGCAGGCCGGGGAGGTGCAGGCCATGATCGCCCTGGGGGATGACTGTGCCGCATCGGGTGGGGAGATGGCTGAGACCCTGCAATACTACCGCCGCGCCCAGAGCGCTGCCCGGGAGGTGCCGGACATCGCCTACACCCCGCAGGTCTGCCTGCGTCTTGCCCAGTACGAGACCCAGTACCTCTCCCGCAAAAAGGCGCTGCTGCAGGTGGCCGAAGCCGTGCAGGGCTTTCGGATCCTGCAGGCCGAGGGCGAAACGGATGCTGCCGACTGGCTGCGGGAGGCTGAACTGCTGACGGATCAGCTGCTGGCCGACGATAAAAACGCCTGAAACACAGTTTCTTTACATTTGTTCTAAGAAATCGTCATAGGAAACCGGTAAGATATTCAAGGAAATATTCTGCGCCGAAGAAAAGAGGACAAGCACTATGAGCAAAGTGATCGGAATTGACCTTGGTACCACCAACTCCTGCGTGGCGGTGGTGGAGGGCGGCAAGCCTGTGGTCATCACCAACGCCGAAGGCGAGCGCACCACCCCCAGCGTGGTGGCCTTTACCAAGGATGGCGAGCGTCTGGTGGGCGGCGCGGCAAAGCGCCAGATCGCCACAAACTCAGGCCGCACGGTGTCCAGTATCAAGCGGTACATGGGTTCTGATCACCGGGTGCATATCGATGGCAGAGACCTGACCCCGCAGGAGATCAGCGCCATGATCCTGACCAAGATCCGCCGCGATGCCGAGAGCTATCTGGCGAACCGGTGACCGAGGCCGTCATCACCGTGCCTGCCTATTTTGACGACAGCCAGCGCAAGGCCACTCGAGGACGCGGGCCGCATTGCGGGCCTGAATGTTCTGGCGCATCATCAACGAGCC
>ENA-OQCG01000115-OQCG01000115.1-human-gut-metagenome-genome-assembly--contig:-NODE-115-length-14341-cov-1.703180_pt1 | contig 14341 bp, 20 predicted proteins | sample MGYA00242758_ERZ504577 | MGnify/ENA primary metagenome ERZ504577 (study PRJEB26092, sample SAMD00036248) | human gut metagenome | host: Homo sapiens | study: EMG produced TPA metagenomics assembly of...
CGCACTATTTCCCGGGGACAGAGCTGCGGAGGTGAACGGGCTCCACCCTCTTCGTCATCGCTTACGCGATGCCACCTCCCCCAAAGTGGGAGGTCTTGGCAGTAAATGCAAGGTTTGCGGTTTTGTCAAGAGCTCTCCCTTTGGGAGAGCTGGACGCGAAGCGGCCTGAGAGGGTGAGGATGCTAATAAAAAAGGCAGCTGACCCAACGGCCAGCCGCCCAGAAGATCAATATTCAGCCAAACAGGCTCGTCCACCAATCCTGACTGCTGCTTTCCTCGCCAGCAGCGGCTTCAGTCTCTGCCGCAGTCTCAGTTTCCGCGGCGGCTTCCTCCGCCTGCACAGCCTCTTCCAGAAGCTCCAGACCATCGTCATTGCCATCTTCGGTGATGTACCAGTAGCAGGACGCGCCGCCAATGGAGATGCTGGCGGCAGACAGCGGCACACGGCCGGAGGCAACCCCGTTGGAAGGATCGGAACAGTAGAACACGCCGTCGGTGTAGTCCGTCAGGAGCACGGCATGGGGTCTGGTGCGGTCGTACAGCACAATGCCCTCCGGATGCTCTGCCAGAATGGAAACCAGCGCTCCCGTCTTGGCCGCCTTGCCCGAGGCAGGGTCGCATAACCCACATGCATATCGTTGTATGTAAAGCTGTGGGAGAGCCCGCCCGACCAGGCCGTGCTCTTGATGCCGTTTTCGGTCACATCCACCCAGCTGTCCATCCCGTCCAGATAGGCCCGGCGGCGAAGCATCATTGCGGCAGAGGCCAGGGTGCAGGTGCCGCCCCGGCTCTGTTTGAAGTAGAACCCAACATCAACGTTCAGGTCCACGGCCAGTGCCCCGGGGAGCAGCACGGCCATCAGGGCCATCGTTGCAAGCAGGGCAGCGAGAGTTTTCCGAAGTTTGCTTCCAAAGTGCTTGGCTGTTTCCACGTCAGTATCCTTTCTTCACAAAAGAGCGTTTCATTCACTGGTGTAAAGTATATCATTCTGTTACTCTTTTGTAAACAGTTTTGCAGCCATTTTCTCAATATTTACACGCTTTGGTCACAATTCAAGGGCAGATTGCACAATCGTACAGTGAAGTAGTTGGATATTTGCTACAAAAGTCCGGAAAAGTTTTTCATCGTGCTTCCCACGCCTTCTCTCAACTGCCGGTTTCTTTTTCAACGCAATTATGGTATAATCTGCCCTGAAGTTGAATTTTCAGGAGCATTTATATATGAAAGCAACCATCGTTATCCCCAACATCAACGGCAAAGGCTGGCTCAAGGACTCCATCGAGTCGGTCTATGCCCAGACAGAGCAGGATTTTGAGCTCATCATCGTGGACAACGGTTCCACCGATGAAAGTCTGGAGCAGGCCCGCAGCTACTGCGGCCGCCCCAACTTCACCCTGATCGAAAACGGCACCAACACCGGCTTCTCCCACGCCGTGAATCAGGCATTGCCCGGGCCAGGGGCGAGTATGTAGTCATGTTCAACAACGATGCCTTTGCCGAGCCCGAGTGGCTGGCCGAACTCATCCGCACCGCCGAGACGGACCCCAAAATCTTTGCCGTGCAGAGCCTGATGCTCCGCCACTTTGAACGGGAGCTGGCCGACGATGCCGGTGATTACGTCACCTGGATGGGCTTTGCCTGCAAGACCGGCGACGGCCGCCGGGCCAGCCGCTACACCAGGCAGAAGCGCATCTTCTCGGCCTGCGGCGGCGCGGCGCTCTACCGCAAGAGCATTCTGGAGGAGATCGGCACCTTTGACGAGAACTTCTTCGCCTACTTTGAGGATGTGGACCTGAGCTGGCGTGCCAACAATGCAGGTTACAAGTGCGTCCTCTGCCCCACCGCAAAATGCTACCACATCTGCGGTGCCAGCACCGGCGCGGTGAAGTACAACGCCTTCAAGAGCCAGCAGAGCGGCCGGAACAGCATCCTGCTCCCCCTCAAGAACGAGCCGCTGCTCATGCTCATCCTGAACTTTCTCCCGCTGGCGCTGGGCTATCTGCTCAAGTGCTACAAGTTCCACAAGCAGGGCTTTGGCGAAGCCTGGGACAAGGGAATGCACGAAGCCTTTGCCCTGCTCAAAGAGGGGCGGCTCGGCAAGCGCCCCTTCCGCCTGAAGGACCTGCCCAACTATATCCTCATGGAGCTGTGGATGATCTGGAACATGGTGCCCTACCTGTGGTATCGTCTGGTCGTGGTCAGGTTTGATCTGAAATAATCTGGAAACAAAAAACACCCCTGCGTGGAATGCTTCACACATTCCGTGCAGGGGTGTTCTGTCAGATTTCGGTTTTCGCTTTATGCCGCCGGGCTCTCAGAGGAAGCCTCGGTACTCTCAGCCGGGGTGCTCTCCGCCGCCTCTTCCACCGGGGCAGCCTCGTCAGCAACGGCGCTGGCGGCGGCAGAATCGCCTGCGGTGGCAAGGATGGCATCGTTGACCTCGCTCTCAGCCAGCGGGGCGGGCTCCGCAGCAGAGGCTGCGCTGTCGGCAGATTCAGGCTTGGTCTCGCTGTCGGTCAGGCCGGTCAGATACCAGCTGCCGCTCTGGCGGCTGAACAGGTAGTCCATATACTTGGTGGGCGTGTCGGACAAGTTGTTCAGGATGCTGTCATCGCTGCTCTGGGTGGGGATATAGCCCACGGTAACGTGGAGCAGGCCGTCCTTCTTGAACAGTCTGGTGACGGTAGCGCGGAAGATGCCCACGCTGCCGGTGACGGGGATCTTATAGCACTGGGTCGTCTCGTCAAACTCGATGGTCATGTCGTCCATCTCAAAGCTCTTGTGGGTCAGCTTGAAGCTGGGGCCCACCAGCTTTGCCAGATAGGCATCCACATCCACCGAGGGCAGCAGCAGCTGTTCGGTGTCAGGGTCCGTATTGTAGTTGTCAAAGCTTCCCTGGGTCTCCTGGATGCTGTACACGCAGCCCCAGACAGCGGCTTCGCGCAGGGTCAGATCATTGATGTTCTCAATGCCGTCAAAGGGCAGCGGATCGAACAGGACCAGACCTTCCAGCCGGTCCTCATATTCCGCTTTCTGCTGGGTGTCGTCAAACAGGGTGGCCACACCCTTCACACCGGCCCGCACGACTGTTACAATGCCCACCAGCGCCAGCACGGCGATCAGCAGGCCAAGGGCCTGCCGGGCGCGGCGGCGGTGGAGCCGGGCGTGTTCTTCCGGGGTCATATAGGTCTTCATATCGTTATCGTCTCCTAAATCAGGTCATCTTTTGGGGAAATACCAGCTTTCAGTATACCACAAACTGCCCGCCGGTGCAAAACCCGGGGCGTGGATTTTTTGTGAAAGCGCGATTTATTCCCACGTTTTCCAGATCTCGGGCTGGTAGCCCACGGTGGCCTTTTTGCCGTTGCGCACAATGGGCGTTTTGAAGAGCTGCTGATTCTCGAACAGCTTGTCCTCCTTCTGCCAATCCACCAGTGCATCCAGCAGAGCCAGCGTCTGCTTATCCTTTGCCGCCGGGTTTACCAGCTGTTCCCAGCCGCCCAGCGCGCGGGCCACGTTCTCAAACTCGCCCCGGCTCATCTCTTTTTCCTTCAGGTCGATCATCTGGAACCTGATGCCCCGCTCCTTGAAATAGCGCTGGGCCTTTTTGGTATCAAAGCACTTGCTGGTGCCAAAGATCTGAATGTTCATCGTTTTTCCTCCTGGATCCTGTGTGCTCTATTGTATCATATCTGCCGGAAAAAACCTAGGGATAATTCATCTTCTTTCCGTCCATACTTGCTTTATCACAAGCCGCCCCTGAGATTGAACGAAGGGCGGGCCATTTCAGAAAGAGAGGAACTTCCCATGAAAGCATTTGTTGACCCCGATCTCTGCATCGGCTGCACCCAGTGCACCGGGATCTGCCCCGAAGTGTTCCAGATGACAGGCATCCTGGCCGTCGCTGTGCCGGGCGAGCTGCCGCCCGACACCGTACCCACCGCCGTGGAAGCCGCACAGGCCTGCCCGGTGAGTGCCATCACCATCTCGGAGTAACCCCTTCACCTGCCTTCCCAACACGGGAGGGCATTTTTGTTTTTTCTGCAAAAATCCCCCGCTGGCCCCCATTTTGTGTTATACTATAAATTGAGTTATAATGCAATGGAGGAGACTGACTATGCGTTTACTGGTCATTGACGGCAACAGCATTGCCAACCGCGCCTTTTACGGCATCAAGCTGCTGACCACCAAGGACGGCCGCTATACCAATGCCATCTTCGGCTTTTTGAATATTATGAATTCCCTGCTCCGGGAGTGTGAGCCCGACGAGGTGGCCGTGGCTTTCGATCTGAAGCACCCCACCTTCCGCCACGAAATGTACGACGGCTACAAGGGCACCCGCCACGCCATGCCGGACGAGCTGGCCCAGCAGATGCCCATCCTGAAAGAACTGCTCACCGACCTGGCTACCGCCAGGTATCGGCAAAGGCTGGGAGGCCGACGACATTCTGGGCACGCTGGCTGCTGCCTGCGAGGCCCGCAGGGACGACTGCTTTCTGGCCACGGGAGACCGCGACAGCCTGCAGCTGGTGAGCGAAACCACCACTGTGCTGCTGGCCACCAGCGCTATGGGCCGCAGCAAAACGGAGACCATGGATCTGGATGCCATCCACGAAAAGTACGGCATTGAGCCCAAGCAGCTCATCGAGGTGAAGAGCCTGATGGGCGACACCTCTGACAACATTCCGGGCGTGAAGGGCATCGGAGAAAAGACCGCCATGACCCTGGTCAAGAACTTCGGCACTCTGGACAGCGTGTACGACCATCTGGACAGCCCGATCATCAAGCCCCGGCAGCGGGAAAATCTGCTGGCCTGCCGGGAGGATGCCTACCTCAGCCACACGCTGGGCACCATCCGCACCGATGCCCCCATCGACACAGCGGAAGGGGCCTACAAGGTGACCGAGGGCAACAAGCCCGCCGCTGTTCGTCTGATGCAGGAGCTGGAGATCCAGACCCTCATCACCCGGTTCGGGCTGGACGGCATCGTTCCGGAACAGGACCCCGATACCCTGCCGGAGGGTAACGCAGCCATTGCGTCCCTGCCCGCAGAGCCCTCCGGCCACTATCTGGTGGCCGCGCGCCCTGCTGTTCTGGGCAAAAAGAGCGCGATCGTGCAGCCGGAGGTCTGGTACGCCGTGCAGGACACCACCGTGTATCCCCTCTCTGAGGAGGAACTGGTCTCCCTGCTGGACGACCCCAAGGTGACGCTGGATGTATTCGATTCCGCTCCCCTCTACGCCAGAGCCATGGCCGCAGGCAGCTGGGGCAGCAGCATCGTCTGGGACGGCAAGCTGGCCGCCTACCTGCTGGACGCTTCCGCTTCCCACTATCTGCTCACCACCCTTGCCACCAGCTACCATGCAAGATCGGCGTTCTCCTGTGAGGAGTACCCCGATGCCGGTTTCCTGGCAGACCTGTTCGCCAGAATGAAGGCGGAGATCACTGAAAATGGAGAGGACGACCTCTACAACAACATTGAGTTCCCGCTGGCACAGGTGCTGGCCGATATGACCCGCACCGGCATCCTTGTAGACCGTGAGGGCATCGAAGCCTTCGGCGTGCAGCTGCGGCAGGAGCTGGATCAGGTGCTGACCCGCATCGAGATGGAGGCAGGCACCTCCGATTTCAACCCCAACAGCCCCAAACAGCTGGGCACCCTGCTCTTTGATACCATGGGTCTGCCCCACGGCAAAAAGACAAAGAACGGCTGGTCCACCGATGCCGAGACACTGGAAAAGCTGCGGGACATCCCGCTGGTGGAGGACATTCTCCAGTACCGTGCCTGCCAGAAGCTGAACTCCACCTATGTGGAGGGTCTGCTCAAGGTCATTGGCGAGGATGGCCGCATCCACACCCGTTTCAACCAGACCGAGGCCCGCACCGGGCGGCTCTCCTCTGACAATCCCAACCTGCAGAACATCCCCATCCGCACCGAGATGGGCAGCAAGCTCCGCGCCTACTTTGTGGCAAAGCCCGGCTGCATGCTGGTGGATGCCGATTACAGCCAGATCGAACTGCGCATCCTGGCCCATGTCACCGGCGATGCGCACATGCAGGAGGCGTTCCTCTCCGGTGCCGACATCCACCGCAGCACCGCAGCCAAGATCTACAACATCCGACCTGAGGATGTCACGCCCCGCCTGCGCTCCAGCGCCAAGGCCATCAACTTTGGCATCATGTACGGCAAGGGCGCTTACAGCCTTTCCAAGGACATCGGCGTGAGCGTCAAGGAAGCAGAGGCCTTCCTGCAGACCTATCTGGCCACCTTCCCCAATATCAACGGTTATATGGAAAAGACCATTGCGGATGCCCGCAAGTGCGGCTACGTTTCCACCCTGTTCGGCCGCCGCCGCGCCCTGCCGGAGCTGAACAGCAACGACCACAACATCCGGGCCAGCGGCGAGCGGATGGCCCGCAACACCCCCATTCAGGGCACGGCTGCTGATGTCATCAAGCTGGCCATGGTGCGTGTCTGGCGGCGGCTGCGGAACGAGAAGATGGAAAGCCGCCTGATCCTGACGGTCCACGATGAACTGATCGTGGAAGCCCCGGAAGCTGAGGCCGAAAAGGCCGCGCAGATCCTGCGGGAGGAAATGGAAGGCTGCGTGCACTACGCGGTGCCCCTGAGCACCGATGTGCATACTGGCAAAAACTGGCTGGAGGCCCACTGAACTATGATCGTTTTAGGAATTGAATCCACCTGCGACGAGACCGCCGCATCCCTTGTGGAGGATGGCCGCCGCCTGCTGAGCAACGTCATCTCCACCAGCGTCAAGGAGCAGGCTCTTTATGGCGGCGTGGTCCCTGAGATCGCCAGCCGCCGCCACTGCGAATTCATCAGCGCCACAGTCAAAAAGGCCCTGTTGGATGCGGGCAAGACTATGGACGATGTGGACGCGGTGGCTGTCACCTTTGCGCCGGGCCTGATCGGCGCGGTGCTGGTGGGTGTGAACTTTGCCAAGGGGCTGGCCTATTCTGCCAACAAGCCGCTGGTTCCGGTGCATCACCTGCGGGGCCACATTGCGGCCCTTTACCTGACCCATCCGGAGCTCAAACCGCCCTTCCTCTGTCTGGTGGCATCCGGCGGCCACAGCCATATCGTGGAGGTGCAGGACTACACCCACTACCACATTCTGGGCCACACCGTGGACGATGCCGCCGGCGAAGCCTTTGACAAGGTTGCCCGCACCCTGGGTCTGCCCTATCCCGGCGGCCCCAGCGTGGCAAATGCCGCCAAAACAGGCGACCCCAAGGCCTACCGCCTGCCGGTGCCCCATGTGGACGGCAAGTACAACGTCAGCTTCTCCGGCCTGAAAACCGCCGTGCTGAACGAGGTGAACAAGGCCCAGATGAAGAACGAGGAGATCAACGTGCCTGATCTGGCGGCAAGCTTTCAGGAGCGCATTGCGGGCATTCTGGCCGAAAAGCTGCTGCTGGCTGCTGCCGACACCGGGGCAAAGCAGGTCTGCCTGGCGGGCGGTGTGGCCGCCAATGGCCGCCTGCGTCAGCTGGTGAACGATGGTGCCCAGAAGCTGGGGGCCAAGGTCTATCTGCCGGAACTGAAATTCTGCGGCGACAACGGCGCAATGATCGCGGCGCAGGGCTACTACCAGTACATGGCGGGCCACACGGCAGGCCTTGATCTGAACGGTCTGCCCACCCTGCCCATCGACTACGAATAAACGAAGCAAAACCAAAGCTCCCGGAGCGGTGCGGCATTCAGTGCCATCGCTCCGGGAGCTTTTTGCCCTGCTGCGGGCGCACAACCAAAAAGGCACCCTCGCCTTTCAGCGAGAGTGCCTTTTGTTTCAAGAATAAGAATTCAAGAAAGAACGTTCAGAAGGGATCAAATTACTTGATCTCGACCTTAGCGCCAGCCTCTTCCAGCTTCTTCTTGATGTCCTCAGCCTCAGCCTTGGAAGCCTTCTCCTTGACAGCCTTGGGAGCGCCGTCAACGATAGCCTTTGCTTCCTTCAGGCCCAGACCGGTGATCTCCTTGACCAGCTTGATGACCTGCATCTTGGTAGCGCCAGCCTCAGCCAGGATAACGTCGAACTCGGTCTTCTCTTCCTCAGCGGCAGCCAGCAACACCAGGCAGCAGCGGGAGCAGCAGCAGCAACAGCAGAAACGCCGAACTCCTCGCAGTAAGCGTCGATCAGCTCTTTCAGCTCCAGAACGGTCAGGCCCTTGACGGACTCGATGATGGCAGTAATCTTCTCAGAAGCCATGGTAATAACCCTCCAATATCAATGGTTTTTGTTTGTTTCAGTTTTGTGTTAAGCAGCGGTCACGCAGCCATTAGGCAGCGGGCTCCTCCTGCTTGTCGGCGTAGGCCTGCATAGCAACAGCCAGACCGGACAGAGTGCTGGTAAGAGCACCTGCGAACATGGACAGCATACCCTCGCGGTTGGGCAGCTTTGCGATGGCGTTGGTCTCGGCAGCGTCCATGACCTTGCCTTCCATGAAGCCAGCCTTCACGACGAACTTCTTGGACTTATCGCCATCCTGGTACTTGCACAGGATGCGGGCAGCGGACATGGGGTCCTCTTCGTGAGCAAAGGCAACAGCAGTGTCACCCTTGAAGTTCTCAGCCAGGCCCTCCAGGGAGGTACCCTTGACAGCCAGACGCAGCATGGTGTTCTTCACGACCATGTAATCAACGCCTGCCTCACGCAGCTCCTTGCGGAGCTTGGTGTCGTTCTCGACGTTGATACCGCCGTAAGCGACGACGCAGCCGGAAACCGCACTCTCAAACTTTGCCTTCAGATCAGCGACATAAGCCTGCTTTTCAGAAAGAATCTTTGCACTGGGCATTCGGTTTCACCTCATTTCAAAAACTTGTATCGAAAGCCGGAGTAACGAAAAAGCCTCTTTCCCGCACTGTGTCGAGAAAGAGGCATAAAACAACTTTACGCGCGTTTCTCGGCAGGCGGTTTGCACCTTACGCTGGACTCCAGCACCTGCTGTCTCAAAAACAGCATCATTATTTTACCGCAAACGCGCGGTGTTGTCAAGCGCTTTTTTTGAATTTTTAAAGATTTTTTCTGTCATCCGTCAGGATGACAGAAAAAACTTCAAAGCTTCAAATTAGACACCGTACTTCAGGGTGTTCAGACGGATGCCAGGGCCCATGGTGGTGGCGATGGTAGCGCTCTTGAAGTAGGTACCCTTTGCAGCAGCGGGCTTTGCCTTTGCAATAGCGCTCATCACGGTATCCAGGTTGGTGTACAGCTTCTCAGCGCCAAAGGATGCCTTGCCCACGGGAACGTGGATGATGTTCTGCTTGTCCAGACGGTACTCGATCTTACCAGCCTTAGCCTCGGTAACAGCCTTGCCCAGGTCGGGAGCAACGGTACCGGCCTTGGGGTTGGGCATCAGGCCGCGGGGGCCCAGAACCTTACCAAGACGGCCAACGCGGCCCATCATGTCGGGGGTGGTGACAACAACGTCGAAGTCCATGAAACCGCCGGCGATGCGTGCGATCAGCTCGTCATCACCCACGATGTCAGCGCCGGCTGCCTCAGCAGCAGCGGCAGCAGCGCCCTTAGCAATGGCGCAGACGCGGACGGTCTTGCCGGTGCCGTTGGGCAGAACAACAGCGCCGCGGACCTGCTGGTCAGCGTGGCGGCCGTCAACGCCCAGGCGGACGTGCAGCTCAACGGTCTCATCGAACTTGGCAGAAGCGGTCTTGCAAGCCAGCTCCAGAGCCTCGTTCATATCATACAGCTTAGAAAAATCGACCTGCTTAGCAGCATCGACATAGTGCTTGCCATGTTTCATTGTATATCCTCCTATGTGGTCATGCGGGCAGTGTTATGCCCTCCCACTGTTTGTGTCTCAGCCCTCGACGGTAACGCCCATGGAGCGGCAGGTGCCACGGACCATGCTGCATGCAGCTTCCAGAGAAGCAGCGTTCAGGTCGGGCATCTTGGTCTTGGCGATCTCTTCCACCTGAGCAGCGGTCAGAGTTGCAACCTTTTCCTTGTTGGGCTTGCCGGAAGCGGTGTTGATGCCAGCAGCCTTCTTGATCAGAACGGCAGCCGGAGGAGTCTTGGTAATGAAGCTGAAGGAGCGGTCAGCGTAAACAGTGATGACAACGGGGATAACATAACCCATCTGGTTCTTGGTACGCTCGTTGAACTCCTTGGTGAAGGCCATGATGTTAACGCCCTTCTGACCCAGAGCAGGGCCAACAGGGGGAGCCGGAGTCGCCTTGCCGGCCTCGATCTGCAGCTTAATGTAGCCAGTAACTTTCTGTGCCATAGTAAATGCACCTCCAAAAATCTGTGGTGAGTTGCGGCGTGGTCTCCCCACGCCTCCCACGAGCGCGCACACGATGCACACGCTCTATAAGAACCGCACTGCGGTCTTACCTTGGTAAACGGATGCCGGTTGGTTACGGCAGCTCGACCTGCGCGATATCCACTTCTGCGGGTGTCTCGCGGCCAAACATGTTGACCTTGAGCTTGACTTTGAAGCTCTCGGTATCGATGCCCTCCACAAGGCCCATAAAGCCTTCCAGCGGGCCGGCGGTGATCTGCACGGTATCGCCGACATTGAAATCGACGGTCAGCGGAGCCGCCTTTTCAACGCCCATCTTCTCCACTTCCTCAGCAGAGAGGGGAACGGGCTTGGATGCGGGACCGACGAAACCGGTACAGCCGCGCGTGTTGCGCACCACATACCAGGTATCGTCGTTCATGACCATCTTGACCAGAACGTAGCCAGGGAACAGCTTGTGCTCCACCATACGCTCCTTGCCGTCCTTGATCTCAGGCACCATCTCGGTAGGAACCTTGATGTCACAGATCAGGTCCTGCAGATGGCGGTTTTCCACCATGGTCTGTAGGTCGTTCGCAACCTTGTTCTCGTAACCGGAATAGGTGTGGACTACATACCAAAGGGCCTCATTGGTCTGTTCTTCCATTTTGGTTAAGCCTCCGTTTCAAGATGAATCATGCGCCGATGATCAGGCCCAGGATGCCGCCGAAAATGGCATCCAGCGCGATCATCACAACGGCTGCGATCGCCACGGTCACGAGCACGACGATGGTGTTGGTCTTAACGTCCGCCTTAGACGGCCACACGACCTTCTTCAGTTCGCTCTTCGTGTCGCGGAAGAACTTGGCGATGTTTGCGCCAAAGCCCTTCATTCTGGCTACAAAGCCCGGCTTTTTCTCGGTTTTGTCTGCCATGATGCGTCCGCCTTTCTTACTTCGTCTCGCGGTGAACCGTGTGCTTCTTGCAGAAACGGCAGTACTTCTTCATCTCAAGACGATCGGGGTTGTTCTTCTTGTTCTTCGTGGTGTTGTAGTTGCGCTGCTTGCACTCGGTGCAGGCCAGAGTGATTTTAACGGTCATTTGTTGACACCTCCATTATAACGGTTGTTTTGAACCTCCCTCGGCTTGCGGTGCACGCCCTAAAAACAGGGCGCACTTAATAACCCCGCAAAAGAGGTGATATCATTGTATCACGCGTTTTGCCATCCGTCAAGCGGATTTTCTGCGTTTTTTGAGACTTTTTTGAATTTTTTCTCTTCTGCCTGTTTTGGCCTACGCCTTGAATCCGCCGCATAGATATAGTATAATAAAGTGTCTATAACTGCTTATAGAAAATCCGGCCCCGGGCAAAACGCCCCTTCCGGCCATAAGATCAGGAGAGATCATGATGCAATCTGAAGATAAACTCTGTGTCGTCGTGCTGTTTGGCGGCATGTCCAGCGAGCACGAGGTCAGCCGCGTGTCCGCCGGTACCTTTGTGGACAACCTGGACCGCGCCCGCTACGAGGTGCTGACCGTGGGCATCACCCGGGAGGGCCGCTGGCTGTGCACCGAGGCCACCAGCGCCCAGATGGCCGACGGCAGCTGGGAAGAGCTGCCCGGCAACATGCCCTGCGTCATCAGCCCCGACCGCGCCGACCACGGCATGATCCTGTTCACCCCGTCCGGTCAGGTGGAAAAGCTGCACGTGGATGTGGTCATCCCCGCGCTCCACGGCCTGTGGGGCGAGGACGGCACCGTGCAGGGCCTGCTGGAGCTGGCCGGCATCCCCTATGTGGGCTGCGGCGTGCTGGCAAGCGCTGTCTGCATGGACAAGGCCGTGGCCAACGCCCTGTTCGATGCAGCCGGTATCCCCCACACCAAGTGGCTGAGCGCCTGCCGCTGGGAGATCGAGAGCGACCTGGACGGCGTGTGTGACGGTGCCATTGCCAAACTGGGCTGGCCCATCTTCGTCAAGCCCGCCAACGCCGGTTCCAGCGTGGGCATCACCAAGGCCCACGACCGGGATGAGCTCAAGCAGGCCATTGCACTGGCCCTTGAAAACGACCACAAGGTGGTGTTCGAGGCCTTTGTGGACGGCCACGAGGTCGAGTGCGCCGTCATCGGCTCTGACCCTGCCGTGGCCACCCGCCCGGGTGAGATCCTGGCCGGTGCCGAATTCTATACCTACGACGACAAGTACAAGAACGGCGTAAGCCAGGTGGTCATCCCGGCCAGACTCAGCGAAGAAAAGCTGGACGAGGTCAAGACCTACGCCGCCATGGCCTACACCGCCCTGAACTGCGAGGGCCTGGCCCGCTGCGATTTCTTTGTGGAGCATGGTACCAACCGGGTGATGATCAACGAGATCAATACCTTCCCCGGCTTCACCCCCATCAGTATGTACCCCAAGCTCATGGAGCACGAGGGCACTCCCGTGCCCGCCCTGATCGATCACCTGATCGAACTTGCGCTGGAAAGGACGGAAAAGCAGCATGGATAACCGCCCCATCGGCGTATTTGACAGCGGCCTGGGCGGCCTGACCGGCGTGCGGGAGCTGCGCAGGCGGCTGCCCCACGAGAACATCGTCTATTTTGGCGACACCGGCCGGGTGCCTACGCAGCCGCAGCCCGGAGACCATCCTGCAATATGCCCGGCAGGACATCGCGTTCCTGCTCTCCAAGGATGTCAAGTGCATCATGGCGGCCTGCGGCACGGTGTCCAGCACCTACCCCGCCGCTGAGGCCGAAAAGCTCCCGGTGCCCTATCTGGGCGTGGTGGATGCCGCCGCCCGGGAGGCCGCCTTTTCCACCCGGAACCGGCGCATCGGTGTCATCGGCACTGCGGCCACCATCCGTTCCCGCAGCTATGAGGCGCTCCTGCGCAGGCTGGTACCCGGTGTGGAGATCACCGCCCGTCCCTGCCCGCTCTTTGTGCCGCTGGTGGAAGCGGGCTATGTGGATCACAGCGCCCCGGACAAGCAGGAGATCACCAAGCTGGTCATTGCCCAGTACCTGACGGAGATCCGGGATGCCGGGGTGGACACCCTGATCCTGGGCTGCACCCACTACCCCCTGATCAAGACCATGATCGGTGAGTTCATGGGCCGGAACGTGGTGCTGGTAGACCCGGCCAAGACTGCCGCCCACCATCTGGAACGCATCCTGAGCGAGCGGGGGCTCAAGGCCGACCACCCCGCCGGGCAGGCCCATTTCTATGTCAGTGACGCGCCGGACGGGTTCGTGCAGACAGCCGACCTGTTCCTGGGCGAGTACAAGGGCGGCGAGGTGGAGCAGATCGCCATTGACAAATATTAAAGTGAAGGAACACAAAACTGTGAGCACTGCACACAACGAAGATTACCGCATCCTGATCCGGAGCGTCTCGGAGCAGTTCGAGCACACGGAGCCCCTCCCCGCCGAGGAGACAGACAAGATCGAGCTGATGACCTATGGCAGCTTCCTGAAAAAAGCCGGTTCCTATTATATTAGCTATAAGGAGACGGAGACCATCGGCTTTGCGGGCTGCACCACCACCATCAAGATCGCCGAGGACGGCAGCCGGGTGGCCCTGCTCCGCTTTGGCAAGGTCAACACCCAGCTGGTCATCCAGCGGGATTACCGGAACATCTGCTACTACGAGACCGAGGTCGGCCCCATTACGCTGGGCGTGACCGGCGACGGCATCGCGTGCGACCTCTCGGAGCCTGCGGGCGGCACGGCAAAGTTCAGCTATCTGCTGGATGCCGATGACCCCACGGCGCTCATCAATCGGACAACGCTTGAGATCCAGGTCGAGCACATCAACTGAACATCCTCACCCTCTCCGTCATCGCTTGCGCGATGCCACCTCCCCCAAAGTGGGAGGTCTTGACAGAAATTATAGAGTTTGTGGTTTTGTCAAAAGCTCGCCCTTTGGGAGAGCTGGACGCGAAGCGGCCTGAGAGGGTGAGCCCGTGAAAGGATAAAAATTATGACAGACTTTGAAAAGACCTATCAGAACTACAACCCCCGGGCAGCCGGCACTGGCTGAGGCCCGCGCTCTGCTGACCGAGGCCGCCAAGGCCGCCACTGGCCG
>ENA-OQCG01000118-OQCG01000118.1-human-gut-metagenome-genome-assembly--contig:-NODE-118-length-14248-cov-1.859429_pt1 | contig 14248 bp, 16 predicted proteins | sample MGYA00242758_ERZ504577 | MGnify/ENA primary metagenome ERZ504577 (study PRJEB26092, sample SAMD00036248) | human gut metagenome | host: Homo sapiens | study: EMG produced TPA metagenomics assembly of...
GTCCTACTTGAAGAGACAAAACCCCCGTAATCACTGCTGGGCGGCCTCGGCGCGCTTCTTGGCGATAGCGGCGAGGGCATCCTTGCGGGACAGGTTGATGCGGCCCTGCTGGTCGATGTCGGTGACCATGACAAAGATGGGATCGCCAACGGCAACGACATCCTCAACGTGCTCGACGCGGTGGTCGTCCAGCTTGGAGATGTGGACAAGACCCTCCTTGCCGGGGGCGATCTCGACGAAGGCACCGAAGTTCATCAGGCGGGTCACGCGGCCCTTGTAGATGGCACCGATCTCGGGGTCCTCGACAATCGTCTTGATGGTCGCAATGGCGCGTTTCGCGTCGTCCTGATCGACGGCGGAGATAAAGACGTGGCCGTCCTCCTCAATGTCGATCTTGCAGTTGAAGTTGGCGCACATCTCCTGAATGACCTTGCCGCCCTTGCCGATGACATCCTTGATCTTGTCAACGGGGATCATCATGCTGAACATCTTGGGCGCGTACTTGGACAGCTCGGCGCGCGGCTCGGCAATGACCGGCTTGATGATCTGGTCAAGGATGTACAGACGGCCCTTGCGGCACTTCTCCAGCGCTTCCTCAACGATGTCGTAGGTCAGGCCGTCGACCTTAATGTCCATCTGGATGGCGGTGATGCCGCGGCGGGTACCGCCGACCTTGAAGTCCATGTCGCCGTGGAAGTCCTCGACGCCCTGAATGTCCAGCATCGTCATCCAGCGCCCGCCGTGCAGCGGGTCACCGTCGGTGATAAGGCCGCAGGAAATGCCCGCAACGGGTGCCTTGATCGGCACGCCGGCATCCATCAGAGCCAGCGTGGAGCCGCAGATGGAGGCCTGCGAGGTGGAGCCGTTGGAGGACAGGACCTCGGAGACGCAGCGGATGGTATACGGGAACTCGGCCTGATCGGGCAGGACGGGAATCAGCGCGCGCTCGGCCAGGTTGCCGTGGCCGATCTCGCGGCGGCCCGGGCTGCGGGGTGCACGGGCCTCGCCGACGGAGTACGGCGGGAAGTTGTAGTGGTGGATGTAGCGCTTGTACGGCGTATCAGACAGGTCGTCCATGAGCTGGGCGTCCTTGGTGGAGCCAAGGGTGCAGATGGTCAGGACCTGAGTCTGGCCGCGGGTGAACATGCCGGAGCCGTGCACACGGGGCAGCAGACCGACCTCGGCGGCCAGCGGGCGGATCTCGTTGATGCCGCGGCCATCGACGCGCTTGCCGTCCTCCAGCAGCCAGGTGCGGACGACCTTCTTCTGCAGCTTGTAGCTGATGAGATCGAGGTCGGCGGCGGTCAGCTCGGGGTGCTCGGCGGCGATGGCATCCATAATGGGCAGCATCGCGGCGTCGCGGACGTTCTTGTCGTCGGTGTTCATCGCGGCCTTAACGTTCTCGAGGTGGTTGGCGTAAACGTCAGCCAGCAGGGCGTGGTCAAGCTCCACGGGGGTGAAGCTCTTTTTCGGCTTGCCGATCTCGGCGACGATGCTGTTGATGAACGCCAGCATCTTCCGGATCTCCTCGTGACCGGCGCGGATGGCCTTCATCATGGTCTCCTCGTCGACCTCGTTGGCACCGGCCTCGATCATGACGATCTTTTCCTCGCTGGCGGCCAGCGTCAGGGAGAGGTCGCTGTGCTCGCGCTGCTCCTTCGTGGGGTTCAGCACGATCTCGCCGTCCACCAGACCGACAAACACACCGGCAATAGGGCCGTTCCATGGAATATCAGACATGGCGATGGCCAGGGACGCACCGTTCATGCCGGAAATTTCGGCAGAGCAGTCGGGGTCCTGGCTCATGACGGTCATGGTCACGCAGACATCGTTGCGCATATCCTTGGGGAACAGCGGGCGGATGGGGCGGTCCACAACGCGGGAGGACAGGATGGCGTGCTCGCCGGGGCGGCCCTCACGGCGCATGAAGCTGCCGGGGATGCGGCCTGCGGCGTAGAGCTTCTCCTCAAACTCGACGCTCAGGGGGAAGAAATCGACGCCGTCGCGGGGCTTGTCGCTCATCGTGACGTTGCAGAGCACGCAGGTCTCGCCGTAGCGGATCATGGCGCTGCCGTTGGACAGACCGCACATTTTGCCGGTCTCGACCACAAACGGGCGGCCCGCAAAGGTCGTCTCGAACTTGCGGTAGTTGGGGAAGGTTTCCAGTCTGGATGCGAATTCGTAAGCCATAGGGATTCTCCTTCTTTGGTAGATTTTTACTTTCAGCGCTCCCCTGCCCCGGTTCTGTACAATAAAGCCAGCAGCCAAGCCTGTTGCTTGGGTGCTCGATTTACTGCACAAAACGCGGCGGGGGCGGCTGTAAAATACGGGTGCAGTGGATTTTTGTGATGCGCCGCGTTGTAGGGGGCGGCAGCACACATGTATAAAAAATCGGGCAGAGTGCAAATGCACCCTGCCCGTTTTTGCGAAAATTACTTACGCAGACCCAGCTCAGCGATCAGGGCACGATAACGGTTGATGTCCTTCTTCTGCAGATAGGCCAGCAGATTACGGCGGCGGCCGACCATCTTGAACAGGCCGCGGCGGCTGTGGTTGTCATGCTTGTTGGTCTTGAGGTGCTCGGTCAGGTGGTTGATACGAGCGGTCAGCAGAGCAACCTGGACCTCCGGAGAACCGGTGTCACCCTCGTGGATGGCTGCCTTGGCGATGATGGGCTGCTTATCGATAGCGGATTTCTGGCTCATGGGTATATACCTCTTTCATAAAAATGTATTGGCCGTCGGCGCAGTAAAGGGTAGTTGGAACCATTGAGCATACGCCCCATACCGGGCCGCGGTAACAAGAATTAGTATACCACAACATTTTGCGGAATACAAGAGCATTTGCGGCATTTCCGCAATTATTTTGCGCCGTTCAGGGCCGCAAAATACGCCTTGCTCTCGTCGGCAGCGTGGTGGATCAGCGCGGCCAGCTCGTCCATCGAATTGAACTTGCGCACCGGGCAGAAATATTTGTGAAATTCCAACACCGGCTGCTGACCGTAGACATTGCTGGAGAAGTCCGGCACAAACGTCTCGCAGGTCACGGCGGCGTTTTCACTGCTGTCCACCGTGGGGCGCTTGCCGATGCCGGTGGCTGCGGGGCGCCACTGGCCGTCCAGATAAATGCGGGTCAGGTAGACGCCCGCGCAGGGCTGCAGGGCCGCGGCGGGGTAGTTCTGGTTCAGCGTCGGCGTGCCGAGCTTTCCGCTGCCGATGCCCTTGCCGTGGACAACGGGCCAGTCGATGGCGTAGGGTGTGCCGAGCATGGCGTTGGCGTCGTCGAGACGGCCTCCTCCAGCGCGGCGCGGATGCGGGTCGACGAGACGGTCTGCCCGCCGTACTGCGCCATCGGCACGATATGCACGCCGATGCCGAGGGGCGCGCAGAGCTCCCGCAGACGCTCCACGTTACCGGCGGCGCGGGCTCCAAACGTAAAGTTGTCGCCGCAGAACAGCTGTTTTGCGTTAAAGCAGTCCACCAGCACCTTTTGCACAAAATCCTCCGGCGTCAGCGCACGGAACTCGTCAAACGGTGCCTCCTGGTATTCCTCGATGCCTAAGCTTGCAACGCGGGCGTGCTTCTGCAGCAGCGAGAGGATGCGCCCGCCCTTCAGCGTACTGCTGGCGGGCAGCTCAAACGTGAAGGCTGCAGCGGTCAGGCCGCCGGCTTTGGCGCAGTCAACCGCCGCCCCCAGCACAGCGCGGTGGCCGCAGTGGACGCCGTCAAAATAGCCGAGCGCCACAGCACTGCCCTGCGGGGCGTGGATAGGCGTCAGACTTTGATAAATTTGCATTGGGCAGTCAGCCCCTTTCGCAAAATAGTTTTTCGACCTTGAGCACGCCGCCCTCGACGTTGGCCAGACCCAGAAACGCGCCGGTCTCATCGTAGGTGCGGTAGCGGCCATCGGCGGCAGCGTAATGGCTCGTCGGACAGCCGTTGAGCAGGTGCGCCTTGACGCCGCTGTTGACGTGCAGGGCGGGCAGCGGCGTAAAGACTGACTCGATCGGCAGTACCCAGCCGTTGGTTTCGAGTTCCCCGCTCTCGGCGGCGGCTAAAATTTCCGGCAGCGTGTGGCACTGGGCCAGACTGAACACACCGGCCTGCGTGCGGCGCAGGGCGGACAGCGTGGCGGGCACGCCGAGGGCGTCGCCGATCTCCTCGGCCAGCACACGGATGTAGGTGCCCTTGGAGCAGGCGACGCGGACGGTGTATTCGTCGGGCGCGGGGCTGCCGAGGTATTCGATGTCATAGATCGTGATGGGGCGAGGCGTGCGCTCAACGGTCTGGCCCTTGCGGGCCGCTTTATACAGCGGTTGGCCGTTGATTTTCACCGCGCTGTACATCGGCGGCAGCTGCATGCGGTCCCCGCGGAACTGCGGCAGTACGGTGCGCAGCTCGGCCTCCCCCACCGTGACGGGGGCAGTTTCCAGCGTCGTGCCGGTCACGTCGCCGGTGTCGGTGCGCAGGCCCAGACGCAGCGTAGCTCGTAGGTTTTATCGTGGTCAAGCTGGCGGTCAGCGGCGGAGGTTGCCTTGCCGATAAACACCGCGAGCACACCGGTGGCCATAGGGTCCAGTGTGCCCGAGTGTCCCAGCTTGCGTGTGCCCAGTGCGCCGCGCAGCTTGGCCAGCACATCAAAGCTGGTCCAGCCTGCGGGCTTATCGACGGGCAGAATGCCGTTTGGCGTTTGCATAGCAGGGTTCCTTTTCTGTTGTTAGGGTTTAAAAGGCTTCCCCCTAGGGGGGGAAGCTGTCACCGAAGGTGACTGATGAGGGGCAAGTCTGCCGTTGCAGACCGTTTACGGGTTGCTGCTGGCAGGTTCGCCCCTCATCCGGCCTTGCTTCGCGCGGCCACCTTCCCCCAATGGGGGAAGGCTTTATTGCGCTTCTTTCTCCGCATCGGCGCGGTCCAGTTCCTTTTTGACTTCCTCGAGGATCGCGTGCTTGGCGTTGTCCGGGTTGCCGCTGATCTCACAGCCGGCAGCGCGGGGATGCCCGCCGCCGCCCAGACGCCGCGCAATGTTGCAGGCGTTGGTGTCGTGCCCGGTGCGCACACTGATCTTGAAGCTGCCGTCCTTCTGCTGGCGCAGGGTCAGACCGACCTCGACGCCCTCGATGGAGCGCGGCAGGCTCGTCAGATCCTCCAGCTCGGCCCCGGCCACACCTGCGGCCTGGATCTGGTCCCAGGTCAGGCAGATGAGCGCACAGCGGTCATCGTAGTAAAACTCCAGGCTTTCTAAAGCCATGCGTTCCGCGATGACCCGCGCGTGGGAGCGGCTCTCGAACAGGCGCTCGTTCAGCCTTTCCACGTCGGCTCCGGCTTCGATCAGAGCCGCTGCCGCCTTGTGGGTCTCCGCCGTCGTGTTGCTGAACCGGAAGCAGCCGGTGTCCGTTGCCACACCCGTATACAGGCAGGAGGCAATTTCCGGCGTGATCTTCGCGCCCATCTCGGGGATGAGCGTCGTCAGCAGCTCGGCAGATGCGGCAGCCCCGGCGTCCACCAGCGTCTCATAGGCATAACCGCTGTTCGAGCCGTGGTGGTCGATGCACAGATTGACATGCTCGGCGTATTCCTGAATGTTGTTGCGCTCGCCAAAAAGCTGCATGCCCGCAACATCCACCGCCACCACAAACGCGGGGCGGAAGCTGCCGTCAAACACCGTGATGGGCATGTAGTCGTACATGGCAGGGATCGGATCGCTGCACAGCACGGCGGCATTTTTGCCCAGCTGCTGAAGCGCCAGGCAGAGCGCCGTGCCCGAGCCGATGGTGTCACCGTCAGGGTTTTTATGGCACAAAATCAGGATGTCATCTGCAGCAAGCAGACGCGAAACAACCGTCTCGCGATCTACGTTCTGAGTCATAGGTTCCTCTTTTCTAACTGGGGTGCTTTACTCTGCGTCAGAGTCAGGCTCAATGTCCAGCTCACCCAGCAGCTTGTTGATGTGCGCGGCATAGGCTGCGCCTTCATCTTTGACGAATACAAAGCGCGGTGCCTTGCGGATGTGCATCCGGCGGCTGACCTCGGTGCGGACATGGCCGGACGCCTTGTTCAGCGCCTTGACCACCGGCTCCGGGCCGCCCTCACGGCCCATGACGCTGATGTAGACCTTGGCCTGATCGAGGTCGGGGGTCACATCCAGACGGGTCACGGTCAGCAGACCGCCCGTCACGCGGGGGTCCTTCATCTCGCCGATGATGGCGATCAGCTCACGCTTCATATCCTGGGCCATACGGCCATGGTTTTTGGTTGGCATTTACTTTACCTCTGCAATCAATCGCGGTACTCCTCCATCTTGAAGCACTCAAAGACGTCGCCTTCCTTGATGTCCTGGAACTTTGCCAGGGTGATGCCGCACTCAAAGCCCGCGGCAACCTCCTTGGCGTCATCCTTGAAGCGCTTCAGGCTGGCAATGGAATCCTCGCAGATGACGATGCCGTCACGGACCAGACGCAGCTGGGCGTCGCGGGTGATCTTACCGTCGGTAACGCGGCAGCCTGCGACGGTGCCGACGCTGGAGATCTTGTAGACCTGGCGGACCTGGGCCTCGCCCAGGGCGACCTCGCGGACCTTCGGGGCCAGCATGCCCTTCATAGCGTCGGAGACATCGTTGATGGCGTCGTAGATGACGCGGTACATACGCATCTCAACGCCGGTCTGCTCGGCCTCAGCCTTGGCGACGGCATCGGGACGGACGTTGAAGCCGATGATGATGGCGTTGGATGCATCGGCCAGAGAGACGTCGGACTTGGAGATGGCACCGACACCCGCATGGATGACGCGGACGCGGACCTCGTCGTTGGAGATCTTCTCGAGGCTCTGCTTGACGGCCTCGGCGGAGCCCTGGACGTCCGCTTTGACGATGATGGGCAGTTCCTTCATATCGTTGGCAGCCATCTGGTCAAACAGGTTATCCAGCGTGACCTTGGTGTAGGCGGCAAACTGCTTTTCCTTGGCCTCGGCGGTGCGCTTGTCAGCCAGCTCACGGGCGAGGCGCTCGTCCTCGACAGCCTCGAACAGCTCGCCGGCCTCGGGGACCTCGGTCAAGCCGGTGATCTCAACAGGCGTGGACGGGCCGGCCTCGGTGATCTCCTGGCCCTTGTCGTTGCGCATCGTGCGGACACGGCCCACAGCGGTACCGGCGATCAGGCAGTCGCCCTTGTGCAGGGTGCCGTTCTGGACCAGCAGAGTTGCGATGGGGCCCTGGCCCTTGTCCAGACGGGCCTCGACGACAGCGCCCTTGCCGCGGCGGCTCGGGTTGGCCTTCAGCTCCATGACCTCGGCCTCGAGAACGATACGCTCGAGCAGGTCGCTGATGCCCATGCCGGTGACGGCGGACACAGGGATGCAGGCGACATCGCCGCCCCAGTCCTCGGGCACGATCTCGTACTTGGTCAGCTGCTCCTTGACGCGCTCCGGGTTGGCGGTGGGCTTATCCATCTTGTTGATGGCGACAATCAGCTTGACGTTGGCGGCCTTGGCGTGGTTGATGGACTCGATGGTCTGGGGCATGATGCCGTCATCGGCCGCGACGACCAGGACCGCAATGTCGGTCATGTTCGCGCCGCGGGCACGCATCGAGGTGAACGCCTCATGGCCCGGGGTGTCCAGGAAGGTGATGACGCTGTCATTGCTCTTGACCTGGTACGCGCCGATGGCCTGGGTGATGCCGCCGGCCTCACCTTGGTGACATTGGTCTTGCGGATAGCGTCCAGAATGGAGGTCTTGCCGTGGTCGACGTGGCCCATGACAACGACAACGGGGGGACGCTCGACCAGATCGGCGGCGTTGTCCTCCTCCTGCACGAACAGGCGCTCCTCGATGGAAACGTGGACCTCATGCTCGACCTTAGCGTGGAACTCCTCGGCGATCAGGGCGGCGGTGTCGAAATCAACAACGTCGGAGATGGCATGCATCTCGCCCATCTGCATGAACTTGGCAACGACCTTGGCGGCGCTCTGCTTCAGGCGGGTGGCCAGCTCACCAACGGTGATCTCGTCGGGGATGGAGATCTTCAGCTGCGCGTTGCGGGCCTTTTCCAGCTGGATGCGCTGCAGGCGCTCAGCCTCGGTCTCACGGCGGCGGCCAAACTGCTGGCCGCGGCGGTTGTTGCGGTTGTTGAACTTTTCCTTCTTGCCGGTGGGCTGGTTCTTGCGCTTGCTGGGCATGTTGCGGCTGTCGGCCAGGTCGTCATAGCGGGCGTTGAACTTGTCAACGTTCACATCGACGGTGCGGGTGTCAACGGAGACCTGCGCACGGTTGACCTGGACCTGCTCGGTCTTGACAGGCTCTTTAATGCCGGTATCGGCGGCCAGCTCCTGCAGGGTGACGCGCTTCTCGCTGCGCTTTTCCGCCTGCTTCTCGGGCTTGCGGCTGTCTTTCTTCTGCTCGGGTTTCGGCTCCTTCTTGGCAGCGGGCTTGGGCTGCTCCGCAGGCTTGGGCTCGGCAGCGGGCTTCTGGGCTGCGGCGGGCTTCTTCTTCGGCTCGGGCTTCTTTTCTGCCTTCGGGGCCGGGGCGGGCTCCTTGCCGCTGGCAAGGTAGGCGTCGAGGCTGTCCTCGGCGTTCTCGCGGGTCAGGGTCTCCAGCAGGACGTTGAGCTCTTTTTCCTCAAACGTACCGGCAGTCTTATAGGCTTCGCCGGTCACGCCGGAAACGGTCTCGACGACCTTTTTGGCGGGCATGCCGAACTCCTTGGCAACATCAGAGATCTTGTATTTAAAATCCATATAGTGTGGTCCTCCTCATCAAAGGTATTTTGCGCACAGTTGTGCAAGGTGTTCGTCGGTCACGCCGAACACGGCGGCGGGCTTGGGGGTAAGCATGGCCAGGTCAGCGCTGGTCAGGGGCATCTGCTCACAGGCGACGATGCCGTCGCAGGCGTCCTTCATATGGCTGACCGTGCGCTCACTGGCGTCCGAGGTAAGCAGCACCAGGGCCACTTTGCCGCGCAGTGCGTTTTCCTGTACGCGGTCATACCCGTGCAGCAGCTTGCCGGCCTTGCGGCATAGCCCCAGTGCACCCAGCAGCGGGTGCTGATCGTTATTCATGGCTCGCCGCCTCCTTTGCACTTTGCTCCGCACAGGCGATCTCCTCGGTCAGGCGGTCATAGATACCGTCCGGGATGGGGACCTCAAATGTGCGTTCAAGCCGCTTGGCCTTGCGCGCCTTGGCAAGGCAGGCAGCCGAGGGGCACAGATACGCGCCGCGTCCCGGTGCCTTGCCGCGCAGATCAATACTGATCTCGCCCTCGGGGCTGCGCACGACGCGCACCAGTTCACGCTTGGGGCGCTGGGCATTACAGCCCACGCACCGGCGCACGGGGATCTTTTTTTGCTTTAGCTGCTGCAACTGGCAGACCTCATTTCTAGAGAATAGATAAGAGATAAAAGATAAAAAATATAGTGGACCGCGGCGCTGCACGCCGCTCGAAATTGCTCTGCCGCCGTAGGGGCGCATTCTATATGCGCCCGTGCTGCCTTACGGGAGCGGGCCGGGCGGATATGGAATCCGCCCCTACGGTTTTGGCCCTGCCAAAACTCCACATTTTATATTATCTTTTATCTATTATCTTTTATCTTTATTATTTATTCCTCGTCCTCGCCGTAGTAGCCGGACTCGGGGCGGATGTCAATATTATAGCCGGTCAGATGGGCGCACAGGCGCACATTCTGGCCCTTGTTGCCGATGGCCAGGCTCAGCTGGTGGTCGGGCACGGTCACGCGGCAGCTCTTGGTCTCGCCGGGCAGCAGTTCGACCTTGACGACCTTAGCCGGGGACAGGGCCGCGGAGATAAACTCGGTGATGTCCTCGCTCCAGCGGATGACATCGATCTTCTCGCCGTTCAGCTCCTGGACGATCTTCTCGACGCGGACGCCGCGGGCACCGATGCAGGCACCGACGGGATCGACATCGGGGTTCTTGCTCCAGACAGCCAGCTTGGTGCGGGCACCGGCCTCACGGGCGATGGCCTTGACCTCAACGGTGCCGTCGTAGATTTCGGGGACCTCCAGCTCAAACATGCGCTTGACCAGGCCGGGATGGGTGCGGCTGATGGTGACGCGGGGGCCGCGGTCCGTTGCCAGTACATCCACGACATAGACCTGCACGGTCTGGCCCTCGGTGAAGGTCTCGCCGGGGACCTGCTCGTTGCGGGGCAGCACAGCGCTGCCGCCCTTGCCCAGATCCAGCACAACGTTGCCGCGCTCGGGATCGATGGAGACGACGGTGGCGGCGATCAGCTCATGTGCGCGGGACTGCATCTCGCTGCACTGCAGGTTGCGCTCACCCTCGCGCAGGCCCTGACGGATGACGTGCTTTGCGGTCTGGGCAGCAATGCGGCCAAACTCCTTGGTCTTGAGGGGCGTGACCATGCGCTGGCCGACCTTGTAGCTCTTGCGGACCTTCTGGGCATCCTCCAGGCTGACCTGGGTGTGGGGGTTCTCGACCTCCTCCACGATGTCACGCAGCAGGCTGGCACGGAACGCGCCGAGTTCGGGGTCAATGTCCACAACGACATTGTCGTCCTCGACCTCGTAGTCCTTCTTGACCGCAATGACGATGGCCGCCTTGATCTTGTCGATCAGGTAGTCCTCGGGCAGGCCGCGCTCCTTTTCCAGTGCAGAAAGGGCCTCAAAAAATTCGTTGTTCGCAGTAGCCATGTTTCTGGTTTCCTCCCAATTATATTTCAAGTACACGCAATACAGTAGTTACAATCACTCTCTTGCCGTCCCTTTAAAGGGTTTGCCTCCGTAGGGGCCGGACATGTCCGGCCCTGCACAGAAGGGCAAAATCAAGTTTGCGGGAAAGCCGCGGGCCGGGCATGCCCGGCCCCTACAAGCCAGCCCCGCAGGTCAAATCAGCCGAACAGATCCTCGTCGTCGCAGAGCTTGACGTAGCCGGCGCTCTTGACGGGGAAGGTGTAGGTCTCCTCCCCGTCGGTCAGGGTCACATTGCCGTCGGCATCCAGCCCCTGCAGGATGCCCGCATAGTCGCGGCGGCCCTGCTCGTCGGGGCGGATCAGATGCGCCGCGCACTTCTGGCCCTTGAGCTGCTCGTAGTGCTCGGGGCGGGTCAGGCGGCGGCCCAGGCCCGGGCTGCCGACCTCGAGGTAGTAGCTCTGTTCAATGGGGTCTGCCTCGTCCAGCAGCGGATCAATGGCGCGGGAGACAGCCTCGCAGGTGTCGGTGTCCAGCGGCTCATCGCGGTCGATCAGCACGCGCAGGAACCAGTCCGGACCTTCCTTTTCAAAGCGGACATCCCACAGGCGCAGGTCCATCCCCTCAACAACGGGGCGGACGAGCGCTTCGACGACCTTGACCGCGCTGCCCTGCTGCGGTTTACCGGGTTTTGCCATAAAAATGCTCCAATCATAAAAAGAAAGCGGACCTTGCGGCCCACTTTCAGTAAAATCATCATCGAACACTAAGACTATACCACATCCGTGCGCAAAATGCAAGTCCCCGCCGGGCAGATTTGCCTTCTAGCGGGCTTTTTCAGCGTGCATTTTTTGCGGAGTTTGGTGAAAACGGCGCACAACGGGCCGCTCGGCGCCGTTTTTCCCTATTTCTCATCTTGGATGTGCAGCTTGTAGGGGCGGGCATTGCCCGCCCGTGGCCGTGGGCAGCCACCGCAAAGCTCCCGGGCGGATATGGAATCCGCCCCTACGCCGTAGGGGTCGGCGTCCCCGACGACCCGGGAATGCTGCCGCTGCCGCAAAGTTCCGGCGGGCGGGTAAGGCTCGCCCCTACCCTTTCTTTCCGTGCAACCGCTTCGCAATCGGTTTCTCAACACCGTAATAGGCCGCCAACGTTACTGCAATCGCCGCGGTCCAGTACAGCGCGTGGGCCTGCCGCATCCACGCGGTGTCGCCCAGCTGGTTCGGCGGGGTGTCACCGCTCCACGCGGGCAGGTGCAGGTCGTATTTCAGGAAAACCGCCAGCATCTGATGCCAGAGGTAGAAGCTGTAGCTCAGCGCCGTGAGCCAGCTCAGCACCCGCCGCACCGGGCGGGGCAGCGTCAGCCCCAGCCCGAAGCAGACGAGCATCGCTGCTGCGGCCAGCGCCAACGGCATGCGGTTGACCAGCTGGTACCGCTGGAACTCCGCCGCATACGCCTGTGTGCGCAGCTGCGCATTGAGCCAGACCAGCGCCAACGCGCCGAGGAGCGTACAGCCCGCGCGGGGTAAAAGCCGCTGCGTCCAGCCGCCGCGGGCCAGCCGTGCAAACACCAGTGCCGCCGCCAGCCCCACGGCCAGCACGCCGCAGAACGCAGGGAACTGATTGAACAGCGAGGAATAGGCGTCGCTGCCGTACTGCGGCAGCGCCCACAGTGTATAGCCCAGCTGCACGGCGCAGAGCGCCCCCAGCGTGGGCAGCGGGCGTCTGACACAGAGCGGGGCCAGCAGCGGGAACACAAGGTAAAACAGTGCAAAGACCGTCAGCGTCCATGTCACGCCGTTGAGCCGGGTGGCAAGATAGCTCTGCGGAAACAGCTGCTGGGTCAGCGTCAGGTGCGCGGCCAGGTCGATGCCCAGCGTGCGGCTCCACCCGGCGTTGTGCAGGGCCAACACAAGGCTGAACAGCAGGCTGGCGTAGTAGGCGGGCAGCAGCCGCACGGCGGCGGCGGCGGTAGAACGCCGCCGGGCGGGTCAGCGGCAGGGCCGCCCCTGCGCCGCCGCATTGGCCCAAGGCAAAAAACAGGCAGAACGCCGACAGCAGCACAAGCCAGTCTACGCCGACGCTGCCCGCCCGCAGCCAGTGGGCCGGGGCCGCGCCGCTGTACCAGCTCTGCTGCCAGATGTGGAACACACCGACAGCCCAGGCCGCCAACACCCGCAGAAGGTCCGCAGCCGCCGGGCGGTCTGCGTCAATGGGCGCGGGCGTGCGGCTCAGAACGCCCATTCGCCGTTTTCAAAGATCGTGACTTCTTCCCCGCGCTTCGTGATGCCGGTGACATGGGTATCCGCCGCGCCGACCATGACATCCTCATGGATGGCGGAGTTGTTCAGGCCCTTCTTCATCAGGTCATCGCGGGTCATGGCAGAGCCGCCCCTGATGTTCGTCGGGTAGCCCGCGCCGAACGCAATGTGGCAGGCGGCATTCTCATCAAACAGGGTGTTGTAGAACAGCACGCCGCTGCGGTTGATGGGGCTGGAGGCGGGCACGAGGGCGATCTCGCCGATGCGGTTCGAATTCTCGTCGGCGGAGAGCAGCTCGGCCAGCAAGTCGGCATTCTTCTCGGCACCGTGCTCCACGACAACACCGTCCTTGAAGGTGACATGCCAGCCCTCGATCAGCTGGCCGTTGTAGGCGTAGGGCTTCGTACCGTAGACGATGCCGTTTGTGCGCTCGCGGTGGGGCGCACAGAAAACCTCCTCGGTGGGAACGTTGGCGATGAACTCAATGCCGTCCTCGGTCTTGCTGGACGCGCCCTCCCAGGTGGCGTCGTCGGCCAGACCGACGGTCAGGTCTGTGCCGTTCGAGCTGGTCATGTGGATGCGGTCCAGCTCCAGCGCGTTCATGCGGTCGCGGCGGGCCTTGGTCACGGCGACATGCTTCTGCCACGCGCCGACGGGGTCACCGGTGGAGACACGGCAGACGTCAAAGATCAGCGCCCAGAGCTTTTCAACAGCCTCGTCGAGCGGCAGCTCCGGGAACACCTTGGCGGCCCAGCCCGGAGCGGGCACAGCCGCCACGCACCACTGGACGCGGTCATTCATCGTGTACTCCTGCCAGGGCTTCATAAAGGTACGGCGTGCGAGGTTTACGCGGTTCAGTTTACCCGCATCGAGGCCCGCCAGTGCCTCGGGATCCTCGGCATGGATGGCCAGCGTGCAGCAGCCGTCCGGGTCCTCGGCGTAGTCGAGGTAGCTGCGCAGCTCATAGGGCTTCATGGCAGTCAGGTCCTTTTCATCGGCCAGCTCCATGTTCAGGCGGGTGAGCTTATCGTCCTCCCAGCGGACGACGACGGTCTTGGCCCCGGCCTCATAGCCCGCGCGGACGCAGGCATGGGCGAAGTCGGGCATCGTGACCGGGCAGCGGACGATAAAATTCTGGCGCGGACGCACATTGACGCCCACCTTGACGATAAAATCAGCGTAGAGCTGGAGATAATGTTGGTTCATAAGGGGTGGTCTCCTTTATATAATGTTTGTTTGTATTGTAGCATAAAATGGGTGGCAATGGCAAGGTGGCGGCGGCATGAGGCATGCCGCCCTACGTCCCCGCATAAATGATACACGTAGGGCG
>ENA-OQCG01000120-OQCG01000120.1-human-gut-metagenome-genome-assembly--contig:-NODE-120-length-14201-cov-1.738951_pt1 | contig 14201 bp, 10 predicted proteins | sample MGYA00242758_ERZ504577 | MGnify/ENA primary metagenome ERZ504577 (study PRJEB26092, sample SAMD00036248) | human gut metagenome | host: Homo sapiens | study: EMG produced TPA metagenomics assembly of...
TGTTCACGGGGCGGCAGCTGCCCCGCTGGGTCAAGATGCTCAAGTACATTGCCACCTGCTGCCTGACCATGACCTTCCTGACCGTGGTGTTCGTGCTGGGGCCCTACTGTGCCGACCAGGGCGGCGTGGTGTTTCTGCTGACCGAGAGCTCCATGCTCTACCACCACCTGCTCAACCCGCTGTGTGCCTTTGTCTCCTTTGTCCTGCTGGAACGGGAGCCAAAGCTGCCTGCGCGGTGCGTTCCGCTGGCGCTGGTCCCCACGATGCTCTATGGCTCTGTGGCCCTCTGGGCCAATTACCAGCGGCTCATCACCGGGCCTTACCCGTTCCTGCTGGTCTATCAGCAGACCACCCGGCAGACGGTGCTGTGGTGTGCGGCCATCCTGGCCATGAACCTGCTCTATGCCTGGCTTGTCTGGCGGCTGGGCGGGAACTGCCGCAAAAAGAGAAATGTGGGCTTGCTTTTCAGAAGCTGAGCTGCAAAAAAGGCTCTCTGCCGGTTTTGGCAGAGAGCCTTTTCTCGTGTTTTGCTTACAGCAGGGGGATCCCGGCCTTGGCGCAGGCCGCGCGGGTGGCTTCGTCCCAGACGCTTGCCTGTACTTCGCCGATGTGGGCGCTGCCCAGCAGCAGCATGCACAGACGCTCTGGCCGATGCCGCCGCCGATGGTGTAGGGCAGCTCACCGTTCAGCACTGCCTTGTGGAAGGGCAGGGTGCGGCGGTCGTCACAGCCTGCCATGGTCAGCTGCCGGTCCATGCTCTCGGGGCTGACGCGGATGCCCATGCTGCTCAACTCGTAGCTGCACTGCAGGGGCTCGTTCCAGAACAGCAGGTCGCCGTTCAGATCCCAGTCGTCGTAGTCGGGGGCGCGGCCATCGTGGGGCTTGCCGCTCTTCAGGGGAGCACCGATCTTCATCAGGAAGGTGGTACCGTTTTCCTTTACAAAGGCGTTCTCGCGCTCCTTCGGGGTCAGGTCAGGGTACTTGTCCTCCAGCTCCTGGGTGGTGACAAAGGTTACGTTGGGGGTGTGCAGGGGCAGATCCTGCAGCTGGGGGAACATGGCGTGCAGGTTCATCTCAGTGGCGCAGACAGCCGACACGATGGAGCGCACCACATTCTTCAGGTAGGCCTCGCTGCGGTCCTCCTCGCGGATGACCTTCTCCCAGTCCCACTGATCCACATAGACGGAGTGGAGGTTGTCCAGCTCCTCGTCCCGGCGGATGGCGTTCATGTCGCAGTACAGGCCCTTGCCCACGCGGAAGCCGTAGTCCTTCAGGGCCTTACGCTTCCACTTTGCCAGCGACTGCACCACCTGTGCCTCAATGCCGCTGTCCCGGATGTCAAAGGTGACCTTGCGTTCCACGCCGTTCAGGTCATCGTTCAGGCCGGTGGAAGCTTCCAGAAACAGCGGAGCCGACACGCGGTAGAGGTTCAGCGTGGCACACAGGGTGTCGGCAAACAGCCGCTTCACGGTGCCGATGGCACGCTGGGTGTCGTACAGGTTCAGCGCGGGTGTGTAGTTCTGCGGGATCATCGTTTTGCTCATAACAGTTTACCCCTCTCTTTCCGTTCCCCGCCGCCGAGTTGCGGCACCGGAACGGCTTTCCCTTTAATACAGTAAATTATGGCACAATTTCAGAGCGTTGTAAAGGGGAGAACGCAAAGCCGGTGCAATTCGGGAGCTTACGCCTCCGCCACAGCCTCGATCTCACACAGGACACCCTTGGGCAGATCCTTGACAGCAACGCAGCTGCGGGCGGGCTTGGAGGTGAAGTACTTTGCGTAGACCTCGTTGAAGGCGGCAAAGTCGGCGATATCGGCCAGGAAGCAGGTGGTCTTGATGACCTTGTCGTAGCCGGAACCGGCGGCTTCCAGGATCGCACCCACGTTCTTGCAGCTCTGCTCGGTCTGGGCGGCGATGCCCTCGGGCACAGTGCTGTCCGCAGGGTTCACAGGGATCTGGCCGGAGGTGTAGACAAAACCGCCTGCGATGAAGCCCTGGGAGTAGGGGCCGATCGCGCCGGGAGCCTTTTCAGTAGCGATGACTTTCATGGAAAATACCTTCTTTCTGTGTGTTTGATGGAGCTTCTCTCTTCGGGGAGAAAAATTCTGCTGCTTGAAGTCTACACCATGGGGCGGGATGTGTCAATCCGGGAGGGACTTTTTGCCCGCGCGGCCTTTACAAGCGGGCAAAAAGGCGGTATCCTTAATCTATTGATACACCACCCTTCAGGAGGAACCCATGGATATCCGCCAGCTGCACTATTTTCTGGTTTTGTGCGAAGAAATGAACTACACCCGCGCGTCACAGCGGCTGTTTCTGTCGCGGCAGGCCCTGCGGCAGAGCATCACGGCGCTGGAAGCCGAGCTCTGCGGCCCGCTGTTCGTCAGCGCCCACCACAAGCTTTCGCTCACCGAGCGGGGGCTGAGTTTGCAGCGCCATGCGGCCCCGGTGGTGGAGCAGTTCCAGCAGATGCAGGCGGCCCTCCATGCGGAGATCCAGTCGGCCCAGCCGGTGCGCATCGGCATCAGTGTCTCGCTGGTGCCGGACTACCTGCCCGGGCTGGAGACCCAGCTGGACAAGTTCCGCCAGCAGTACCCCCACATTGAGATGCGGTTCCGCCTGCTGGAAAACGATGCCGTGGCCGATGGTGTGGAGCAGGGCGAGCTGGACGCGGGCCTTGTGATGGATCTGGGTACGGCGGCTCCAGTGCTGGCCCGCACCACCCTGCGGGCCGACCCGGCCTGCCTGCTGGTGCCGCGCGGCCATCCCTTCTGGGAGAAGGAGCGGGTGCCGCTTTCGGCCCTGCGGGGCCAGCGGGTGCTGCTGCCCAGCCTGCGGCAGGATCTGTTCAGCCCTCTGTGGGATGCCTGCGCCCGGGAGGGCTTTGCGCCCAACGCGGAGATCGGCCCCAGCTTCTATCAGGCATACTATCTGGTCCAGGAGCAGCTCTGCACCTGCCTGACCCGCTACGAGCCGGGAGCACGGCGGGAGCTGGACCGGGTGCGGGACGTGCTGCTGGAAGATCTGCCGCCCCTCTGCGTTTCGATGGTGCAGCGGCGCGACCACAACTCGGCTTATCTTGACCTGCTGCGGGGCTACCTGATGGAGGTCATCGGGGGAGCGGCATCCCTGCCGCCCCGGCGGGGCCGCCCGGCAAAGCCCTTCTACAACTTCCCGGTGCTGTCCAGCGCCGCCCCCAAGGCGGCACCGCAGCACCCGGCTCCGGGTACCCAGCTGCCCTTTGCGGGCGGGAACAACTTCCGGGAGCTGGGCGGCTACGAGGCCGACGAGGGCAAGCATGTCAAGTGGGGGCAGATCTACCGCGGCATTCCCACCGGACTGCTGACCGGGGCAGCTGACCGTAAGCTGCTGGACAGCCTGGGCCTGCGCTCATCCTCGATCTGCGCAGCGAGTCCGAGGCAGCGGAGCAGCCCGACTATGTGCCCGATGGCGCGCGGCTGGTGCGCATCTGCGGGCTTTGCCACCCGGACGGAAGCGAGATCTCCTTTTCTCCCGGGGACATTGAAAAGCTGCTCAAGGGCAAGAAGGATGAGGAGCATAACCTCGCCGATGCCATGTATGAGCAGATGCTCTTCCGCAATAAGGCCTACAAGGAGCTGTTCCGGGCGCTGGAGGCGGGCGAAACGCCGATCCTGTTCCACTGCTCCGGCGGGAAAGACCGCACTGGCGTGGCGGCCATGCTCATTCTGCTGGCGCTGGGGGCTTCCGATGAAACGATCTGTCAGGATTTTGTACGGACCAATGTCTGCCGCCGCCCGGAGCTGGAAAAGATCTGGGCCGCCCATGCCGAGGAGATCGAGGCACATCCCGAACAGAAGCAGTTCTATCAGGGCATTGCCGGTGTCCACCCGGAGTCTGCCCCCTTTGTGTTGGACACCATCCGCAAAGAGTATGGCACCACCGATGCCTATCTTGAAGCCGAATACGGCCTGACCCCCGCCCGTCTGATGCGGCTGCGGCGGATGTATCTGGAATAATGGCCGTTTTTTTAGAAAATTCCTTTCACTTTACTTGACATTGTACCAAATGTTTCGTAATATAAGAAGTAGTATGGAATCCATGACGCTGCGTGCAGGGATCTTCCACAACCAAAGTTCAATGGGGCTTCATCTGCCCGTTTTTATATGAAAACCTTGTAGATAAAAAAGCTGCATCAGGCCGCAGGGGCAAACATGCCCTTTTTGTGCGGTGCTGTTGTCTGTTTTGTTGTTGAGAGCTTGATTTTGTATTGTTGACCCACGCCTTGCGCGGCAGCGTCTCCAGATTTTAGTTAATTTTGAACTTTAATTGTAAGGAGAGTGAACACGATGTCCCCGATCATTCTGTTGATCGTGGTCGTGGTTGCTGCTGTTGCTGCCGGCGCGGGTTATTTTATTGGTTACAACAACCGTAAAAAGACCGCCGAGGCACAGATCGGCAGCGCAGAAGCCGAGGCTACCCGCCTGGTGAACGAAGCGATCAAGACCGCTGACCAAAAACGAAAAGAAGCTGTTCTGGAAGCCAAGGACGAGGCTTTCCGCCTGAAAGCCGAGGTCGATGCCCAGAAGGCAGAGGCCGACAAGGAGATCAAGCAGCGCCGTGCTGAGATCAGCCGCCAGGAGAACCGCATTGACCAGAAGGAAAATGCGCTGGACCGCAAGACCGAAGCCCTGGAAAAGAAGGAAGAAGAGCTCAAGAAAAAGCACGAGGAGGCTGACAGCCGCCTGGCTGAGGTGGATGCCATCCGTGCCAAGGAGATGGAGCGCCTGGAGACCCTGGCGGGCCTGAGCCAGGAGGATGCCCGCGAAGTGCTGCTGCACAAGGTGGACGAGGAGCTCACCCACGAGAAGGCTGTCCGTGTGGCTGCCTACGAGACCGATCTGAAGGAAAACTGCGATAACATCGCCCGCAATATGATCGGTCAGGCCATCAGCCGCTGCGCCGCTGACCACTGCAGCGAGACCACCGTCAGCGTGGTGCCCCTGCCCAGCGACGAGATGAAGGGCCGTATCATCGGCCGTGAGGGCCGCAACATCCGCGCGCTGGAAACTGCCACCGGCGTGGATCTTATCATCGATGATACCCCGGAGGCCATCACCCTGTCCTCCTTTGACCAGACCCGCCGCGAGGTTGCCCGCATGACGCTGGAGCGCCTGATCGGTGATGGCCGCATCCACCCCGCCCGCATTGAGGAGACGGTGGAGAAGTGCCGCCACGACCTTGAGCTGCAGATGAAGCGGGAGGGCGAGCGCGCCGTGATGGAGCTTGGCATCCACGGCCTGCACCCCGACCTCATCAAGCTCATCGGCCGCCTGAAGTACCGCACCAGCTTTGGCCAGAACGCTCTGACCCACAGCATGGAGGTGGCCTGGCTGGCCGGTCTGCTGGCAGGCGAGATGGGCGTGAACGTCACGCTGGCCCGCCGTGCCGGTCTGCTGCATGATATCGGCAAGGCCCTTGACCACGAGATCGAGGGCAGCCATGTTCAGATCGGTGTGGATATCTGCCGCAAGTACAAGGAAAACACCCAGATCATCCATGCCATCGAGGCCCATCACGGCGATGTGGAGCCCAAGACCCCGCTGGCCTTTATCATTCAGGCCTGCGATGCCATCAGCGCCGCACGTCCCGGTGCCCGCCGCGAGAACGTGGAGAGCTATGTCAAGCGTCTGGAAAATCTGGAGGAGATCTCTTCCAGCTTTGAGGGCGTGGAGCAGGCATTTGCCGTTCAGGCCGGCCGCGAAGTCCGCATCATGGTCAAGCCCGATGTCATCAGCGATGATCAGGTTATCCTGCTGGCCCGCCAGATCGCCAAGAAGATCGAGGATACCCTCGATTATCCCGGCCAGATCAAGGTCAACGTCATCCGCGAGAGCCGCGCCATCGAGTACGCGAAGTAAGATCAGAACCAAGAGGAGCCCGTTGTGTTCGTACAGCGGGCTCCTTTTTTGTCTGTGAACCTCTCGGACGCGTCGTGTCAGATCTCCGGGCAGGGGAGCCAGGTTTATGAGGCTGCCTGTCTTGCCTCTCCTGCCGGGAGAGGGATCATCGCGAAGTAATGACAAAGAGAACTGATATAAGCTGAACAGATTTCAACTCTTAATAAAATGAAGTGAATTAAGTATAATGTTCTCCGTAGAAATACAAGTGATAGCTTTAATGTGAAAGTTGTCCTTGATGAAAATACAATGCAGGAGAAAAACTATACAAAAATTAGTTTCCGTTTTCGGCAGGATGTTGGACAAAGGGGAGAAATGAGCCTTTTGGGAGAACAAATTCGGCAAAAAGTCTTTTCTTTGCCGACAGATGGATGTATAATGCGGCCATGGCACAAGGGTGTGCAGAAGCTCCAGAGGGGGAGCAGAGCCCCTTGTGCATTTTCAGAAATTGATGCTTTATCAGTGTAGAGCATTAAAGAGAGGGGAAAACATATATGAAATTCGATCGTCGTATTTCGCGCCGCAGCTTCCTGGCAGCTGCCGGTGTCACCTCTGCCGCGCTGGCTCTGACAGCCTGCGGCGGCTCTTCCAGCTCCACGGCTGCATCTTCTGCAGCCAGCGGCGCTTCCTCTGCTGCGGCTGGCACCGCACAGGGCGGCACCCTGAACATCATGCTGGAGACCGAGGTCCAGTCTCTGGACCCCCAGGTGGCCACCGACGGCACCTCCTTTGAGGTCATCGCGGATTACACCGATGGCCTGATGCAGATGGATGCTGACGGTGCAGCAGTTCCCGCCATGGCGGAGACTTATGACATCAGCGAGGACGGCAAGACCTACACCTTCCACCTGCGCGATGCAAAGTGGTCCAACGGTGAGGCCGTGACCGCCGCCGACTTTGTGTTTGGCTGGCAGCGTGCCGTAGACCCCGCCACCGCTTCCGAGTATTCCTACATGCTGTCCGACATTGGTCAGGTGGTCAACGCCGCCGAGATCATTGCCGGTGAAAAGCCCGTTACCGACCTGGGCGTGACCGCAGTGGATGACAAGACCCTGGAGGTGCAGCTGAACGTTCCTGTCAGCTACTTCCTGAGCCTGATGTACTTTCCCACCTTCTACCCGGTGAACGAGGCCTTCTACAACACCTGCGCTGACACCTTTGGCACCAGCCCCGAAACGGTGCTGTCCAACGGCGCGTTCGTGCTGACCGATTATCAGCCCGCCGCCACCGCCTTTGCGCTGGAAAAGAACCCCGATTACTATGATGCGGATAAGATCGCTCTGGACGGTCTGGCCTATCAGGTCATCAAGGACAGCCAGCAGGCTCTGATGAGCTATCAGACCGGCACGCTGGATATCACCCTGCTGAACGGTGAGCAGGTCGATCAGGTCAAGGATGATCCCGAGTTTACCAGCGTGGGTGCCGGTTACCTGTGGTACATCAGCCCAACATCGACGCTGTGCCTGATTTGGCAAACCTGAATCTGCGCAAGGCCATGACCTTTGCGCTGGATCGTGATGCCATTACCGGCGATGTGCTGAAGGATGGCTCCACCCCCGCATACACCGCTGTTCCCGCACAGTTTGCAACCGGCCCCGACGGCAGCGATTTCAGCGCCGACCAGACCAAGTTTGCAGATGACTGCGCTTATGACCCCGAGAAGGCCAAGGAGCTCTTTGAGACCGCCAAGGCTGAGCTGGGCAAGGATACCTTCACCTTTGATATGGTGGTGGATGCTGACGATGCACCCCAGAAGGTGGCTCAGGTCGTCAAGGAGCAGCTGGAGACCGCGCTGGAGGGCCTGACCATCAACCTGACCGTGGAGCCCAAGAAGCAGCGCGTGCAGGATATGCAGGACGGCACCTTTGAGCTGGGCCTGACCCGCTGGGCCCCGACTACGCTGACCCCATGACCTATCTGGGTATGTGGGTGACCGGCAACTCCAACAACTACGGTCTGTGGAGCGACGCCGATTACGATGCCATCATTGACGAGTGCACCACCGGTGATTTGTGCACCGACCCCGAAGGCCGCTGGGCTGCCCTGTACGAGGCAGAGCAGATCGTTCTGGAGCAGGCGGTCATCTTCCCCCTGTACGGCCAGTGCAACGCCGAGATGATCTCCTCTGCCGTCAAGGGTGTCGAGCATCACCCCTGCGCTCTGAACCGTGTGTACAAGAACACCACCAAGAGCGAGTAAACAACTGAATCGCTGAACAAGGCCGCACAGTGGCCCGCAAAGAGCCACTGTGCGCCTTTTTGGCATTGTGCCTGTCCGCGGCAGACGAACGACTGACCGCGAGATCCCGGAAGGAAAAGGGGGTCCACCCGACGTGAAAAAATATACGCTCAAGCGAATCCTGACCTCGCTGTTCACACTGCTGGCAATTTTGCTGGTGCTGTTTATTCTGATGCAGCTGATGCCCGGTTCGCCCTTCAATGATGAAAAGCTGACACCCGATATGCGGGCTGCCCTGTACGCAAAGTACGGCCTGGATCAGCCCATCTACATCCAGTTCTTCCGCTATGTGGGCAATATGCTCCGCGGAGATCTTGGCGTGAGCTATAACATCTCCAAGAATACACCCATCTCCCAACTCATCCAGAGCCGCCTGCCCATCTCCATTCAGGTGGGCGGCATGGCGGTGACGCTGGGTGCCGCTGTGGGCCTGGTGCTGGGCATCATTGCCGCACTCAAGCGGGATACCATTTTTGATACCATCGCCACCATCATCTCGGTCATCGGCGTGTCGGTGCCTTCCTATGTGTTCGCACTGGCCCTGAGCTATGCCTTTGGCTTCAAGCTCCGCTGGTTCCCAATGCTGTTCTCCGCCAAGGATGTCTTTGGCTCCAGCGTCCTGCCCAGCATTTCGCTTTCCATGTTCACCATGGCCTCCATTGCCCGCTTTACCCGCAGTGAGATGATCGAAGTCCTTGATTCCGATTACATGCTGCTGGCCGAGAGCAAGGGCATCTCCGGCCCGGCGCTGATCTTCCGCCATGCCCTGCGCAATGCCCTCATCCCCATCATCACGGTGCTGGCACCCCTGATCGTGGATCTGATGACCGGCTCGCTGGTGGTGGAAAAGATCTTCGCCATTCCCGGCGTGGGCAGCCTGCTGGTCACGGCCATCCAGTCCAACGATTACAACGTGGTCATTGGCCTGAGCTTTATCTACAGCGCCATGTACATTGGCATCATGCTGGTCGTTGACCTGCTCTACGGCATCATCGATCCGCGCATTCGTCTGGCAAAGGGGGATGACTGATATGGCAGAAAAAGCGATCCGCCTGGGCGGCGAATCCACAGCGGATGCCATCGTCAGCGCGGTGGATTCCCTGTATCCCGAGCACACCTTTGAGGACAAGGAGTTTGCCCTCAAGCACAACGACGATGAGATCGCCGTGGATACCAACTTTGCGGCCCAGAGCTTCTGGAAGGATGCCATCCTCCGCTTTTTCGGCAAGAGGAGCGCCGTGCTGGGCCTGATCCTGATCGTCGTCATCGTGCTGCTGGCCGTTTTTGGCCCGGGTATGAACAGCTATACCTACTCCGGCCAGGATCTGAGCCAGAAGAACTTTGCTCCCCGTGTGCCGGGCATCGAGCGTCTCGGCATCCTGGACGGCAGTGAGAAGATGAGCACCACCACCGGCAGCAAGAGCGTCAACGCCTATGTGGAAAAGGGCAAGGACGATGTCTACTACTGGTTCGGCAGTGACCTGTATGGCCGCGATATCTGGACCCGCACCTGGGAGGGTGCCCGTGTCTCCCTGATCATCGCGGTGGCCGCTGCTGTCATCGATATGGTCATCGGCATGAGCTATGGCCTGATCTCCGGCTACTTTGGCGGCAGGGTGGATATGGTGATGCAGCGCTTCCTTGAGGTGGCCAACGGCATTCCCCGCCTGGTCATTGTTACGCTGCTGCTGCTGGTGCTGCAGCCCGGCATGGTCACCATCATCTTTGCCCTGATGCTGACCGAGTGGGTGGGCATGAGCCGCATCGCCCGCGCCGAGATGCTCAAGCTGAAGGACCAGGAATTCGTGCTGGCCTCTCGCACGCTGGGTGCAGGCAGCTTCTTCATCATCTTCAAGGAAGTGCTGCCCAACATTATCGGACCCATCATCACGCAGGTCATGTTCAGCATCCCCACCGCCATCTTTACCGAAGCGTTCCTGTCCTTTGTGGGTCTGGGCATCCCGGTGCCCCAGTGCTCGCTGGGTTCTTTGATCAGTGAGCTGTACAACAGCTTCACCACCCACCCCTATCAGATCATTCCGCCCATTGTGGTGATGAGCCTGCTGATGCTCAGCTTCAATCTGGTGGCCGATGGTCTGCGCGAGGCCCTGGACCCCAAGATGAAGAGTATGTAAGGAGGAACACCCCATGCCTGAGAATAAAAAAGAACAGGTCTTGTCGGTGCGAGATCTTGATATCACTTTTAAGACCACCGCAGGCCCGGTGCACGCCATCCGGGGCGTGAACATCGACCTGTACAAGGGCGAGACCGTTGCGCTGGTGGGCGAGTCCGGCTCCGGCAAGTCTGTGACCATGAAGGCCGCCATGGGCATTCTGGCCAAGAACGCCACCGTGAACAGCGGCTCCATCCAGTTCAGCTACCACCATGCAGACGGCTCTCCCGAGACGGTGGACCTGCTGCAGAAGGACAAAAAGTGGATCCGCCGCCACATCAATGGAAAGCGCATCGCCATGGTGTTCCAGGACCCCATGACCAGCCTTGACCCCACCATGACCATCGGCAAGCAGATCATGGAGGGAATGCTCTGGCACTTCAAGATGCCCAAGGCCGAGGCCTACAAAAAGGCACTGGAGCTGCTGGAGGAGGTGGGCATCACCGATGCGGAAAAGCGGATGAAGAATTACCCCCACCAGCTGTCCGGCGGTATGCGCCAGCGCGTGGTCATTGCCATTGCCCTGTCCTGCGATCCGGACCTGCTCATCTGCGATGAGCCCACCACGGCACTGGACGTGACGATCCAGGCCAAGATCCTGGAGCTGATCCGCAGCATCCAGAAGGAGCGCGGCATCTCGGTCATTTACATCACCCACGACCTGGGCGTTGTGGCAAAGGTGGCCGACTATGTGGATGTCATGTACGCGGGCAAGATCGTGGAGACCGGCACCATTGATGAGATCTTCTACGACCCCAAGCATCCCTACACCTGGGGCCTGCTGTCGGCCATGCCTGATCTGGACACCGCCGATGACCGTCTGTACACCATCCCGGGCTCTCCGCCGAACCTGCTGCATGAGAAGCCGGGCGATGCCTTTGCACCCCGCAACCGCTTTGCCCTGCACATCGATGATGAAGTCGATCCTCCCATGTTCAAGATCAGCGAGACCCACTATGCGGCCACCTGGCTGCTGGACCCCCGGGCCCCCAAGGTGGAAATGCCGCCGGAGCTGGCCCAGCGCATCAGCCGCATGAAAGCGGATGCAGAAAAGATCAAGGAGGCGGAATAAATGGCTGCACAGAGCGCGACCCCGCTTCTGAAAGTAGAGGGCCTGAAACAGTATTTCAAGGTGAACAAGAACTTCACCGTTAAGGCTGTGGACGACGTGAGCTTTGAGATCTACCCCGGCGAGACCTATGGTCTGGTGGGCGAATCCGGCTCCGGCAAGTCCACCATCGGCCGGAGCATCATCCGGCTGTACGACCCCACCGCAGGCAGGATCACCTTTGACGGGCAGGACATCAGCGGGCACCTGAGCCACGCACAGAACAACACCCTGCGCACCCAGATGCAGATGATCTTCCAGGACCCCATGGCCAGCCTGAACCCCCGCAAAAAGGTGGAGGACATCATCGGCGAGGGATTGGACATCCACCACATGTACAAGACCCCGGCGGAGCGCCGGGAGAAGGTGGAAAAAATTCTGGCCAAGGTGGGCCTTGCCCCGGAGCACGCCGAGCGCTATCCCCATCAGTTCTCTGGCGGCCAGCGCCAGCGCGTGGGCATCGCCCGCGCCCTGATCATGAACCCCAAGCTCATCATCGCCGATGAGTGCATCTCGGCACTGGATGTGTCCATTCAGGCGCAGGTGGTCAACCTGATGAAGGATATCCAGCAGGAGACCGGCACGGCCTACCTCTTCATTGCCCATGACCTTTCCATGGTCAAGTATATCTCTGACCGCATCGGGGTGCTCCATCTGGGCCACCTGCTGGAGACCGGCACCACCGAGGAGATCTTTGAGCATCCCATCCACCCCTACACCCGGAGCCTGCTGTCGGCCATCCCGCTGCCCAACCCTGTTGTGGAAAAGCGCCGCGTGGCCGAGACCTACGATTACGCCGCCTCCGGCATCGATTACAGCCTGGGTACCAGCCACCATGTTGCGGGCAGCCACTACGTCAAGTGCACAGACGCAGAGTTTGCCCAGTGGTGCAGGTAGACCATATCCTCCCAGCAAATGCAAAGCGCCCCCGCTCACCGGTGTTTCCGGCAGGCGGGGGCGCTGCTTTTTGTAGGAAGTTCAGAGGTCAGCCGCATCTGGTACCACACCACGCCGCCGTGGGTGGAGCCGGAAACGCCTTCGCTGACAAAGCCGAAGCCGGCGTAATAGTGCACGAGCCTGTCCTTGCAGGTGAGCACCAGCCCCCTGCGGCCCTGAGCCTTTGCGTCGGCGATGGCCCGGCGGAGCAGCTGCCCGGCCAGGCCCTGCTTCCGGTATTCGGGCAGGGTGTTCACCCCAAAGATCATCTGCCACGCCCCATGCGCATCGTGCAGGGAAGCGTCAGCGTACATCTCGTCTGTCAGGTCGGGGGTATCGGTCACAAAGCCGTCCACAAAGGAGACGAGCTTCTCGTCCTCAAACAGCAGCCAGAAGTGGTCGGCGTAATGGGTCAGCCGCCCGGCAAATTCTTCTTTTGTGGCCGCCTCCGCAGCCGGGAAGCAGGCCGCCTCCACGGCGGCAATGGCATCCAGATCTTCAAAGGTGGCAGTACGGATCTTTTGCATAGTCATTCTCCAGAGTTTGATTTGTTGAGCTGAGTATACCACACTATCCCGCAAAGCGCCAGCAAAACAAAAAACCACCGACCGAAGCCGATGGTTCTTGTCCCCGGGCGGCGCAGGGGCCATCCGGGACTTCGCTTCTCAAACTCTTGCGAGTTTCCGAAGTGCTCTTGTTGGGACGTGCCTGTCGGGGCAACGCCCCTCCATCTGCTGTCGCAGACCGCGCTGCCGCTTAAAAGCTCCACTGGGGCTTTCAGTGCTCCGCTGCGCTTCGCAAACGCGGTCCCACCCCAAACCCTGCCGGGAACGTGTATGGCAAACTGGAAGTTGTAAATACATGTTTTCCCAAGTTCTTTTGCCATATCATGTATTCTTGAATTTAACATCAAATCTACAATTCTATCAGGCTCTTACTTTTCCATTTTCCACTCTTCCATCTAAGCACCATTCCAATTGCTCTAGCGCACTCATCACCCGCCATGGCAATATATGCTCCTACCGCCAGAAGTCCCATGTGTATTCCAAGAAAATATGTTCCACCAACTGCAAACAGATACATAAATATTGCACCAATTATAACTGGAAAAATAGCATCTCCACTTGTTTTTTAATGCCTGTCCATATACAAAGATTTGTCACTCTTTCCCAAAATTCAAGGAATATATCTACTATCAACAATTTTTACTACAAGCTCAATCATCTGTGTATCATCCGTAAATATATGAACGATAAAACGTCCGGTCATTGCAAATGTCACAGAAAAGCACGTTGCTGTTACAAGACCATATATCACAGCTTTCCGTGTACCCCTGTCGCATTCCTCATACTTCTTTTGCCCCGATTCTCCAGCCAGTCATAATAGCATTTGCCTGTGCAAGTGCTGCCCCCACACAATATGAGAAATTGGCTATCTGCATAGCATACGAACGAGCTGTAACATTCATTCCATCCGTATCCATCTGGTTCATAAAACGCACTATAAATGTCATTGCTACATTATAAAGTGCTGTCTCAAATGCAGAAGGAAACCCAATCTTAACAATCTGTGCAAGTATCCTTCGTGGTTGTTCACGTTCAGGGCTCTGCTTTGCTTTTATAAGTACAGCCCCCATTGCCGCTACAATAATAAGATTCACAGCTTTTGAAATAACTGTTGCAGTAGCAACTCCCATGACTCCCCAGTGAAACACAAACAGGAATACTGAATTCAGTATAATATTAATTATATTAACCGACAACTGTCCCTATCAAGGAATGTTTGTATATCCAAATACTCTTAA